>Ga0302324_100012014_pt1 | contig 17708 bp, 11 predicted proteins | sample Palsa_T0_1_FD_201949 | JGI IMG/M metagenome (GOLD analysis project Ga0302324, IMG submission 201949) | Peat permafrost microbial communities from Stordalen Mire near Abisko, Sweden - Palsa_T0_1 | ecosystem: Environmental > Terrestrial > Soil > Palsa > Peat permafrost | place: Sweden: Abisko... | reverse complement strand
GCGGCCAACACGTCGGGCGACAAGCCGAGTTTGGCGGCCAGTTCCTTTACGGTGTCCGAGCCGAAGGCTTGATGAATCTGATCGGGCGTAATGGCTTGATTTGCGCCGGTTCCGACCCATGAACGAACCGTGCCGCCCAATCCCTGTTGCTCCAATTGAGCGACGATGCCCTGCACGCCCCCATGCTTTTGAATCAGTCCATTGACTACCGTGGCCATCTCGGCACCGATCACTCCGCCCAATATGCCGTCGAACATGCCCATAAACCCTCCTTGTGATCGTTGAGATTTTCTAAAAACCGGTAAAGCCGAACACCAGATTCACGCTCGCCACCTCGTCGAGTTTCTTGAGCGGAGCCGGTGGTTTGGTGTTGTCCTTGATTCCATATCCGACGCTCAAGGCCAGCTTATCCGACATCTTGACGGTAAGCGCAAGATCATCGCGCAGCAATGTATTGCTGGAACCGGCTTCCATCAGAAACTTGTTGGTAAAGACCGTGGTCTTGGTGAAGGTATGCGAAAAATCCACACCGACGGTTCCGATCGCATTTCCCGTTGCACCCAGCGGAGTGCGCGAAACCACCTCTCCGTCAGGGTCCTTGTCAATTTCTTCAGGATTCAGGCGCCGGTAGCCTGCGCCAACCTGCGCCGTTAATTTCGTGTCGTCGGTATTGACGAGCTTGTAGCCCAAGCCGCCGGTTAGACTCGCCTGATATTCGAATCCGTCGAACAGATCGTGTTCATAGCGAAGACCGCCGAACACGAATAAATCGCCCGACAAAGTGTAGTTGGATTGTCCCCAAGTCTCCCAGCGCTCCGCCGAAACGATACCCGAGTTCTTGCCGTATAGACCGCCGACATAGAACTCGTTCTTCCAGGCGCCGTCGTACCGCAGCAGGTCAACGTTGCCGTTGAGGGACTCGGCGTCGCTGTTGCCGTGTGAACTCAAGAATCCGAACTGGCCCTTGCCAATCCAAACATCCTGCGGCGGCGGAGGGGCCTCGTCGGCCCAAACACAGAGTGCTGGAGCGAGCGCCAAGAGGAATACCATGGTGCGGTTGGTAGGCATGATGTTCCTTAGGCGCGTCTCGCCAGCAAATCGCGAATCTCTTCGAGAAGCAGTTCGGATTTGGGCGGCGGTGGGGGCGGCGGCGCAACCGCCGGTGCAGGTTTCTTGAGCTTGTTGATGCCCTTGATGCACATGAATAGAACGATTGCGATAATCGCAAAATCAAAAATACTCTGAATGAACGAGCCGTACTTGATCAGCACCGCCTTGCCGCCGGGATCCAAGCCGAGACTGATCGCCAAGTCAGAAAAATTCACGCCGCCGATGACCTTTCCGAGGGCCGGCATGATGATGTCGCCGACCAGCGAGGACACGATCTTGCCGAATGCCGCACCGATGATGACACCGACTGCCAAATCAACCACATTTCCCTTCATCGCAAATTCTTTGAATTCTGATGCTATTCCCATTGCAATTCCCCTTGTGATCAACCTTATCCGATACCATTGTAATCAAAGGAGCCGCAGTGAGCGCCAGTGAATCCGAAAAGGGCATCAAGATAGTAGCCGCGGCAAGCGGCGTCGATGAGACCATGGATCGCCTCGAGAGCTTGGCGAAGAAGCGCGGCTTGACGGTATTCGCGCGCATCAATTTTGCCAAGGACGCGGCGGCGGTCGGCTTGACCATGCAGCCAACGCAGCTGTTGATTCTCGGCAGCCCCCTCGCCGGCACACCACTGATGGTGGCCGTGCCCGGGACAGCATTGGACTTGCCGCTCAAGGTACTCGCATGGCAGGACACTGCAAACCGCTGCTGGGTCTCTTACAACACAGCGGAATATTTGCAGCAGCGGCACGGTTTTCCCGGGGCGCTCATGGCCAATATTGCAGGCCTGGAGAAGCTCGTGCAGGCTGCTATTGCGTGAAGTGCCACGCGGCGGCGTGTGACACTGTAATCTTGCTGAAAGCGTGATCCCTTATCGTATGGCGTTGCGGCGACAGCGCGCGCCAGGCAAGTCGGTGTTTGTCCTACAATGCCCCATATTCTGACCATCAATGCCGGCTCATCGAGCGTTCGCTACGCGATGTTTTCGAGCGGTGCGCAGGTGGCTCGAGTGCTGGATGGGAAAATGGAGCGTATCGGCAGCGAAGCCGCGGCCGCGATCGCGGATCGTTTGGCTCAGAAGCTCGAAGCGCAGTCTCACCGAGCGGCTCCGGATGCCATCGGCCATCGGGTGGTGCATGGCATGCTGCATAGTCGACCCGAGCGCGTGTCGCCGACGCTGCTCACGGAGCTGCGGCGCATTGCATCGTTCGATCCCGAACACCTGCCTCGCGAGATCGAACTCATCGAAGCCATGCAGCACCACTATCCGGACGTGCCGCAGGTGGCCTGCTTCGACACGGCATTTCATCGCGGCATGCCGGCCGAAGCGACACTGTTGCCGATTCCCCGCCGTTACGCGGCCAAAGGAGTGCAGCGTTATGGCTTTCATGGGCTTTCCTACACCTATCTTATGCAGGAACTCAAGCGCCTGGGCGACGGTGCGGCCTCGCGAGGGCGCGTGATCCTGGCGCACCTGGGCAGCGGCGCCAGCCTTGCCGCCGTGCTCGATGGACGCAGCATCGATACGAGCATGGGGTTCACGCCGGCCGCGGGTCTGGTGATGGGGACACGATCGGGAGATTTCGATCCGGGCTTGGCAAGCTATTTGATGCTCACGGAATCAATGAGTGCAGCGCAATTTCAGATCATGGTCAACGAGGAGTCGGGACTCCTCGGCATCTCGGAATCAAGCGCGGACGTACGTGACTTGCTCGAACGGGAAACCACGGACAGCCGAGCGCGCGAGGCGATCGCGATTTTCTGCTATCAGGCAAAAAAATGGATAGGTGCCTACACCGCGGCCTTGGGCGGCCTCGACACCCTGGTGTTCGCCGGCGGTATTGGCGAAAACGCGGCGGCGGTGCGGCGGCGCATTTGCGACGGACTGCAATGCATCGGTATCGAGCTCGACGATTCCCTGAACGATCAGCACGCTGCGCGCATCTCGACAGGCCGTGTCGCGGTGCGCGTCATCCGCACCGATGAGGAATCTGTGATCGCAAATTTGACCGCGCAATGCGTGGGACTATCGACGGAGAAATGAAATATGAAGGACGATAGCGGAACGCCGGTGCTCGATGCGGACTTGGCGCGCAAGATCGACGCCTATTGGCGCGCGGCAAATTATCTATCCGTCGGCCAAATTTATCTCTGCGACAACCCCTTGATGAAGGAGCCGCTGGCGGCTTCGCACATCAAGCACATGCTGCTGGGACACTGGGGCACCACGCCGGGCCAAAACTTCATCTACACGCACTTGAATCGCGCCATCAAGAAATACGATTTGGACATGATTTACATGTCGGGACCTGGGCATGGTGGACCGGCGGTGGTCAGTGGAACCTATCTTGAAGGAACCTACAGCGAGGTTTACGCGAACATCAGTCAGGACGAGGCGGGATTGAAGCGATTGTTCACGCAGTTCTCCTTCCCCGGGGGAATCCCGAGCCATGCGTCCGCGGAGTGTCCGGGATCGATTCACGAGGGCGGCGAACTCGGCTATTCGCTCAGCCATGCCTTTGGCGCGGTCTTCGATAATCCAGCGCTTACCGTAGCGTGCGTGATCGGCGACGGCGAGGCGGAAACCGGGCCGCTCGCGACTTCGTGGCACTCGAATAAATTTCTGAATCCGGCGACAGACGGCGCGGTTCTGCCGATTCTGCATCTCAACGGCTACAAAATCGCCAATCCCACGGTGCTGGCGCGCATTTCGCGGGAAGAACTGGTGCAGTTGCTGCAAGGTTGCGGCTGGACGCCTTTCTTTGTCGAGGGCGATGAACCAATGCCCATGCACGAACGCATGGCCGGAGCATTGGATACAGTCATCGAAATGATCCGTAAGATTCAGGCGGATGCGCGGAAATCACCTAAAGAGGTAACGCGGCCGCGTTGGCCCATGATCGTGCTGGTCTCGCCGAAGGGATGGACGGGCCCCAAGATCATCGACGGAAAACGCATCGAGGGCAGTTTTAGATCGCATCAAGTTCCAATCACAGATCCCGCCACGAACCCACAGCACCTTCAGCTGCTGGAAGAATGGTTGCGCAGCTACCGGCCGGCGGAACTGTTTGATGAGAGCGGCCGCCTGAGGCCGGAGCTTGCGGCCCTCGCGCCCAGCGGCGAGATGCGAATGGGCGCTAATCCCAACGCCAATGGCGGCTTGCTGTTGCGCGATCTGCGCATGCCGGATTTCGCAAACTACGCCGTCGATGTTCCCAAACCGGGCATCAAGGGCATCGGCGATACCCATGTGCTGGGTAAGTTTTTACGCGACGTGGCCAAGCTAAATGCCTCGCCGCGAAATTTTCGTATTTTCGGGCCCGACGAAACCCTGTCGAATGGATTGGAAGCAGTGTTCGAGGTCACCAACCGGCAGTGGTTGGCGGAGACGATACCCGACGATGAGTTTTTAGCGCGTAGCGGCCAAGTCATGGAAATGCTGAGTGAGCATCAATGCGAGGGTTGGCTCGAGGGCTACTTGCTGACCGGCAGGCACGGGCTATTCAATTGCTACGAAGCCTTCATTCACATTATTGATTCGATGTTCAATCAACACGCCAAATGGCTCAAGGTTACCGCGGGCCTCGCTTGGCGGCGCAAAATCGCATCGCTGAACTATCTCTTGAGTTCGCACGTCTGGCGTCAGGATCACAATGGATTTACGCATCAGGATCCGGGCTTTCTGGACCACGTGGTCAACAAGAAAGCCGAGATCGTGCGCGTATACCTGCCGCCCGACGCCAACTGTCTGTTGTCGGTCATGGATCATTGCTTGCGCAGCCGGCACTATGTCAACGTTGTTGTCGCGGGAAAGCATCCTGCTCCGCAGTGGCTGTCGATGGACGCCGCAATCGACCATTGCAGCGAGGGCATCGGCATCTGGCAATGGGCCAGCAACGATCAGGGCGCCGAGCCGGACGTGGTCATGGCTTGCGCGGGAGATGTGCCGACCCTGGAAACCCTGGCGGCGGTTTCCATCATGCGGCAGCAATTGCCCACTCTAAAGGTGCGCGTCGTCAACGTGGTCGATCTCATGAAGCTGCAGCCGCAGACGGAGCATCCGCATGGGCTGAGCGACAAGGACTTCGATGCGTTATTCACCAAGGACAAGCCGGTGATTTTCGCTTTCCATGGCTACCCCTGGCTTATTCATCGCCTCACGTACCGTCGCCGCAATCATTCCGAGCTGCATGTGCGCGGCTACAAAGAAGAAGGCACGATTACCACGCCCTTTGATATGGCGGTGCTCAACGACATGGATCGGTTTCACTTGGTGATGGATACCATCGATCGTCTGCCGCAAGTTGGTGCGCGTGCGGATCATCTTCGTCAGCAGCTGCGCGACAAGCTGATTGAACACAAGCAGTACATAGACAAGCACGGTCAAGACATGCCCGAAATCAGGAACTGGATGTGGCCGGAATAGCTGTTCTTCCTACAGGGCGAATAGCCGCGAGCCGACAAGTCCTACGGACCAACGCCTACGCCGGCGGCGCGCCCAAGATCAATAATGCCTGCGGTATATAGCCGCGCGTCGAGGGATTAGAAATTTCCAGCAACATTGAACGGTCAAAACAGACCGCGGGATTGCCGTTCCCCCGAGGCGCCAATTGGGATGGGCGAGGAGTCAACTTCTCACTTTTTTCGGAATCATCCGAGTCGGTGGAGTTATGCCTTTTCGACGGGCCCGGCAAGGTCGAAAGACGCATCCGCATCCGCGAGCGCACCAATGGAGCATGGCATGTCTATGTGCCGGACATTGGGCCAGGTCAGCTGTACGGCTATCGCGTCTATGGGCCATATCTTCCTGAGAGCGGGTTACGCTTCAATCCCAACAAATTGCTGCTCGACCCTTACGCCAAGGCGATCGGGCGCGAGTTGCGGTGGTCCGATGAGTTGTTTGGCTATCAGTTAGGCGACGAGAGCGCGGATCTGTCGTTTGATGATCGCGATAGCGCGCCGTTCGCGCCCCTGGGCGCGGTCATCGATTCTACGTTTGATTGGAGCGGCGAGAAGCGCCCATCCTACCCGGCGCATGAAACCCTGATTTACGAGGCGCATGTGCGCGGCATGACGCAGCTGCATCCGGAGGTGCCGAAACACCTGCGCGGCACGTATGCCGGCATGGCGTCCGAGCCAATCATCAAGCACCTGCAAAAAATGGGCGTGACCGCGCTAGAACTGATGCCGGTGCATTACTTCGTGCAAGACCGGCATCTTGTGGACCGTGGCTTACGCAACTACTGGGGCTATAACACCCTGGGGTTCTTCGCACCGGAAATGAGCTACGCCTCCACGCCTCAATCGCCCGATCAAGCGGTGCGCGAATTCAAAGGCATGGTCAAGATTCTGCACAACGCCGGCATCGAAGTAATTCTGGATGTTGTTTACAACCATACCGCGGAAGGCAATCAGGCCGGTCCGACGCTATCGTTCCGCGGAATCGACAATTTGGCGTATTACCGCACCGTGGCGGGCGATGCGCGGCATTACATGGACTACACGGGTTGCGGCAACACCCTGAACACCGTGCACCCGAATTCGCTGCAGTTGCTGATGGACAGCCTGCGCTATTGGGTCACGGAGATGCATGTGGACGGCTTCAGATTTGATCTCGCCTCGGCGTTGGCGCGCGAGCTCAAAGACGTCGATCAATTAGGCGCATTCTTCGACATAATTTACCAGGACCCCACGTTGGCGCCGGTGAAATTGATTGCCGAGCCTTGGGATTTAGGCGAAGGCGGCTACCAGGTGGGGAATTTTCCGTTGGGATGGATGGAGTGGAACGGCAAGTATCGGGATACGGTGCGCAAATTTTGGAAAGGCGACATGGGACTGCACTCGGAAATCGCGACCCGCCTGGCGGGCAGCGCAGATCTCTACGAGACCACGCGTCGCCCGCCCTCCGCGAGCGTCAATTTTGTCACGGCGCATGATGGCTTCACGCTCGCGGACTTGGTGAGCTACGAGCTAAAACATAACGAAGCCAACGGCGAGGACAATCGCGACGGCGCAGATGACAACAGCTCGTGGAACTGCGGCGTGGAGGGCCTGACTGATGATGCGGACATCATCGAACTGCGGCAACGGCAGATGCGGAATTTTTGGTGCTCGCTCCTGTTCGCGCAAGGATCGCCGATGATCAGCGGCGGAGACGAGCTCTCGCGTACCCAGAACGGCAACAATAACGGCTACTGCCAGGACAACGAACTGTCGTGGCATCACTGGGATTTGGACGCTCCCAAGGCAGCGTTCCTGGATTTCGCGCAGCGCGTGATCAGGTACCGAAAGCAGCATCCTAATTTTCATCGCGACACGTTCTACGACCATGATCCCGATGCCAAGCATCCGGACAAAAACATCGTCTGGTTTCGTGCTGACGGCAAGCGCATGGAGAGCAAGGATTGGGAAGACGGCGGTTGGATGCGCACCCTCGGCATGTTCATGAACGGCACGGCATCCGAAATTCGAGATGCACATGGACAGTGCGCCGAGGATGCGGATTTTCTGCTGCTGCTCAACGCACATCACGAACCGGTGGCATTCCGGATATCGCACGAGCTCTACCATGGAGGCTGGAGGATCGCATTCGACACTGCGCGGCCGACGCTGGAAATTGACAAGGAATCCGTGAAGCGTAACCGGCTGGTGAATCTCGCGGCCCGCTCCATGGTGCTCCTCAGTCATGAGCGGTAGCTGGGTAGCGACCTACCGGCTGCAGCTCCATGCCGGCTTCCCGCTGTCCGCGGCACAGCAGGTGCTCGGGTATCTCGCCGAGTTGGGAATCAGTCATGTGTATTTGTCGCCGTGCCTGCAGGCTGTGCCTGGCAGTCAACACGGCTACGATGTCGTCGATCCGAGCAAGATCAGCGATGATCTCGGCGGCGAGGCCGCTTGGGCCCAGTTCGTGCGGGCTGCGCGCGACCTGAATTTGCGAATATTGCTGGATATCGTGCCGAATCACATGTCCGCCTCGCACCACAATCCGTGGTGGGACGACGTGTTGAAACAGGGGCCCTTCAGCCCGTTCGTTGATTATTTCGACATTAGAAATCCGCAGGGTCAGCCGTTTTGCGTGCACTTGTGTTCGCTCGCCAAACCGTATGCTGCGGCCCTAGAAGCCGGAGAGCTCCGCATCGAAGTCATCGGCAGCGAACCGCGCGTCAAGCATTATGAAAATACCTGGCCGCTCGCGCCGGCATCCTGGGGTGAGCTGCTGGCCGGGGGCGGCGCGGAGCGTTGCTTCGACGAGCTCGAACGTCTGCGCAGCGTCGAGGTCCCTGGGGAGGAAGAGCGCTGCGCCTATCACCGCCATGCAGCGCGGGCACGCGAGGTTCTCTCCGCAGCGTCCGAGTCCGGGCGGCTGCAAGACGCGGTCGCGGGCGTGCAAGGCGATATGGCGCGTCTCGATGCGATTTTGCGCGGGCAATACTACTTGTTGCACGGCTGGAAGCTCTCCGGTGAGCTCACCAACTATCGGCGATTCTTCGACATCGACTCGCTGATTGGGATCCGCGCGGAGCGGCCTGAGGTGGCCGACGCAACCCATGCGCGCATAGAGCAGATGATCGCGCAGAGCGAGATCGACGGTATACGGGTTGATCATCCCGACGGCTTGCGCGAGCCGCTGCAGTATTTCGAGCGGCTGCGGCGCATGCTGCCCGATGGTCGAATCTACATTGAAAAGATTCTAGAGAACGATGAGCGGCTGAAGGAGGGCTGGCCGATCGACGGTAGCGTGGGTTACGAGTTCCTGGCCAAGGTAAACCGCTTGTGGATGGATGATCAGCGCGCTGATGTTTTGACCGCGACCTATGCTGATTTCACCGGGCATTCCGTGAACTTCGGCAAACTGGTGCGCGAGAAGAAGCGCGCCATCCTCGAGACGACCTTTGCCCGATCTCATGAACTGCTCGCTGAAGCGGCGCTCGAGATTGCACGCGCCGCTTGGCAAACGCGCGACTTGAGTCCGCGTCAATTGCGAGAGGCGCTGGAGAAACTGATTACGGCGCTCCCCGTCTATCGAACCTACCGCAGCGCCACTGCACTGGATGAGGAGGATAAACGCATCCTGCTCGAGGCGCTGCAAAGTGCGCGTATCGGTTCTCCGGAAATCGATGCGGCCACGTTCGATTTTCTCGCGGCGCTGTTCACGAAACCGCAGCTGGATGCGGCGGAGGCGGATTTCATCGCAAAGTGGCAGCAATTGACGCCCGCGGTGATGGCAAAGGGTGTCGAAGACACGATGTTCTATTGCTACGACCGGCTCGTGTCATGCAACGAGGTAGGCTCGCAGGCGTCGTTGATCGGCATCTCGGCCGATAAATTTCACGAATTTTGCCACTACCTGAGCGATCGATGGCCGCACAACATGCTCGCGACATCGACGCACGACAACAAACGCAGCGAGGATGTGCGCGCGCGCATTTCCATCCTTTCCGAGATTCCCGAGCGCTGGTCGGAGGCGCTGCATCAATGGTCGCAGCTCAATGCCAATGCCTGGCAGAATCGACTCCCCGATAGGCATGCCGAATATCTCCTGTATCAGACGCTGATTGGCGCATGGCCCATCGATCACGACCGCGCCTGGGGCTACATGCTCAAGGCCTGCCGCGAAGCGAAGATCAGCACGTCCTGGCATGAACCCAATATCAGCTTCGAAGAAAAGATTCGCGGATTCCTGGGTGGAGTATTCGAATCGCCGGACTTCATCGCCAGCCTCGAGCGCTTCGTGGAGCCTCTGATACTGCCCGGACGCATCAATGGCCTGGCGCAGACTCTCATCAAGCTGGTTGCGCCGGGCGTGCCGGATTTCTATCAGGGCACCGAATTGTGGGACCTAAGCTTGGTGGATCCGGACAACCGCAGGCCGGTCGACTTTGACGTGCGGGCGCGGCTGCTGAAGGACACGCGGCATCTTCGCGCCGCCGAGGTGCTGGCCGATTGGGAATCCGGACTGCCGAAGCTGTGGATGACCGCACGGGTGCTGCGCGTTCGCCGGCAGCGAGGCGAGGATTTTTCCGCGGCCGCCAAGTATCAACCTCTGGTCGCGCAAGGCAGTCATTTAGGAAGGCTGCTGGCGTTTCGCCGCGGTGAGAACCTCATCGCGGTGGTGCCGCGCTTTACCATGACGCTGGCCGGCGAGTGGGGCGATACACGATTGCCCTTGCCGGGCGGTTCCTGGCGCAATTGCTTCACCGACGAATGTGTGCAGCGCGAGGCGTCTCCGGCCGAGTTGTTCGCGGCTTTTCCCGTGGCATTATTGATCCGGGATTCCTCGTGATCTTTTCGGTCTGGGCGCCGCATGCGAGGACGGTCGATCTGCTTCTCGATGAACAGCGAATCCCGCTTGCTGCGGCGGCGCGGGGCTACTGGCAAGCCGATGTATCGGCCCACGCGGGGCAGAACTACAAGTATTCCCTGGACGGTGCCGCCGGCCTGCCGGATCCGCGCTCGCGGTGGCAACCGGCGGGCGTGCACGGCGCCTCGCAAGTTCTCGAGGCCGCCGTTCCCGATGGGCAGATGCCGGTTCGCGGCGGCTTTCGCGCGGTGCCGCTCAGCGAGGCAGTCATCTATGAGCTGCACGTCGGTACATTTACCCCCGAAGGCACCTATGCGGCAGCGCAATCGAAGCTGCCGCATCTGTACGAGCTCGGTGTGACGCATCTGGAGCTCATGCCGCTGGCGACGTTCCCGGGTCAACGCGGCTGGGGCTACGACGGCGTCGATCTGTTCGCGCCGTTTCCCGCATATGGCACGCCGGCACAACTCGCTGCTTTCGTACGTGCCTGCCATGCATGCGGCCTCGCCGTGCTGCTGGACGTGGTGTACAACCATTTCGGACCGGACGGAAACTATCTGGCGTCGTACGGACCGTATTTCACCGATCGCTACAAGACCGGATGGGGCGCCGCGATCAATTATGACGGAGCGCATAGCGATGAGGTTCGCCGCTTCGTGATCGACAATGCCCTCATGTGGCTGAAAGACTATGAATTCGACGGTCTTCGGCTGGATGCCGTACACGCCATCTTCAGCTTCGAGGCGGTGCATCTTCTTGAAGACCTGTCGAATGCGGTAAAAGACTTGGGCAAGCAATTGGCAAGGCCCCTGGTACTGATTGCGGAAAGCGACCTGAACGATCCGCGCCTGGTTCGCTCTGTCGCGCGAGGCGGATTTGGATTGGACGCGCACTGGGCCGACGATTTCCACCATGCCTTGCATCGCTATTTTACCGGCGAGACCGACGGCTACTATGCGGACTTTGACGGACTGCGCGATGTGGCGACGGCATTGCGCGAGGGCTACGTGTATCAGGGGCGGATGTCGGTGCATCGCGGCCGCCGTCATGGCAGGCCGCCCGATGGTGTCGAGCCGCATCAGTTGATTGTGAGCGCACAGAATCACGATCAGATCGGCAATCGCGCGCAAGGCGAGCGCCTAAGCTGCCTGCTGGAGAGCGGAGCACTCAAGGCCGTAGCGGCGCTCACGCTGCTATCGCCGTTCGTGCCGCTGCTGTTTCAAGGCGAGGAATGGGGAGCGTCGACGCCGTTTCTGTATTTCACGGACCATGAGGATCCTGAATTAGGCAGATTGGTGGCCGAGGGACGCAGCAAGGAATTCAGCGCCTTCCGCTGGCAGGGCAGCGTCCCGAATCCTCAAGAATTGAGCACTTTCGAACGCTCGAAGCTAAATTGGTCTGAATTATCCCAGCCGCCTCACGCCGAACTATTTGAGTGGTACCGGCGGCTCATTCGGCTCAAGAAGGATCGGCCCGAAATGCCGCGAGAAAGTCGCGCGGATGCACCTAAGCCTCAGGTCAGTTTCGACGAAGCCGCGCAATGGTTGACCTTCGTTCATAATGGCGTGCTCGTCGCATTGAACTGGCGCGATCAGGCACAGCGCGTGCCGATGCCGCGCGGCGAATGGAATTTGCTGATGAGATCGGATTCGGATGAGGCCCTGCCAGTGGATGCGATGCCTCCCCGAACGACATTCATTTACATCGGGGGTTGAGGTCGAATGAATTCATCGGCTCTACGGCACTTCATCGAAGACGCGTGGCAGACATCGATTATCGAGCGGCTGCAGGCCTACGTGCGCATTCCCAACAAATCTCCGGCATTCGATCCGGATTGGGAGCGGCATGGCTACATGGATCAGGCCATCGAGCTGATGGCACAGTGGTGCCGCGCCCAGCCCGTGCCGCGCATGAGTGTCGAAGTGCGCCGCCTTGCGGGGTTGACGCCGCTGTTGCTGGTGGATGTTCCCGGCGAGCTGCCCGAGTGCGTTTTGCTATACGGGCATCTGGACAAGCAGCCGGAGTTTACCGGCTGGCTGCCGGGGTTGGGACCCTGGGAGCCCGTGATTCGCGACGGCAAACTCTATGGACGGGGCGGCGCGGATGATGGATATGCCGTATTCAGCTCTCTGGCGGCGATCGCCGCGCTCAAAGCGCAAGCGGTGCCGCTGCCGCGCTGTGTGCTGATGATCGAGGCAACGGAGGAGAGCGGCAGCATTCACTTGCCTGCACATCTCGATGCATTGGGGGCCAAAATCGGCGAGCCTTCCCTGGTCGTTTGTCTCGATGCGGAGTGCGGCAACTTCGAGCAGCTGTGGACGACGACTTCGCTGCGCGGCAACTTGGTCGGCAAGCTGAAAGTGCGGGTTTTGACGGAGGGGGCGCATTCCGGCCTGGCATCCGGCATCGCGCCTACCCCTTTTCGGCTTCTCGAGCAGCTGTTGGCGCGCATTGAGAATCCAGCCACCGGCGAGCTGACGCTCGATGAATTGCAGGCAGAGATTCCCGCGGATCGGCGCGCGCAGATCGGCGCGGCGGCGCACGTCTTGGGTGCGCAATTTCTCGACAAGATTCCCTTTGCCCCTGGGGTGAAGCCCGTTTCGGCGGACCCTGTCGAACTGCTGATCAACAACACCTGGCGTCCGTCGCTGGCAGTGACCGGCGCGGATGGCTTGCCGCCTTTGAGCGCCGCGGGCAATGTGTTGCTGCCGGAAATCTCTCTAAAAATTTCCTTGCGATTGCCGCCCACCGTGGATCCCGCTCGCGCCAGCCGCGCGGTTTCCGAAGCGTTGCAGCGCGATCCGCCGTACGGAGCGCAGATCAGCTTCGAACCGGAGTCATCCTCCGGCGGATGGAACGCGCCTGCCTTTGCGCCCTGGTTCGAAGCCTCGATGCAGCGTGCATCGAAACAGGTGTTCGGACGCGATGCGGTGAGCTTGGGAGGCGGCGGGACGATTCCCTTCTTGAGAATGTTGGGCGAGCGCTTTCCGCAAACGCAGTTTTTTGTGACCGGCGTGCTGGGACCGCATTCCAATGCGCACGGGCCCAACGAATTCTTGCATATCGACTACGCGACGCGGCTCACCGAATGCGTCAGCATGGTGCTCGCCGATTTCGGCGCGCATTGTCGATCACAGGCCTAGTTTGTTCGAGAAGTAGGTGTACTCGCGCGCCTGCATTTTCGCGCGTTCATCCGGCGTGGCGCCTGAACCGTGGCCTCCCTCGATCACCTCGAAGTAAAAATAAGGCGCGCCCATCGCCGCAAGCTTGGCGGCGAACTTTCTCGCATGCTGAGGGCCCACGCGGTCATCCTTCGTCGTCGACCAGACCAGGGCCTGCGGATATTTCACGCCCGGCTGCAAATTGTTGTACGGAGAGATCGAGGCGAGAAACGCGCGTTCTTCGGGGACTGAAACGCTGCCGTACTCGGCCACCCAGGAGCTGCCCGCGGCAATCTGCTCATAGCGCAACATGTCGAGCAGCGGAACCTGGATATCGACGGCGCGCCACAGCTGCGGGTGCTGGACAAATTCCACGCCCATGAGCAGCCCGCCGTTGGAGCCACCCATGATCCCTAAGTTCGCGGAGCTCGTGAAGCCTTTGGCAATGAGATCCTCGCCGACCGCGGCGAAATCATCGTAAATGCGTTGGCGATGCGTCTTCAGTCCTGCTTCGTGCCAAGCGGGGCCGAATTCGCCGCCGCCGCGAATATTGGCCAGCACGTAGGCACCGCCGCGTTCGAGCCAGAGCTTTCCAAGCACGCCCTTATAGGTCGGGGTCTGTGCGTCTTCAAAACCGCCGTAGGCGTACAAAATCGTCGGCGTGCTGCCATCCATCTTCATCGCCGTGGGATGCACGACAAAGTAAGGAATTTTCGTGCCGTCTTTCGAGGTCGCTGCAAATTGCTCCACAACATCGCGCGACGCATCGAATTTCGGCGGCAGCGTTTTGGCGGTGGTGAGGGTGCCCAAGCCGAGATCGGCGCGCATCAGCTTGGGCGCCGTCAGAAATCCTGTGACCTCAATGAAAGCCGTCTCGCTGTGCAAATCCGTATCAATCACATTGAGCGAAATATTATTCGGCAGCTCGAGCTGGCGCCGCGACCAACGATTATTTGGCTCGGGCGTGTAGGAATAGGCGCGGCCATTGACATTGTCGAGGCTGTGGACCAGCAGGTGTCCGCGGGTTGCACCTGCCTCGACGAAGGCCTCGCGCGCCGCGGGGGCGTAGATCAGAGTTGGCTGTAAGCGCTGCGGAGTGGCGGACAGGGCCGCGAGCTCGAGCGACACCAATGAGCCTTGCGGCAGTGTTGGTTGACCGGCGCGCTTCCAGTCCTCATGCAGGCTCACGATCAAGCGGCCGTCGAGCAGCGCCAGCAGCTCAGCCTTCATCGGCAGGTCTAATTTTGCCGGTGCCTTTTGGCCCAGGAGATAATACTCGAACTCGAAAATAGACACGGCGCGTTGAATGAACGCAACGCTGTGGCCCGCACCGTCGTGCAACGAAATGGGCGACGCACCGACATCATCCGGCGACCCACGATATACCTCGACCGCGGTGTCGAGCGGCTGGCCACGCTTGATGCTCTTCACGACAAAGGCATATCCTGAGCGGGTCATTTCGCCCGGCTTCCACTCGCGCGCGAGCAGCAGCGTATCGGCGTCTTGCCAGGCGACATCCTGCTTGCCGCTCGGCAGCGAAAAACCGCCGTCGACGAACGCTGACTTGGCCAGGTCGAACTCGCGCAGGGTCACCGCATCCTCGCCGCCGTCCGACAAGCTGATGATGCAGCGCTCCTCATCCGGCTCGCGGCAGATCGCTCCCTTCCAGAACCAGTTGGCCTTCTCCGATTTCGACAGCGCATCCAGATCGATGACGGTGCGCCAATTCGGCGCGGCGCTTTGATAATCCGCTTGGCTGGATTGACGCCAAATTCCGTGCGTGTGGTCCGCGTCCTGCCAGAAGTTAAGAATTTGGCCGGCGACGACGGAAGGTTCCGGGATCCTGTCTTTCGCCTCGAGGATGACCTTGGCATCGTTGAAGAGAGTTTTGAAACGCGGGTCGCGCTCGAGCACGGCGTCGGTCTTGACGTTTTCCGCCTTCACCCATTGCATCGCACGTGCGCCATGGGCCTGTTCCAGCCAAAGAAAAGGGTCGTCGACTGTGGGGGATGGGACGGCGGCCAGGCTCCCGGTGAGCGCGGCGCTGAAGCTGAATGTGGCGAGAATCAGGTTGGTTTTCATCGAAGAAATATACACGGACCTTTGGCGCTCGCATCTCGCCACGTGGCCACGCACCTTGACGTAATGACTATAATTGACATTGTGTCAATAATTGGCTATCGTTCAGCCCATGTCATACATCGCCCAGCGTCGAGTGGAAGAGAAGGAGCGCAGGCGTGCGGAAATCCTCGATGCCGCGGAAGCGCTGTACGCCAAGGAAGGCTGGGATCTGGTCACCGTCGATCAGGTCGCCCGTGGCGCCCGCCTGTCGCGCGCTTTGGTGTATGTCTATTTCAAGGACAAAGAAGAGATTCTATTTGCCATCGGCGAGCGGGCAATGTGCCTGCTCCGTGATCGGTTTAGAGAGGCCGCCGCTGGGAGTGCGCGGGGCATGGAAAAGATCGAGGCCATTGGCCGCGCTTACATGGCTTATGCCTTTGAATTTCCACATTATTTCGACTTTTGCTCAAAATTTAACGCGCGCTCCGGCAGCCCGGAGCCCGGTTCTCATGACCTTGCTAGTCGCATCGCCGGCGACGAAGCAATCGGGGTCGTGGTGCAAGCCATCGAATGTGGAATCTCAGACGGCAGCATTCGGCCGACCGTCGGCGCCCCGATCATGCTGGCCGTCACCCTGTGGTCATTCACCCACGGTTTGATCCAACTCGCCATGGCGAAGGGCAGCGATATGGCCCGATTCGGCATTGCCATCCCCGAGCTGAGTAATTATGGATTCGACCTGCTGCGGCGAGTTATGCAGGACCCCGTGGCGTAATTTTTTTGCCGTGCGTTTGACACATGTCTAATTTTTATACAGTCGTAAAGGCGGCAGCCATCGCAGTCACGCTGCAGGTGGGAGGAGTCGCACTCGCCTCCTCGGAAGGTCTGTCCGTCCCAGCTCAGTCGGTTGAGGAGGCCGTGAGCGCATTGGTATCCGATGCCCTTGCCGCCAATTTGGAGTTGGACGCCGCGGGAGGCGGGGTTGCACAGCGGCTTGCCGCACTCGATCAAGCGCGGGCACTGTATTTGCCTTCACTTGATTTTTCAGCCCGCTACACCCTCGCCAATGGCGGCCGTACCATCGATTTTCCGGTGGGCGATTTGCTCAATCCGGTCTACGCCACCTTGAATCAGATCACGGGCAGCTCGCGCTTCCCCGCAGTTCAAAATCAGGAAATCAACTTTCAGCGCACGCGCGAGCAAGACACCTCGGTGTCGCTGACTCAGCCGCTCTACGATGCGCGCATCAGCGCCGGCCGGATGTCCGCGCAGTCCCAGTATGAAGCCGAATCGGCGGCACGCATTGCGCTGGCCGGACGCATCGAGCGCGATATGCGCGAGGCTTACTATCGATGGCTGCAGGCGCGCGCACAAATCGGGATCTTCGATGCCACCCTGGAACTCGCGACGGAAAATCGGCGGGTCAATGAGAGTTTGTTTCGAAACGGCAAGATCACCCGTGATCTGGTTTTCCGGGCCGAAGCCGATCAGCTCGAAGTGCAGCAGTCGCAGCTCGGCGCGAAAAATGCCGAACGGCTGGCGCAAAGCTATGTGAACCTGATCCGCAACGCGCCGTTCGACCGCGCGCTGCCGAGCGTCGTCGTGGACGATCCCGACATCGATCGGCTGCGCAATGATCTCGCCGCGCATGCTGCTCAGCCGGCTCTCAACCTCGCCCCGCTGCAGGATACCGCGGTTCGCCAGCGCTACGAACTGCGTCAATTGGACGCAATTTCCGCGGCGGCTGAGGCTGGCGAAAGGCTGGCGCGCGCCGCGTTCAAGCCGCGGCTCGCCTTTGCGTTCGATGTCGGCACGCAGGGCGAAACTTATGGATTAACGAGCGAGGACCGCTACCTGCTCGCTTCCGTAGTGCTGAAATTTAATTTCTTCGCCGGCGGCGGCGATGAGGCCGGCATCGCAGGGGCGCGCGCCGTGGAGCGCCAGGCCCGCGCAAACCGCTCCTTGCAGGAACAGCAAATTCGCTTCCAAGTCCAGCAAGCGCTGCAAGATTTCGAATTCACTGAAGCATCGCTTGGAACCGCGGCAAAGCGGGTGGAAGCGGCCGCGGGTGC
>Ga0302324_100012013_pt1 | contig 17711 bp, 15 predicted proteins | sample Palsa_T0_1_FD_201949 | JGI IMG/M metagenome (GOLD analysis project Ga0302324, IMG submission 201949) | Peat permafrost microbial communities from Stordalen Mire near Abisko, Sweden - Palsa_T0_1 | ecosystem: Environmental > Terrestrial > Soil > Palsa > Peat permafrost | place: Sweden: Abisko... | reverse complement strand
GCCGCTGTCGGCGGTGTCGGCCTCGGCGCCCAGCGCCTGCAGCGTCTTCATCCCGACGATGCGGTTGGTGCGGTTGTCGTCGACGATCAGGATGCGCAGGCCCTCGAGCGGCGTCTCCGCCAGATCGGCGTGTGGCCCGGCCGCGACCGGCTCGGTGGCCGGCGCAGCGATCTCGAACCAGAAACTCGACCCAGACCCCTCGACGCTGGAGAAGCCCATGTCGCCGCCCATCATGCGAGTGAGGCTGCGGGAGATCGCCAGGCCGAGCCCGGTGCCGCCGAAGCGGCGGGTGGCGCCGGTGTCGGCCTGTTCGAAGCGCTCGAACAGCGCCGCCTGCGCCGCGGCCGGAATGCCGATGCCGGTGTCCTCGACCTGACAGCGCAGCTTGCGGCCTTCGCCCTCGCCCACGACGCAGAGGCGCACGGTGACGCCGCCGGCCCCGGTGAACTTCACCGCATTGCCGATGACGTTGAACAGACACTGGCGAAAGCGCAGCGGATCGATCAGCGACCAGCCCATCGGCGCGGCGTGCGCCCGTAGGTAGAGGTTCTTGGCGTCGGCCTGCGGATGCAGCAGGCTGACCACGCTCTCCATCACCGCGACCGGGTCGCTCGGGGTCTGCGAGATCTCAAGCTTGCCCGCCTCCATCTTGCTGAAGTCGAGCACGTCGTTGATCAGTTGGGCGAGCATGTCGCTGCAGGCCAGCGCTTCGCCTAGCAGATCGCGGCCCTCAGTCGTCAGCTGTTCGCGCTTCAACAGGTTCAGCACCCCGACGATACCGTTCATCGGCGTGCGAATCTCGTGACTGACCGAGGCCAGGAAGTCGGACTTGGAGGCTGTCGCGGTCTTGGCTTCGTCGCGGGCCTGCGCCAGCGCCGTCACGTTCTGGCTGATCCCGTACATCATGTAGCGCCCCGACGGCAGCTGCTCGCCGCTGCGATAGTGCACCTGCAGGTGACGCCACTCGCCCTGGCCGTCGCGATAGCGCATCTCGGCCTCGGCGACGCCTTCCTCGCGGGTCAGTCGGTCGCGGACGGCGTCGTCGATGGCGACGTCGTCCGGGTGCTGCAGCCTCTGCAGCACGGTGAGCGGGACCGGCGGGCCGGCGTCCTCGTAACCGAGCGAGAGTTCGCTGGAGAACTGGTAGAGTTCCTGGTCCGGATCGTAGCGCCAGACCCCGACCTCGGCGGCGTGCATCAGGCTGTCGCGCGCGGCGTAGTCGGCCTTGAACCGTTGCAGCAGCGCGTATTCCGCCGTCACGTCGAGCAACAGGGCGATCGCCCCGCCGGCGCACGGCTCGGTCTGGATGCGAAGCCACCGCTCGCCCGCGTCGGTGCGCAGGCAGTAGACCTTGCCGCCTTCGCCGTTGCTGACCTGGTCGGCGGCCGCGCTCAGCAGTTGCTCGAGGCTTTCGTGGCCCAGCATCGGCCGGCCAGCCAGTTGGACCAGCGCTTCGCTGGCCGCGACAACGTTCAGGTCGCGATCAAGCAACGCGACAGGCAGCGGCGAGGCCGCCACCCAGCTCGTCTCGCTGGCGTCTGAGCGCGCCCCCCGCTGAAGATCGGCCGTCTCCATGGCGCGACCCTACTCAGCGCGGCTGAACAATTCCCTAGCCTGCGATGCCAGGCGCGCGACCAAACGCCGCCATCGTCGCTGCCCCGCTCAGGGGGCGCCGGTCTTCACGCCGGTCAACTCGATCTTGGCGTAGCCCAGAAAGGTGTCGGCCTTCAGCGAGATGAACACCCAGGGCCCGCCGGCGCCCAGCTTGCCGAAGCGGGCGACGAGGGCGCCGTTCAGCCAGTCTTCCTTGTGGTCGCCCGCACGGTGGGTGAAGCCGGCGATCTCGGCGTAGCGCACCGGACAGCTCTCGGCCTCGGTCAGGCCGAGCCCGCGTTCGGCGGCGGTGGGATCGACGCCCTTACCCGGCTGGAACTGCAGCTCGTAGATCTGGGCGCCGTCGAAGAAGCGCCAGTTGCGGGCGCAGAGCGCCGCGCCGCTCTGCGCATAGGGCGCCCGCGAAAACACCGTCACCGGATCGGCCGCGGTCAGCTTCAGCGCCGCGGTCGGCGGCGGGTGGCCGCCGTCGTGGTGCGGCGGGGTCTGCAGCACGTCGCTCGCGGTCCAGGTCAGGGTGACGTGCTTGGTGCGCTTCGGCTCGACGGTGGTGAACTCGAACGCGTGCGGATGCGGCACGCCGGCCTCGACCGGCCCGGCCGCGTCGGTGCGGATATCGACGTGCTTGAGCGCCCTCAGGAGGCCGTAGGTGCGGATGTCGGCGCCGGTGGCGTAGTCGGTCGGCCCGACGCGCTGAACCACATGCATCTCTAGCACCTTGGCCTCGCCGGGCAGGTGCAGGGCGTTGAGCACGCCGGCATAGGCCAGCTCAAGCTTCACCGGCGGGGCGGGCTGGGCGATGGTGGGCGTCGCGATCAGGGCGACCGCCGCGGCGGCAGGTGCGAGTTTCATGGCGCCTCGTGGCGGGCGAGATAGGCCGATTTGCGACCGCCGGAATGTCTCACCCGACACGGTAAACGACCTGGAAACGCGGGCCGGCGCAGGATCGCGGCGAGATTCGTCAGTTCGGGGCGTTCGGTGTCAGTGCGTTCGATCAGCCAAGGCCTGCGCGCCGCCTGCCTTATCGCCGCGGCGATGCTGCTGACCGCCTGCGTTTCCGCGCCGCGCCTGCTGCCGCTCCGTGCCGCCGAGAGCCCCGTGCCCGGCACGATGAAGCCCTATCAGGTCGCCGGCCACTGGTACTATCCGGCCGAGCAGCCGCACTACAACGAGGTGGGTCTCGCCTCCTGGTACGGCGACGGCTACGGCTGTCGCACCACCGCCGACGGCGAGGCGATGGACCCGCACGCGCTTGCCGCCGCTCACAAGACCCTGCCGCTGCCCTCGATCGTCGAGGTGACCAACCTGGAGACCGGCAGGAAGATCCGCGTGCGCGTCAACGACCGCGGCCCGTTCGTGCCCGGCCGCATTATCGACCTCACCCACGCCGCCGCCGACAAGCTGGGCGTCTACGGCAAGGGCACGGCCAAGGTGCGGGTGAAGTACATCGGGCCGGCCGAGGCGAAGGACGCTCAACCTGTCTGGCGACCGGTGTCGTTCGGGCGCGGGGAGTGCCGGTAACTGGGCTACTTCGGCGAGAGGCCGTAACGGTTCGGGCCGGGCGTGCCCTCCGTGAGCCCGCACTCGAGGAAGGTCCAGACCCATCCGACGAACGGGATGACGCCGACCAGCGTCCACACGGCGGACTTGTCGCGGTCGTGCCAGCGCTTGATCCGCAGGCACGAGCGAATGCGCACCGAGACCAGCGCAATCGGCACGGCGGCGAGCAGCGCCTGCGCCGCCGGCAGGGTAATGAAGGCGGCGATCATGGCCAGGACGGCGGTCGTCGAAGCGGCGATGTTGTACGTCCAATAGTCGCGTCGACGCACGCGCCCTTTCGAGCTGAACAGCATCGTCATCAGGTCAGGCGCCGGGGCCGTCTGCCCGCGGTCGACTGCCGCCCGCTCGGCGCCCTTAGCGATCGTACGGTTCACCTTGGAGATGGCCTCGGCCATGTCCGGTGGCAGCGCCGGAGCGGAGCGGTTCCACCCTGTGGCCATCTGCAATGCGGACGACGCGCCGGTGGCCTCGGGCCGCGCTGGCCAGCCGCCGCCGCCGGTGGGCGCGGCCGCGCCGCCCCGCCGGCCAAACTGCGATGTCGTCGTCGTCATGGTCGCCGCAACCGTTAGCTCCGGCCAAGATGACGCAAGGCGGTTGCCAACGGGTGAAGGGCGGGTCCTGGAGATCGAGGCCTCGCCATCGATCGACGGCGGAGCGTGGTTCCGATCTCGGAAAAACTGGCATCCAAGCGATCGACAGCGGACTGTGCAATGCGATGAACAAAGTGGCTGAGCGGCAGGTCAACGCATGGCTCGACGCAGCCAACGACCTCGGCATCCGGGTCGCGGCGCCGTACTGGCTTGATATTGAAAGGGGGGCAACCCGTTCTCTGTGAAGCGTTCCTTGCGGACTTCGGCTCACCGAAAGGAGCGTTGGCGATCAGCGCCCGAACTGAGGTTCACCTGCGTACTCAGTTCGCGGATTCCGGTGAGCTGTGGCGCTCCGTATTGTCGGGCGATGTCTACCGCACCTATGACAGGAAGCTATTCGTCGACACCCTCACCGATTGGGGATGGTTTGGGCGCGTCGATGAGAAACCAGCATGGTTCACCGGCGAGTCGTGGACTTAGCGTTCGCCCTGCCCGCCGCTTGCATTCGCCCCACCCTTCCCCTACAAGCGCCGGCTTCGTCGAGCCGCCTGGCCCATGGCATGCCAGGGCGGCTCTTTCTGCCCTTCCCTAGAGGACGGGCCCGAATAGGGTCCGATGCAAAATGCCGAAGTTGAAGACCAAATCGGGCGCAAAGAAGCGCTTCAAGCTCACTGCGACCGGCCTGATCAAGGCTGGCGTCGCGGGCAAGCGCCACCGGCTGATGAGCCACAGCGCCAAGTACATCCGCCAGAACCGGGGCACGAAGGTGATGGCGGCGTCCGACGCCAAGACCATCCGCACCTACATCCCCTACGGCTTGAAATAAGGAGCCGATGACATGGCGCGTGTAAAACGGGGCGTCGTCGCCCACGCCCGGCACAAAAAGGTGCTGGAACAGGCCAAGGGCTTCTTTGGCCGCCGCAAGAACACCATCCGCACGGCGAAGGCCGCGGTCGACAAGGCCGGGCAGTACGCCTACCGCGACCGCAAGGTGCGCAAGCGCTCGTTCCGCTCGCTGTGGATCCAGCGCATCAACGCCGCCGCCCGCACCGAGGGCTTTACCTACTCGCAGTTTATTCACGGCCTTGGCGAGGCTGGGATCGAGATGGACCGCAAAGTGCTTGCGGACATCGCCGGATCGGATCCCGCCGCGTTCAAGGCCATCGCCGAGCAGGTTCGCGCCGCGCTGGCTTAAACGAGATCGCGTTCGCGCCCTCGAAAAAGCCCTCCGGCCGAACCGCCGGAGGGCTTTTTGCTGACCGCACTTCCACGCTAGAGCAATCATGATCTTACGAGCCATTTCCTCTCAATCGGTCATCGCCGGGCGTCAGTCCCGGCGATCCAAGCACTCAGGCGAGTGGGGCGGCCGCGCCCGGCGCGGCCATAGCGGGATCGGCGTTCATGGATGGCCGGGACTGACGCCCGGCCATGACCGTAAAAGGGAAAGATCGCGTTCGGGGCATCGGCTCGCGGCGCATGCAGACAGATGACCGACCACACCGAACTCCAATCCGACCTCACCGCCCAGATCGCCGCCGCGCCGGATCTGGAGGCGCTGGATCAGATCCGCGTCGCCTCGCTGGGCAAGACCGGGGTGATCTCCGGCCTGCTCAGGAGCCTGGGCCAGATGAGCCCGGAAGACCGGCGCACCGAAGGCCCGGCGATCAACGGTCTGCGCGACGCGATCGCGTCGGCCGTCGCATCCCGCAAGGCCGCGCTGGAGGATGCCGCGCTGGAGGCGCAGCTGGCGGCCGGCCGGCTCGATCTCTCCCTACCCGCGCCGCCGCGCCGCAAGGGCTCGGTGCATCCGACGCTGCAGGTGATGGACGAGATGGTCGCGGTGTTCGCCGAGATGGGCTTCTCGGTGGCGGAAGGCCCGGACATCGAGGACGACTTCCACAACTTCTCGGCGCTCAATTTCCCGCCCCGCCACCCGGCGCGGGAGATGCACGACACCTTCTTCCTGAAGCCGGACGCCGACGGCGAGCGCAAACTGCTGCGCACCCACACCAGCCCGATCCAGGTGCGGGTGATGCGCCGCGCAAACGTCCCGGCGGGCGCGCCGCAGTTCGCCGTGCACCAGGCGCCGCCGATCCGCATCATCGGACCCGGCCGGGTCTATCGCTGCGACAGCGACGCCACCCACTCGCCGATGTTCCATCAGATGGAGGGCCTGGTGATCGACCGGGCGATCCACATGGGCCATTTGAAGTGGACCCTCGACGCCTTCGTGCGGCGGTTCTTCGAGATCGACAACGTCGTCACTCGTTTCCGCCCACACCACTTCCCCTTCACCGAGCCCTCGGCGGAGATGGACGTGCAGTGCGACCGCTCGGGCGAGGTGGTGAAGATCGGCGAGGGCAGCGACTGGCTGGAGATCCTCGGCGGCGGCATGGTGCACCCCAACATCCTGCGCATCTGCGGGCTCGATCCGGACGAGTGGCAGGGCTTCGCCTTCGGCCTCGGCGTCGACCGGCTGGCGATGCTGAAGTACGGCATGCCCGACGTGCGCGACATGACCGGCGCCGACACCCGCTGGCTGGCGCACTACGGCTTCAGCGCCTTCGCCGACCCCAACCCCGCGTCGGGGCTGAGCTGATGAGCATTGAACTCAAAACCTCCCTTCCCCCCTTACGCGAGAAGGTGTCGGGCGGACCCCGACGGATGAGGGGTGATGGCGCCGCCATCACCGCCCGCCCGCAGCCAGTCACCAACCACCAAGCCAACACCCCTCATCCGACCGCTTCGCGGCCGCCTTCTCGCGCAAGGGGAGAAGGAAGGACAATTCGATGAAATTCACCCTTTCCTGGCTGAAGACCCACCTCGACACCCAGGCCACCGTGGCCGAGGTCGCCGAAGCGATGACCATGGCGGGGCTCGAGGTCGAGCATGTCGAGGATCCCGGCGCGAAGCTGGCGGCGTTCTCGGTGGCCCGTGTGGTCGAGGCTGTGCAGCACCCCAACGCCGACCGCCTGCGGGTCTGCCAAGTCGAGACCATGGACGGCATGAAGGAGATCGTCTGCGGCGCGCCGAATGCGCGGGCCGGGCTCTTCACCGTCTATGCGCCGATCGGGAGCTACATCCCCGGCAGCGGCATCACCCTGGAGCCGCGGCCGGTGCGCGGCGTGATCTCCAACGGCATGCTCTGCTCGGCCGCCGAGTTGCAGACGGCCGAGGAGAGCGACGGCATCCTGGAGCTGGCCGAGGCGCCGGTGGGCACGCCGGCGGCCGAGGCGCTGGGCCTGGAGGTGGTGATCGACTTCGAGGTGACGCCGAACCGGCCCGACTGGCTCGGCGTCGCCGGCATCGCCCGCGACCTGGCGGCCGCGGGACTGGGGACGTTGAAGGATCTGTCGGTGGCGCAGGTCCGCGGCAAGTACCCCTGCCCGATCGAGATCCGCGTCGACGGCTCCGACGCCTGCCCGGCTTTCGCCGGCCGGGTGATCCGTGGACTGAGGAACGGGCCATCGCCAGCCTGGATGCAGGATCGGCTGCGCGCGATCGGGCTGCGGCCGATCAACGCCCTGGTCGACGTGACCAACTTCCTTTCCTACGACCGCGGGCGGCCGCTGCACGTCTATGACGCGGCCAAGATCGCCGGCGGCTTCGTCGAGGCGCGGCTGGGGCGCGAGGGCGAAAAGGTCGAGGCGCTGGACGGCAAGACCTATGCGGTGACGAGCGAGATGTGCGTGATCGCCGACGGCTCCGGCGCGATCGGCCTGGGCGGCGTGATGGGCGGCCAATCCACCGGCTCGCAGCTGGACACCACCGACGTCTTCATCGAGAGCGCCTGGTTCGACCCGATCCGTACCGCCCAGACCGGCCGCGACCTAGCCTTGGTCTCCGATGCCCAGTACCGCTTCGCGCGCGGCGTCGATCCGGGCTTCGTGGTTCCCGGGCTGGAGCTGGCGACGCAGCTGATTCTGGAGATGTGCGGCGGCGAGCCGTCGCGGATCTGCCTCGCCGGCGAGATCCCCGCGCCGCCGCCGGTGATCGCCTGGGATCCGGGCTATGTCGAACGCCTCGCCGGCCTCGCCCTGCCGAACTCGCGCATCCGCGACATCCTGGAGACGCTCGGCTTCAAGATCGAGGGCTCGCGCGTCCAGCCACCGACCTGGCGGCGCGACGTCGAGGGCCGCGCCGACCTGGTCGAGGAGGTCGCGCGCATCGCCGGCTATGACGCCCTGCCCGCCGAGCCGCTGCCGCCGATGGCGCGCCCGGCCAGCGGGGTGCTGACCCTGCGCCAGACCCGGCTGCGCGCCGCGCGGCGGGCCATGGCGGCTGCCGGTTATTCCGAAGCGCTGACCTTCTCGTTCGTCAGCCAGGCCGCGGCGAAGCTGTTCGGCGGCGGCGCGGACGAGCTGGTGCTGGCCAACCCGATCAGCCCCGAGCTCGACTGCATGCGCCCGTCGGTGCTGCCCAGCCTGAGCGAGGCCGCCGGCCGCAACGCCCGCCGCGGCTTTCCCGACTGCGCCCTGTTCGAGATCGGCCCGGTGTTCGCCGGGACCGGGCCGGGCGACGAGCGCACCGCCATCGCCGCCATCCTCGCCCCGCACGGCCCGCGCCGCTGGGATCATGGCGCGGCTGAGGACGTGTTCGCGATCAAGGCCGACCTACTGGCGCTGCTGGAGGAGCTGGGCGCGCCGGTGGCCAACCTGCAGGTGGCGCAGTCCGACACCGCGCCCTGGTGGCGGCCGGGTCGCGCAGCGCGGCTGCAGCTTGGCCCCAGGGCGGTGCTGGCCGAGTTCGGCGAGATTCACCCCAAGGTGCTGGCGGCGCTCGACGTCGCCGGGCCGATCTACGCCTTCGAGCTCTGGGTCGAGGCGATCCCCGAGCCGAAGAAGAAGGCGGTGAAGACCAAGCCCGCGCTCGCGCTCTCGGCCCTGATGCCGCTCAGCCGTGACTTCGCGTTCGTGGTCGCCCGCGACACACCGGCGGGAGACATCGTCCGTGCCGTGCAGTCCGCCGACCGGGTGCTGATCGCCGGCGTGCGCGTGTTCGACGTTTACGACGGACCGGGCGTCGGCGAAGGCAAGAAGTCGGTCGCCGTCGAGGTCACCATCCAGCCGCGCGAGAAGACGCTCGCCGACGCCGAGATCGAGGCGCTGTCGTTCCGAATCGTCGCGGCGGCGGCGAAGTCGGCCGGGGCAGTGCTGCGGGGCTGAGCCCTTCCCCCTCAAGGGGAGGCGGAACTCGACTTCAGCGCGATGGCATGGGAGGTTCGCCGCGCCGGGGCCATTCCATGAAGCTCAGAGCCGTTTTGGCGATCGTCTTCGCCTTGGTCGCGACAGGCGCTCAGGCGGCCACGCCGCAGTCGCCGATTGAGATCGTGCAGACCATCTACCAGCGTCTCGTCACCGCCAACGCCACCGGCAAGGATTATGAGCCTTCCGACGACGCCCTCCTTTCGCCGCGGCTCAAATCGCTGGAAGCCGCCGCCAAGAAGGCCGCAGGGACCGACATTCCCTGCGGGATGGACTTCAGCATCTGGTTCGACGGCCAGGAGTACGACCTCAAGCGCGCCGCGGTGACCGAGGCGCCGGGTGCGACGGCGGATGCGCAGACGATCATCGCCAAGTTCGACAGCGTCGGCGCGGCGCACGAACTGCGCTTCACCTTCCGCCTGATCGCCGGCCGTTGGCGGCTCGACGAGGCGCGGAGCGTGATCGGGACGAAGTGGACCTTCTCGCGCCTGCTGCAGTGCAAGGAGTGACGGCGACACGATGACCCGCCGCAACTTGCTCAGGGTGATCTACGGTCTCGGGCTGGCGACCTACACGACCTACGCGGCCTGGTTCGGTTTCCACGCCTTTCCAGACTTCATTGGTCGCGCGGGGATGGGCGCGTTCCCTCCCGAGTTCTTGGGGTTCTTCGCTGTCTGCGGCCTGCTGGGATACCTGCAGATCGGCGCCCCGCTCGCCTATCTGCCGTTCCGGCCGATGTGGTGGGGCAAGCTCGTGATGCTGCTGTTTTGCCTCAGCTGGCTGATGCTCTGGCCGGTCTCGTTTATGTTGAACCGGTTCGACGCGGATCAATTTCGCGACCTCAGCTTCGCGGCCGGCCTCTGCGCCAACGTGATGTTCGCGTTGGCGATCGCGCAACAGGTCGTTGACCCGTCGCTGTGGCGCCCAGTGAGCCAGTGGGGCGGAAACTATCCGCCGCCTCGCTTGAAGAGGGTCTCGGCCTAGGTTTCCGCGGAAAATCTTCACCCCGTTTCGGGAACTCGGCCGTATCGACTTAGAGCGGGCCGCATGACAGCGTCCGCGCAATGACAAGCGGAGGCGGCGTCATGTTGCGGAAGGTGCTTCTGGCGGGCGTCGCGCTCGGCCTCGCTGCCAGCGTGGCGCGCGCCGCCGACGGGCCGGGGCTCGAGGTCACCATCTACAACGCCGATCTCGCGCTGGTGCAGGACGCACGGCAGCTGGACATCGAAAAGGGCCGCCAGCGGCTGGAGTTCAAGGACGTCTCGTCGGCGATCCGCCCGGAGACCGTGTCGCTCACCGCCGACGGCGTCGACATCGTCGAGCAGAACTTCGACTACGACCTGCTCACACCTTCGAAGCTGATGGAGAAGGCGGTCGGCCAGCAGGTGACCATCGTACGCACCAACCCCGGCACCGGGGCGCAGGTGACCGAGGTCGCCACCGTGCTGGCCGCCAACGAAGGCGTGGTGCTGAAGATCGGCGATCGCATCGAGGTGCTGCGCGACGACGGCGTGCCGACGCGGGTGATCTTCGACAAGGTGCCCGAAAACCTACGCGCTCAGCCGACGCTGTCGGTCACCGTCGACAGTGACCGCGCCGGCGCGCGGCTGGCCAAGCTGAGCTATCTGACCACTGGGCTGTCGTGGAAGGCGGACTACGTCGCCCTGTTCGACCAGCCGAACGGCAAGCTCGACTTGCAGGGCTGGATCACGCTCAACAACCAGTCCGGCACCCCGTTCGTCGACGCCGACACCAAGCTGGTCGCGGGCAATGTGCGGGTCGCCGGCAATGACGGCGGCGGCGACTACAACCCGACCGAGGGCGTCACCTCCGCCGGGACCGAGGCCAACACCGGACCCGGCAAGGCGCTCGGGGACTTCTACATCTACTCTCTGCCCGAGCGGACCACGATCCAGCCCAGCCAGACCAAGCAGGTCAGCTTCCTCGACGCGCAGGGCGTCGCCGCGCACCGGGTCTACCAGTGGAACGCCTACGACCTGATCAGCGCCAGCGAACCGGCGCACGCGGTGGTCGGCGTCGATTTCAACAACTCGACCGGCGGCGGCCTGGGCGCCGGCCTGCCGGCGGGGACGGTGCGGATCTACCAGCGCGACGCCTCCGGCTCGCCCAAGTTCGTGGGCGAGGCCCCGATCGGCCACACGCCGCAGGGCTCCGAGCTGCTGCTGAAGATGGGCGAGGCGTTCGATGTCACCGTGCAGCCGACCCTGGTCGCTGACACCCGGGTGTCCGCCACCCGCAGCCGCTATTCGATGAGTTATGTGATCCGCAACGCCAAGAGCGAGGCGGTGACGGTGGAGTTGCGCCAGTCCGGCTACTGGGGCCGCGACACCAAGGTCGTCAGCGAGAGCCTGACCAGCCGCAAGATCGACGCCTACACCGTGGGCTGGTCCGTGCCGGCGCCGGCCAACGGCCAGACGGTGCTGACCAGCGTGGTGGAGACCGGGTGGTAGGGAGCAGCCGGTGGCAAGCCATCTCCGCGGCGCGCTCGCTCTCGCCCTACTCCTCGTCACACCGGCGTTCGCCGACGTGGTCTCCAAGGCCCCCGACGCCGTCGTCGTCACGGTCTACCGCGACCGCCCGGCCACAGCCGCGTCGCTGCGGGAGAACAGCGACGACACCGCGGGCCTGGCGATGATCGCCGAGACGCGAACGGTGGACCTGCCCGCCGGGCGGACGCGGATCGAGTTTCAGGGCGTCGCCGATGCGATCATCCCGGCCAGCGCGGCGCTGACCGGCCTGCCCGGCCGCCTGGTCGAGCGCAGCTTCGACTACGATCTCTTGGATCCCGGCTCGCTGATCGAGAAGTCGGTGGGCCAGAGCGTCGTCATCCGACGCACCAACCCGAAAACCGGCAAGGTGACCGAGGAGCCGGCCACCCTGCGCTCCGGCCCGGACGGCGTCGTGGTGCAGACCAGCGGCGGCGTCGAGGCGCTGGGCTGCGGGACCGGGCCACAGGCGCTGGTGTTCGACCATCTACCGCCGGGCCTGGCCGACCGCCCGACCCTGTCGGCAGTCGCCGACGCGCCCAAGGCGGGCCGCTACAAGCTCACCCTCAGCTACCTCACCGTGCGGATCGACTGGTCGGCGGACTATGTGGCGCGGCTCAGCGCCGACGGCGCCACGCTGGACCTGACCGGCTGGCTCACCCTCTCCAACCGCAGCGGCATGAGCTTCGCCGACGCGCCGACGTCGGTGGTGGCCGGCGCGCTGGCCCGCGTGGCGCCCGACCTGCCGGACATCGCGCCGAAAGAGGTCGAGACCGAGTGCTGGCCGATGGGAACCACCTCCGACTTCGCGCGGCGCGAGGCTATGGGGCGGCTCGAAGACGAGGCGATTCCGTCGCCCCCGCCGCCGCCGATGACGATGGCGAAGGCCGCAGTCTCCGAGGTGGTCGTCACCGCCGAGAAGCGCACCGTGCAGACCAATCTCGGCGACTACAAGCTCTACTCCCTGATCGAGCCGACCACTGTGGCGGCGCAGCAGACCAAGCAGATCCGCTTCCTGCACCAGACCGGGGTAAAGTTCGAGAAGCTCTATGTGTTCCGCGCGGACGCCTGGAACAGCCTCGGCGACGGCGACGTCAGGCCGGCCCAGGTGGTGCTGCGCTTCGAGAACAAGGCGGCCAACGGCCTCGGCCTCGCCTTGCCGGCCGGCAACGTCTCGGTGCGTCAGCCGCAGGCGATCGCCGGCGGGCGCGAGGTGTTCATCGGCGAGCACGGTGTGCGCGACGTGCCGGAAAACGAGGAGTTCGAACTGCCGGTCGGCGAGGCGGCGGACGTCCAGGTGCAAGGCCGGCTGGTCTCCGACGAGACCAAGAGCGGGCGCGAACGCACGGCGCTGGCCTTCACCCTCACCAACGCCAAGCCGGTCCCGGCGACATTCGAGCTGCGCCAGCGCCCGGACGGCGAGGACTTCCGCGTGCTGACCGAGACCAGCGCGCACGTGCTGAAGAACGGCGACGACGTCTGGCGGCTGACGCTGCCCGCCAATGGGACGGTGGTGCTGAGCTACACGTTCGAGACCAGGTAGGCGGCCCGACCCCTCCGAGATGTGTGAATGCCGAAGGACCTCCGGTCGGGGAGAGGGATACGGATGGGGCGAGGGCGTCGAGCGATGCCGAAGCGCGCACCGGCGTTCCGGTAGCCCTCTCCCCGGCGAAGACGGGGAGAGGTGAGGTGAGGGGTCTCACCGCTACAGCGGGATGACGTTGCGCTGCCTTGAATAGGCCAGGTAGCCGAGGCTGGCGCCCAGCCGCAGGCCGACGCCGGCGCGGACCGGGGCCAGCGTAATCCCGTCGGCGCGTTGGTAATTCACGCCCAGGCCGCCGACGAAATAGGCCGAGCCTTCGACGCCGGGGAAGCGGCGGAAGACCGCGTCCGGGTATTCCAGGTCGTAGCAGAGGGTGAAGACGCGGCTGGCGTTGCCGCCCCAGTCGAAGCCGCCGGTGGGGCCTTGCCAGAACACCGGCATGTGCGGGCGGTCCTTCATGTACATCAGCCCCTTGCCATAGCGCAGGCCGAAGAAGAAGGCGCCCGAGCCCTCGGTGCCGGCGATGTAGGCGGTGGGCTGGCCGTTCTCGTGGAACAGCTTCTCGATCAGCGCCCCGGTGTTCTCGGCGGTGACGCCGAAGAAGTCGGAGACGTTGTGGTAGATCTCGTCGCGCGTGTAGGGCTCGGCGCGGCTGTCGCGCGGGCCGTAGTCGTGGCGATCGCCGTTGTCGTCGCGATAGTAGGCGCCGCCCTGATCGTGATCCGCAGGGTCGTGATTCCCCTGATCCTGCGCCATCGCCCGGGCGCCGACGGCGGCGAGCCCCGAGACGAGGCCGGTGGCGATAAGCTTGCGGCGGTCCATTCGAATCACTCCGGTAGGTGTCCGAGAAGAGCGCAAGTATTCGGCCGTATTTAGGCGGAAGGGTTAACGGCGGTTAACGACTCCCCTTCCCCCTCCCGCGTTGCAGCGAATTGCTCTATACGCGCCGCTCCCATGACCACCGCCCCCAGCCATATCCGCAACTTCGCCATCGTCGCCCACATCGACCACGGCAAGTCGACGCTCAGCGACCGCCTGATCCAGGAGACCGGCACGCTGACCGCGCGGGAGATGAAGGAGCAGGTGCTCGACTCGATGGACCTGGAGCGCGAGCGCGGCATCACCATCAAGGCGCAGACCGTGCGGCTGGACTACCGCGCCGACGACGGCGAGGACTATGTGCTCAACCTGATGGACACGCCCGGCCACGTCGACTTCGCCTACGAGGTCAGCCGCAGCCTGTCGGCCTGTGAGGGCTCGATCCTGGTGGTGGACGCGTCTCAAGGCGTGGAAGCGCAGACCCTGGCCAACGTCTACCAGGCGATCGACCACGACCACGAGATCGTGCCGGTGCTGAACAAGGTCGACCTGCCCGCCGCCGAGCCGGAGCGTGTGCGCCAGCAGATCGAGGACGTGATCGGCCTGGACGCCTCGCACGCCGTGCTGGCCTCGGCCAAGACCGGGCTTGGCATCCACGACGTGCTGGAGGCGATCGTCAGGCGTCTTCCGGCCCCCAAGGGCGACCCCGCCGCGCCGCTGAAGGCGCTGCTGGTCGACGCCTGGTACGACGCCTACCTCGGCGTGGTCGTCTTGGTGCGGGTGTTCGACGGGGTGCTGAAGGTGGGCCAGCAGGTGCGCATGATGCAGCGCGGCACCACCCACAAGATCGACCGCCTGGGCGTGTTCAAGCCCGCCCGGGTGGACGCCGACAGCCTCGGCCCCGGCGAGATCGGCTTCATCACCGCCCAGATCAAGGAGGTGGCCGACGCCGCCGTCGGCGACACCATCACCGAGGAGCGCCGCCAGACCCCGGCCGCCCTGCCTGGCTTCAAGCCGGTGCAGCCGGTGGTGTTCTGCGGCCTGTTCCCGGTCGACGCCGCCGACTTCGAGGACCTGCGCGCCGCGGTCGGGCGCCTGCGCCTCAACGACGCCAGCTTCACCTACGAGATGGAGACCAGCGCCGCGCTCGGCTTCGGCTTCCGCTGCGGCTTCCTCGGCCTGCTGCACCTGGAGATCATCCAGGAGCGGCTGACGCGCGAGTTCAACCTCGACCTGATCGCCACCGCCCCCAGCGTGATCTACCAGATCGGCCTGATCGACGGCTCGACGATGGAGCTGCACAACCCGGCCGACATGCCCGACCCCAGCCGGATCACCACCATCGCCGAGCCCTGGATCCGCGCCACCATCCTTACCCCGGACGACTACCTCGGCGCGGTGATCAAGCTGTGCCAGGACCGCCGCGGCGAGCAGCGCGAACTGAGCTACGTGGGCTCCAGGGCCATGCTGGTCTACGACCTGCCGCTGAACGAGGTGGTGTTCGACTTCTACGACCGGCTGAAGAGCGTCTCCAAGGGCTACGCCTCGTTCGACTACCAGCTGCAGGATTATCGCGAGGGCGACCTGGTGAAGATGCAGGTGCTGGTCAACGCCGAGCCGGTCGACGCTCTATCGATGCTGGTCCACCGGACAAGGGCGGAGGCCCGAGGCCGCGGCATGGTGGAAAAGATGAAGGAGCTGATCCCGCCCCACCTTTTCCAAATTCCGATCCAGGCCGCCATTGGGGGCAAGATCATCGCCCGCGAGACGGTGCGGGCGCTGCGCAAGGACGTCACCGCCAAGTGCTACGGCGGCGACGCGACCCGCAAGCGCAAGCTGCTGGACAAGCAGAAGGAAGGGAAGAAGCGGATGCGCCAGTTCGGTAAGGTGGACATCCCGCAGGAGGCGTTCATCGCGGCGCTGAAGATGGATGGGGATTAGGGGTTAGGCGCGCACACAGTTCACGATAAACCGTTGCACGGCATCCCATACACTGCACATGTGCTGTGACGATGGCTAAATATAAGCACTGTTAATGTATTTGTTCATAGATGCTGCAGAAAGTAATACCTCCTGCCGCTGAAATCGGTTCAAAATGGCAGCGTATTGCTCGTCGATAATTCCTCCGTTCAGCTGGTATTGTACCGCTACTTTCATTTTATCTCGCCATCCCTTTCCCGCTTCTTGTGTCTCCCCGACAGCATTCAGATAGTGGTCGGCGATAAATTCCAAGAGCGCCTGAAAGAGGACGAAGATTGCGTTTGGTTGCTTCGAGAGCTTGAGGCGGAACTGCAGCTCGTTCGATACAGCCCTGATGCGCGTCAGCTCGGGCGTGTTGGGCAGACCGTAGTTTACGTCAGAGGGAATAAGCGACGCTCGGCGATCGGGCTTCGGCTTATCAGATTGCTCCCCTGTCTAGATCTCTGGCCAATCGGTCCCGCTCTCGCCCGGAGTCTCCTCTGAGTCAGAACTATCTCTTCCTCCTCTCCGATCGCCCGGTTGGAGACCGGCATCGGGTTGCGAAGGGCAAACTTAACGTTGGGCAGTACGCTATCGGAACGACGCTCCGCCAAGCGAACGAGGCCGGATTCTCGATCGGCGGGCTGAACCGCTCCTGCCCCGCGTAATGGGGGAGGTGGCAGGCCGCGTAGCGGGCTGACGGAGGGGGCGTCTCGACGATGCGCTGACGTCGGTCGGCAGCGGGCGCGCCAGCGGCCCTGCGTCCCTCCGTCACGTCGCGCTTCGCGCGCCGCGCCACCGTTCCGCTACGCTTCACGGTGGAGGAGCAGGGGTTCGTGTCCAGCATTCGCCGGAATGAGCGGGTTGAGGGGCGGGGTGGGGCGCGACGGCGCTAAGCTTTCGCGGCCGGCTTCGCGCGCCTCCGGCGGCGACGTCTGCGCCGGCGTCGGCGGCGAGGTCGCTGCGCGCCCTGCCCCTCGGCCTCGACCATGGCGCGCAGGCCCGGCGCGGCCGGCTCCAGCGCCGTGAGGAGTTCCTCGATCAGCTGGCCGTAGACGGTCAGGTCGCCGGCGGTCTTGGTGGCCACCAGCTTCGGCTCGGCCGCGGAGTTGTCGTAGATGTCGACGTGGTCAGCGTGCTCGAAGAACCAGGCGAGCTGCTCGAACGAGCGGCGGCGGCGGTCGCGGATGGACGCCTCGGCGACGTTGTGGCCGCCCTTCTTTACCCGCTGGCGCACCCGCTCGACGTTCAGCTCGGCGGTTTCCAGGAAGACGTAGATCAGCCGGACGCTGAAGCCCTCGGCGTGCGCCCGGTCGACCAGGGCGCGGTACTTCGGCGTCGACAGCACCGTTTCCACGCCAACCGTCTGGTGCGCGGCGACCGAGGCGTAGAGCCAGGTCTCGATGCGGGTCACCGCGGCGATGTTGGCGTCGGGAAGCAGCGGCAGGCGCTCGTGATCGGCGATGCGCTGGGCGAGCAGGTCAGGATTGATGATCCAGATCGAGCCCGCCGGCGCGTCGATCGAGGCCTGGCCGTAGGCCGTGCTCTTACCCGAACCGTTGGCGCCGGCGATGATCCAGAGTTCGGGAACGCCTTGGCTCAAAACCCGCGGCGTGTCGACCGGGCGGCGCTCCGGCCAGCGATCATTGGGCGGCCCGGTTGCCCTTGCGCGCCTTGCGCACGTTGTTCTTGAACACGTAGAGGAAATCCGCGCCGAAGGTGGCGCTGTTGGCGTCCAGCGAGGTCACGCGGGTCTTGGCGCCGGCGGGCGTGGAGAGGGTCTTCGAGACGACCGACTTCGGCCGCTTGGTCGCCTTGTGCGCCTTCGCCTTCACTTGAATATTCAACGCCGCCATCTGGCCGGTCCTCCTACCATCCAGATATTGCTGCGCCGGCGCCTGATGGCAAGGGCGCG
>Ga0302324_100012012_pt1 | contig 17711 bp, 12 predicted proteins | sample Palsa_T0_1_FD_201949 | JGI IMG/M metagenome (GOLD analysis project Ga0302324, IMG submission 201949) | Peat permafrost microbial communities from Stordalen Mire near Abisko, Sweden - Palsa_T0_1 | ecosystem: Environmental > Terrestrial > Soil > Palsa > Peat permafrost | place: Sweden: Abisko... | reverse complement strand
CGGTCGGCCCGGTCGCTCCGTCCGGCCCCGGGACCGCGCCGGATCCTGCAGCCGAGTTGGCGCCGTTCGCACCGATCACAGCGGGCGGGCTGAACGCCATGTCGCCGTTCGTGCCCATTGCGGCTGCCGTGCCGTCTGCGCCTGCTGTCGCGGCCGCACTCGTCGTCCCGGTCATAGTCCCTGCCTCGCTCTCACAGCCCTCCCTCCCAGAGTGCCCCCTGCGCCGCGTCTTGGCCACTGCTGAGGCGAGTCCTTCCTGGCCGGCGCGGCTAGGGCATCCGCTCATAGGCGGGGATAGTGAGGAAGTCGGCGTAGTCGTCGGCCAGCGCGACCTCGGTGAACAGGGCGGTCGCCTCGTCGTACTTGGCCCCGTCGAAGGCACCGCCCTGCTGCTCGCGGATGGTCGTGAGCTCCTCGCCGATCAGGCGCTCCACGAGATCCCTGGTGATCAGCGGGCCCTCGGCAAGGCGGATGTCGTTGTGCAGCCACTGCCAGACCTGGGAACGGGAGATCTCCGCCGTCGCGGCGTCCTCCATCAGGTTGAAGATCGCCACGGCGCCGTTGCCCGCCAGCCAGTTGGCCAGGTACTGCAGCCCGACGCTGATGTTGTTCCGCAGGCCCGCCTCGGTGATGCCGCCCGGCGTTTCGGCGATGGACAGCAGGTCAGGCGCGCCGACGCTGACGTCGTCGCGCAGCACGCCGAGCTGATTCGGCCGGTCGCCGAGCACGCCGTCGAACACCTCCTGGCAGACGGGCACCAGGTCCGGGTGCGCCACCCACGAGCCGTCGAATCCGTCCCGTGACTCGCGCGACTTGTCGTCGCGCACCTTGGCCAGCGCGGTCGCGTTGACCGCGGCGTCGCGCCTGCTGGGGATGAACGCGGCCATCCCCCCCATCGCGTGCGCGCCGCGCGCGTGGCACGTGCTGACCAGCAGTTCGGTATACGCACGCATGAACGGGGCCGTCATGGTAACTGCGTTGCGCTCCGGCAGGACGAAGTCGCGGCCCCGGGTCCGGAACTTCTTGATGATGCTGAACAGGTAATCCCAGCGGCCGGCGTTCAGCCCGGAACTGTGCTCGCGCAGCTCGTACAGGATCTCCTGCATCTCGAACGCCGCCGGGATCGTCTCGATCAGTACCGTGGCCCGGATCGTGCCGCGCGGTATGCCCAGCGCGTCCTGGGCGATCAGGAAGGCGTCGTTCCACAGCCGCGCCTCGAGGTGGCTTTCGGTCTTGGCCAGGTAGAAGTACGGGCCCTTGCCCTTGGCCAGCTGCCGGCCCGCGCAGTGGAAGAAGTACAGGGCGAAGTCGAACAGGCTGCCGGAGACCCGCTCGCCGTCGACCAGCAGGTGCTTCTCGTCCAGGTGCCAGCCGCGCGGCCGGACGACGATCGTCGCCAGCTCGGCGTCCGGCCTGAGCTGATAGGACTTGCCCTCGTCGCTGGTGAAGTCGATCTTCCGGTCCAGCGCGTCCATCAGGTTGAGCTGGCCGGTGACCATGTTGTCCCACAACGGCGTGTTCGCGTCCTCGAAGTCGGCGAGCCACACCCTGGCGCCGGAGTTGAGCGCGTTGATGGTCATCTTCCTGTCGGTGGGGCCGGTGATCTCCACCCGGCGGTCCACCAGGCCCGGCGCGGGCGGCGCGACCCGCCAGGACGGATCCGCCCTGATGTCCCTGGTCTCGTCCAGGAAGTCCAGCATGGCGCCCGCTGACAGCTCGTGCTGGCGGCGCGCCCTGGCGGCAAGGAGCCCGGCACGCCGGGGGCCGAGCTCCCGCTGCAGCTTGGCGATCAGGGCCAGCGCGCCGGGCGTGAGGATCTCGTCGTAGCGGTCCCCGGCCGGGCCGGTGACCTCGACGCCGTCAGTTCCTAGCATTCCGCGCTCCTTACTCGTCTTACTCGTCGCCCCGCCCGGCGTTCGCCCCGGCAGCGGTCGTCCGGCGATTGTCAGTGTCAGCCAGCGCGCCTGGCTGGCGCGGTGCCGGACTGGCTGGCATGGTGCCGGCTGGCAGGCCGCGCAGGCTGGCAGGCTCGATCATCCCAGACTCCACCTGCCCGCGAACGCCGGCGCCAGCCAGCACGCGAAGTGGGCCGTCCATTGCGCGGAACTCCTGCCCGTCAGCGCGGAACATCCGGGTAGTCCTAGCTACCCGGAAGTTCCGCGCTGCTGGAAAGGGCTCGCCTGGGCTGGCACCATCGGGCACAACCCGGCGAGCCACGGCGTTAACCAGGTGAGTGTCACTGCGAAGCGTGGCACCATCAGCACATCACCCGCCGCCCGGCGGGCGCTGCCCGGCCGATTATCGCGGCACCCCCGCGGGGACTGCCGACCTTGGATGGCGGATGACTGCACTCTTCGACGACGTGCCGGATGGCGCGCGCGCCCAGCGCGACGCCGATCAGCGTAACCAGGACCGGCGCGAGGCCAATCAGCTTGACCTGCAGGACCGGCGCGAGGCCAATCAGCTTGACCTGCAGGAGCGGCACGCCCTGCGCCGGGTGGCCGGCCTGTCCACCGAGCTGCAGGATGTCAGCGAGGTCGAGTACCGCGCGCTGCGGCTCGAGCGCGTCGTCCTGATGGGCGTATGGGCTGACGGGACGCTCGCCACGGCGGAGCACTCGCTGCGCGAACTCTCGCTGCTGGCGGAGACCGCCGGGTCGGAGGTGCTGGACGGGCTGATCCAGCGCCGCGGCCGGCCGGACGCTGCGACCTACGTGGGCGCAGGCAAGGCAGCCGAGCTGGCCGGGATCGTCGCGGCAACCGGCGCCGACACCGTGATCTGCGACGGTGAGCTCACCCCCGGCCAGCTCCGCAAGCTGGAAGGCATCGTGAAGGTCAAGGTCATCGACCGCACGGCGCTGATCCTGGACATCTTTGCCCAGCACGCCCGGAGCAAGGAGGGGAAGGCGCAGGTCGAGCTCGCCCAGCTGCAGTACCTGCTGCCCCGGTTGCGCGGCTGGGGCGAGTCACTGTCCCGCCAGGCCGGAGGCCGGGTCGCCGGCGGGGGCGGCATCGGGACCCGCGGCCCCGGCGAGACAAAGATCGAGACCGACCGCCGCAGGATCAGGGCGCGCATCACCAAGCTGAAGCGCGAGCTTGACGGCATGTCGGTCGGGCGGGAAGTGCAGCGCGGGCAGCGGCGGCGCACTGCACTGCCATCTGTCGCGATCGCCGGGTACACCAACGCAGGGAAGTCGAGCCTGCTCAACCGGCTGACTGGGGCCGACGTGCTGGTGGACGACTCGCTGTTCGCCACGCTCGACCCGGCGGTGCGCCGGGCTCGCACCCCGGGCGGCCGGCTGTTCACCCTGACGGACACGGTCGGGTTCGTACGGCATCTTCCGCACCAGCTGGTCGAGGCCTTTCGGTCGACGCTGGAGGAGGTGGCCGAGGCCGACCTGATCCTGCACGTCGTGGACGGTTCCGACGCCGATCCAGCCGCCCAGATCGCCGCCGTGCGCGAGGTGCTGGGCCAGATAGGCGCCGCTGACGTGCCCGAGCTCGTGGTCGTGAACAAGGCCGATGCGGCCGACCCGATCGCGGTGGAAGGGCTGCGCCGCCGCGAGCGCGGCGCCGTGGTGGTGTCAGCGCGCACTGGCGAGGGCCTGCCCGCCCTGCTTGCTGAGCTGGAACGGCAGCTGCCGGGCCGTGACCAGGAGATCACCGTGATGGTGCCGTATGACCGCGGTGACCTGATATCGCGGGCGCACCAGGAAGGCGAGGTGCTCACGGTGAATCATGGACAGAATGGCACTGAGCTGACCGCGCGCGTACCGCCTGGGCTGGCCGCCGAGCTTGACCGGGCCGGAGACTCACCAGCAGCCGCGGGTTAGCGCCCGCGGGGTGGCGCCCACGGGTTAGCGCCCGCGGGATGGCGGTAGCGGGGTGGCGGTAGCAGAGGCGGGCGCCCCTTGGTGCGCTGCGGGCGGAGACGCGCCGTGTATTCGCGCCAATTGCCCGTCGTCCTGCCATTCGGACAGTTGTGCGCAGGCCGACCATCATGCTCCTGACCAGCCGTTCTAGCAAACGATTGCGCAACGGGGCGCTCACAGCTGCCGTGATGATGCGCGGCCAGCTCCGGTAATTTAGGTCAAAGGACTTCGGATGAGCCTTGTACAGGCATCAGTTAATGCAATACCTTGACTGCACCGATATGTTATTTTACGCATCCCCAGCGCACCCGCTCGGCGGCCGTCGCCGCGATCCGCTCCACTAGCTTCCTTGTCGGCGCATCACCATCTGGCACGAGTCATGGCAGGTGACCGCACATGGCGAACCGCACGCTCGGCCGCGATCCCGGCGCGGGCCGGAAGGCTGCCCGATGACCTTCCGCCTGCTGACGAACATCGGCCGGCTGTGGACCGGGTCCGAGATCTGGAGCAACGCCGCGATCCTCACGCGGGACGACCAAATCGCCTGGGTGGGCCCGGCGGCCGAGCTGCCGGCCAGCATCCCCGGCGTGATCGAGGACATCGTTGACGTTGATCACGTCGAGAACCTGCATGGCGGGCTGGTCACTCCAGGTCTCATCGATGCCCACACGCATCCGGTCTACGCTGGCAACCGCTGGGCCGAACTGTCGATGCGATCGAGCGGCTCATCCTCGACCGAGATCGCGGCGGCCGGCGGCGGCATGGCGTCAACGGTGACGGTCACCCGGGGGACCGACCCTTGGACGCTCTGCAACGGCGTCCGGGGACGGCTGCGCGCCTGGCTGATGGCCGGCACCACGACCATCGAGGCGAAGACCGGCTATCACCTGACCCGCGACGGCGAACTCGCCGACGTGCGCCTGCTGCGCTCGCTGGAGGGCGAGCCCGGCATGCCGCGCGTGCACGTCACGTTCCTCGCCGCGCACGCCGTGCCACCCGAGTACTTCGGCCGCCGCCATGATTACGTCGACGCCGTCGGCAGCTGGTGCGCCGACGCGTCGGCAGCGGGCGCGGACAGCGTCGACGTCTACTGCGACGACGGGCGATTCACCGAGCGGGAGGCGCGCTGGGTTCTCGGCGCCGGCCGCGCATCGGGCCTGCTGCCGAGGCTGCACGCGTGCGGCGAGTCAAGGAACGGCGCGGCCAGGCTCGCCGCTGAGCTAGGCTGCGCGTCAGCCGACCTGCTGCACGGCGCCGACGACGAGGACGTGGCCGCGCTTGCCAGGGCCGGGGTGGCCGCCGTGCTGTGCCCGAGCACCGCGATAGAGACCGGCAGGATCCCGCCGGTCCGCGCGCTGCTCGACAAGGGCGTCGCGGTCGCGCTCGGCTCAGACCACACGCCCGGCGGCAACGGGATCACCTCGATGTCGCTCGTCATCGCGCTAGCGGTTTCCTACCTCGGGATGAGCGTCACCGAAGCACTCCGCGCGGCGACCATCGGCGGCGCGCACTCGCTCCGCGCGGATGACCGTGGCGCCATGGCCCGCGGCAGGTACGCCGACATCGTGGCCTGGGACGCGGATCACGAAGGTTCCTTCGCCTGGTCCTACGGCCTGAAGCCACTCCGCGTGTGGCGCGGCGGCGAGCCGGTGAAGGCCTGACGCCCGACATCCGCTGACCGGGAGCAAGCCGGCCCGCCGGCTCCCGCCCGATCCCGCCGGCCCCCGATCCCGCCGGCCCCCGATCCCGCCGGCGCCGGTCACGTCGGCTCCCGCCCGACTCCGTCGGCTCTCGCCCGATCACGCTGGACGGGGAGTGCCCGGCCTGGCCGCGGCCGTCGGCTCGGCAGCCCAGCGAATGGAGAACCTGTCCAGGGTGTACCCCAGCGCGTTCAGCGTCGGCTGAATGAAGCTATCCCGGATCGTCTGCGTCGCCTCAGCCTCGGCGGTCTGCACGAGCGGGCCCGTCACTCCCGCGGCGTGCTGGGACTTGTAGAAGGCGATCTGCTGGGCCTGGGCATACAGCACGGACTCGGCAAACTGGGGCCGCACTACCACGCCGCAGCCGAAGCCAGGGTAGGTCCAGCTGTGCTGCGTGTCGATCGGCTTCGACGGGATGTTGTCGATCGTGATGTCATGCACAGACTGCGGAAGCTGCGGCCGCGGCAGCATCATGACGACGCTCACCTGACCGGGCTTGCCCGGCAGGGGCCGACTGAGCACCCGCAGCCGGTAGTGCCCGGACCCCGGAGTCCACCACGCGGGCCCGGGATTGAGGTCAACAGTGGCGGACGCGTGGCCCACGACGTAAAAGGTGCTCGCATACCAGCACGGCCACGGCCCGATGCTCTTGGAGACTTTGTGCGTGAATACGAAGCTGAAGTTGGCCTGGCCGAGGGCTGGCCTGGAGATTCCCTCAATCTTCTGCAGCACCCACGGGCCAAGATCAGTACTGGTCGTGGTACCCGCGCTGATCGTCTGCCACGGCCATGCGAACCTGATACTCGGCAGATGAATGCTGACGCCCACCAGGTGCAGTGCCGCCGAGAGCCCGATCAGCACCGCGTACTCGATGGCCCTGCGGAATATCAGTCCGATCGCGACGATCACAGCGGTCCACTTCACTGACGGCGAAAGTCGCCTGCGGCGCCTGCCGGAATTGCCGCCGGTCCCGCCCTGCCAGCCCGGCCCGGCACCGCCGCCGCCGGCCGGACGACGCCAGCCGGGCCTGGCGATGCCGTCCGTGCGAGGTTGCCAGGACGGTGCCTGCGGGGCGGGCTGGCCAGGCCAGCCGGAGCCGTCAGCGGGCCTGTTCCCGTCCGGCTGCCACGGTCCCGGCTCACTCCATGCACCTGAATCGTCCGTCCGGTACCGAACCGCCTCCTGCCGCCCTGGCCTTTCCGCCGTCAGCGTGCCCAGCGGAAAGAGCGAGAAACGAACCACGCGGTCCACCTACTTTCTCTTCTTGGCAGAGCTGAAAAAAGCTCTGGGTGAATCAGCTAGACCGCGACTGGGTAATTCAGGCTCAGCACGGCGGGAACGGCGCCGAACGGCATCCGGAATCGGCTGCCCGGCTTATCAGGTGCCTGCGGGTCGTCGATACCGGGCCAGCGCATGTTGGTGTGCTGCTCGGTCAGGCCCGCGACGGAATACGGGAACTCCATGGCGGACGTGCGGTGCAGCCTGAGTAGTCCGCCCCAGCGGAACGCCGCGTAGACGTTGGCCAGTTCGCGGACGGACAGGCCGGCAGGCCCGGTCACATCGATCTGGTAGACAGTCCGTGCCAGGTCAATCAGGTCTTCGGCGCACCTTTCCAGCGCCGCCGACTTCGTCCGGTACAGCGTGCCGTCCGGATTCGCCGTGCCCAGCTTCTCGCCGTGAACTGGTGAGTGGCGTGGCCGGGCTTCGCACTGCATCCAGTCGCAGGCTGCCAGGAGCTCCCAGCGGATGTCGCAGTGGCTCGCGACATCGTGGTAAAGCGGCTGCGCCCGCATGAGCGGCACTCTGGCCATCGTCGTGAATGCCCGCTGCACTGATGGCGGGATCCGCTGCTGGTAATGGCGCGCGATGGTGCTGTCATTACGGGACGCGACCCTCCGAGCCGGCTGCCCGGCCGGCGCCACCGCTGCCAGCAGCCTGGCGGAAGCAGTCTGCACCGATGGCATCGCCGTTGACTGAGCCCGGTCCGCGCCGGGCTGGCTGCCCGGCGCCGAGGCTGCACTGGACGCGGGGGAGTGCGGTGTGGCGGTCACCTGCGGCTGCGGCTCCGGCGCAACGGCACCGGCCAGTCCTGGAATCGTCACGTCGCCGGGTCCTGCCGCGCGCCGCGCTGCCGCATTCCCGCTCATTGCTGGCACGCCTGATCCTGCCTGGTCGCCAGAAGTGGCTGCCGCTCCCGGCATCGCGGGGATGAACGGCCGGCCCGGTCCTGCCGTGTGGTGCCAGGCAGCGGCTGGCGCTCCCGGTACTGCCGCCTGGTGCCTTGAAGCCGCTGGAGCCGCCGGAGCCCCTGGCAGTGCGGGGGTAGCTGGCCGGCCTGGCCGCGGCGCACGGTGCCAGGCGGCAGCTGGCGCACCAGGCACCGCCACCTCGTGCCCCAGGGCAGACGGCCGGCCGCGCCCTGCGCCGTGGTGCGAGGTGGCGGCTGGCTCACCGGGCACCGCCGCCTCGTGCGCGGGCGTGGCCGGCCGGACCGGCGTCGCCGAATGATGCCGGGCAGCTGCCGGCGGGCCGGGTGCGGCTGGGACGCCGGGTACTGCTGGCTGGTGGCGGATGGCGGCCCGCATCTCCCGGACTTGCCCGTGCTCGGGCACTGCCGCCGTGCCGGGGACCGCCGCCTGCTGCTCGGCCACTGCCGCCGTGCTGGGCACCGCCGCCTGCCGCGCGGGCACCGTCGCCGTGTTGCCGGGCACCGCCGCCTGCTGCGGCGCGGCGGCTGTTGCAGGGGCGTCGTAGCGGTACAGGTCGTACTGCCCCATGAGGTCGATCAGCTTCTCGCCATAGTCGGGATCCGTGGCGTAGCGGCCCGTGAGAGAGGCAGCGAACGCCGCAGGGCGCTGACGGTCAGCCATGGACTTCTGGTAATACGGGCTGGTCGCGAGCAGCCTCGCGTGGTCATCGATGCTTTCGGCGATGCTGTGATAGACGCGGAAGGACGCGGTGCCCGCCACCGGCTGGCCATCCTGATACTCCTGCGTCGGCTCAGGATCGGCGCCCGCCGGGCCGGTGCCCTTGATCCCGAACAGGTTGTGATCCCTGGTCGCCAGCTCGCTCTGACCCCAGCCGGATTCGTCGATGGCCTGGGCTATGGTCACCGCTGCCGGCACGCCGTACCTCCGCTGCGTAGCGACCGCTCCCGGCGCGACTTCCCTGATGAACGCCTCCCGGGATCTGGCATCTGGCGGCGATGCTGCCGGCAGCGGGTCGTGCCTGACGTACCGAGCAGACGGTGATGCGCCCGCGCCAGCCGACCGATGATGCGCCGCTGCCGGCACTCCGGGAATGGCGGCACGGCCGGCCGGCCGCACGCGTGGCTGCTGGCGTGCGCCGGCCGCCGGCGCACCCGGAATGGCCGCCAGTTCCGCCGCATCCTGGTAGTGAGCCGGCTGGCCGGCAGAAGCGTGCTCACCGCTGCGCCGCGTCTCTTCCGGCGGACCGCCGAGCGCGCCGTTGTTGACGAATCCGACGACACCTTGCGCCGCAAGCGGCCCGCGATACTCGTGAGCGTTGACCGAGAAGTTGGGCAGTGAGTCCCCGCCTATGGTGTGCAGGACGTCATCGGCATATTTCGTGACCACCTCGACATGCCCGTTGAACAGGACCCAGTCGCCGGGCAGTGGCTCGTAGCCGTCGCCGAGCGGATGCCAGCGATCGTGGGCTGCGGCGTCCTGCAGGACCGAGACGATGCCGGGCGATGCCGGATTGGGGTCGACGCGGACATCGGCCCACGTGTGCAGCGGCCAGGGGTAGGAACTGCCTCCGGTCACCCAGCTCTGCTGCCCGACTACCTGGGCAGCCAGTTCCAGTGTCAGGCTGGCGAAGGCTGCGCACGACTCGCCATGGTTGGCGCCGTTCATGCTGTCGCGCTGCCAGATGAGCGCCGCCATCTCGGCCGGCGTCCTGGTCTCGGCCAGCCGATAGTAGTAATGGGCGACGTTCACGATCGCCGAGCGCATCAGCGCGTCGCCGGTTTGTGCTGGCCGTGCTGCCTGCCGGAGCGCCATCAGGCTGATCGGCATGCCCGTCGGCGCCGACAGGTCGGCCGGCGCTCGTGGAACGAAAGAGAAACCCGTGATCGCCCCGCCCGCGGTCAGGCTGATGACCGCGGTCAGGTGCTGCCAGCGGGGCCGGCCTGCAGGCTGCATGGAGATCACCTCTTCCTGATCGCGTGGGTACTGGCACCGGGCAGATCTCGCGGATGCGCCGCCGGGTCAGGCCGGCAGCTTGAAGTACGACAGGTACCGGAGGATGGCCTGGACCCGCGGGGCCGCCGGATCGTTCGCATTCTGAAACAGCACCGCGGCATCCCGTGCGCTGGCCGAGGACGCGCCGACCACCCACTTCCGGTACACGTCGGCCACCAGCGCGGCCTGCCCGGCCGGGCTCGTCACGGGCCTCGCGCAGACGCTAGGAAAGCCCGCGCGGGCGGTGAGCGCCGCTGAGCCGGTGTACCGGGCGCAATTCGCCGGGTGACCCTCCAGCCCGGGCTGCACGATCGGCTTGCCATGCGCGCTGGTGGTGGTCGCGCCGCCGATGATGTTATTGATCGCCCGAGCCGCCACCTCGAGGCTGTCGACCGGATTGGCCGGGTTGTAGGGATGATGGAGGTTCAGGGACCAGGCCACCTCCCCGCCCTGCGCTGGCGCAATCGGCTCCAGGCCCCGCCGGCCAGTCTTCGCATCGACGAAGTTCGGGTCGTCGCCGCTCGTCATCAGGGCGAGCACCCAGAGAATCTGGCGAGTTGCCTTGGCGCAGGCGAAGTTGACTTCACCGGGCTCGGACGCCACGTCGGGATTCTGGCAAGCCGTAGCGGCCTCAGTCTGCACCGTTGCCACGCTGGTCGGCCAGGACGGTCCGCTGCGGAGCACCATTGTCGCCAGCACGGCTCCGATCACCGCGGCGAAGGCCGCTCCGCCCGCCATGATGCGTCCGCGCGAGCGGCCCGGCCGATAAGCATTGCGCCGGCCGTGGCTGACGATCACCTCGGTCCGGTCGTCTGCCGCGTAGAACTCGTCGCCCGCGTCCGCGCTTCCGTAACCGAACGATGGCTCCGGCCCCGGACCGAAGGGCGGCGCCATGCCAGCGGCATTGTCGTGCCTCAGGTCGGCTGGATGGCTGCGGCTGGCGTCATCCTGGGCGCAGCGGCGTGCCCGCTGGGACCGACCATGCGCCGACGCCCGACCGTAGCCAGGCTGGGCTATCTCGCGCTCAAGAGAAATCCGGGCGTCAAGAAGCTCGCGCTCGAGTTCCTCGGCCTTGGTCTTCAGGTCAGCGACCCGCTGGCTCTTCGGGGGGACGTCATATGCCGCGTGCGTTCTCATTTTTCACCTCTAGCGCGGCCCTTGCCTGGCGTGCGCATGTAGTCATGACCGGCATGGAACCTGCCGGCTGGCAGGTGTTCTACTGGTAGTTCCTCGACCGGGCCGACTGCTGCCTGGTCCCGCAGGTGACCTTGGACATGACAACAATTAGAACATAGATACGAGTCACATGTGAAGAGCTATTTGATGGGAACGCATGTTCGAGAGCGACCTGGCCGGCCCGAGCAGGTCGCTATGCGCAGGTCAGGCGGCCGGCTCCCAGCACCACCGGGCGGGCATCAGCAGGATCGTGAGCGTGACGGCGATCACCAGGGCGAGCCTGAACCTGCCCTGCAGCGCGGGCTCGCCGGAGAGCAGCGGGACCACGGTCAGGGCGCCGATGGAGAGCAGGCTCCACAGCGGCCACGGGCGACGGGCACCCACGCAGTCCCAGAGCAGCGCGCCGGCCATGACACCAGCGGTGTAGTAGGCGTGGGCGCCGGGATCGAGGGCAAGGCGGGCGCCGACCGCGAGCAGGACCGCTGCCGCCCAGCGCCGCCGCCAGATGGCGAGCGTGCCGACCGCGCACCCTGCCACCACCTCCGCGGGCCGGTCCCAGGCCGGCGTGCGCGCGGCGTGCACCCCCAGCGCCCGGAGCGCGGAGTCGGGCAGGTTCGTAATCGTGAAATGAGCGGCTGCCAGAGTCCCTGGATCGGCGAGATAGAAGGGCAGCCAGGCAGCCGCAATCGCCGCCGCGGCCGTCAGGCAGGCAAGCACGAGTCCAGACTGGCCCGGTCTAGCTGCCGGAGCCATTGTGGTGACCGGCGCAGCGGCGCGCATCTGGCTGCCAGTTGCCGCTAACCCGATCGCGTCCGGCACGGCTGTCCCGGCCGTCACGCGGCGTCCAGGCCAGCCTGGCTGGCCGCCGCCGCCGTTGGCCAGCAGCAGCAGCAGCGGCAGGAATATCAGTGCCCAGGGCTTCGCATCGACCGCGAGTCCGACGCACAGCCCGGTAAGCACCGGACGGCGGACGACGCCGGCCCAGACCGCCAGCACGGCGCACAGCAGCGCGATAACGTCGTCCAGGTGGCCGAACTGGACGGCCAGTTCAGCCCAAGCGATCATGAAGACCGCGCCGCCGCCCAGCATGGTCCGCTGCAGCGTCCGCGGCTCCAGCGCGAGTTCCGGGCGCACGGTGAGCGCGATCCGCTCGATCGCGTGCAACATCACGAGCCCCGCGGCTGTCATGGCCAGTTCCGCGATGGCGATCCCCCCGTCGGGACCGAGGTGGCGGAGCAACTGCGCGGCTCCGAGCGCCAGGGGACCGATCTGCAGCTGTGGGTAGCTGGCATACAGATGCAAGCCCCCGGGCTTTGTGGACCCGCCGTCGTGACCGGTGAACAGCAGCAGGCTGCCCTGGACGAAGAACTTCCAGGCAATCCCGCCGTTCCTGGCGAGGATGGCGAACCAGACGGCCGTCCAGCATCCCAGGACCGCCGGCCGCCAGTGGTCGCCGAGCAGCGATCCGCGCTTCTCGCCCGGCAGCGGCCTGAACTCCGCGTATGCCTGCATATGACAGCCATCCCTGGGAGTGTGACCACTGCCCGGGCCACCCGGGACGCGCCACAGCGTAGCCCCGCGTGTCCCCACCCGGTGGCAGGACATGCGGTCGTGGCATGCTGCGGGGGTGACTTCGCCGAGTCCCGCAGCCGAACCCGCCGGGCAGCGCGTCGTTGTACCGGCAGTCAGCGTCATCGTCGGCACCGAGGACCTGCTGGTCGACCGTGCCGTGAGCCGCATCGTCGCCGCTGCGGGTCAGCTGAGTGACGCGGCGGAGCCCGGACGGGCAGCCGCCGACGGAAATGCCATCCAGGATGTGCAGGCTGCGGACCTGCTGCCCGGGCAGCTTGCCGGGCTCAGCGCGCCATCGCTGTTCGGCGGCGGCTGCGTTGTGATCGTCAGGTCGGCGCAGGACGCCAGCAAGGAAGTCGCGGCTGAGCTGGCCCGGTATGCGGCCGCGCCGGAACCCGAAGTGGTTCTGGTGCTGACCCACGCTGGCGGCGCCAAGGGAAAGGCCCTGCTGGCAAGCCTGGCGGGCTCCGGCGCCCAGCGGATCGACTGCCCCGTGATCAAGCGTTTCGCCGAGCGCCTGGAGTTCCTGCGATCGGAGTTCAGCAGGGCCGGGCGGCGGGCCGACGACGCTGGCCTGCGCGCGCTGCTGGACGCCGTCGGGACGGACCTGCGGGATCTCGCTGCGGCCTGCGCCCAGCTGGCCGACGACACGACGGGCACGATCAGCCAGGCCGCGGTTCGACGGTATTACCGGGGCCGGGCAGAGGCGACCGGGTTCACGGTGGCCGACCGCGCAGTCGAGGGGAAGCTGCCTGAAGCTATCGAACAGCTCCGCTGGGCCCTGGCCACCGGGGTATCGCCCGTGCTGATCGTCAGCGCGCTGGCTCAGGGAGTGCGGGGCCTCGGCCGGGTCGGCAGCGCGTCGCGGGGCAGGAGCGCAGACGCACTGGCCGCCGAGCTTGGCATGCCTCCCTGGAAGATCGACCGGGTCCGGCAGCAGCTCCGGGGCTGGGCGCCTGATGGCGTGGCCCGCGCTCACGCGGCCGTGGCCGCCGCCGACGCTCAGGTGAAAGGCGAGGGAGCAAGCGCCGGCTACGCCCTGGAGGTGGCGATCACTGCGATCGTTGCCTGCCGCACCGGCCGCTGACCAGCCGATCCCGCGCCGAGCCGCGTCAGCCCGCGCCCAGCTGCGTCAGCTCGTGCCGAGCTTCGTCAGCTCGTGCCGAGCTTCGTCAGCTCGCGCCGACCTTCGCGGCGCGCTTGGCGATGGCGGACTTGCGGTTGGCCGCCTGGTTCTTGTGGATCACGCCCTTGCTGGCGGCCTTGTCCAGCTTCACGAAGGCCGCTCGCATGGTTAGCGTGACCTTCTCGGGGTCACCAGCGTCCGCCGCCTCGCGGAACTGCCGCACCGACGTCTTCAGCGAGGACCGGACGGCCTTGTTCCGCATGCGTGCCTTTTCGTTCTGCTTGTTGCGCTTGATCTGGGACTTGATGTTCGCCACGCGGGTGCCTCGCTAAAGTTCTGGTCAGGTGGATCCGGAATGTGCCTGCCGCGAGCCGAGACCGCGGTTTCGCGCCCGGCATAAGAGATAGCGGGCATGCGGGCAGCCGGAACCGAAGGATACCCGAGATAGCCCCGGCCACTCAAACCCGGCTGCCCGCGCGCCGGTCAGGCGGGACCGGGCACCGCGCCGGTCAGGCGGACCCGGCTGGCGCCGGCATCCGCCCGGACATGCGACTATTGACCGCGACAAGATCTGCCTGCCCGGGGACTCGCCGGCCTGGCCAGGGACCCGGGGGACCGGCCGCCCTCGCCGGTCCTGGCCACGGCGGCACGCGCCCGCCGCCAGAGACTGCCCTACCGACTACGACGTGACGGATGCCTGTGCCACCATCGCCCGAGCCCGGCCGGACCGACCAAGCGGCGATACGCAACTTCTGCGTGATCGCGCACATCGATCACGGCAAGTCCACGCTCGCCGACCGCATGCTGCAGCTCACCGGAGTGGTGCAGGGCCGCCAGATGCGCGCGCAGTACCTGGACCGGATGGACATCGAGCGCGAGCGCGGCATCACGATCAAGAGCCAGGCGGTGCGGCTGCCGTGGACCGGCGAGGACGGCCACGAGTACGTGCTGAACCTCATCGACACCCCCGGTCACGTCGACTTCTCCTACGAGGTGTCCAGATCCCTGGCCGCCTGCGAGGGGGCCATCCTGCTGGTGGACGCGGCCCAGGGCATCGAGGCGCAGACGCTGGCCAACCTCTACCTGGCGATCGACGCCGACCTGCACCTGATCCCGGTGCTCAACAAGATCGACCTGCCCGCCGCGCAGCCCGACAAGTACGCGGGCGAACTGGCCCGCGTGATCGGCTGCGAGCCATCGGACGTGCTCCGGGTGTCGGCCAAGACCGGCGACGGAGTGCGCGACCTGCTGAACGCGATAGTGGCGCAGGTCCCGCCGCCGAGCGGGAACACCGATGGACCGGCCAGGGCCCTGATCTTCGACTCGGTGTACGACACCTACCGCGGCGTGGTGACCTATGTCCGGGTGGTGGACGGCCGGCTGACCCGGCGCGAGCGCAGCATGATGATGTCCACCAAGACGGCGCACGACACCCTCGAGGTCGGCGTTATCTCGCCTGAGCCGGTGCCGTCCGACAGCCTGGCCGCCGGCGAGGTCGGTTACCTGATCACCGGCGTCAAGGACGTGCGCCAGGCCCGGGTCGGCGACACCGTGACCATGTCAGCCCACCCGGCTGACGAGCCGCTGGCCGGGTATGACCACCCGCGGCCGATGGTGTTCTCCGGGCTCTACCCGGTCGACGGTGATGACTACCCGGAGCTGCGCGACGCGCTCGACAAGCTGCGGCTGAACGACGCGGCCCTGGTCTACGAGCCGGAGACGTCGCTGGCGCTGGGCTTCGGCTTCCGCTGCGGCTTCCTCGGGCTGCTGCACATGGAGATCGTCAGGGAGCGGCTGGAGCGAGAGGGCGGCCTCGCGCTGATCTCGACCGCGCCGAACGTCGTCTACCGGGTGGTCACCGAGACCGGCCGCGAGATGATCGTGACTAACCCGAGCGAGTTCCCCGACGGCAAGGCTGGCCAGGTATTCGAGCCGGTGGTCCGCGCGACCGTGCTGGCCCCGAGTGAGTACATCGGCGCGATCATGGAGCTGTGCCAGGGCCGGCGCGGGGTGCTGCTCGGGATGGAGTACCTGTCCTCCGACCGGGTGGAGATCCGCTACACGATGCCGCTCGGGGAGATCATCTTTGACTTCTTCGACCAGCTCAAGTCCCGCACCCGCGGCTACGCGTCGCTCGACTACGAGCCGGCCGGCGAGCAGGAGGCGGACCTGGTAAAGGTCGACATCCTGCTGCAGGGCCAGCCGGTGGACGCGTTCAGCCAGATCGTGCACACCGACAAGGCGCGCGACTACGGGATCGCGATGACGACCCGGCTGAAGCAGCTGATTCCGCGCCAGCAGTTCGAGGTGCCGATCCAGGCGGCGATCGGGTCGCGGGTGATCGCGCGGGAGAACATCCGCGCGATGCGCAAGGACGTGCTCGCCAAGTGCTACGGCGGTGACATTACCCGCAAGCGCAAGCTGCTGGAGAAGCAGAAGGAGGGCAAGCGCCGGATGAAGACGATCGGCCGGGTCGAGGTCCCCCAGGAGGCGTTCGTCGCCGCGCTGTCCACCGATCAGGCGCCGGACCGAAAGCGCTAACCGGCCGGCCGGCCGCCGCTCGCGGCGCTGTCCTCCGGTCAGCTTCCTGACCGGGGACGCCAGGACACTGGCCGCTCGCATCCGGCCACGGAAATTCGGGATGAACGGATGGCCGCGGCCCGGTCGGCCCAACAGAGCCCGGCCATAACCGGTTTGTCGCTGACAGCTCCGCCGGATAGCGTGCGGCTTGTGACGAGCGCGCGGGTGATCTCGGTGAACATAGGCCCCGAGGCCGACCTCGAGATCGGCGGCAGGCCCGGGCGAACGGCGATTGACAAGCGCCCCGCGGCCGGCTCTGTACCGGTGCGCTGGCTCGGGCTGGCCGGCGACGAGATCGCCGACAAAGAGGATCATGGCGGCCGCGACCAGGCCCTCTACGCGTACGCCCGGGAGGACCTGGACTGGTGGGTGGAGCAGCTGGGCCGGGAGCTGCCCGATGGGATGTTCGGCGAGAACATCACCACGGCGGGGCTCGAGGTCAGCGGCGGGGTGATCGGGGAAACCTGGCGGCTCGGCAGCGCCGTCGTGCAGATCACCGCGCCGCGGATCCCGTGCGTCACCTTCCAGTCGTGGATGGACGAGCCGCACTGGGTCAGGCGGTTCGCCGCGGCCGGCCGGCCCGGCGCTTACCTCCGCGTCCTGGAGGAAGGCGAGGTCAGCGCCGGGGACCCCGCCGAGGTCATCGATCGCCCGGCTGAGCGGGTCACCGTGGCCGAGTCGATGCGCGCCTTCTATGGTGACCAGGACCTGATGCGCAGGGTGCTCCGGGTGACCGGGCGGGGGGAGCGATGGGACGAGATCGGCCAGCAGGTCCTCGCCAGGCTGCGGGCATAGCCGCGCGGACGCCCGGTCAGCGGCGGCTCGCGCAGCGGGCCCGGGTGGCCTGACCGTGCCGGGCGCACCGCCGGACGGGGAGCCGGTCCCGGCCGACGGCGGGCTTCCGGCCGCGGCGCTCGACGGTACCGGGCAGCGCCCGTTCGGCGTATACGTGCATGTGCCGTTCTGCGCGACCAGGTGCGGTTACTGCGACTTCAACACCTACACCGCGGCCGAGCTGGGCCCTGGCGCGTCCCGCGACTCCTACGCCGGGCTCGCGATCGAGGAAGTCCGGCTGGCCAGGAAGGTGCTGGGCGCCGCCGACATCGGCGTGAGCACGGTGTTCTTCGGCGGCGGCACGCCGACGCTGCTTCCGGCCTCCCATCTCGGCGCGATCGTGCGCGCGATCGACGCGGAGTTCGGCCTGCTGCCAGGCGCGGAGATCACCGCCGAGGCGAACCCCGAGTCGGTGACCGAGCAGTCCCTGGCGGCGCTGCGGAGCAGCGGATTCACCCGGATGTCCTTCGGCATGCAAAGCTCGTCCCGCCGCGTGCTCTCCGTTCTCGATCGGGTGCATGAACCCGGGCGGCCAGCCCGGTGCGCGGCATGGGCCCGCTCGGCCGGGTTCGAGCATGTCAGCCTCGACCTGATCTACGGGACTCCCGGGGAGACCGATGATGACTGGGCTGAGTCGGTCGCTGCCGCGC
>Ga0302324_100012011_pt1 | contig 17712 bp, 23 predicted proteins | sample Palsa_T0_1_FD_201949 | JGI IMG/M metagenome (GOLD analysis project Ga0302324, IMG submission 201949) | Peat permafrost microbial communities from Stordalen Mire near Abisko, Sweden - Palsa_T0_1 | ecosystem: Environmental > Terrestrial > Soil > Palsa > Peat permafrost | place: Sweden: Abisko... | reverse complement strand
ATCTGGCTGGTGGTGAGCCTCGTCTTCCTCTTAATCCATCTCGTCCCCGGAGACCCCATCGCTCAAATGCTTGGCGAAGGAGCCGCACCCTCCGACATCGCCGCCACCCGCCACGCCTACGGCCTAGACGCGCCGCTCAGCGAGCAATATATCCGCTATTGGAAAGGCGTGCTGCACGGCGACCTCGGCCCCTCGATTCGCTACAACCAGAGCGTGACGCGCCTCGTCCTGCAGCGCTATCCCTACACGCTGCGACTCACGTTGGCCAGCCTGTTCGTGGCGATCGTGCTTTCCATCCCCGCCGGAGTCCGCTCCGCCCGCCGGCGCAATCGCTGGGACGACCGCCTGCTCTCCATCGTCAGCCTCTTCGGCCTCTCATTCCCCAACTTCGCGCTGGGCCCGATCCTGATCCTGCTGTTCGCGATAAAACTCGGATGGCTGCCAGTCTCAGGCGCCGGATCATTCGCGAATCTAGTCCTGCCGGCGCTCACCATGGGCAGCGCCCTCGCCGCGATCCTAACTCGCATGGTCCGCACCTCGATGCTCGAGGAACTGAGCCAGGACTACATCCGCACCGCCCGAGCCAAAGGCCTGCCCGAGCGCACGGTCGTCTATCGCCACGCCCTGCGCAACGCCATGATCCCCATCATCACCGTGCTGGGCCTGCAATTCGGCGCGCTCCTCGCCGGCGCCATCGTCACCGAAAAAATCTTCTCCTGGCCGGGCATCGGCCGCCTCACCATCGACGCCATCTCCGCCCGCGACTACTACCTGGTCCAAGGCTGCATCCTCGCGATTGGTTTGACTTACGTCGCGGTGAACTTTCTGACGGACGTGCTGTACTCAGTGGCGAATCCGAGGATTCGGCAGTAGGTTGACGTTGACGCGTAAGGAGGCATTTTTGTTGAAGCTGCTTACCGTTAGGCGTACATTGTACATATCATGTACGTCTAGCGGACGTACACAGGGAGATGCTCGCAATGCCAGCGACAGCAGCCAGAAAGAAACGCACGGCCCGGTTCAATGTTCGTCTCAGCGCCCCGGAAGCAAGGCTCATTCGGCTCGGAGCGGAACGGCTTGGCGTCAACGTCACCAACTTTATTCTGGAGAGCGCCTGTGTGCGCGCGGCACAGGAGATCGCGGAGGCGCGGCATTTCGAGCTCAGCGCCAAAGATTGGCGACGGTTCAGCGAGGCGCTCGACCGTCCCGTCAAGGTCAAGCCCCGGCTCAAGAGACTTTTTGCCGAGTCCACGGTCCTCGAAAAAAGCTGAATGCCCCGGCACGACACCGTACTATCGAAGGTGGAGGCAATCTCGGACTCGCACGACGTCAGCCGGTTTGATTGCGGGGCGCATCAATCTCTCGACGAATGGCTGAAACGTTTTGCCCTCGGCAACCAGAAGAACGAATCGGCTCGCACCTATGTCGTTCACCGCAGCGGAGTCGTGGTCGGCTACTATTCCGTTTCCGCAGGGAGCGTTTCACTCGAGGAATCGCCCGCCCGAATTGTCAAGGGCCTCGCCCGGCATCCCATCCCTGTCATCCTGCTGGCGAGGCTCGCCGTTGACAAGGGCGAGCAGGGAACTGGGCTGGGAAAGGCGCTCTTGAAGGATGCTCTCGCACGAATCGCCCAGGCGGCGGACATTGTGGGTGCGCGTGCAGTTCTCGTTCACGCCATCGACGAGTCGGCAAGAAAGTTCTATCAACACTTTGATTTCGAGCTTTCCCCCGTGCACGAGTTGCAGCTGATGCTCCTCATGAAAGACCTGCGCAAGGCGCTGGAACAATAGCCGAGGGCATTGACACGGCCGAGCGCAAAATTTGCGACGCCGCTGTGGAAGACTATCACGAGCACCGAAGAAGCAAATTATGCCAGGGTGGGTGCGATGATGCCTGCACCGACTCCATTGCCCTTGACTGTATATACAAAACATATAAAATGTATATAGAAAGGAGGCGACCCGATGGCCGTAACCATGACCTCAATCCGCCTGGACACTCAACTGGCCGACGAGGCCGTCAAGGTCCTCGGCGCGAAGTCCCGTACCGATGCCATCCACATCGCGCTGCGAGAGATCGTCGCGCTCAAGCGATTCAAGAAGTTGATGAGGAAGTATGAAGGCAAGGCTTCATTCAAAGGATATATTGATTGATCTTCGTTCTCGACTCGTCCGTCGTCATTGACGATCTCCGGACGCTACGCCATCGAGAGAGGATACAGTCGCTAGTCGGTGTTATTCGAACGTCCTCTGTAGTCTTGGCCGAGCTGTGGCGCGGCTCGGCGACGGCCTCAGACCGCGAATTTCTCCGAATTCTGGCGACAAGTCACCCTATCTTTACTCCGACGGAAAATAGTTGGATCGAGTCGGGAGAGATATTGTCCCGCATTCGCGCCGATCACGGCTTCGCCCCAGCTAAGTTACGGGACCTTCACTTCGACGTCCTTATCGCCCTCACAGCCCGCTCCCAAGGCGCCCGCCTGATCACGACTAATCGAAGAGATTTTGAGCTGATCCGCAGCTATCGCGAGTTCAACCTCGAAGTGTGGTGAGTCTCGATCCAGAGGTGTCGATCCAGAATGACGTGAACGGTCCGTCCGTGTAAGATTCACGCATCGCTTCCACCCCCATCTCGTTGCGCCGCCGATTTGCTGGGCGGGTTGCCGGTCGCATTTCCGGAAATGCCCGGCACAATCCTTTGGCTGCGATCGGCGTAGCGCTGGTGCTCGTGTTCTTTATTCTCGCCGCGTTCGCGCCCTGGATCGCTCCTCGGGATCCTGCCGCCATCAATCTTCCCACGCGCCTCGATACGCCCTCGCGCGCGCACTGGTTCGGCACCGATGAACTCGGCCGCGACATTTTTTCGCGCATCGTTTACGGCGCGCGCATCTCCATGCTGGTGGGCAGTTGCGTCGTGCTGGCCTCGCTCGCCCTCGGACTCATCATCGGCTCCGTCGCCGGATACTACGGCGGCGGCATCGACCGCTTCGTCAATGTCGTGCTCATGAACGCGTTCTTGTCTTTCCCCGGAATTCTGCTGGCCATCGCTTTCGTCGCGTTTCGCGGCCCTGGCATCTTCAATCTCATACTCGCACTCTCGCTCGGCGGATGGGTCGGCTACGCGCGCCTGGTCCGCGGACAGGTCCTTGCCGCCCGCGAACGCGAGTTCGTAGAGGCGGCGCGGGCCCTCGGCGCGTCTGATTTGCGAATTATCGTCCGCCACATTCTGCCCAATATTATTCAGCCAGTCGTCGTCCAGGCCGCCATCGGTATGGCTGGAGCCATCCTCGCCGAAGCCACCATGAGTTTTCTTGGCCTCGGCGTTCCTCCGCCCACCGCGAGCTGGGGAGCGATGCTCAATGACGGTCGCGCGCACCTTTTCGATGCACCTCATCTCGTTCTGTTTCCCGCACTTGCGGTGATGCTGGCCGTGTTGAGCTTCAACTTCATCGGTGACGCTCTGCGCGACTATCTCGACCCCCGCTCTCGCATCGAAGCCGGCCTGTAGCCGCAAACTCATGAAACTGCGCCAGATTGCCTTCTTGACATACATCGCATATTGCAATATAAATATTGCGTACTGGAATACGGATGGAAAGGCGTGGCCGGTGAAGCTGGGCGAGAAAATTCGGTACCTGCGCGAAGTGGAAGGTTCTTTGCGCGGACTTGGCCGTCCCATGACGCAGTTGGAGTTGGTCCGCGCCATTCGCGAAGAAACCGGGAAGAGCAAAGCCCGCGGCCGCGTCCGTGGATCAGAAAAAGCCCCGTCCATCAGCCAGTCGTACTTGTCGCAGATTGAAAACGGCGCGCGCCCGCACATGACCCAGTCTTCACGAGCATTGCTGGCCAAGTTTTTCAAGGTGCATCCCGGCTTCCTGGTGGATGACCCGGAGGGTTATCACGCGGAACTGACCTCCGATCTGCGCACCGTCGAAGGTCAGCTCGACGTCTGGCTGTTGCAGGGGTCGGAGAAGTTCGCCAACGATCCCGAGGTCAGCAACGTGCTGATCAAGGCCGCCCGCGAAAAAGATACGCGCCGCTGCTTCCTGTTGCTGGGCGCGATTCTCGACACGCCCGGCCTTGCCGACCGGCTGCTGGAGGCGCTGCGGCCCGAACTCGGCACCAGTAACGGCAATCATCGCCGCGCCCCGAGTGCGGGAGACGCGGGAGAAAGGAGAATCCGATGACCACAGGGTTTAACTGGTCGGAGTTCTACTTGATCTGTTTCGCATTCGGATTCTGTTTCAGTTTTTTCTCGTTCGTGTTCGGAGGTTCGCGAACCGGCCGCCTGCATCTGCCGCATTTTCACGGGCACGTTGGCGGCGCTCACCTGCCTTCGGCCGGCGGGACGATGCATGGTTCGGTTGCGCATGGTGCGGGGATGGTCGCGCCGTCGCCGACTGCATCGGGTTCGCATCCCGCTCTGCCCGCGCAGCATTTGCACGCGCAGAATGACAGCGGAGTCTCGCCCTTCAACTTCGTGACCTTTACCGCGTTCCTGGCCTGGTTTGGCGGCACCGGGTATTTGCTGACGCGCTACGCAACTCTTTGGGTCGGGCTCGGTTTGAGCTTCTCGGTGCTTAGCGGATTGGTCGGCGGCGGAATTATTTTCCTGTTCATCAGCCGTGTTCTGATCTCCGACGAAGAAAATATGGATCCCGCCGACTACGAGATGGTCGGCGTCCTGGGCCGCGTCTCCAGTTCCATCCGCGCAGGCGGGACGGGGGAAATGATTTACACCCAGATGGGCACGCGCCGGGTGTGCGGCGCCAGAAGTGAAGATGGGAGCGCCATCGCCAAAGGAACGGAAGTAGTCGTCACGCGCTACGAGAAGGGAATCGCCTATTTGCGTTTGTGGAGCGAGATGTCAGGGGAAGTCGATGAAGCCCGCGGAAAAGTCGCGGATTGAATTTCGTTATTTGAACGTCGCCATTTGAATATCGCTGTTTGAACACGGAGGCCGCATGAAAAAAGGCTGGCACAAATTAGCGGTGTTGCTACTGTGGCTCCCACTTCCGGTCATCGCACTGAAGTACTGGCGAGTCTGGGATCAGCTTCCGCTGCGTATGGCGGTACATTTCGACGCCAATTGGCAACCCAATGGATTCACTTCCAGGCAGGGGGCGCTGATGCTCGCTATGGGAATGCTCGCGACCATGCAGGTTCTCTTCACGATCACGTTTTTTATCGTTCGATCGCAAAAGCCGGGCGCATTCTGGCCGATGCTTTTGTTCTCGTACGTGTTTTTAGGGTTTTTCTGGTTCGCTAACAATTGGATTGTCGAATTCAATTTACGACCGCAGCCGGCCCATTCCGAGTTAGTGGGTCCGAATCCCCCGGCGCTACCTAACTCAGAGCTGAAGACAGATCTTCAACCGCATTTGTAAGAGGAGGGCGTTATGCCGGAAATGTCGAGGGTGGTCGAGATTTGGATTTTCGTTGGCCTGGGAGTGATGGTCCTTTTGTTCCTGATGAGCGGCATGGCCCGTCTCTATCGCAAAGCTGGGCCGCACGAGGCACTCATCGTTTACGGCCTGGGTGGAACCCGCGTCGTGCAAGGCCACGGCACGCTGGTTTTGCCCATGGTACAGATCTGCAAGGATCTTTCGCTGGAGCTGATGTCGTTCGACGTGGCCCCGCAACAGGATCTCTACACCAAGCAGGGCGTCGCCGTAACTGTCGAAGCCGTGGCTCAGATTAAAGTGAAATCGGATCGCGAATCGGTGCTGACCGCGGCCGAACAATTTCTCACTAAGTCTGATCAGGAGCGCGAAGGCCTGATTCGCCTGGTCATGGAAGGTCATCTGCGCGGCATCATCGGCCAACTCACGGTGGAAGAAATCGTGAAGCAGCCGGAGATGGTTTCCGACCGCATGCGCGGCACCTGCGCCGAAGACATGAACAAGATGGGCCTGGAAGTGATCTCGTTCACCATCAAAGAAGTTCGCGACAAGAACGAGTACATCACCAACATGGGCAAGCCTGACGTCGCCCGCATCAAGCGCGACGCCGATGTAGCGACTGCTGAAGCGGATCGCGATACCGCAATCAAACGCGCAGCGCTGCAGCGCGAGTCCGCCGTAGCCAAGGCGCAGGCCGATCAGGAACGCGTGCTGGCGGAAACGTTGTCGTTAGCCAAGCAAGCCGAGTCGCAGCGCGATCTTGAAATCAAGAAGGCGCAATACCTGGAAGTCACCAAGCGCCAGCAGGCGCAGGCCGACAAAGCCTATGACATTCAGACCAACATCATGCAGCAACAAGTCGTCGCCGAGCAGGTAAAGGTGCAGCAGATCGAGAAAGAACAGCAGGTCAAGGTGCAGGAAGCGGAAATCAACCGCCGTCAAAACGAGCTGATTGCCACCGTGCTAAAGCCTGCCGAAATCGAGCGCCAACGCATTGAAACGCTAGCCGCCGCTGAAAAGCAGCGCTTGATCGCGGAAGCCGAGGGCCAGGCGTCGTCCATTCGCGCCCAAGGGGAGGCCGAAGCCGAAATTATTTTCAAGAAAGGCGAGGCCGAAGCCAAAGCGATGAACGTGAAGGCCGAAGCTTTCCAGGAATACAACCAGGCCGCCGTAATCGACCGACTGTTCGCCAGCATGCCGGAGATCGTGAAGGCCCTGGCCGCTCCACTGGCCAACGTCGACAAGATCACGATCGTCTCGACCGGAAACGGAACGGAATCGGGCATGAACAAAATCACCGGCGACATTACCAAGATGGCGGCGCAGGTTCCGGCATTGTTCGAGACGCTCTCGGGCATGCCGCTGTCAGAGTTGATGAGCAAGGTCCGGATGATCGGTGACAAGGCTCCGAAGCCGGTGGAGGCGCCGAAGAATTAATGCCCCGTGCAGCGCTGCTCGTGTGGGGACGGGCGCCTTCGCCCGTCCCGCGAGCGAAGCGAGGCGGAACCGGAGTAGATGTGATGACGAACAATAAATCAAGCCACGCAGGAATAGGACTTGCCCTGGGAGCCGCGCTGGGAGCGGCTCCCGGCGTAGCCGCAGGACAAATCGGTGCCTGGCTGGCCAGTGGAGCAGCCATCGGCATGCTGCTCGGCGCATCGTTTCGGCGTCAGCAGCCGAATTGTACTCAATGCGCAGAGATTCACCGCGTTCATGAAATGACAGATCCAAAAGCAACAAGCTAGCAGCTAGTAGCTAGAAGCTATACAAAAAAGGAGTCCATCATGGCACTACTGGAGCGTGTTTCCACACTGGTAAGGGCTAACCTCAACGACCTGATCGACCGGGCCGAGGAACCGGAGAAGATGATCAAGCAGGTCATTCTCGACATGCAGAATCAGCTTCTGCAGGTCAAGACACAGGTCGCGATTGCCATTGCCGACCAGCACTTGCTCGAAAAGAAGCAGAAAGAAAACGAAGACAAAGTGGCCGAATGGATGCGCAAGGCCGAACTTGCAGTCGACAAGAAAGAAGACGACCTGGCGCGCGCATCCTTACAGCGCGTGGAAAGTCATCGCGACCTCAGCGAGAACTTTACGCAGCAGGTGACCGACCAGAAGGCGCAAGTGGAGAATCTGAAATCCGCTCTGCGTCAACTGGAGCAGAAGTTGACCGAAGCTCAGGCCAAGGCCGATGTGTTGATTGCTCAGCATCGCCGCGCTCGCGCCGTAGGCAAAGCTAGCGACGCGCGCCTCGCATCCGGCGACGGATCGAAGGCCGCAGCCTTCGATCGCATGAAGCGCAAAGTGGCGCACTCGGAGGCTGTCAGCCAGGCGAAATCAGAAATCGCCGGCGACAACATCGACGATCGCTTAGCCGCGCTCGAAAAAGAAGACCGCATCGAGCAATTGCTGGTCGAATTGAAAACAAAACGCGGCGCTTAGGTTGAAATGCGCCCGCCGCGCGCTCCTGGTGGCCACCGCGAACGTGCACGTCCCGCATGTTCTTACGCGGAACCCTGCGCGCGCGGAGCCAAACGTAATAGGACTTTGGAGGCAGCATGATTCGGCGTAGAGGGTTGCTCTTTACCGTGGCAGGTTTGTTCGCTCTGGCGATTAGCATTGGCGTCCGGCACTGGGTGCACGGCGGCCCGATTGATATCGTGAGTGGTTTCCTGATGGGCGTTTCGATCGGCCTGCTGATCCTGGGTCTGGCCCGGCCATCGCGCCGCCGCGGAATCGAATAGGCAAAGACAAGAGCGCATTTGCCCCGCTGTCAGGCGTTGGTCCAATCCTCAATCTTCAGTCGCTTGATGCGATGGAAGACGCGGTCATGCGTGACCAATATCAGTTCGGCCGCGAGCGCTTGCGCGGCGATCATCATGTCGAGGTTACCCATCGCTTCTCGGTCGTGCTCAAGCCTCGCGCGCAAGGACGCATATGATTTCGCGGCCGCCGAATCCCAGGGCAGAATCTCTACGCGCACGAGGAACTCCTCGATAGCTTCCGCGAGCCGCCGTGCCGCCGGCTTCCTGGCAACGCCATACCGCAGCTCGGCTTCTGTAATCACTGAGATCCCAACCTCACTCATAGGCACCGCCACCAACCTCTCCCGCACCCGCGGAATATTACCGGTTATCACATAGCTGGCTATGTTGGTCTCGAGCAGATAGCGCACGCGCATCAGAATAGCTTCCTTTTTTGCGGGGGTGCGTCTCGCCGATGGTCCAGAAAATCTTTTGGGATCTCAACAGCCGCCGTCAAGTCGAAGAAATCCTGCCAGGACTCGGGTCGACGCGAGAGGACTACGTCGCCCGTCGCCGGATCCCGGCGCACATACACCTCGGAGCCTTCAAAGCGTAAATTTGCCGGTAGGCGCACCGCCTGACTCCGGCCATTGCGGAAAAGTTTAGCGGTCTGGGGCATCATGCACCTCTCGGGAACTCAGCGATAGATACCACAATATATCACATGGTATCGATCGTAGTATATATCAGCAGGGACTCATCTCCGAACATTTGCCCCGCAACCTTTGCCCAACTTCAGGGTTCTAGCCACCATGCGAGAGCCAGATCCGCTCCTGGCTATCCTGCGCCGCCCGCATCCCTCCAGGGATCGCCGGGTTCGTGTCGCCGAATGCGACAGGAGCTACCCATGAAAAAAATGATCTTCGTAATTACGATCACGGTCGTGTCGCTCTGCGTGAGCCTGATCCTTGCCAGTTGCGGTTCCAATTCGCATGCCACCGGCAACATCAACGGCGAGTGGGCGGCCACCCTGTCGAACTCGTCCTCGGCCGTCTTCGGTTTCAACACAACCCTGACCGTGAATGCCGACGGCTCGCTGGGAACGTCCAGTTTCGTCCTCAACTTAAACAGCACGCCCTGCACTTTTCCCACCACAACCGAAACCGGTGCATTCACCATCTCGGGGAACTTTAACGGCCAAGTGGCGGGATCGTTCAACTATGTCATCACCTCCACCGGCGAGCAGGTGAACACTCTCACCCTGAACGGTACGGTGAACGGCGGACAGATCACCGGCACGTGGAAGGTCACAGGCGCGACTTCGAACTGCACCGGCAGCGGCACATTCACCATGAACCCGGTTTTGGCCCCGCGATGAGGTGAGCCTGTCGGACTGTTCGAGTCATGTTTTGAAAGGGCGCGGCTTCCAGCCGCGCCGCAAATCCCGGCAAATCAAGTGCGGCTTCAGCCGCTGAGGCAATCCATCTTTAAGAATGGACACTCCCGTCCCCTTACATCCATTGACGAGGTTGCCCGCATCTCTCTATCCTCAGAGCTGATGATTTTCTGGCATTAATCGGTCCTGGCGCTGATCCCAATCGAAGGACGGTACATGAATAAGCTCGCATTCCTGATCCTGCTGGCGCTGGCGCTGGCAGTTTGTAGCTGCACCGGCAACACTCCCTCGACCACAACCTTGACCCAGGCCGCGGCAAATTGGGAAGCTGAACTGACTGGAGGCCCTGGCGCGACCAGTGGACTCAGTTTCACAACCTATTTCTCAGTGAGAGACGTTTCCGGCAATAACGAGTCGCTCGACATCACCGGTTTCGGCTTCATCAACGAGCAGGCCTGCTTTGCCACCGGCGAGGACAACGAAAATGTGGCGGGAACCGCCTCCTTCAACACCAATACCGGCACGGATCAAGTGACGGGCACCTTGAGCTATACCGTGCAATCGATCGCCATCGGCAATATTCAGGCAGGCAATACCCTCACACTGACGGGTACCCTGAACGGCACTTCGACCGGAACCACGACCACCACCGGAAACTTGACCGATGGTGTCGTATGGGGGACTTGGACCTTGACCGGGCCTTGCACCGGCAGCGCCGCTTCCGTGAGCGGCAACTTCATCATGTGCCAGGGCACTGCCACCTGCACCATTCCGTAGGATTTTGCACCGTAAGGATAAATTCCGGGTCGCGATTGGCTGTAATTCATCGCGCTTCCCGGTCCTCGTTTATCGCTGCCGCTCCTCTTTCTATTCGCCCACCTGCTATAAAGTGAGGAACAGAAGTAGGAATAAATTGACCCATCAATGAAGCGCTCGCTGCAACACATTGCCGACGCGATCGGAGCCCGTCTGATCGGGGATGGCCGTGTCGAAATCAGCAATGTGGCCAGCATCGCATCCGCGTCGAAAACGGATCTCGTCTTTGTGGAGGACGAGAAACATCTGAACGCGGCGTTGCAATCCGCAGCTGGAGCCGTCATCGCCGGGGAGTTCGCGGCCTCGCCTGTAGAGGGTCGTCCAGGGCCTCCTTTATTGATCAGCGAACATCCGAAACTCAGCTTCGCCCGCGCCGCGCGCTCACTGCAGGATGCGCCGTCATCCACTTCGGGCTCTCCATCCCTGCACCCGACTGCCGTGATTCATTCTTCGGTCGTGCTCGGCCCCGGAGTCTACGTGGAAGAACGAGCCGTGGTCGCTGAGCGGGCGCGGATTGGCGCTGATACCCGCATCGGATCTGGCAGCGCTTTAGGCGCCGGGGTCAGCATCGGCGCCGACTGTCAGATCTATCCTAATGTGACCATTTATCCTGGGGTTGCGCTCGGTGACCGCGTGGTCGTCCATGCCGGAGCGGTACTCGGCAGTGACGGCTTCGGCTACGTTCGCGACCGCAAGTCCGGACGTTACGAAAAATTTCCGCAAGTAGGGCGCCTGGTCATTGAAGACGACGTAGAGATCGGTGCGAACTCCACCATCGATCGCGGGGCGCTCGACGAAACCCGAATCCGCCGCGGCGCGAAGATCGACAATCTCGTCCACATCGGACACAACTGCGACATCGGCGAGGATGTGGTGATCGCAGCGCAGACCGGTCTTTCGGGAAGCATTGTGCTTGAGAACGGCGTCGTTCTCGGCGGCCAGGTCGGCATCGGAGAACACGCCCGCATCGGTGAGGGCGTCATGCTCGGCGGCCAGGGAGGCGTACTGCCCAACAAAGTTTTGCGCGGTAAAGGCGTGGCATTCTGGGGAACACCGGCGCAGCCCGTGCGGCAATACCTGAAACAGCTGGCCATGCTGGCGCGGCTGGCAAAGAAGTAGGCTTCCGCAATCCCGGCTTCCGGAAGAAGGGAAGCCGGAAACCGATTTATGGCACTCATCGTCATTGGCGGACATTCACGCAGCGTCGGCAAAACCAGCGTAGTTGCCGGCCTGATCGCGGCCCTGCCGGAATTCGGATGGACCGCCGTGAAGATTACGCAGTACGGTCACGGCATTTGTTCCGCCAAGGGCGAGCCCTGCGACTGCGCAACCACCGACCATTCGTGGGCCATTACCGAGGAGCGCAACCGCACGGGCGAATCCGACACCTCTCGCTTCTTGCTGGCAGGGGCCGAGCGGGTGTGGTGGGCGCGCACCGAGCAAGGCCGCTTGGCGGAGGCCATGCCGGCCCTGCGTGAGCGCCTGCAAAGCGCGCGCAACGTCATCATCGAGTCCAACAGCGTGCTGAAATTTTTACGTCCCGATCTCTACTTGACCGTTCTCGATCCTACGACCGATGACTTCAAGAATTCTGCGCGAGAGTTTCTCGACCGCGCCGGCGCCGTCATTCTGCACCAGGCACAGCCCGGCTCAAGTTGGCATGGCGTGTCTCTGAAGCCGGTGGCAGGACGCCCCATATTCCGCATCAGCCCGCCCGCGTACGTCACTCCAGAAATAATCGAATTCGTGCGCTCCGCCGCAGTCGCGAGAAACTAGTCCCTGACCCCTGACCGCTGCCTTTTGCTATCCTTTCCAGTGCGCCAAATTCATCCCAGCGCCTGGCTGCTGATGCTGTTATCGGCAGTGCTGCAGGCCATCATCTTCCCGCTACCCGGCGTCTACGTTCTTTCCTGGTTTGCTCTTGCGCCTTTAATTGTGGCCCTGCTGCGTACCCGTCCGGCCGGCGAACTCGAAGTCACGGGCGCGGTGCGGCTGCAGCCGGCGCGTCCCGGACAGGCTTTCCTGCTGAGCTACCTGTGCGGAATCCTCTGGTACGCCGGAACCTGCTACTGGATCTTCGACACCATGCGCCACTTCGGCGGACTCAGTACTCCCGCGGCCGCGCTGGCCTTGTTTTTATTCTGCTGCTACCTGGGTCTGTATCACGGATTTTTCGGATTGCTCCTGAGCCTGCTGGCTGGTCCCGGGCGCGACTATCGCCGCGCTCTCGTGGTCGCACCGTTTCTCTGGGTGGCTGTGGAGCTAGCGCGCACCCGCATCACCGGCTTTCCCTGGGACTTGCTCGGCATCTCGCAGGTCGACAACGCCGCTCTCTGCCGCATTGCCGGATGGACCGGGGTGTATGGCATCTCGTTCGAAATCGTCCTGGTCAACGTCGCCCTGACCGCCGCGTTCTTGATTCCTCGAGAGAAACGTGCCGCTATGCTGGTGGCAGCCTTGGCCGCAGCCGCGGTCTTGCAGGCTGGAGTTCTGGTTGAGCCTCCGGCGGTGAAAGCGGACCGTCTCGCCCTTCTGGTGCAACAAAACCTTTCGGTCTCGGCCAAGTGGACGCCTGCTTTCTTTCAGCAAACACTCGGCGACCTGACCGAACTCACCGTGAAGTCCGCATCTGCCAGCCCAGCGAAGATCGATTTAACTGTGTGGCCGGAGTCGCCCGCCCCATTCTTCACGAACGATGCACAATTCCGCGACGCCATCAGCCAGATGGCGCGCACCACGAATGCCTGGGCAGTGACCGGCTCTATCGGAACGGCGCCTCCGGTGTCAGGTCGCGAACCCACCGAATTCAACTCCGCCGCATTGATCAGCCCCGCCGGCGAATGGACCGCGCGCTACGATAAAGTTCATCTCGTTCCCTTCGGAGAATTCCTGCCCTTCCCCAGCTTGTTTTCTTTTGCAGGAGGCCTGACCAAAGAAGTTGGCGAGTTCGGCCGTGGCGACTCTCGCGATCCGCTGGACGCTGGATCCGCGCCGCTCGGCGTATTCATCTGCTACGAATCCGTATTCCCCGACGAAGTGCGGCAATTTGCCCAACACGGCGCCCAGGTCTTCGTGAATATTTCCAACGACGGATGGTATGGCGATAGCGGCGCTTACGCCCAGCATCTGAATCAGACGCGCATGCGCGCCCTCGAAAATAATCGCTGGCTGCTCAGCGCGACCAACACCGGAGTGACCGCCTCCATCGATCCCTGGGGACGCGTGGTCGCGAGCATTCCGCGCAAGGAGCGCACCGCTTTGATCGCTCCTTACGCACTCACTTCCGTAACCACGTTTTACACGCGCCACGGCGATTGGTTCGCCTATGCCTGTGCGATAATTTCTCTAGGAGCGCTGTTCTCGCGCCTGGCGTTTTTTAGAAACACGTAGGGAAACCCACGAAAAGGTTGACGCGTCCTCATGAATCAAGAGTTAGTTGCCGATTACGAAAAGCTGAGCAAAAAGGTCCACGAACTTCGGGAGTATCTTTGACGCGGAGAGGGTCCGTCCGCAACTGGCCGAAATTGAAAAGCAGTCCTCCGACCCCAATCTGTGGTCGAACCCCCAGCGCTCGCAGCAGGTAATGCGCGAAAAAAAGCGCCTCGAGCACATCCTCGAAACCGATGCCGATCTCGCGCGGCGCAGCGACGACGTTGCCGCCTACTTTGATCTTTCCAAAGAAGGCGAGAATGTCGACGCCGACCTGCAACGCGAAATCGGTTCTCTTCGCGAACTGCTCGACAAACTCGAAACCGAAACCCTACTCTCCGGCGACAACGACATGCGCAACGCCATCGTCACCATTCACCCCGGCGCCGGTGGAACGGAATCGCAGGACTGGGCCGACATGCTCCTGCGCATGTATCTGAGATGGGCCGAGCGGCGCGGCTTTGAGACTGTTCTCTACGACTACCAGCCCGGCGAAGAGGCCGGACTGAAGTCGGCAACCTTCGCCGTGAACGGCGAATATGCCTTCGGACTTCTGCAGAGCGAGATTGGCGTCCACCGCCTGGTGCGCATCTCGCCTTTCGATCAGGCCAAGCGCCGCCACACTTCCTTCGCCAGCGTCTATGTTTCCCCCGAGATCGACGAAAGCATCGAGATCATCATCAAGCCGGAAGACATCCGCATCGATACTTACCGCTCCAGCGGCAAGGGCGGACAGCACGTTAATACCACCGACTCTGCTGTCCGCATCACGCACATCGCCACGAATCTGGTCGCAAATTGCCAGAACGAGCGTTCCCAGCACAAGAACAAAGAACGCGCCATGAGCATGCTGCGCTCGAAACTCTACGAGTTCGAAATGGAGAAAAAGCGCGCCGCCACGAAAAAGATCGAAGACTCCAAACTCGATATCGAATTCGGATCGCAGATTCGTTCCTACGTCCTGCAACCCTATCGCATGATCAAGGATCACCGCACCAAGACCGAAATCGGCGACGTCGATCGCGTGCTCGACGGCGATCTGCAACCCTTCATTCGCGCTTACCTGTTAGCTCGTCGCGGGGAGAAGCAATAATGTCGCCAGCGGCAAGAAAGAAACCACTAAGGACACAGGGGACACAGAGAAAAATCAGGCTCGGACCCCGCTTCCTGCGCGCCTTTAAATTCGCCGCCACGATGCACGCCGGACAGACTCGCAAAGCCTCGACCATTCCTTACATCGCGCATCTCATGGGCGTTACATCCCTCGTGCTCGAAGCCGGAGGCGACGAAGACTTGACCATCGCGGCGCTGCTGCACGATGTCGTCGAAGATTGCGGCGGCCACGCCATGCTGAAGGAAGTTCGCCGGCGCTTCGGCCCGCGCGTTGCGAAAATTGTCGATGGTTGTACCGATTCCTACGCCACTCCAAAAGAACCTTGGCGCGAGCGCAAAGAAAACTACATCGCGCGCCTCAAGAAAGAAGACGCCGATACCCGACTGGTTTCCGCCGCCGATAAGCTGAACAACGTACGCTCCATCCTCAGCGATTACCGCGCCATCGGTGAATCTATCTGGTCACGTTTCAACGGTGGCCGCGAAGGCACTCTTTGGTACTATCGGACCTTGCGGGACGAATTCCTGCGAAGTAAACCGAACCGAATCACCCGCGACCTGGAACTGGTGGTAAACGAACTGGAATCGATGGCGGGAGAACTCCCCATCGAGGCATGAAGCTATGCCCAGCATGATCGATCAAATCCGCGCTTCGAAGCTGCCTTCGAATATGATGCAGTTTGCCGCGCGCGGCGCCCTGCAGGTGTCGCCGGCGGAGAACATTGAAATCCTGGTCTACCTGGCGCGTCACAACAAAGTTTTCGGCGAGCTGGCTCGCATGACCCTGGCCGGATGGGACGAGAAATCATCTCTGGCCGCTGCGGCCGATCCTAAAACCACGCCGGAAGTTCTGAACTATTTGATTTCACCCGACAACCTGCGCCCCGTGCTGCTCGCCGCGTTACTCGAAAATCCCTCGGTGCCTGAGGCCCAGATCGCGAAGCTAGCCATCTCGGCCACGCGCGAAACCATTGAGGCGATGCTCAAGAGCGCGCGGGTTCGCACCCTCCGCGCCGTGTTGGACACTCTGAAATCGAATCCGTATTTGAAAAAGGAAGAAGCCGAGGAGTTGCGCAGGTTGGCGGCGCCCACCCCAGCCCCGGTCGCAGCCGAAGCTGCGACTTCCGCAGTCGAACCGGCGAAGGCGGTTGCCGAAACGCCCGATTCCGAGGCAGCTGCGGTCGCTGACGGGACCGAAGCTACGGAATCAGAAGACCAGGTTTTTTCCACCTACCTTCAGGAGCATGCGCAGGATATCGCCGCCGAGGGTGACAAGCCATTCCAGCCGATTGGTGGGATCGTCGAACTACTGGGCTCGGATTATTTCCCGGTGACGCAGACTGCGCAAGCTCCCGCCGCCCCTGAGGCAAAAGTCGTCCCCGCTTCGGCCCCGAAGCCACTCACGCCCGCCGCTCCTATCCGGGAGAATTCTCTGCAAAAGATCAGCCGCCTCAACGTTCAGGGCCGAATCCAACTGGCCTTGAAGGGCAACAAGGAGGAGCGCGCGCTGCTGATTCGCGATGGCACCAAGATCGTGGCCTTTGCCGTCCTCGAAGCCCCCAAGCTTTCCGACGGGGAGGTGGAGAAGTTTGCCAGCCAGAAGAATGTGCTGGAGGCAGTGCTGCGGCAGATTCCGCTGAAACGCAAGTTCATGAAGAATTACAAGATCGTGCGCAATCTCGTGGCCAACCCGCGCACCCCGCTCGATCTTGGCCTGACTCTGATGAAAAACATTCTCCCCCAGGATCTTAAGAACATCGCAGGCAATAAAGACGTTTCCGAAACCATCCGGAACCTGGCGCTGAAAATGTACAAGCAGAAGATGGAAGCGTCCAACAAAAAGTAGCCTCGCAGAAAATAGCTGGAGATGCCTTGGCTTCGCCGCCTGAATCCGATCCGATCGCCGAGCTGCTCAAGCGCTCGAAAACCATTGCGGTAGTGGGCCTTTCTGGCAATCCGCTCCGCCCCAGCTACGGCGTCTCCGCCTACATGCAGAGCCACGGATATCGTATTATCCCCGTCAATCCGCGGATCCAGGAAGGTCTCAGCGAAAAAGCTTATGCTACGCTGCTCGACATTCCGCAAGCCGCTCGGGAGAAGATCGACATCGTAAACATCTTCCGCCGGCCCGAGTTTGTCGAAGAGATCATAGACCAGGCCATCCAGCTCAAAGTTCCTGCCATCTGGATGCAGGAAGGCGTCATCCATGAGAAAGCTGCGAAAACGGCGCTCGCAGCCGGAATCATGGTCGTGATGGACCGCTGCATCCTGAAGGAACACCACGCGCGATTGAGCTGAGCCGTGGCGAACTTTGCGATCAACTCCTCCAGATCTTCCAGACAAAGACCAAAGAATTTACAAGGACCGAATGAATCCCGACGCGCTCGCGCCCCCCACCATCGATTCCGCCCTCCGATCCGTCCCCACGCGAGGTCGCAAGTTAAGCATGTGTGGGGCGGGCACTCTTGCCCGCCATTCTTGACGTTGTTCTTGATTTTGATTTCTAGAGACGGTAATTTCAGAGCAAGAGGAAGCAAATTCGAGGCAAAATCCAAGTCAAAACCAGGCGGACAAAAGTGTCCGCCCCACACATTCAGGACTCCGTCTTGTCGACGGACCGCGAACGCTGCCGTCGAATCTCATCCAGCCGCTCCCGAATGCGCTTCTCGATCCCTTCATTCGTAGGCTGGTAGTAAACCCGGTCACGCAGATTGTCGGGCAGGCATTGCATATCCGCAACTTTGTTTTCCAGGTCGTGCGCATACTGATATCCCTGGCCGTAGCCGAGTCCCTTCATCAATCCGGTCGGAG
>Ga0302324_100012010_pt1 | contig 17713 bp, 17 predicted proteins | sample Palsa_T0_1_FD_201949 | JGI IMG/M metagenome (GOLD analysis project Ga0302324, IMG submission 201949) | Peat permafrost microbial communities from Stordalen Mire near Abisko, Sweden - Palsa_T0_1 | ecosystem: Environmental > Terrestrial > Soil > Palsa > Peat permafrost | place: Sweden: Abisko... | reverse complement strand
CACGATTTCAACATCGCAGCCGGCGGACGATCTGGCCCGGGTTCTCCTCGGCGTCCTTCTTGGTATTCGTGTGTTGGCGCGCGTACGTCCTGAGCGTGAATTACTGGAGGGCATGGCGCGGGCCGTCCTTGCCCTGCTCGATAGCGAACTGATGGCCTAGATGAAAGCACAGTCCCTTGCGCTATCGATCGTTATTTGGACGTTTGCGGGCGCAACTCGCGATGGACGAGATTGGAATACCGTTCGCCACTCAGAATCGCCTTCTGGCGCGCCTGGCGCCCTACGAACGTGACGTGGTGACGAAATGATGATGATGCCATTCAAACCACGCCTCTCGAGGAATCAAAAGCCTTGCCGCCGATGCGGTAACCAAGACCGTGGGCTGGCGAATAGATTCCCAACCAGGAAGAGCAGGGCGTGAGATATTTTCTTGCAAGCATTGGATTGCTGTTGGCCGCCGCTCTTCCGGCCCAAGCGCAGGACGCCGGGCCCTACGTACAGGCCCGTCTTGTCTCCGAGGACAGCGGCGTGCCGCCCGGCGGCGCCGTTACAATCGCTCTGGTCGAAGATATCCAGGCTGGCTGGCACACCTATTGGGTCAACCCTGGCGACGCCGGCGCAGCCACCGAAATCAAATGGACTTTGCCGCCAGGCTGGGGTGCGGGCGCGATCCAGTGGCCTACGCCGAAGCGCCTGCCCGTAGGGCCGCTGATGGATTACGGCTATGAGGGCCAGCCCTGGCTGCTGCAGAAGCTGACGATTGCTGCCAATGCAAAAGCGGGCGATACAGTTACCGTGAAGGCAGCGGTGGACTGGCTGGTATGCAAAGATGTTTGCGTGCCGGAGGATGCCACGCTCACTCTTCCGTTGAAGATCGGTCCTGCTGCCATCGATCCGACCCTGATCAAGGATTTTGCCACCGCGCGCAGCCTGATGCCGGTGGCCTCGCCCTGGACGTTGACCTATTCCCTCGGCAAGACGCTCGACCTTTATGCCGCCGCGCCCGCATTGGCTGCAGCGCATCCGGTGGAGGCCTTCTTTTTCCCCGAGAAAACGGACGTTGTAGACGGCGATGCGAAGCAGACGCTGGATTTCACCAAGGACGGGTTGATTCTGCATCTCGCGCCTGCCAGCAAGGTCAACAAGGTCGGCGGCGCACTCACCGGTGTGCTGGTTCTCAAATCTTCCGATGGCTCGATCCAGGCTCTCACTGTCAATGCTGCGCCCGGTTCAGTGCCGGGCGCGATCACAGGCTCGGACGCAAGCGTCGCGGGGGCGAGCGTTGATATCACACTGTGGGTGGCGATTTTGTCGGCCTTTATCGGCGGCCTGATCCTGAACGCGATGCCTTGTGTGTTGCCCATCCTGGCGATGAAGGCGCTGGCGCTGGCCAAGCATAGCGGGGGTGAACACAAAGAAGCGGCCCGCGAGGGCTCGGCCTATTCGGCGGGCGCGATCCTGAGTTTTCTGGTGCTCGGGCTGGTGATCGTGCTTCTGCGACAGAGCGGGGCCGCGGTGGGCTGGGGCTTCCAACTGCAAGAGCCGGTCGCAGTCGCGGGTTTCGCGCTATTGATCTTCGCGGTCGGCCTCAATCTTTCGGGTGTGTTCGAGGTCGGTTCGATCACCATGGGCGACAGCCTTGCCGCGCGCTCCGGTCTGCTCGGCGCGTTTTTCACCGGCGTCCTAGCCGTGGCCGTAGCGGCACCCTGCACCGCGCCGTTCATGGCGGCGGCGCTGGGATTTGCCCTGACGCAAAGCACGGCCTCTGCGATGCTGATCTTTTTCAGCCTCGGCATCGGTTTCGCGCTGCCGTTTCTGATTCTGGGCCTTTGGCCGCGCGCGCTGTCGTTCCTGCCCAAGCCGGGCATCTGGATGTTGCGGCTGAAGCAATTTCTCGCCTTTCCGATGTATGGTGCGGCGGCCTGGCTGACATGGGTATTGACGCAGGAGGCCGGTCCCAACGGCGTGCTCGTACTGCTGGCCGCTATGGTGGCGCTCTCCCTAGCCGCATGGCTGTGGGGCGTGACGCGCGCTTTGTCCAATGCCGGCCGGGGCATTGGCGTGGCGGCGGCGCTCATTATCATGGTCGCCATTCTGTACGGGCTGGCGACATTGTCGGGCACAACTACACCGCCGGCCACTGCTGCCAGCGCCGCTGCAGAGGGGTTCACGGATGCGAAGCTGGCCGCCTTGCGCGCTTCGGGCCAGCCCGTCTTTGTGGATGCGACGGCGGCCTGGTGCATTACCTGTTTGGTCAACGAAAAGGCCGTCCTTTCGCGCGCGTCGGTCAAGGACGCATTCGCACAACGACACATCGCCTATCTGGTCGCGGATTGGACCAACCGCAATGCCGCGATTACCAGGATGCTTGGCGCCAATGGGCGCTCCGGTGTGCCGCTGTATCTCTATTACCCGCCTGGCGCGGACAAGCCCGTCGTACTGCCGCAAATTCTTACCGAAGCCGAAATCCTCGCGGCGATCGGTTCCTGACATCCAGCAGCTCGCTTTGGTTTCACAATAAGCAATGGGGAAAAATAGCAATGCCCGCAATCCTCTTCCGTATTGCAATGATCTCCCTGCTGGTGCCGTTTATGGCGGCGGCAGCCGTTGCGGATGTGCCGACCGCCTCGGACGAGGCAGTCGCCCAGAAGGCGACAGCGCTGCTGAGTGACCCGAGCTCGCCGGTCATCGGCAATCCGCACGCCAACGTCGCGGTGATCGAGTTCTTCGATTACGCCTGCCCCTATTGCAAGGCGGCCGAGCCGAGGCTGGAAGCCATGCTGAAATCCGACCAAGGCACGAAGCTGGTCCTCAAGGAATTTCCCATTCTGACGCCTGAGTCGACGATCGCCACCAAGGCAGCGCTCGCTTCCGTCAAACAAGGAAAATATACGCAGTTTCATCAAGCTCTGATGGCTTACAAAGGCCCATTGCAGGACTCCGTGATCTTCGACACCGCGAAAAATGTCGGCCTGGATGTCGGCCGTTTGCGCAAAGACATGGCCGCGCCCGAGATTACCGACGAGATCATCGCGAACTTCAATCTCGCCCGCTCCCTGCGTATTTTCCAGACACCGGGTTTTATTGTCGGCAACCACATACTGACCGGACCGTCGGCGGACATAGATTTCCCGAAAGCTGTGGCCGCGGCGCGCGCCAAGTAGGATGGGGCGGACCGTCATCGGCGGCGCGTTTGCCGATCATGCATCAGTCATCAACCATGCACGTCCGATCCGGAATCGCATTCGTTCTTCAGCCAGGAGACACTCTTGATAAAATATATAGCGGCGATTTTTCTTGTCCTGGGACCTGTTGCGCCGGTTGCGGCAAATCCGGATTTGGATCTCGGCCCCCCAATCGGGACCCAGGCGCCCACGATCGGAACGCCACAGGACGAAACCGGCAAACCGCGTTCCCTCGAATCGCTGATGGGGGATAGGGGACTGGTTCTTTTCTTCTTCCGCTCCGCCGCCTGGTGTCCTTTCTGTCAGGCACAGCTAATGGACCTGAACAGCGGCGTCGCCGATATCGAGAAGCGCGGCTATCACCTCGCCGGAATTTCCTATGAGCCGCCGGCAGTCGACGCGGACTTCATCGCTAAGCGGGACATCAAATACACCCTGCTCAGCGATCCCAAGTCCGAAGTCATCGACCGCTACAAACTGCGCGATCCCCAATATCCGCCAGGACATCGCGCCTATGGCGTTCCGCGACCCATCATATTTATTCTTGACCGGAGCGGCGTAATTAAAGCCAAGTTGTATGAGGACACATTTAAGAAACGCCCACCGGTCGGACTCGTTATCGAAACGCTCGACAAAATTACTGCCGAAAAGCACTGACCTTTTCGTGCCCGCGAGGAATCACGGGCGCGCGGCTCAAGAAGGCGGTGCTTCTCCGCCGAGGCACGCGTTCGGGGAGTTGGGGTATGCACGAGAGGCCATTAAGCCGCACGCAATATTTAGTAGTCTTCGAAGGGGACCCCTATTCGAGTCTCAAGGCGACGGACATTCCCTACACGCTGCTGTCGGACAGCCATCTGGCCGCCGCCAAGGCCTTCCATATTGCGTACCATGTCGATCCTGAAACCCTGGCGAAGCAGAAGCAGTTCGGTATTGATCTCGACATGATGACCGGCGAGCCGCTGCACGAGCTACCGGTGCCGTCCGGTGCCGATGCACTGTGGATCGCCGCAGCGCCCTATGCGACCTCGAGGTGATCGGCTGATGAGGTATTAATCCGTTCGGCTCATGCGATCGCATGAGCCTGATGGCTGTGGCTCTGCAGCTGGTCTGGAAACTCACAACGCGTAAGACCGCCGTCATCGATCCATTGCCGCGTCGAGTCTCGCGCGCGCAAGCAGATGTGCGTCGCGCGAGTAGTCGTATGAAGACTGCTCCTGAGGACACAACGGTGGTACCATGTGGATCGCCGCCGACGTGCTATAGCGCTCGTAATCGCGTCGGACCTGATGCGCACCAAGTAAAGTGATCGCGTGCATGGCACGTCCGAGCGCACTTCGCGCCACTGACTTGGCGGCGCAGGCGAAGCCACAGGGTAGCACCACCAGTTCGCGCGCACCGAAGCGAATCGCCGTTGCAGTGGGAGTATCGGCTGCCAGCATGCCATCGACCAATGTTTGGCCGTTGATATCCACGGGTGGAAACACGCCGAGTATTGCGGAACTCGCGAGCACCGCATCGACGAGATTCCCTGTGGACAGCACGACCTGCATACCCGTCACCTGCGCGGCGCAGATGACGTGCAGCGGCACAGCAGTTTGATCGAAGCGTTCGCATCGCAGCTCGCGCGTGAGCAGCGAACGCAGTCCCGCGGGATTGGCAATGTGACCGCGTAGACCCGCAATTCCCAGCAATGAAACGCAGGAAAGGCCCAGCGCTTCGCGCGTGCTCATGCGGCTCCACAGCTGTGCCATGCGCTCGACCGTGGCAGCGCTTGGCTCCTGAGCAAAAAAGGCGCCGTTGATCGCCCCCGCAGAGGTACCCACTATCAGATCCGGACGCTGGCCTGCAGCAAGGATTTCCGCCAGCATGCCAACCTGCACCGCCGCGAGGCTGCCGCCACCTGACAATACGAATGCAGTCAACTCTCGCACGGCCGCTCCCCGCTATGGTCCTCACGGATGAAGTTGGTTCACTTCATGGGCAATGTTGGTAGGGTTGCGCGTCCTGATCAACGCAAGTGTGTCGTCGCGGCGCCCAATATCCTGTGCTGATTCCATTCCTGGACCAGCACAGCCACGGCGGTCGCTTCCTTCGGCAGTGATGAGGTCGGTATCGTGAAGGTTTTCGCATCCCCAATCCACGTACCCAGGGCATAGGTGGCACGCACGATATTGAATTCCCGTAGCGTTCGCCCGGAATTCTCTCCACGACCAATCGCAGTCACCGCCTGAGGCAGGTAGGCAATGAGCAACACGTCAGCGGCGGTCGATTCTTTGGCGTGACTTAGTGCGATGGTCAGATCATGTCCTTGCCCCGAGATTTCAATAGGAATGCCGTCACGAGGAGACTTGATCGCTGCGGTGATCGCGCCACGGTCCGAGCCGGTGACACTGATTGTGCCGTCGATAACGACCTGCGGCGTAAATACACTTGAAAGCCTCAGGGCCTGGGCATATCGGCGCTGTCGCTGCACCGCATAAGGCAGGGCGAATTTATCGGACCACCCCAGGTCATCCCAATAATCCACGTGAAAGGCCAGTGCGAGGACTCCGGGCTGCGCCGCGATTTCGCCGAGCAATGCATCGGCAGGTGGGCAGGAGCTGCAACCCTCTGATGTGTATAGCTCCACTACTGCAGGGCGCGTAGTCGCCCACGCGGATGCATTCCAGGACAAAGCGGCTACGAGCAATGCGGCGGGAGCATAGATGTGAGAATACGGTTTAGACATGAAAAGGCCTCGCGTGTCATCTGTGTGTTATTCGCTGCGAACGCCGATTGGTTACAGCCCGCCTTCGCCGGCTCGGCACAGCGCACGGCGCGAAGTCACTGCATCACACCGCTTGTTTCCTCCCTTGCGTCGCTACCGGTAATCAGGCGGATTCCGCCGCCATAAGTCAGATAGGCCCAGAACCAATTCGTCATGGTGGACACTCGATTGCGCAACCCGACCAGAAACCCGACATGGACGCTGCCCCATAGCCACCAGGCCGGTGCACCCCACAATTTGAATCGGCCAAAATCGGCGACCGCCGCTTTCCGCCCGATCGTAGCCAGACTACCGCGGTGCCGATAACGGAAGGGCGCCGGCGCAGGCTTACCCTGCACGCGGGCACTGATGACGCGAGCGACATATAGACCGCCTTGTTTGGCCGCCGGCGCAAGGCCCGGCACAGCTTGACCGTTCCAGCCGGTCGACAGTGCGGTATCGCCAATGGCGTAAATGTTTGTCAGGCCCAGCACACTCAGGTCCGACTCGACTTTCAGGCGACCCGCTGCGTCCGTCTGTCCATGGAGCCACTTGCCTGCCGGCGAAGCCATGACCCCGGCTGCCCAGAACACCGTGCGCGCCGTAATCCGCTTTCCGCTCACCGATACGCCATCTGCGTCGATATGTTCCACGCGACTTCCGACGAGCACTTCGATGCCTAATCGCGCGAGCGAACGCTGCGCGATCGCGGCCAACTTTTCGTCAAAAGTGGGCAAAATCCGCGGCGCCGATTGCACCAGAACAATGCGCGCACTGGCAGGATCAAAATTGCGAAAGTCCTTCTGCATCCCGAATCGCGCAAGCTCCGCAATCGCACCGGCCAGCTCGACCCCCGTAGGGCCACCGCCGACAATCAGGAACGTGAGCAATGAACGTCGCTCCTCGGGATCATCCGTTGCTTCCGCCTTTTCGAACGCGGTCAGCAGTCGGCGCCGGATCATCGTGGCATCCTCGATTCGCTTCAGGCCCGGAGCAAAGGGCTGCCATTGATCTTTGCCGAAGTAGCTGTGCGCAGCCCCGGTCGCGAGGACCAGATAATCGTAAGTAATTTCTTTCCCTCCGAGCAGCACGTGCTGTCGAATCGCATCCACCCCTGTGACTGTGCCCAGTAGGACCCGTGTGTTGAAGCACTCGCGAAACAGAGGTCGAATTGGTGCGGCGATGTCGCCCGGCGAGAGTGCGGCAGTGGCGACCTGATAGAGCAACGGCTGAAATAGATGGTAGTTGTCACGATCAATGAGTGTCACGGAGACACGCTGCCGGCGTAGTGCCAGAGCGCAGCTCAGTCCGCCGAAGCCGGCCCCGACGATCACCACCCGCGGTAATCCGGCGAGGTCGAATGCGGGCTTGCCCTCCAGCTCTGGGAATCGCCGCCTGAAGAACAGACCCAGGGCCCAATCGAATGACAGCGATCCTCCTCCGAAGCAGACCAGTAGTCCAAGCGTCGCCAACAAGTACACGCTCTCAGGCGCGCGCGGGCGCAACATCGCCGTGCAGGCACTCGCCAGGGCCAGGGCAATCGCGACATAGCGTGTCATGAAACCGAGCAGCAACAGCAATCCACATCCGAGCAGCAATGGAGCAGGCCAGACCATGGCGGTGTTGATCGGGAGCCAGCGCATCACTTCAGTCAGTGACCACTCGGAAAAAAACCGAGTGCGCAAACCGGTCACCAGCAGCGCCGATGCCACCCAAGCGCGCAAAATAGACAGATAAAGCGGGCCAATATGGACTCGGACCCAAGCCGATATGCGGACAATGTGAGCCGCCAGCGGCAGGGCACTATCGGCCAATCCACGCCGAAGCAACGAGTCGAGTGAAAACGCCCCCGCCCCATTCAGCACCAGCCAGCCCAGCAGCGCCGCCGAGAACAATTGAGTGTCTAGGGCGTTGTAATTGAATTGCACCACCAGTGAGAGGATCATCATCGGGGCCGCGGCATAGCGCGTCAGCAGACCCGCGGCCAACAGGATCGGGCACAGCAACTCGATCGCGGCGCCTGCATACGCGGCTGCCACCGGGTCCATCCAACTTACGGGGTACTGGTATTGCGCCAGATACAATGCGGACTGCCAGTTCGTAACCTTCAACACGCCGGAGACAAAGAACTCTTGGGCCAGACCAATTCGGACGCAAAGGTCGAGTACCGGCCAACCGATATTGCGGATCAGGCGGAATAACTCGGCGTGTGCGCCGACGAGCCGCGGCAACCGCCGCGCTGTCCACGGCACTTGCAGTGTTGGGTTCGACATTGGTTGCGGTGACGAGTTGGATTCAGGTGATTGGCGCGGCGGTGCCCCGCAGGGCGCCCGCTGCGATGGGCTCCTGCGTCTCGTGACGCCGGGGCATGAGCAGCTTTGCAACGAGCCCCGTCCAGCCCGTCTGGTGCGAGGCCCCGACGCCCCGGCCGGAGTCTCCGTGGAAGTACTCGAAAAAGAGCAGGTAATCGCGGAAGTGAGGGTCGTTCTGCAGATGCTCGTCGGTTCCAAAGATTGGCCGGCGGCCTGACTCGTCACGCAGGAACAAACGGATCAGACGGATCGTCAGCTCCTCGGCAACAGCTTCAAGCGTCAGGAACCGCCCCGATCCGACCGGGCACTCGACGCGGAAGTCATCGCCGTAATAGTGATGGAACTTCTGCAGCGACTCGATCAGCAGGAAATTAACCGGGAACCAGATCGGGCCGCGCCAGTTTGAATTGCCGCCGAACAGACCCGAATCTGACTCAGCCGGCTGATAGCGCACTGACAGATCCATCCCGTCAACTGTGAAGACATAGGGCTGTCGCTCGTGCACGCGCGAGAGTGCTCGGACACCATAATCGGATAAGAACTCCGATTCGTCGAGCATTCTGCGTAGCAACCGCTTCATGCGATGACCGCGCAGCAAAGACAGCAGCCGCCGGTTGCCGCGGCCCATATCATTCCAATGCGAGACCAGCGCGGCAAGATCCGGACGGTAGGTCAGAAACCATTCCAGGCGGCGCTTGAAGTCCGGCAGCCGATCGAGCAACTCCGGCTCGAGCGTTTCGACCGCGAACAACGGGATGAGACCCACCATCGAGCGCAATTTCATCTTGATCTGCTGGCCGCCAGAAAGATGCAGGACGTCGTAAAAAAACTTGTCCGTGTCATCCCACAGCTCCACCCGATCGCCGCCCATGCCACCCATCGCCTCCGCGATATGAAGGAAATGTTCGAAAAACTTAGTCGCGATGTCTTCGTAGACGTGGTTGTATTGCGCGAGCTCGAGGGCAATGCGCATCAGATTGAGCGAATACATGGCCATCCAGCTGGTCCCATCGGACTGATCGATGTGCCCACCAGTGGGTAATTGCGCACTGCGATCGAATACGCCAATGTTATCCAGGCCCAGGAAGCCACCCTGAAAGATGTTTCGCCCCTCGGCGTCTTTGCGGTTGACCCACCAGGTGAAGTTCAGCATCAGCTTGTGGAACACGCGCTCGAGGAACGCCAGGTCCCCGCGCCCGCCATTGTGCTTGCGGTCAATCTGATAGACGCGCCAGGTCGCCCAGGCGTGTACCGGTGGATTCACGTCGCCAAATGCCCACTCGTACGCAGGCATTTGGCCATTCGGGTGCATGTACCATTCGCGCGTCAGCAGCACGAGCTGTTGCTTCGCAAACTCGGGATCAAGCAACGCCAGCGGCAAACAGTGAAATGCCAGATCCCAGGCGGCGTACCACGGGTACTCCCACTTATCCGGCATCGAAATGATGTCGGCATTGTTGAGGTGCACCCAATTGCAATTTCGTCCGCGGTGTCGCCCTTCCGGCGGCGGCGGCTGGGTCGGATCCCCGCGCAGCCATTGCGGAATGTCGAGGTAATAGTACTGCTTGCTCCAGACCATACCCGCGAAGGCCTGGCGCTGAACCAAACGCGCGTCCTCGCTGGCGATTCCCTGCTGCAGCCCGGCGTAGTACGCATCGGCTTCTCGCCGCCGGGTTGTAAACATCTCATCGAAGTCGGCGAACGGGGCCGGCAGATTGCCGCGCGATAGCCTCAGCCGGATCTCGATTGATCCTCCTGCGGGAACGTCCTGGCGATACCATATCGCCGCCTTGGTGCCGCGATGGGTCGGATTTACGGCATTCGTATCATCATTGACGACAAAATCGTTGACGCCGTCCTTGGGATAGATCTCGCCGGGCGGTGCATTCCAAAGCCGTCGCGCATTGGTATCGTTGTCGCAGAATAAGAGTGTCGGCTGCCCGGCACAGTACAGCCGGAAATCCCCCAGAGAATCGTGGTGGCCATCGATGCGGGCAGCATCACCGCGCACCATCAGCGGACGGATCGCGTCGGGCGTCCAGCTCCAGGTATTGCGGAACCAGAGTGTCGGCAGAAGGTGCAGCGGGGCGGTATCAGGGCCGCGGTTGTGCGCGGTGACGCGCAGCAGGATCTCACCCGGTGTCGCCTGAGCGTACTCGATGAAGACGTCGAAGTAGCGGTCTTGATCGAAGACGCCGGTGTCGAGTAACTCGTATTCCGGAGCGCCGCTTCCTCGGCGGCGATTCTCGTCGACGAGATCCTGATAAGGAAAGGCCGCCTGAGGATACTTGTAGAGCATCCGCAGATACGAGTGGCTGGGGGTCGCATCCAGATAGTAGTAGAACTCCTTGACGTCCTCGCCATGATTGCCTTCCGAGTTAGTCAGGCCGAACAGGCGCTCTTTCAGAATTGAATCTCGCTCATTCCAAAATGCCACGGCTAAGCACAACTGCTGGTTGGCATCCGAAAAGCCGCCGATTCCATCCTCACCCCAACGGTATGCACGACTGCGCGCATAATCGTGGGGGAGGTACTCCCAAGCATTGCCGTGCGCGCTGTAATCCTCTCGTACCGTTCCCCATTGCCGTTCGCTGAGGTATGGACCCCAGTGTTTCCAACTGATGGTGTCGACGCCATCGGACTGCAGGCGCGATTGCTCTTCCATGCCGCTGGCAGTCATGAGGCTTTGCGTCTGCGCGCCGCGCCCTGCGCGGCGCGCGGCGGGCCGGCCAAAGCGCGGATTTCGAGCCAAGAGCGCAGCACCTCAGCGACGCTCCAGGCTTGGGCAAAGCAGCCCTGCGGCGCGTGAGGTGGCTCCGCGTCGAATATTTCGCTCACCTGACCGATACACGCATCAGCCAGGTGCTGCGCGAGCGGCGCCAGGTACGAGCGCGCGCGCTGCCCGTCGCCGTACAAGGCGAAATGGGCCCGTGCGAAGGCGCCTAGCAGCCAGGGCCATACGGTGCCCTGGTGATACGCGCCATCGCGCCGCCACTGATCGCTGCCGTACTGCTCGACATAGCCGGGAGCTGCGGGCTCGAGCGTTCGCAGTCCGTAAGAGGTCAGGAGCTCACTTTCGCACGCCGCGAGTACCAAGCGCGCACGCGTCTCGTCGAGCACCGGATGCGGCAGCGCAAGTGCGATAAGTTGATTCGGACGCAACGATGTGTCGGGCGGCTGACCATCCGGGCCTTCGATCACGTCGTAGAGATATTGACCGTCTGCGAACCAGTATTTGGCAGCGAAAACTTCCGCCGCGGCGCGCCCTTGCGCCTCGAACTCCGCCGCCGCGCGTGATTTGCCGAGCTGCCCGGCGAGTCGCCCAAGTATCCGCAAAGCGTTGCACCAGAGGGCATTGATCTCAACGGGTTTGCCGATTCGTGGCGTAACGACCCAGTCACCGACCTTGGCGTCCATCCACGTTAGCTGTGTCCCGGCCGCTCCGGCGCGCAGCAGTCCGTCCGTCGGGTCTACAATAATGCCGTGCCGCGTGCCACGGCGGTGCCAAGCCACGATGTCGACAAGTATGGGGTAGATCTCACGGGCAAGCTTGAGGTCCTTCGTGGCGCGCAGATATTCGTGTAGGGCGACGAAATACCACAGCGTGGCGTCTGCGGTGTTGTACTCAGGTGCCTCACCCGAGTCCGGAAAGCGGTTTGGCAGTTGTCCCTGGCTTACGAGCCCGGCAAATGTCCGCATGATCTCTGCCGCGATGACGCGTCGGCCAGTTGCGAGCGCGAGGCCTGGCAGCGCAATCATGGTGTCGCGGCCCCAATCGCCGAACCACGGGTATCCGGCGATGACGGTCATGCCGTCTCTTTTTGTTGGCTCGGTGGCTGATTGTGAACCGCGGCTGGCGACGATGAATTGATCCGCAGCGAGCGCGAGCTGGCGAATCCATTGCGGCTCATCGACGCCCACGGCGTTGAGCAGCTCGGCCTCATGTCGCCGCAGCTGTAGCAACGCAACCGTTGCGGCTTTAGGCTGCGACTCGATTGTCGCCGTGAAATTGACGGTTTCGCCATCCTTTAGCATCAGCTCAAACACACCCGGCATGTACAGATCCTCGGCGCAGTCGAGCCCGCGCGCCGCCTCGAGCCGATGGCGCAGATTCCAGTAAATGTCCGGTGCGGCAATGAATCTACCCGTGTCCGCGCTTATGTCGAGTCGGGAGGCGACACCCGTTGCTGCAATGCTGACGCCCCGGTCAGTGGGCTGCGCTTCATATCCGTCGCCGCCCCGGCGCTGCCAGTGAAAGTCCCGCCCGGTGCACAGAGGGCGCACGGTCACCGCTAGCGGTTCCGGCGAGCGCTCGAGCGTGTAGCGGATATAGGTCGTATTACCGCCGCGTGCCATAAAGATCCGTTTGCTCAGACGCGCAGGCCCGAGTGCATAGGTCCAAGTCGGCACGGTCCTATCGAGCCGAAAGCTTTCCAGATATCGGTACCCGGCAGGATGAACGACGCCGTCACCGTACTCATGACAGGCAAGCTCATAGTCACGACCGTGAATGCGAGCCACGATGTCGAGATCAACCAGCAACATCGTGCGAACGACAGGCGGGCGCTCTGCAGCAATCAGCATACCGTGGTAGCGGCGCGTCTGGCAGCCAGCAACGGTCCCGGCTGCGAACCCGCCTAAGCCGTTTGTCACCAGCCATTCTCGGCGCAGCGCCTGTTCGAGCTCGCCGCAGATCTCCCGGCCGAAAGCGATGGCGGGCGGCATCACGTCTATGTGGGCGGCAGGCTGATCGTCTGCGTTCCGGTCACCTTCTGTGCTGGCCGCGCAGCGGGGAGTTGATGTCATGCATGCACCGGCTTGCTTTATCGCGAACTACGCACATGCATCTACTTCGCTGCGTTTGCGGATTGGTTACAGCTCGTCAGCTTCCCACCGTACCGATTAGAGCCCGCTCGATCAGCGCAGTTAGAGCGCAGACGCTGCTGTATTGGACGACGATGGGCTCGGTCTCGATCAACACCGTGAGTACGCCGAAGGCGGAGACGTATGTATCGCGAGCCACAGCTCCCGGCTCGCAGCTATATGCCCGCATACCATTCATATCCTTGATCTTCCCAGTAACCGCCGTGGCCCGCTCCAATGGCGGCGAAGCTATTCACAAGCTCAATCCGCATAATATATTTCGCCATCTTGTAGCCAAGTTGACGCTCGATGCGGACCCGGACAGGCGCTCCATTGGCGATCGGCAGTGCCGAGTCATTGAGCTCGTAGGCCAGAATGGTTTGCGGATGATAGGCCTCCTCCATATCGATACTTTCATAGTACCTGGTGTTCACGTCGTCCATGGGATCGGCGCAATGAAATACGGCGTAGCGTGCGCTCGGATTGGGTCGCACCAGGCTCAAGACTTTGCCAAGGTTCGCGCCCTTCCATTTCCCAATCGCGCTCCAACCCTCCACACAATCGTGTCGAGTAATCTGTGTCCTGGCAGGCAGCGCGCGAAGTTGCGCCAGGCTAAACGCCATCGGCTGCTCTACCAGGCCATCGACCTGTAAACGCCAATCTACAAACGCATTTTGCGCCAACGCCTGATAGATAGGATCACCAGGGTTGGAGGTGCCATTGCTGCGAAAGGTCGGCGACAGGTCAGCCTCGCCGAATTCCTGCGCCATCGACCTTCGAGGGCTTATCGTATTTTGAATACTTTGACTTAAGCGTTCTCCGACATTGAGAACCTTTGGAAACCATTCACTGCGAGATAGTGCATCGCATCCGCTCAGAAGCATTCCACTCATGCCAGCGAGCAGATTACGCAGTACACGGCGCCTGGAAGTATCAACGCTGATCATGCGACACGTCCCTCGTAACAGGCCCCGGCGCAACCTCATAGCGGCCGGTGATCATCGAGCGAAGGTTGTTCCACACTCCGGTAATCATCACCTCGAAGACGTGGACCAGCACGAACGCCACCAGAGTCCATGCGATCAGGAAATGCAAGGTGCGTGCCGATTGGCGGCCACCAAGAACGCTGATCCAGCCGGGAATGATCGAGTCGAGGCGCGGCGACATCGCCCAGCCTGTTAATATCATCAGGGGCAGTAGACCGAAGATAACCACGAGGTAAGTCAACTTCTGCAACACATTGTAGCGCTTCGATGCTGCGCCGACCGGATGACGAAAGCGCAGATGATCAAGGATGGACCGGCCGATTGATCTCCAATCGACACGCGTGGGCACCAGATCACGCCTGAGATGGCGACCCAAAACGGAATAGATCAGATATATGCTGCCGTTGAAGACCAACAACCATGCAAAAAACAAATGCCAGCGCCGAGCCATCGCGAGCCATCGGCTGCCTGGAATCGTGATCCAGCTGGGAAAGCCGCGCGCGGCCAATTGCCCGTCTTCACGCGATAGACCGAGCACTCCAGTGGTATCGAAGACATGATTGAGGATCCGCGTCACACCTATGGGTTGGCCGCCAGCGTTCATCCCGGCACCGATGGCAAGCACCACCGGACGTTGACTGTATGAAGACTGGCCCCAATACAAGTTGGGGTGAGCATTGAAGATCTGCAGTCCGCTCATGAAAAGCAGCGTCAACGCGAGGGCGTTGATCCAATGGCTAATACGCACGATAAGAGAGTGTCGCGCGTACCAGTATCGTCCTGGCGGTTCGGTACGGGAATCGAGCGAAACGTCAGATTCGTTTCCGGGCATTGCGCATTCCTTGATTACAATGTCTGCTGAACGCGGCCCGTACTGTATATCTCATTGTCGTGAATTATCGATCGGGACAGATGGCCGTGCGAGCAGTCCCAGGCCGCAAGGGTTGTGCGTCGGGATTTGTGCAATCTTGCTCGCAACGATCTCGAGGCGATTACCGTGGCCTTCGATTATCAAAGTATATCCTAATATTGCTTAGTTCGCCGCGTCGCAGCATGGGTGGCGTGAGTCGCTCTTTTCAGCCGCCTTTAGGTCGACGGCAGAATTTGCGCATTGATCGCCGCTCATTGAGAACGCAACAGCGCCCAGCCGGCGCTATACGCTCGTTTGTGGTTGCAAATTTAACACTCAAGCCTGAAACCTTTGCCGGCCTGCAGCGAATAATGGAACGCAAGCCCTCGAAATGCGGTCGGAGGAATGCTTGGATCGTTCCGCACGACGACTAGACTGTACGCTGTAGATACCTATGACCCTGATGCTCCCGGTTTTTCTTGGCGGTGCCGCATTTGCCGTCCCGTTCCTCGACGACAGCGAAGGCATTTGGATTCACTTTCGGTTAGGGGATTGTCATGAAACCACCGCCATCTGAGCGAGTTCCCGCGCGCCGCATTGCGCTCGTAGGGGGCTTGGCCGCGATCGCGATCGGGGTGTTCAGCGCTGAGACGCGCACTGCCGCCGATGCGGCGCCGAAGGCTGCTGGGGACGTGGCGATTGAACTGTTTACAGCCTCGGGCGCGAGCGCTGGCGTGGTGCACGTCACCAAGCTCCTGAAGAGCGATGCGGAGTGGCGCAAGCAGTTATCGGTAGCGGCCTATGAGGTGACTCGCCATGCCGGAACGGAAAGAGCCTTCACGGGACAGTACGCAAACAATCATGCGGACGGGCTCTACCGATGCATCTGCTGCGACACGGCGCTGTATGACTCGAAAACCAAGTTCGAGTCGGGAACTGGCTGGCCCAGTTTCTGGCAACCCATCTCCGCGCTCAATGTGGTGAAGGCCACCGATCGTAGCTTCGGCATGGAGCGCGATGCCATCTCCTGCCACCGCTGCGATGCACACTTAGGACACGTCTTTGATGACGGACCTCGACCCACGGGGCTGCGCTACTGCATGAACTCTGTGGCGTTGAATTTTGTGGCGCGGGCCTAAGCGGCCTATGCAAATCAAACGGAGAAGCGGCGATGTCATTCTTAAAATCGCGATGGCCGATGCAGACGGTCGCGGTCTGTGCCCTGGGAATGATCGGCGCGATCCTGTTGCGTTCCCCGCTGGTAAGAGCCGACGCAGCCGTTGTGGTGCAACCGCCCAGCGTCGACAAGAGCGCAGGTGCCGCGCAGACCGCAGTGCTCGCGGGCGGCTGCTTCTGGGGCGTGCAGGGCGTTTTTGAACACGTGCGGGGCGTTCAGAAAGTAGTGTCCGGCTATGCCGGCGGTGAGGCGGCGACGGCCCAATACGAGACCGTCAGTACCGGGAGGACCGGACATGCCGAGTCAGTCAAGATTACCTTCGATCCGGCGCAGATATCGTATGGACAATTGCTACAAATCGCCTTCTCAGTAGCCTTCGATCCGACGCAGCTTAACCGGCAGGGACCGGATTCCGGCGCTCAATATCGTTCGGAAATTTTTTACGCCGATGAGAGCCAAAGGAGTATTGCGTCGGCGTACATCGATCAACTCACTAAAGCACATACGTTTCCCCGGCCCATCGTTACGCGAGTGGATCCGCTGAAGGCATTCTTCCCCGCGGAGGACTACCACCAGGACTATTTGTTTCACCACCCGACACAGCCCTATATCGCGATTTACGATTTGCCCAAAGTGGAGAACCTCAAGCGCGTTTTCCCCGAACTCTACCGTGGGCAACCGGTACTGACCGGACTAAGCATGGTGAAAGTTGATTAAGATGGCTCATGCCGTGGCTTGAGCGTGATGGTCGGCCGGCGCGCTGGCGGATGCGGTCATCACGGGAGGCTTGATTGTGCCGGTGCTCGTTACCTGGCCTTTCGCGAATTAAACTGCCATTCTTCGCGACTCGCGAACTTTAATCTGAATACCTACGTCACGCCGGATGTACATGCCAAGCTGCTGCGCATGCACGCGGAAATCCAGGAGCTAGAGGCCGAGGCGAGGTAGTTCTCGATGCAGGATGGATTGAGCACACCACGAGTCGGCATTTTGTCGGACTTGCAAGGGCCGAGAGTGCATTGGGCTGTGGGCCTAGCGAATATTAGTGCGGGAATCGTTCGTGCTCAGTTCGGCCAATTGGCCGCCGGACAGTGTGCCGGTTTATGTGCGACGTCAAGCGCAGCCAGTGGCCGCGCCCGGCCATCACAGTCCAATTACCTCAATGAGTTAGCTGCATGACCCGGAGCGTAATACCGGCCAAATAGCACTCATAATGCCGAGGTCGTGGGTTCGAGTCCCACCCTAGCCACCAATATCAGGCACTTGTACACGTTTTTTTTAGCCGCTTACCAATGTGCCGGTTTTTGTGGTGCGCCATGGAAAGGCGCGCCAGCTGAGGTGTCTGACAGACTCCTGTTGTTCTACGGCTTACCGGTCTCCGGACTGAGAACCGTTGACGACAGACACCGCGATTTCTTCGTACGCTCTGGCAAAATCGGATCTTCTCTGCCGATATGTCGACATGTAGACACTTTCCGATTCCGGAGCACGCGTGGCGCCGGACTCGTTCATAACGGCAATCATCGCTTGTGCAAGGGCGGCGCTGTCCGTCGGTTCAAAGTAGGTCGCGAATTCCGGGGTTTGTTCGCGATGC
>Ga0302324_100012008_pt1 | contig 17715 bp, 14 predicted proteins | sample Palsa_T0_1_FD_201949 | JGI IMG/M metagenome (GOLD analysis project Ga0302324, IMG submission 201949) | Peat permafrost microbial communities from Stordalen Mire near Abisko, Sweden - Palsa_T0_1 | ecosystem: Environmental > Terrestrial > Soil > Palsa > Peat permafrost | place: Sweden: Abisko... | reverse complement strand
ATGCTCCGCGCCGGGGCGGCGGCCGGGACGGCCGCCGCCCTGGGCGCCGCCGGCATCTTCGCGGCCGGGACCGCGAGCGCGGCCACCGCGGCGGCGGACGCCGGGGCCCGGACGGCCGGCGGCGGGACGGGGAGGCCCCCCTACCCGTCCGGCGTCACCGACACCTCGCACTGCACCCCCGAGGCAGCCGAGATCTTCCGCGGCGTCTTCACCGCCAAAAGCGAGCACGACGCCGCCACGTTCCTGTCCTACTTCTCCACGGCGAACACCGTCTACATGGACGCCGTCCTGGGCGTCGCCCTCCCGGGCTTGCAGGCGGTGAGCGGCTTCTTCACCCAGTACCTCCCGAGCCTGCCCGCCGCCGCGATCTCGTACCCGCTGCGCATCGTCGGCGACACGCGAAGCGCCGCGGTCGAACTCGTGGACACCACCGCGTTCTTCGGCTACGAGATACGCGCCCTGTCCTCCGTCACCTTCGACGGCAACCGCAAGATCATCCGCTGGGTCGACTACTGGGACGGCCGCAGCTCCCTCCAACCGGAAGTCATCACCAGCGGCTACCCCACCGACTTCAGGGACTCCGAGCAGAACGCCGACCCCGCCGCCGTCCAGGCCGCCCGGGCGCTCCAGGCCGCGTTCGCGGCCGGCGACGCCGCCGCGGCTGTCGCCCTGATGTCCTACGACGTGGTCCACGAGGACATGGCCGCGCACACCCGCGTCCGCGGCCAGGAGCAGGCCCGGCGCTACTACACCCGGGCGCTCGGCCAGCTCCCCTACGGGCCGGGCGCCGCGCTGGCCCACGCCGACGGCGGCCGCCGGGGCGGCGGCTACGAGTGGTCGGCAGCCCCCGCCGCCGCCCCGATGCGCCGCGGCCACACCTGCCTCGAGCTCGACCAGGCCGGCAAGATCAGCCGCCTGACCGCCATCTACGACTCCAGCCTCCTGAGCTACGCCGCCTACCAGTCCCTGGCCGGCTCCGCCGCGGAGACCCCCCTGCCATAAGGGCGGCAACCGCCAGTCAAATCAGAAAACAACGAGAGGACCTGACCATGCCCAGCCCGAGCGCCTGACGATGACCGAAGCCGCCGCAGTCGGCCGATCGTACTTCACGGCCTGGCAGACGGTCATCAACGCCATGCAGCTCAAGCCCGGCGAGACCATCCTCATCACCGGCGGGGCAGGCATGGTCGGCCAGGCCGCCACCGCGATCGCCCGCTGGCGCGGCGGGGAGCCGATCATCGCCGGTCGGCGCAAGCCCGACGGGATCGAGCACTTCATCGACACCAACTCAGGCGACATGCGCGAGGCCGTGCTCGAGCTCACCGGCGGGCGCGGCGCCGACGCGGCCCTGGACACGGTCGGCGGCGCGCTGTTCGAACCGGCTCTTCGCAGCCTCCGGTTCGACGGCCGGATGATCGGGATCTTCAGCGCCCCCGAACCGCGGCCCGACTTCCCCGTAGCCGAGATCTACAACCGGCAGCTGCACGTCACTGGACTCGCCAGCGTGTTCATGGACGGGGCCGACGTGGCGCGCATCTTCGACCAGCTCCGTCCGCTGTTCGACCGCGGCTTCCTCGCCCCTACGGCCGTGAAGACGTGGTCGCTCGAGAAAAGCGCAGACGCCTACCAGACCGTGCTAGACGGCTCCGCCGGAATCAAGCAGGTTCTGCTGCCGATCGGCAGCGGGGCGCAGGGAGGTTCACGATGAGCGCCGACCCCGCACCTCTTCCCGAGGCGGGCCTCGGCGCGCAGGCGCCCGTGTCCTGACGACAGCGGTTCACGGATCGCGTAGATCCGAGTGAGCTGACAACGTCGAGTGAGCCGAGGAGACGCCCGTGACGCTCGCGGGTGTCTCGTCGCCCGTAAATATCAGGACCCCGCTCGGCAGTCGCCCGCGGGCGACTTGACGGACATCGTATCGACGGCGCCGATCGTCATAGCCGAGATCATGCGCTCATCCGCACGGTTGCCGCCTAAGGCGCGCCGGTGCCGCCGTCGGGCTGAAGGTGCAGGTCAACGTCTGAAAAGCAATGCGGGTGCGGCGGAGTGCGCCCGGCAGGATTCGAACCCGCGAGCCGCTGCCTAGATGGACCGCAACGCCGCCGTCGCCGCGATGACGTTGGCCGACATAGCCACCGAGCGCGGACTTCACGAGATACACCGGCTCTGGCCACACATGCAGAGCCGAGCGGGAGAACTCGGCCTCCACGTCCCCGAAGCGAGCTCCATGGCCTTCCAGTCGCCCCGCATGGACCGTAAGCGAGTGCCACCCGGCGAGCAGCCAGATCCCGAGGCAGCCGATTGAACCAGACACAACACCGGGACCAGCAGGACTTGCTGGGTATCGCGATGTCCACCCGAACCTACGCGGCCGCCCCGTGACACGCGAGACCCCGGACTTCCATGCCGGGCAGAGCGGGAGCGACGCCGATGGGCGGCTAGTTCCCCCTCAAAGCCCCTACTGGGACCTTGATCTTCTAACGCCGGACGATGTGTGCGCCTTGCTGAAGGTCAAGAAGAGCTGGCTCTACGATGTCGTTGAGAGCGGCGCACTTGAGGCCATCCGGCTAGGCAAGCAACTCCGCTTCCGCCCATCGGCGGTCGTCGTTTCTAACTACGTGGCTAGAAAAAAATTGGGTAACCCGCTAAAACCGCAGGTCACCCTACTTGCAACATGGGGTGAGTGACGGGACTTGAACCCGCGACATCTAGGACCACAACCTAGCGCTCTACCAGCTGAGCTACACCCACCATGCGCCCTCATCAGAAGGCTCACACGAGTATAGCGGTCTCCCGCAGTGCGAACGAACGCGTTACGCGCTGGCCGGCTTGGCGTTCTCGAACCGCGCGGCGATCTCCCGCGCGGTCGCCGAGGCGGGCCCCGGCTGGGGCACGAACACCGCCTCGCGGTAGTACCTGAGCTCCTGCACCGACTCGGTGATGTCGGCCAGCGCCCGGTGCCCGCCGTGCTTGCTCGGGGAGGCGAAGTACGCCCGCGGGTACCAGCGCCGCGCAAGCTCCTTGACCGAGGAGACGTCGATCATCCGGTAGTGCAGCCAGTTGTCGAGGACCGGCATGTCGCGGGCGATGAACCAGCGGTCGGTGGCGATCGAGTTGCCGCACAGCGGCGCCTTCTTGGCCTCGGGGACGTGATGCTTGACGTACGCGAGCACGGCGTCAGCGGCCTCGTCGAGCGCCATCCCGCCGGACAGGTCGGCCAGCAGCCCCGACTTGGTGTGCATCTCCCGCACCACGTCGCTCATCTGGTCCACCGCCTCGGCCGGCGGCTTGATAATCAGGTCGATCCCGCCGTCGAGCAGCGTCAGCTCCCCGTCGGTTACCACGCACGCGATCTCGATCAGCGCGTCCCGCTCGATATCGAGCCCGGTCATCTCGCAGTCGATCCATACCAGCCGGTCGTTCATCCAACCAAGGTTAAAGGCAAAAACCATCATCCCGAACGGACCCTGAGCTCCGCCTCCCCGCCGCCACCTCACCCGTCCACCCTGTCGCCCACGCCACCGACCCCAAACGTCAGCTGTCAGCAACGCCACCGACCCCGACGGACATCCCTAGAACGCCACCGACCCCGACGGACATCCCTAGGGGGCGCTTAGCTTGTCAAGCGGCGGCTTGCCGGGTTTGCTGGCGGCGGCTCCACGTGGTGTCCTCGTGGTGACGGTGGGGGTTCTGGGCCAGCCGTGCAGGACGCCGACGAGCCGCCCTGGGCGGGAGCCATGATCGTGTGCCATTCGGGTCAGCGTTTTCCGGCCGCAGGCGTCATCGTGTGTCGGCGTGGGCACCCCGCGACCCGAAAGACCCACGCTGACCCCTGTATCCGTCGGGCTTGTTGCGCGTGGTGACAGTGAGGACGGTGTGTCGATGCCCACGCTCAGGCCGGAATCGGCAGCGCCGCGGCGGCGAACGGCGTCGGCAGTTCCCGGGTCCGTATCGCCCGCCCGTGCGGCCCGCTGCCGGTTAGCCGGTGGATGTCGATCGCCCCGGGCCCCGCATGCGCGCACCCGGGCACCTGCGACGCGCCGAAGTGACCCCCGCGCGCCCACGCCGCCCGGCTCCCCTCGGCCCCTCCGACAGCGCCGCCACTGCCAATGCCGATGCCGCCAACGCCCGTCCCGGCGCCCGTCCCAACGCCCGTCCCGGCGCCCGACCCAACGCCGGCCCGAGCGGCAGCCGCCCGCCCGCCCTCGGCCCAGCCGCCCTCGGCCCGCCCGCCCTCGGCCCAGCCGCCGGGCTGGCCCCCCGGCCAGCGGCGCGGCACCCCCCAGGAGTCGAGCCAGCTCATGATCGCCTCGACGCCGATCAGCGGCCCGTTGGTGAACGGCTCGGCCGGGAGCGCGAGCACCCCGATCTGCACGCAGACGCGGCCCTCGGCGTTCACATTCTCCGGTCGACGGTGAATACGGACCGGCGTCCAGTCGAGCCGGTCGGGCGCGCCGAGCGCGCGGCCGGCCCGCAGCACCGAGATCAGCTGCGCGAGCTCACCGGTGACGGGGTTCCAGACCAGGTGGCAGGGACGGTGCTCGGCCACCAGCCGCTGCGCGGCCGACTGGACGGAGACCGAGTTGGCCGGGCTGCCGAGGGTGAGCCAGACGACTCGGGGCGCGCCGCCCCCCAGCGCGCCACCGTCTGCTTCCGCCCGGACGCGCATAGCTTCCGGCATCCATGCGTGTGCCACGACGCCGCTCCCCTCCCAGGTACGAGTAAAGGGGTCTAGACCTTCCGGTCAATAGACCTCTTCCCCTACTTACGCCCGCGGGTGTGATTAGTCCAGAGGGGCCCGGTGAATACGGCGCTACAGGAGGAAGTCGGGAGGAATCGACAAGCGCTGCCGACTGACTACCACGCGTGACGAGCGAGGCGTTACTGCCGGCGGATCGCCTGCGCCTGGAAGTAAGCCGAGGAGTCCGACCGCCAGAGCATGGCGATCGCGCCCACGCCGACCGCCCACGACGCCAGCGTGATGACGATGAAGATGATGTCGGCGGCGGTGATGACCTGCCCGCCGTGCAGCGAGTCGATCGTCTGGTAGAGCTGGAAGGTCGAGATCGCGAACAGCACCGTGGCGACGATGCGGGCCCACTTCATGCCCGCGCGGTTGAACCGGGCCATCAGCACCCACAGCAGGCAGTACACCGCGTACGAGACGATCAGGAAGATGATCGCGGTGGTCAGCTGCGAGGAGGTCGGCGGCTTCCCGTTGATGTCGATCGAGTTCTTGTCCACGACCGTGGCGATGACCTCGAAAACCGCGAAGATGGCGGTGATGGCGGCGCCGGCCAGCATGAACCTGACCGCCTTGCGCATCGTCGCCGGGAGGCTCGGGTCGTCGGGCGCGCCGCCGGACAGCTTGGTCTCGAGGCCGGCGAAGGCGGTGCCGCCTCCGGTGGATGACTTGAACATGGGCTGCCCTAACGTGAACGCGTTGACGAAACGAAGCATAGTGCTGATCTGCACAAAGCTGCGCGCGGTGGCCGACGCTGGCCGGCCGCGGCCGGGGATGGCCGAAAGGCGGCTGGATGCCCTATTCTGTCCTAGCTTCCTAAGTATTGCCGGAAACTCGTGCAGCGGCACTGGGCGCGGTATCATTCCAGCGTCGTTGCCGCATGCATGTGCGGATAGCTCGTGCAGACGACGCGTGCATTTGGTGGAGGGACGTGCTGGTGAACGGGGAACACCGGCCCGTCGAGACGCCTGAGAGGGGGAACGCGTTGAGTGTAAGTGCGCCCGGGAGCGCCGCTGCTCCGGCAGGCGGGCCGACGGTGCTCCGCATGCTGCTCGGCGCACAGCTCCGCAGGCTCCGCGAAGGCGCGGCCATCACCCGCGACGACGCCGGCTACCACATCCGCGCCTCGGGCTCCAAGATCAGCCGGATGGAGCTCGGCCGCGTTTCGTTCAAGGAACGCGACGTCACCGACCTGCTCGAGCTCTACGGAGTCACCGATCCGGCCGAGCGCGAGAAGCTCATTCAGCTCACCAGGGAAGCGAACGCCACTCCCTGGTACCAGAAGTTCCACGATGCGGTCCCGGACTGGTTTCACGTGTTCGTCGGCCTCGAAGAGGCCGCGCAGCTCATCCGCGTCTACGACATTCAGTTCGTGCCCGGCCTGCTGCAGACCCAGGACTACGCGCGGGCGGTCATCCAGCAGGGTTCGCCCGGCCTCGACGCCGACGAGGTCGAGCGCCGGGTCCAGCTTCGGATGGGCCGCCAGGAGCTGCTCAAGCGGGAGAACCCGCCCCGGTTCTGGGCGATCGTGGACGAGGCGGCGCTGCGGCGCCCGATGGGCGGCCGCGACGTGCACGTCGCGCAGATCGAGCGGCTGATGGACGTCATCGCCGAGCCGAACATCACCCTGCAGGTCATGCCGTTCAAGTACGGCGGGCACGCGGCCGACGGCGGCGCCTTCATGATCATGCGGTTTCCCGACACCGACCTGCCGGACATCGTCTACATGGAGTACCTGACCGGCGCGCACTACATCGACAAGGATGAGGAAGTCGAGCGGTACGCTGCGGTGATGGAACGACTTTCGGTGGCGGGGACGTCCCCCGACCGGACCAGGGAGATCCTGGCCGGGATGCTAAAGGAGATCTAGGCGCCATGGCCGACGGGCTCTACAACGGAATGCCGGCCGGGGAACTGCCTGACCTGACGTGGCGGCTGGCCGGCGGCGCGGACGTCGGGGTGGAGATGGCGCGGCTGCCCGACGGGCAGATCGCGGTCCGCAACGCCGCCGACCCGCAGGGCCCCGCCCTCATCTACACCAAGGCCGAGATCGAGGCGCTCATCGGCGGCGCGCAGGACGGGGATTTCGACGCGCTCCTCGCGTGACGAGGCGGCGGCGTCCGCCGTCTCCTCGCCCGACGAAAGCCAGGCCCCGTCATCGGGAGAAGATCAGAATCGATTTTCCCGAACGGTCGCGTGGCTTCGCCTCACCCGTCCCGACGATGCCCCCGACCTGACTCGACGGGACCGGGTGCTGCTCCGCTGGGAGATCATCGCCGTCTTCGCGGTGTCGCTCGGCGCCAGCGGCCTCTACGCGTTCATCTCGCTCATCGGCTCGCTGACCGCTCAGGCGGCGCTGCACTCACAGTCGGTCACGCTGAACGGCTCGCAGGCGCCCGGCCGCCCGGTGCTCGACCTGTTCCTGCAACTAGACTCGCTGCTGAGCGGCGTGGCACCGGTGCTGCTGGCGATCTACCTGCTGTTCCGCGCCGGCGACTGGTCTTCAATCGGGCTGAACTGGTCGCAGCCGGGGCGCGACTTCCTGCGCGGCGCGGCGCTGGCCGCCTTCATCGGCTTCAGCGGCCTGGGCCTGTACCTCATCGCCTACAAGCTCGGCATCGCCGTGAACGTCGTGGCCGAGGGCCTGCCCGACATCTGGTGGCGGTTCCCGGTGCTGATCCTGTCGGCGATCCAGAATGGCCTCCTGGAAGAGGTGCTGGTCACCGGCTACCTGCTGACCCGGCTGCGCAAGCTCGGGGTGAACCCGGCCGCCGCGATCGCGATCAGCGCAACCCTCCGCGGCTCGTACCACCTGTACCAGGGGTTCGGCGGGTTCATCGGCAACGCCATCATGGGCGTGATCTTCGGCGTGCTGTTCCTGCGCTGGCGTCGGGTCGGCCCGATGATCATCGCGCACAGCCTTATTGACGCGGTCGCTTTCATCGGCTATGCGCTACTCGTCGGTCACGTCTCCTGGCTACCGTAAACAAAGCTTCCAGATACTGCCGGGGACGCCTGGGGATCCTAGTTTTTTGCCTGAATGGTATTTATAGGGTTCTTTGCACGTTACACGGCTGGCATTGGGCCGTTATCCTGCCGGCATGCCGGATTTCCAGAGCTCAGCCCAACTGACCCCCGAGATGCCAGGCGCGAGGATCGATCCAGCCTCATCGACGGTGGCCGAGCTCCGGCAGGCAATGGCCGAGTCCCGGCTCTCGGCCATGGCGCTGACCCAGCACTACCTGGACCGCATCGCCGAGGTGAACCCTTCGCTGCATGCGGTGATCGCGGTGCTTCCGGACGCTCTCGAGCAGGCCGCCGCGAGCGACGCCGCCTGGCAGTCAGGCCGGCCCCGGGGTGCTCTCGAGGGCATCCCGGTCCTGGTCAAGGACAACGTCCAGGTGGCCGGCGCGCCGACCACGGCGGGCTCGCCCGCATTGCTCGGGGTTCAGCCGCCGGACGCGTTCGTCGTCTCCCGGCTCCGCGCGGCGGGCGCGGTCATCCTGGCCAAGGCCAACCTCTCGGAGTGGGCGAACTTCCGCTCGACCAGGTCGAGCAGCGGCTGGTCGACGGTCGGGGGCCAGACCGCGAACCCCTACGCGCTTGACCGGAACCCGTCCGGATCGAGCTCGGGCTCGGCCGCCGGGGTCTCGGCCGGGCTGGCGGCGCTGGCGGTCGGCACCGAGACCGACGGCTCGATCGTCTCCCCGTCCAGCGCCTGCGGCGTGGTCGGCATCAAGCCGACGGCCGGCCTGGTCAGCCGGACCGGCATCGTGCCGCTCTCGCCGGTCCAGGACACCGCGGGCCCGATGGCCGTCTCGGTCGCCGACGCGGCCGTGCTGCTGACCGCGATGGCCGCCGCCGACTCCGACGATCTGTCCGTCCTGGGCATCGCGGACGACGATCATCCCGACCGGTCCCACGGCGGCATCGACTACACCGCGTTCCTCGACCCGGCCGCGCTCGAGGGGGCGCGCATCGGCATCTGGCGGGCCGCGTCGGTCGGCGCCGACGCCGTCACCGCCGCGCTGCTCGACGTCGCCGTGGGCTGCCTGCGCTCGTTCGGCGCGGTGGTGATCGACCCGGTCGAGCTGCCCGGCATCGAGAAGGTCACCGAGCCCGAATTCGACGCGCTGAACTACGAGTTCAAGCACGGGATCAACGCCTATCTCAAATACATAGCGGAGTTCGCGGTCGGCCCCGGGCAGGCGCCGCCCGGGACGCTGGCCGAGCTGATCGAGTTCAACGAGGTGCACGCCGAGCGGGTGCTCGCGCGGTTCGGCCAGGAGATCTTCTACGCGGCCGAGGCAACCACCGGCAACCTGGCCGACCCGGTCTACCTGGAGCTGCGCCGGGCCGCCAACCGGCTGGCGACGTCCGCCGTCGAGACGCCGACGGTCGAGCACAAGCTCGACGCGATCTTCTCGCTGACCGCCAACCCGGCCTGGCTGACCGACTACATCCTCGGCGACCACAACGTCTTCGGCACCTCCCGCCCGGGCGCGGTGACCGGCTGGCCGACGATCTCGGTCCCGTTCGGCTACGTCGCGGGCCTCCCGGTCGGCGTCTCGTTCCTCGGCCCGCACTGGAGCGAGCCCCGCCTGCTCGCCCTCGCCTACGCCTTCGAGCAGGCCACCAACCACCGCCGCCCGCCCAACCTCCTCCCCACCATCTCTGTCAACCGCTAACGCTGGCTGGCCCCTCAGGCGCCGGGGACGGCGGGCAGGTTCTTCAGGGCCGCGTCGATGCGGTCCTGGGGGAGGTCGTAGTCGGTCATCTCGCCCGAGAGGTAGCGCTCGTAGGCGACCATGTCGAAGTGCCCGTGGCCGCACAGCGCGGTCAGGATCACCTTCTCCTCACCGGACTCGGCGCACCGCTTCGCCTCCTCGACGACCGCCGCGATCGCGTGCGACGGCTCCGGGGCGGGCAGGATGCCCTCGGTCCGGGCGAACGTCACCGCCGCCGCGAAGCACTCCCGCTGCGGCTTCGCCACCGCCTCGAACAGGCCGAGCTCGTACATGTGGGAGAGCAGCGGCGACATGCCGTGGTAGCGCAGCCCGCCCGCGTGCACCGGGTCGGGGATGAACCCGTGGCCGAGGGTGTGCATCTTCATCAGCGGCGTGAACCCGGCCGTGTCCCCGAAGTCATAGGCGTAGCGCCCGCGGGTGAACGACGGGCACGCGGACGGCTCGACCGCCCTGAGGACCGGGTTCATCCGGCCCGCCAGCTTCTCCCGCAGGAACGGGAAGACCAGCCCGGCGAAGTTGGACCCGCCGCCGGTGCAGCCGACGATCAGGTCGGGCCCGGCCTCGCCCGCCAGCTCGAACTGCGCCAGCGCCTCCTGGCCGATCACCGTCTGGTGCAGCAGCACGTGGTTGAGGACCGAGCCGAGCGCGTACCTGGTCTCGGCCGACCCGCCCGCCGCCTCGACCGCCTCGCTGATCGCGATGCCGAGCGAGCCCGGCGAGTCCGGGTCGGACGCGAGCACGTCCAGTCCCGCCTTGGTCGCCCGCGACGGGGACGCGTGCACGGTCGCGCCGTAGGTCTCCATCAGCGTGCGCCGGTGCGGCTTCTGGTCGTAGGACGCGCGGACCATCCAGATCTCGCAGTCCAGGGCGTACTGGGCGGCGGCGAACGCGAGCGCGCTGCCCCACTGCCCGGCGCCGGTCTCGGTGGTGAGCCGCTTGGTGCCCTCGACCGAGTTGTAGTAGGCCTGCGGCACCGCGGTGTTCGGCTTGTGCGACCCGGCCGGGGAGCCGCCCTCGTACTTGTAGTAGATCCGGGCCGGGGTGTTGAGCAGCTTCTCCAGCCGGCGGGCCCGGAACAGCGGCGTCGGCCGCCACAGCTTGTAGACGTCGATGACCTCGCCCGGGATATCGACGTAGTTCTCGCCGGTGACCTCCTGGCGGATCAGCTCCATCGGGAACAGCGGCGCCAGGTCATCCGGGCCGACCGGCTGGAGGGTACCCGGGTGCAGTGGCGGCGGCGGGGGAGCGGGCAGGTCGGGGACGATGTTGTACCACTGGGACGGGATCTGCGACTCGTCGAGGATGAACTTGGTCCGCTCGGTCACGGCTACTCCGATCGCTTAGCTGCACGGCGTTGCAAGGGCAGGGCGCGGCGTCGTCGGCGGTGCCGCGAGTGCTCTTCCGCACCATACGCCGCAGGCCGCGACTGCGACCAGCCTTCACGGCGGCGCCCGGGCACCGACCGGTATGGTCGGGTTCATGTCAACCGTTCCCGAGGTATCGCCCGCCGTTCGCGCCGCCCTCGCGGCCGGGCGGCCCGTGGTGGCGCTTGAGTCGACGATCATCTCGCACGGCCTGCCGCGGCCGGCCAACCTGGCGGCGGCCGCGTCGTTCGAGGCGATGCTGACCGAGGCGGGGGTGACCCCGGCCACCATCGCGGTGATCGACGGCGTCCCCAAGGTCGGCCTCGACGGTCGCGACCTGGAGCGGATCGCCCTCGACGAGTCGGTCATCAAGGTGAGCGTGCGCGACCTCGGGCTGGCGATGGCGCGGCGCCGGACGGCGGGCACCACCGTCGCCGCCACCTCCGCGCTCGCGGCCAGGGTCGGGATCCGGGTGTTCGCCACCGGCGGCCTGGGCGGCGTGCACCGGGGCTTCGCCGAGTCGCCCGACGAGTCGGCCGACCTGACCGTGCTCGCGGCGACGCCGATCACCGTCGTGTCGGCCGGCGTCAAGTCGATCCTCGATATCCCGGCCACCCTGGAGCGGCTCGAAACCCGCGGCGTCGCCGTCGTCGGCTACCGCACCAGCCGGTTCCCCGCGTTCTACCTGACCGACTCGGGCGAGGAGCTGGACTGGCGGCTCGACTCCGCGACCGAGATCGCCGAGGTGATGGCGGCCAGGGACGCGGTCGGGGACACCGCCGCGCTGCTGATCGCCAACCCGCTGCCGCTGGACAAGCAGCTCGATCCCGCCCTGCACAATCAGGTGCTCAACCAGGCGCTGGCCGCCGCCGACGAGGAGAACGTCCGCGGCAAGGCCGTCACCCCGTTCCTGCTGGCGTACATGCAGCGCGCCACCGAGGGCAAGACCGTCGAGGTCAACCTGGACGTCGCCCGGGGCAACATCGCGCTGGCGGCCGAGATCGCGACCGCCTGGTCCGCCCTAACGGCCACGACCGGCAAAGCCTGACCGCCAACGGGGGAGACCCTGACCGCCAACCGGGGGAGACGCAGCGATGACCGAGACGACCGCCGCAGGGGCCGCAGGGGCCGCAGGGGCCGCTGAGCCGGGGGCCGCCGGGAGGCTGATAGACGCGCCGATCACCGGCGTGACCGTGTTCAGGGACGGCGCCCGGGTGCTGCGGGCCGGCCTGGCCCGGCTGGCGGCCGGGCCGGGATCGGTCACCATCGGGAACCTCCCGGCCACGGTCGACGCCGCCAGCGTCCGCGTTGCCGCCCGCGGCCGCGACCTGGCGCTGCTCAACGTCGAGGTACGCCGCCGGGTCGGCACCGAGCCGCTGCGCGAGCAGGCCGCGCGGCTGCGGGACGAGGTCGAGCGCTGGCGTGACGCGGTGCAGGAGCTCGACGACGAGGATGCCGCCGAGCAGGCCGGGCTCGGCTTCCTCGGCCACCTGTCCGAGGCCGCCGCCACCGCGCTCGCCCGGGCGGTCGGCTCCGGCCGGGCCGGCTACGACGAGCTGTCGGGCATGGCCGGCCACCTCTCCGCGTCCACCGCGGGCACGCTCGCGAAAAGGCGCGAGATCGCCGCCCGCAAGCGCGCCGCCGAGCGGGAGCTCGCCGCCGCCGAAGCGCGCCTAAACGCAGCCGAGCAGGGCGGCGGCAAGCCCAAGAAGGTCGCGTTCGTCGAGGTCGCGGTGGACCTGGAGGCCCAGGCGGCGACCGAGGCCGAGATCGACCTCACCTATCACGTGCCGGGCGCGTCCTGGGGTTCGCTCTACGATCTGGTGCTCGACGGCGACCGGCTTGACGTCTCCTACCTGGCCGAGGTCCGTCAGCAGACCGGCGAGGACTGGCCCGAGGTCGCGCTCGTGCTCTCGACCGCCCGCAGGGGCCAGAGCCAGACCCTGCCCGAGCTGAGCCCCTGGTACATCGGCCGTCCGCAGCCGCCGCGCCTTCCCGGCCACGCCGTGCCGATGTCGGCCAGCGCAGCCGGCCAGGCGGCCTCGAGCGGCCCCGACGCGCGCGGGCGCGTGCCCTACGCGGCCCGCGCGGCGAAGATCCCCCAGGCCAGAATGCTCCCCGCCGAGCAGGTCGAGAGCGAGTCCGGGGCCGGGCTCACCTACACGGTCGCGCGCCCGCTGGCGGTGCCCGGCGACGGCGGACCGCACAAGACCCTGGTCGCCCGGTTCGACGCCGACGCGGTCCTCGACTACCTGACCGTCCCGGTCCTGGCGCCCGAGGCGTACCTGCGGGCCACCGTCACCAACGGCGCCCTGCTGCTGCTCCCGGGCCAGGCCCGGATCTTCCACGGCGCCCAGTTCGTCGGCGAGACCCACCTGGACACGGTCGCCCCCGGCGAGGAGTTCGAGGTCCAGCTCGGGGTGGACGACCAGATCAAGGTCGAGCGGAAGCTGCGCCGCCGCAGCGCCGGCAAGGCCCTGCTCGGCGGGACCAGGACGATTGACATCGGCTACGAGATCACGGTCGAGAACCATCGCGACCGCGACGTCACGGTCAGCGTGCACGACCACATCCCGGTCTCCACCGACGGCGACGTCAAGGTCCGCGCCCGCGAGGCCAGTCCGCCCCCGGCCGAGACCGACGACCTCGGCGAGCTCACCTGGAACCTGGTCCTCACCCCGGGCCAGTCGGCCGCCATCAGGCACCGGTTCACCGTCGAGCACCCGGCTCAGGTCGCTGTTACCGGCCTGTGACCAGGGGGCTCGTGGTTCGAAAGCGGACAGGAAGCGACGCGCCAACCGGCGAAAACGCGCTAACCTTGGTGCCGTAGGGGGAGAGGCGGGAGTGGCTGACTAATGAGTGATCAGGCGGAGCAGACTATGCCAGTCGTCGTGGTGCTGCCGGCCGAGATCGACGTCACCAACTCCGAACTCGTCCATGAGCTCATCGTCGCGGCCCTGACTCCCGGCGTGGACGTCGTGATCGCGGACATGACCTCGACGACCTTCTGCGACTCGTCCGGGGTGCACGCGGTGGTCTTCGCCCACGAGGTCGCGGTCAAGCGCGGCATCGAGCTGCGGCTGGCGGTCTCGCCTAACGGCTCGGTCCGCCGGGTGCTCCAGCTGATCGGCGTCGGCAGCGTGGTGCCGGTCTACCCCAGCCTGGCCGAGGCGATGGACGGGGCTTAGCCCGCCGCGTCACCCCGTCCGGCGCGCGACGATCATCGCGACGTCGTCCTCGCTCGTGCCGAGGGCTGACATCACGCGGTTGGCGAACGCCTCGACGTCGGCGTCGGCCGCCCGCATCCCCGCGACGCGCAGCTTCTCCAGGTTGTCATCGAGGTTGACCACGCGATCCTCGACCAGACCGTCCGTGAAGAGCAGCAGGGTGCCGCCGGCCGGCAGCGAGGCCGTCTCCACGTGCGGGTCATGGCGAGTCAGGCCGAGCATCAGCCCGCCCTCGCCGACAAAGGCCGCGCCCGGCCCGTCCGGCCCGCCCTGGCCGACCGCCAGCAGGGGCGGCATGTGCCCGCAGTTCACGATCGTGAGGTCGCCGTTGGCCGGATTGAGCAGCACCAGGCACAGGGTGGCGATGAGCCCCGGGTGGTAGCGGCGCAGGACCTGGTTGACCAGGCCGGTGATCGCCACCGGCGGATGCCCCTCGCTGACGAACGCGCGCAGCGCGTGCCGCAGCTCGCCCATCACCGTCGCCGCGTGCAGCGAGTGCCCCTGGACATCGCCGATGGCGATGAGCACCCCGTCGCGCCAGGGCAGCGCCTCGTAGAAGTCGCCGCCGACCTCGGCCTGGTCGCTCGCGGGCAGGTACCGGAACGCCATCGAGACGCCGGGGATGGCCGGCAGCGTGGCCGGCAGGAAGCTCCGCTGCAGGGTGAGCGCCACCAGGTGCTCTTCGGCGAACGAGCGCAGGGCCTCCAGGCCGAGCGCGACCGACTGGGTCAGCTGGCTGAGGATCTGCATGTCCTCCTCGCCGGTGATACCCGTGTAGTCGACCACCAGCGCCGCCGCGGGCTTGCCGGGCTTGACCCTGGCGGCGGCCACGCAGACGTCCACCCGCACCGTGCTGTCGGGCAGGATGCGCAGCCACTCCTCCGCGCTGATGCTCGCGATCCCGCTGACCTGGCTCGGGCCGAGCACCCGTTCGGCGACCCGGCTCGCCAGCCCCGGCTTCCCGCCGCGCCGCACCGTTCCCGGGCTGCCCGGGGTGGCCGCCACCCGGCGGTCCTGGCCATCGGGCATCTCCAGGATCAGGATGGCGGGAACGGAGAAGATCCGCGCCGCGCCGGCCGCCGCCGCCGAGGCCAGCCCGTCGAAGGTCTCGGCCGCGTTGATGTCCAGGGTCGCCCTGACCAGCGCGGCCAGTCGGGCGGCGGTCCGCTCGGCGCGCTGCCGGGCACGGTAATAGCGCAGCGCGGCGGTCACCGTGGCCAGCAGCTCGGCCGGCTCGGTCGGTTCGATCAGGTAGGCGTCGGCCCCCTGGGTCAGGCCATGGGCGCGGTCGGCGACCTCGACGGCGGTGGCCGACACCTGGATGACCGGGATCGCGGCCGTCCGCGGGTCGCCCTTGATCATCCGGCAGACCTCGTAGCCGCTCATGTCGGGCAGGTTCACGTCGAGCAGGACCAGTTCGATCCCGTCGAGCCGGCCGAGGGCGTCCCCCCCGGTCTCGGACTCGGTCACCGAATGACCTGCCCGCCGTAGCCAGGTCCCGAGCAGATAGCGCTTGGCCTCGTCGTCATCGACCAGGAGCAGCGTGCCAGGAGCCTCGGTCATCGCGGGGTCCCGATCGCGCCGCGAATGGCGAAGGCCAGCCGTTCCCTGGTGAGCTCGCCCTTATGCAGCAGCGCGGCGGCGCGCGCCGGGGCGGCCACGTCGAGGCCGGTGATAACGATCGCGGGCAGGTCGACTGGCAGCTGCTCGAGCAGTGCGCTCCCGTCCACGCCGGGCATGATGAGGTCGGTCAGCACCAGGTCGACTCCGCCGATGGCAACGATGGCGAGCGCCTGCGCGCCGTCCTCCGCCTCGATGAGGCGGCCGGCGATGCCGGCCAGCATCGACTTCAGCACCTGGCGGAAGCCCGGGTCGTCGTCGGTCACCACGACCGTGCCGACGGACGGCATCCCGTGCGGCAGGCACAGCACGGCGGTCGTCCCGGCGCCAGCCTTGCTGGTCAGCGTGAGATCGCCGCCCAGCACCCCGGCCAGCCGGCGGGCGTAGGGCAGCCCCAGCCCGGTGCCGCCCCGCTTGACCCCGGGCACCTGATAGAACTCCTCGAACACGCGCTCGAGTTGATCGACGGGAATGCCGGTGCCGGTATCGGAAACCCGGATCTCGATCTCGTCATCGGCGGTACGCACAGTCAGCCGCACCTCGCCTCGGTCGGTGTACTTGATGGCGTTGGACAGCAGATTACGCAAAATGGCGGTTAGCGCGATCTCGTCGGTCAGCATGGTGGCTGGGGCGCCGTCGGCGGATACGATCACGTCGACCGGCTTGCCCTCGGCTATCGGCCGGGTGAGCCCGCGCAGGGTGGCCAGCAGCGCGGGCAGGTTGACCTCGGCCGGGTCGATGACGAGCTGCCCCGATTCCGCCTTGGCGACGTCGAGAAGGTCGTTGACCAGGGTGAGCAGCGTGCCGGTGGCGTTCCTGATCAGCTCCACCTGGTACAGCTGCTCGGAGTCGAGCCCGCCCGGCGGGTCGGACAGCAGCCGGGTCAGCCCGGTGATCGAGTTCAGCGGCGTCCGCAGCTCGTGGCTGACGTTGGCCCAGAACCGGTCCTTGGACTCTGATGCCGCGCGCAGCTGCTCGGACTTCTCATCCAGTTCCCGGTAGAGCGCGACAACGCCCCGGTTGGTCTGCTCGAGCTCTTCCGACAGCTCGCCGTAGAGGGCCATCACGCCCCGGTTGGTGTCCTGGAGCTCGGCGTTGAGCAGCAGGAGCTGCTCCTTCTGCCCCTTGAGATCCTCGAGCGCCGCGATCAGATCGTCGTTGTTGCGCCGCAGTTCCTCCAGCGTGGACCCGGGAAGCATGGCCGAGAGCTGTTCCTTCACCGCGCGTGTATCGGACAGGGAAATCGGCGGGCGGCGTTTGAGCATGCGAACAACCCGCCCTTCGGTTGTGACAGTATCCATCAGGCGAGCCGCGCCGGCGATGCCGTCCGCCGGCACCTCGCCGTCCACCGTGACGGTCAGCACCAGGTGCGCCGGGTCGGCCGCGAAGGCGATGACCGCGGTCTCCCCGGCGGTGACCGCGCTTCTGCACACCTCGCTGAGGGCGGTCGCGACCCGCACCTGATCCTGGCCTTCCAGTGCCAGCCCGGCCGCCAGCTCGCGGCCGAGCCGGCGCGCCGCGAAGACCCCGGACAGGTCCCGGACGGTGAGGGTGGCGAACTCCTCGGTCATGGCTTGAGCACCAGCACGCTCGCGTCGTCGCGGCGCGTCCCCGCCTCGGCCAGCAGCGCGGCGGCGGCCACCAGCGGGTCCCTGGAGTTGAGACCGGGCAGCGCGTCCGGGCTCCACCGGCTGCTGAGGCCGTCTGAGTGCAGGAAGATCACCGCGCCCGGCGGTGCGTCGTACTCGAACTGCCGGATCGCGCGGGCCTGGTGGCCCGCGATCCCCGGCACCGAGAGCATGCTCTTGCGGGCGCCGTCGGCCAGGATCACCGCCGCGACGTTGCCCAGGCCGCAGAACCGGACCCGCCGGCCGGTTACCTGCACGACCGCCAGGGCGCCGCCGCGGGTATGGCTCATCCGGCTGTGCGCGCGCGCGACCGCGGCGGCAGGATCGCCGACCGGGCCGTCGAGCACCGCGTGCACCGCCGCATTGGCGGCGATGGCGGCCAGC
>Ga0302324_100012006_pt1 | contig 17719 bp, 13 predicted proteins | sample Palsa_T0_1_FD_201949 | JGI IMG/M metagenome (GOLD analysis project Ga0302324, IMG submission 201949) | Peat permafrost microbial communities from Stordalen Mire near Abisko, Sweden - Palsa_T0_1 | ecosystem: Environmental > Terrestrial > Soil > Palsa > Peat permafrost | place: Sweden: Abisko... | reverse complement strand
ACCTCGGTGTCATGTACCAAGGGGGCCGCGCGGGCCTGGCGCAGGATGACGGGAAGGCGGTGGAGTGGTTTCGCAAGGCGGCCGAGCAAGGCTATGCACCCGCCCAATACAACCTGGGCAACATGCGTCTGAACGGCCGTGGCGTGGCGCAGGACGACGGGCAAGCCGTCGCCTGGTATCGAAGGGCCGCCGAGCAAGGGTACCCGCCCGCCCAGCACAACCTTGGCTTCAGCTACTTTAACGGCCGGGGTGTGCCGCAGGACGATCGGCAAGCGGTGGAGTGGTATCGGAAGGCGGCCGAGCAGGGCTTTGCCGCCAGCGAGAACAACCTCGGGGTCATGTACGAGAGTGGCCGCGGTGGCTTGCCGCAGGACGATAAGCAAGCAGCGCAGTGGTACAGGAATGCGGCCGATCAAGGCATAGCCGATGCGCAAGTCAACCTCGGCAACATGTACCGCCGTGGCCGTGGTGTGCCACGGGATGATGTGTTGGCCTACATGCTCTTCAACTTGGCGGCCACGTCGGGAGACAAGGCAGCGGCAGACAATCGGGTCAGCATTGCCGAGTCTCTCTCGCTGAAGCAGATCGAGAAAGCGAACGAACTCGCGAAAATGTGGAAACCTGGGACGCCGCTACCTACACACGGCGACCAATGACCACTAGGAGTGATTCGCGGCTGCGTTCCTCCCCAGGGTTGCACTCTCCACTTTGATTTGCCTTTGCGCGGCAAGTCGCCTAGCGGGTCATGGCCTGGCGCGCCGGATCCTCAGAGGCACTGAAACCGTCCCGGATCGAGACACGGTCGACGAGCGCACGCCAAGTCGAGGAAGGCAGACGTGAGTCGAGCGATTCTGGCCGCCATCGTATGTTTGGCCATCCTCGACGCCTCGGGTCAGACTGCAACCTGGGTACTCGCAGACGAGTACCCTACGACGTCGCTTCCCGGCGAGGGGGACATCTTCTTTGCAAGAGGTGTTGCGAATCGGGTCGACGGCAAGCTTATGATTGAGCCGCAGCCCGACGGCAAGACGGGGCTCAAATCACGAGAACAGTTGAACGCCGTCGCGGAAGGCAGGGTCGCGTTGGCCAACACTTTCGCCGGTGCGCTCGGAGATGTAAGCCCTTTGTTCCTGTTGTCCTCACTGCCGTTTGTCGCGGCCAACGCGACCGATGCTCGACGGCTCTACGATATTGCGCGCCCGGCCTATGAGGCGGCCCTTGAGAGGCATAACCAGAAACTGCTGTTTTCTACGCCTTGGCCGCCTTCAGGCATCTGGGCCAAGGTTGCCGCCGATACAACCGAGGCGATTTCGAAACTCAGGATCCGTACTTACGACAAGACCGGAACAGAGCTCTTCACCGCGCTTGGAGCCAGCGCAACCATGCTGTCATTCGGCGAACTGCCACCCAAACTCGCCGATGGCGAGATCGACGCAGTCCTGTCCTCTGGCGACGGCGGAGCCGGCCGCGCGCTTTGGCAGTTCCTGTCGCAATTCACCGAGATCAACTACGCGCTGCCGTTGAGCCTCACGAGCGTCAACCTTGACGCATGGCATGCCCTCGACGCGACTACGCAAAGTGCGGTCATGGCGGCGGCAGCCGACACCGAGGCACACCAATGGCAATCGCTCGAAGGCCGGATCGCCGACAACTACGCACGGATGCGAGGCAATGGCATGACGATTCACCGCGAGATCGCGCCCGCACTGACGGGCAAGTTTAGCGCAGCATCGCAGTCGGTGATCGCGCAGTGGCGCTCCAAGAGCGGCGCGGAGGGCCAAGCGATACTGGATCGGTTTCTCGAAGCTCGCGGCAGCGCGACTGGATCGAAATGACGCGCGGCAAGGGGCCACGGGCTGACCGATCGAAGACACGTCCAAACGGCCCAAGCTTATAATTCGCCTATGGCTGTGACCGGCGATTGGGCCTGAGAACAATTACCCAGTCGGCCAGCTGATTGCCCCTTTTTGTGACCCTGCGAGCGTCAAATGAGCAACCCAATCGGCTTCGCGAAGGACATTCGTCCTCTCTTCACATCCATCGACGTTGCCCACATGTCGGGGGCTTTCGACCTGAGCAACTGCGACGATGTCCGGAAAAACGCACAACAGATATTGCGCCGTCTGAAAGGCGAAGGCGGCGCTGTCATGCCCCCTCCGCCCGAAAAGGGCGGCAGTGGGCCTTGGCCGGTTGAGAACGTTGCCCTGTTTCAGTCGTGGATCGACGGTGGCATGCAGCCCTGATGCAGGTGGGTCCCTGCGTTGCGGTGGCTGTCCGGCATCAAGTCGATCAACAATGCCCGCAGGGCACGTCTCATAGCGCGGATTGGATGCGGGTACATTCCGAGACTCCCCATCGTCCCGTTTCGTCGTTGACCACATGCAGGTCGCTGCCGGGGATGACGATGCCGAATAGATATAGGCTCCGATCGATCGTCACCTGTTGCCAGATGTAATAGGATTTGCCGGGTTCGGCGACAATATGGGCAGCGGACGTGTCCGAAGAACCCGAGCTTATGTCGTAGGTTCCCGGATCGACCTGCCATAGAATGTAGGTAGCGCGCCCGGTAGCTCCTGCGACTTTGCCGTTTACATAAACCCTCATCGCCTCAGCACTCAGGTTTTCGTTCCGGTAGACGTAAATATTTGCCTTGCCCGGGGCGACGGTAAACGACTTGCCGCTCGTATCCAATTCGGGAGTCGCCGGTGGGCCTATCGTGGCACAGCCCACGACCAGGCACGCCAGGGCGATAAAAGGGAACCTTACGCAGGGTGCATCCAAACTCGCCATAGTGAAACCTCAATTGTGCAACATGGGACCGTGTCCCGACGCTTGTCTGACACCGGCCCAGGGTGCGAATAGCCTACCCTGTCGGGCGCGCCAACGCAAAGCAGCCCCAGTCAGAAATAGCCCGTTACATCTCACCGGACACAGATCGCAGGATTTTGATACGTGGGCACCGCTCGTGGGAGGCGGGATTGCGTTCGCCAGTGGGCACGGCATACCGGCAAGCCTGGAAACGATCTCTTTGCTACAGTGCGGTCTATGAGCATGGTGCGTCTGAAGAAGGCCAGACTGGCCGCGATCCTGGTCACGGCATGGTTGGTCTTTGGCGTGGCGCGGGCTGCAGCCGGCGACGAGACCGTGAAGCTTGCGGGACTGGAGGTCTACGTCTGGGCACCGCACGCGGCGTCGACGGGGCGGCTCCCTGTGATTCTCTTCTCACACGGATTTCACGGCTGCGCAACGCAGTCTCGCTTCTTGATGCGTGCCTTCGCGGACGCGGGTTTTATCGTGTTTGCGCCTAATCATCGCGACGCGACTTGCGCTGGTGGTGGCGCGCGTTGGACAGAACGTTCGGCTGTATCGTTCAAGGACGGCGCCGCGTGGACCGATTCAACCTACGTGGATCGAAGCGAGGACATGCAGCGGCTCGTGCGCGCGATCAGCACGGACGCGCGCTACGGCTCGCGGGTGGACCTCGCGCACATCGGTCTCGCCGGGCATTCACTCGGAGGATATACGGCGCTGGGTCTCGCTGGCGCATGGCCCGCATGGCGTATGCCTCACGTAGCAGCAGTTCTGGCGCTTTCCCCCTACGTGCAACCGTTCCTCGTGCACCACACTCTCGGCGGCATCGACCTGCCGACAATGCTCCAGGGTGGGACGTTGGATTTTGGCATCACGCCCACACTCCATAGATCAATGGGCGCCTATGATGAGCTCCACGCGCCCAAGTACTACGTTGAATTCGAAGGTGCCTCTCACTTTGCCTGGACCGACCTCGGCCGCGCGGCGCATGAGTCTATCGTCGTCTACAGCGTCGCATTCATGGAGCGTTACGTGAAAGGCGACGTGGGCGCGGACGGGGTGCTTCGACAGCAGCGCGCGGACGTCGCCTCGCTGCGCACCGCGCCCTATTAGCGCGGTCGGACCGATGCTGCTCTGGGCCGGGGCAAGAACGCAGTCAAACGCCGCCAGGGTCCAATGCAAGCGGGCTTGCACGATTTCCGTTGATCACGCACCCGCGCTGCGACGGCCTGGTTTACACTCTCCCATTTCTTGAGGCTCCAAGTTGATTGACACCTCAGCATCTGCAACTGATCGATGGCAAGCAGAAAGTCTGCGTGCAACCGCGTTTACGTCGAGAATAGACTTGGGATTGCCCGAAAAATGTTGGTCCCTCATTACGGTGGACAAGGCGAGTGATTCGTTCGTAAACAGGGGCGCGGGCACGGCACAAGCCAGCGGACATTTCCTAGATGAACAGCTAACGCTGGGTGTCAACGCCGGGCTGCGACGAGCAGACATGTTGCTTGTGCCGAAGGCTACCGAACCCTCTGCGATTCCAAGGATGTCTCTCGGACCTGTTCTTGCTTTTTGCGATCCGTTTGTAAATGCAGCGACGAGGTTCCTGGATCCAATCGACGCGATCCACCGGGTTGCATTCGCGCTCGTGGCCGAGATTCCTGTCGAATCGAGGCAGGATGGCTATAGGCTACTGCAAGGTCTACTCGCTACCGTGACGATTGACCCTGATCACAGCACAGAGCTCTTCTACCAGATCAATCGACCGCGCCCATCCAACGTCGTTCCGGGGCTAAGCCTTAACCGACTGAGCCGTTGGAACGTTATCAAGGGCAAGATGGTAGGCCAGAACAAATTGGACGCGGCCTACTGCGCGTGTCGAGTCGAGGTCGACATCAACTCGAGCGAAGCATTGGAAGCGCCTCTCCCGAAGGAGAAAATAAGCGCCTTGTTTGTGGAAATAGCGGCCTTGGCAAACGAGATACTAGCCAAGGGCGACGTTTGAGAACGCGGCAGGACCTGCGCCCGCGCCGGGTTCATTGCCTCAGGGCAGATCGAATACCAGCACCTCGGTTTGGTCCGCCTTGGCCTTCACGGTCAGCGCGGGTTCACCCTCGATGCCGGCACCGTCGCCGGTCGCCAACGCGTGACCGTTCAGGTCGACGGCTCCCCGGGCGACTTGGAGCCAGCCCCTGCGACCCTCGGGCAAGGGATGGATTACCTGATCGCCGCTATTGAGGACCGCCGCATAAAGCCTCACATCCTGATGAATGATGACCGAGCCATTATGTCCATCGGATGATGCGACCAGGCGTAGCCGGCCTTGCTTGTCCGCGTCGGCAAAGGATCGCTGCTCGTAACGCGGCGCAATGCCGTCGCGGTCAGGCACAATCCAGATCTGCAGAAAGTGCACGGGCGCGGACTTTGAGTGATTGAATTCGCTGTGCCTTATGCCCGTTCCGGCGGACATAATCTGCACGTCCCCCGGCAGGATCACCGAACCCGTTCCGATGCTGTCCTTGTGCTCCAGCGCACCCTCGAGAACATAAGAGATGATCTCCATGTCTTCGTGTCCATGGGTGCCGAAGCCCTTGCCGGGGCTCACTCGATCCTCATTGATGACCCGCAACGGCCCGAAGCCCATGTGATGGGGATCGTAGTAGTCGCCAAAGGAGAACGTGTGCCGGCTGTCGAGCCACCCGAAATTGGCGGTGCCGCGTTCCGCCGCGCTTCTTACGTTTATCATTCGAAGCCTCGCAAATGAATCGTCATGTTGTGGTCATTGCCCGTCGGACTACAGGAATTGGTCCAGCGCGGCGATTGTCTCCTTCGGGCGCTCTTCGAGAATCCAGTGTCCGGCGTCTTTGAGAACGACCACCGTCACGTCCGATGCAATGAGTTTCGCTTGTGCGGCAAGTGCTGCGCCGTTCGCCTTTTCTCCACCGATCGACAGCACGGGGATGTTGAGCTTGGTCTTGGCGAGTTCGGCAAAATCCGTGGCTGTATTCGGGAATGACGCGAAATACGCGAAACCCGCCGCCATCCGGCCGGGGCGCGAATAGGCCTGCGTGTAGGCACGTCGATCTGGCTCCGGGATCGAGTGTGCCTTGTCCGCTGCGAAGTCATTCCAGAAGTGTTCGAAGTAGATGCGCTCGCGGTCCTTCACCAGCGCCTCAGGCGTCGCGCCATAAAAACGGAAGTGCCAGATCCCCGGGTCGTTGTAGACCGTCTCCCAACCGTACACGCCGGGAAGAAATGCATCCATCAGCGCAAGCTTCTCGACCTCCGTCGGGTACAGCGCGGCATAGGCGTAAGCGACCATGAGCCCGATGTCGTGCCCCACAACGCGTACCTTGGTGTAGCCGAGCGAGTGCACGGCAGCATGGATGCGCTCGGCCGAGCCCTTCATGTCCAGGCCGGTGGCCGGTATCGATGAGTCTCCAATGCCAGGAAGATCGGGCGCAATCACCGTCAAGCGTGGCGACAGTACCTTAGCCAACGGCTTCCACATCCTCGAGGTTTCGGCGTAGCCGTGCAGCAAGAGCACCGGCGGTCCGGTGCCACCGACTGTTATGCTCACCGTGCCGCCGTCGACTGCGACCGATTGCGTCTTGAATCCCGGACCGAAGTCGGCGGCGTGTACGGGCGCTCCGCCGATTAGTGCGGCAAGGCAGACGAGCGGCAAGAACGACGCACGGAGGCGAGGCGACGAGCGATACATGTCTAGACTCCCTGGCATTGGAGGACGAAATCAGGCAATCGCGTCAAATTGCTATGGTAGCGCGAACACAATCACCGCCGACGTGCCGGAACCGCCAAAGAACCCGGACACCACACCGGAGGTCGTGGCGACATACTGCTTGCCTCCGATCTCGTAGCTGATCACGCCGCCTCCGACGGAGCCGCCGGTGTTGAAACGGTAGAGCGTCTTGCCGTTGGCGGCATCGATGGCCAGGAAATTGTTGTCGAGATCGCCGGTGAAGAGCATCCCGCCCGAGGTAACCGTGATGCCGGCGACCAGTGGCGTGGGCCATTGCTCTTTCCAGCGCAGCTTGCCCGTCGTGGCGTCGATCGCCTGCAGCCAGCCCCGGGACTGATCGCGTGGGTCGGGCGTGACCGCGCCACCGTAGTAGTGCGCGTTCTCCGTGAACTGCGGCGGCTTGTCGGACTTGGTGAACGTTCCGCACCAGTCGACGGTGGAGACGTAGAGGGTCTTCCGCGGCGGACTGTAGGCCGGCCCGTTCCACTCCAGGCCGCCCAGAAGTCCCGGACAGCCGTGCGCACCGGCCACCGTGGGCACCGCATCGAAGTTGGTGCGGGTGGTGATGGGCAGCTCGTAGAGCACCTCGTGCGTGTCGCGATCGAGCACGCGCAACAACCCATCCTTGCCGGCTGCGGTGAGGAGATTGCGTGGTTTCCCCTTCACCGTGGCGCTGAAGAGCGGGCTCACCTGGCTCAGGTCGCGGTCGTTGGCGTCATCGGGACCGAATTGACGGTACCAGAGGAGCTTGCCGGTGTGGATGTCCAGGGCAACCGCCGAATTGGTGTACAGGTTCGTTCCGGGGCGCACGTCGGGGTAGAAGTCGGGGGAGGGGTTGCCCACCGGGACGTAGAGCACCCCGGTCTTGACGTCGAGCGACAACGGCGTCCAGAGGCTCCCGCCACCGTGTTCGCGTGCCGCGGGATCCGTCCAGGTGTCCGCTCCCGGCTCGCCGGCATCCGGAATGAGGTTGAAGCGCCAGACCTGCTCCCCCGTAGTGAGCCTGAAGGCGCCGATCCAGTTCTTGGCCCCCCAGTCCGCGCCGGCAGGGCCGTAGATCACCAGGTCCTCAAAGATCAGCGGCGGCATGCTGAGGTACTGGCTGGTCTTCGCATCGGCGATCTTTTGACTCCACAGCAGCGTGCCCTTGGCCATGTCGATTGCGATCAGGTAGCCGTCGGCGGTGCCTCGTATCACGCGGCCGTCCTTGAGCGCCACGCCCCGGTTGGTCGGCGAAAGAACGGCGCCCTTGAGTTCCCAGTTGTAGGTCCATTTCTCGCGGCAGGTGGCGGCATCGATGGCCACGGTGGCCCGGTCGATGGTGATGTACATCACGCCCTTGTAGACCAGCGGGTTGGTCTGGAAGGAGCCTGCCACATTGGAGCGATAGATGCAGGCGGCGCGCAACTGGGCGGCGTTCTTGGGCGTGATCTGGGCAATATCGACAAAGCGCGATCCGGTGTAGTCCTTGCTCGCGTAAAGCCAGTTCTGCTTGTCGGCCGCCGCGCGCAGCAACTCTTCCTGCGTCGGTCCCTGCGTCAGGAGGTCGGCGTGGGTCGCCGGCGCGCTGGCCGTGGGCGCCGCAGTGCGTCCCAGAGTCTCGAGATAGGCAATCACGTTGGCCCGGTCTGTGCCGTTCGGCAGGGACACCGGCATGGAGGTGCCTGGTACTTCCTTGGTCGAGGAGGTGAGGAACAGGTCGAGTGTCTTCTCGTCCCAGGTAAGGCCCGACTGGACCATGGCGGGCGAGTAGGTGTAGCCGGCAAGGCTTCCCGCCTTGCGCTCGAATACGCCGGCCAAGGACGGCCCGAACCCGTTCTTGCCAACCTCGACCGTGTGGCACGACGCGCACTGATTGGCGAACACGTTCTTTCCTGCAGTGGCATCGCCGGCTGCGTAAGCCGGTCCCTTAAGAAGCATCAATGCGCCGAGCGCGACGACGCGCGCAGCGGCGCGCATCGCATCCTTGCGCAGGCAAGCTGCAGAACGGTCGCGACGGTCATTGCTGATGTCAGTTGAGATCATTTTCTCGATCACTCCTTCAAGGTTCGATCACTGCTCGCGACAATCTTCGCTAGGACCCTTCACGTGCACCCGCAAGGCATAGATGTATCTGTGCCACGACGGCCGCGCCTTCGCCGATCGCACCGCCGACGCGCTTGACCGAACCCGAGCGCACGTCACCGACCGCAAACACGCCAGGCATGTTCGACTCAAGCGCGGCGGGGAAATGACCCGCAGCGAGGCCCTCTCGTTGTCCCGTAAGCACAAATCCATCGTGGTCGAGGGCGATGCCGCATCCGGCAAGCCAAGTTGTCTCGGGGTCTGCGCCCACGAAGAGAAACACGTGGCGCACTGACCGTTTCTCCTCGGTGCCTGTCTCGCTGTTGCGCCAGCATACGGCAGTCAGTCCGTGCTCTAGGTTACCGTGCAGTTGTGTCAGTTCTGTGTGAGGGTGCAGTTCGATGTTCGCGGTGGCTTCGATGCGGTCGATCAAGTAGCGCGACATGCTGGCGGCAAGATTGGCCCCTCGTACCAGAACGAACACCCTGCTTGCGTGCTGCGCCAGGAATACCGCGGCTTGCCCGGCCGAGTTGCCGCCACCAACGAGCACAACCTCGGAATCCGCACACATCTTCGCCTCGAAAGCGGAAGCCCAATATGAAACGCCCCGCCCTTCGAACTCGTTCAAGCGCGGCACGGCGGGCCGGCGATAACGTGCGCCACTGGCGATGACGATCGTTCTGGATCGAAGCCGCCGCCCATCCGCGAGCTGCAGTGACAATTCGCCGCCCGCCTTGGCGTTGCTGCAGTCGAGCGAGGCCGCCTGCGCCGGAATCATGATCTCGGCCCCGAATTTCTGGGCCTGGACGAAGGCGCGACCGGCAAGCGCCTGACCGGAGATGCCGGTGGGAAATCCCAGGTAATTTTCAATGCGCGCACTCGCTCCGGCCTGACCGCCGAACGCCCTGCAGTCCAATACGACAACATGCAGACCCTCGGAAGCCGCGTACACGGCCGTTGCGAGCCCTGCCGGGCCCGCTCCCACGACGGTTACATCGAACAGTTCGTCATGCGTCACCGAATCGAGCATGCCCAGCGCGCGGGCAAGTGCGTCTTCGGTGGGATTGAGCAGCACCGAGCCGTCAGGGCAAACCACGAGTACGTCTGCCAACGCTGCACCGTATTGCTCGAGAAGCGCGGCGGCGTTGGCATCTCGGGTGACATCGACGACCTGGTGCGGACGGGCATTGCGGGTCAGGAAGTTCTGCAATCGCGCCAACTCGGCCGACTCCGGCCGGGCCATCAACACCGGGCCGCCCGCGCCGACTTCAATCAGCGCGACGCGCCGCAGAATCAGCGCGCGCACAATACGCTCGCCGAGGTCCGCCTCGGCAATGATGAGCGCACGCAGCTGTGCGGGCGGCACAAGAATTACCTCCAAGTCTTCCTCTGCATACGCGTCGACGAGTGCTTGGCCACCCGATAGTTGTGCCACCTCGCCGGAAAAGCCTCCTCGCCCCAGGCTCACGATGGGAACGACGCGCTCCATGCCGTCGCGTTGGCTCAGCGCCATGAGGCCTTTTAGCACCACAAACATTCCGGGCCCGGGCTCGCCCACGGCGAAAATGCGGCTGCCGCGCGCGTAACGTTTTACCGTGCCGAACCGGCCGACGCGCGCAATATCGGTGTCGGTAAGTACCGGAAACCGTTGCTGCTCCCGGTATGAGAATGCTGTTGGCGGCTCGTCGGGCACGTCAGGTTGCATTCGGCGCTACGGGGTAGGGCCGCGTGACAGCTGTGCCGCCTTTTCGATTACCTTGGCGAGCTTCACGTCGAGTCCCGTTGCCACTTCCGTTACCTTCGGATCGTTGAATTGCCCAAGCAACGAAGACGGCCGATCAAATTCGGCACGAACGGCGTTCTCGTCGACCTCGTAGATCAGGACACTGAGGGGGACGTAAAGACCGGCGCGGATGTCATGTTGCGTCATTTGCATCGCCACCCTTGGATTGCCCAGGATGTATCGCATCGCCTTTCGTTTCTGCCCAACGAGCAGGAGCAACGTGCCGTGATCCTGGGAGGAGAAGATCATCAGGTTTTGCTCGCCCTCCATCCGTTTCATGGCCTCATCCGCCTGCTGCGGATCGCTTGCAAACGTTGTCGTGACGGCCGGATCGAACCGGCCCAGGATTTGCTCGAAGTTTTTGATGAATGGATCGTACGCGACGCCGAGTTCGATCGTCTCGTGTGCGATCGAAATATAGTTAGGCGGAAGGCGTTTCATGGCTTCGTGGCGGGGATAGATCCCCGCTACCGAAAATTGACTGGGGTGGGCCGAATGCGATGATTTCCGCCCGGCTGCTTTGCGCGAACTCCCGGTGGCTACTGCACTTCAACTGACGCCTTGGCGATTTTCGCGCCACTGTCCGGTGGGGTTGTGGCGAGCGCCTCCGGCTCGACCCAGCCACCGCCCAAGGCCTTGTACAGATTCGCGTACGACTGAAAGAGCTGGGATTGCGTCGCGACGTACGCGAGCTGCGCGTTGAACAACGATTGCTCGGCGTTCGCCACTTCCAGGTAGATGGTCGCGCCTTCGGCGTAGCGCAGTTGGGCCAGGTCTCGAAAGCGTTGCAGGGCCGCCACGTTCTTGGCCTGCTCCTCCCGTATACGCCCGTACTTCGTTCGATCAATGAGGGCGTTCTCCACGTCCTGAAATGCGCTGATAATCGCCTTCTGATAGGTGGAGAGGGCTTCCTGCTGCAAGGCTTCAGCCTGCGCGACCTGCCCGGCGATCAGCCCGCCGTTGAAAATCGGCTGCATCAAGCCCGCTCCGTAAGACCAAACCTTTGAAGGGCCTTGGAAAAGACTCGAAAGCTGAGTGCTCTCAAGGCCGAGCAGCGCGGTAAGGCTGATATCGGGGAAGTAAGCCGCCTTGGCCACGCCGATGTTGGCGTTGGCAGCGATCAGGTTCTGTTCCGCCTGCAGAATGTCGGGGCGCCGCTCCAGCAATGACGCCGGAAGCCCACCCGGTATCGCGGGGAAGAGCAGCGCATCAATATCCCGACCGCGCGGGATGGGACCCGGATTCTGGCCGAGCAACACGCTGAGCAAATTCTCCTGCTGGGCAATCTCTCGCTCGAGCTCCGGCACCTGGGCCGCCGCCTCCCGGTACTGCGATTCGGCTTGCTCGTAGTCGCTGTCGGGTACCGCCCCTTCCTCCATGCGCACGTGCTGCAGCCGCGCTGCCTCCAACAGGCTGTTCGAGGTGTGCTGCGCGATCTCGAGCTGGCGGTCCAGCGCGCGCAGCTGGATGTAACCGGTGGCAACCGAGGTGACGACCGTGAGCATCACCGTACCTTTGCCTTCCTGGCTGGCGAGCAAGCTGGCACGGGCCGACTCGGTTGCGCGACGCAACTTCCCCCAGACGTCAAGCTCGAAGCTCGCGGACAGGTTGATCGGGTAGTCGTTGAAGTACGGTCCGCTCTTCGGTACCCCGGCGGGATTGTTTTGACTGATCCGCTCACGTGTCGCCGAAGCGGCGCCGGTGACCTGGGGAAACTGCGCCGAACGGGCAATGTGGTATTGCGCTGCGGCCTGATCGACGTTGGCGGTGGCGAACGCAAGATCCTTGTTGTTCGCCAGCGCGGTGCGCACCAGGCCCGATAGCACCGGGTCCTGGAACTGCTCCCACCAGGCCATGTTGGATATCTGGCCGGATTCGGTTTCGCCAAGTCGCCATGCGTACGGCACGTCGACGTCCGGGCGGTGGTAGTCCGGGCCAACCATACAAGCGGCAAGCGGCACCGCCAGCAGCAGCGTGAGCGCCGGTTTAGAAAGGCTAGACCGACTCAGGGTTGTATTCTTCATGGGCTGCCCTATGCCCCAACGTCAGCGCGCAGTTGACGGCGGCGTACTTGCATGCGGATCCGGCGTCCCTGGACCGCCCCCAGCCGGTGAGAGGACTCCTTCGTCGGGGCGATGGAAGGGCCATTGTCGTTCGCTCACGCGCTGGAGCAGAACGTAGAACACAGGAATGAAGAATACGCCCACCAGCGTGGCCACCAGCATGCCGAACACGACCGCCGTACCCAGTGCCTGGCGCCCACCGGCTCCTGCGCCCAGCGCAATCGCAAGTGGAACCGTGCCCAGAATGAACGCGAACGAGGTCATCAGGATCGGACGAAGACGAAGTTTGGCGCCATCGAGCGCCGCCTTTTCGATCGGTTCGCCTTCTTCGCGTTTGAGCTTGGCAAACTCGACGATGAGGATGGCATTCTTGGCCGCCAGCCCGATCAACATGATCAGACCGATTTGCGTGAAAACGTTGTTGTCCAAACCACGCATCAGCAGGCCCAAGAACGCGCCAAACACGCCGAATGGAATGACGAGCAGGATTGCAACCGGCATCGCCCAACTCTCGTAGAGTGCCGCCAGCACCAGGACCACGAACAGCAGGGAGACGCCAAAAATGTACCCAGTCTGTCCCCCGGTTTTCTTTTCCTGGTACGTGGCCTCGCTCCATTCATAACTGAAACCCGGCGGAAGCGCGCGGGCGAGCTCCTCCATGGCAGCGATGGCCTGGCCCGAGCTGTAGCCCGGTGCATTGCTTCCATTGATGGTGGCCGCGCCGTAAACGTTGTAGCGCTCGAAATACTGGGGACCGTTGAAGGATCGGCTGCTCACCAGGGTGGAGAGTGGCACCATGGTGCCACCGTTGCTGCGCACGTAAAAACGGTCGACGTCGCCGGGCTGGACGCGCTGGGCCCCTTCCGCCTGGGCCTCGACTCGGTAGGTGCGTCCAAAGAGATTGAAGTCGTTGATGTAGTAGCTGCCGAGAAAAGTCTGCAGCGCGAAGAACACGTCGCTCAGCGGAATGCCCAGCGACTTGACCTTGTCGCGATCGACGTCGAATTCAATCTGCGGAATACGGGGATCGAAGCCGCTGTAGACAAACCCGATCTCGGGACGCTTGCGGGCCTCGGTCAGGAGGTTCTGCAGGACTTGTGACAACTCGGCCGTACCCGCCCCACCACGGTTCTGCAGCACGAAAGTGAACCCGCCTGCAGTGCTCAGGCCTCGAATGGGTGGGGGGTTGAGGACGAGGAGGTTGGCGTCCTTGATCTGCGCGTTGAGCCGGCCCATTAGCCTGGGCACCAGGTTGCCCGCAGACTCGCTGGTTGCTTTACGTTGATCCCAGGGTTTCAGGCGCAGGAAGGCCGTGCCGTTGTAGGACACCGACTGACCGGTCAGCAGATTGAACCCGCTGATATAGACAACGCCGTCAACACCCGGGTCCTCACGCGCGATGCGGGTGACCGCCGACATGGCGGCGTTCGTACGCTCGAGCGATGCCGCTGCCGGGAGGCTCACCAGGCAAAGCAGGTAGCCCTGGTCCTCCGGCGGTACCAGGCCGGTCGGACGTGTGGAGACCAGCCCCCAGACTGCGACGAGCAACGCGACGAAGGTGAGCATCACGATGACCGCGTGACGCTCCATGGCCGACACGGCGCTAATGTAGCCGTTGCGCGAGCGCTCAAACAGACCGTTGAATCGGACGAAAAACCAGCTAAGCGGTCCGCGCCGAGGCCGGGCTTCATCGACAGGCTTCAGCAACAGGGCGCACATCGCCGGGGTAAAGGTCAACGCGCAAATCGCGGACAGGATTACCGACACGGCGAGCGTGAGGGCGAACTGCTTGTAGAGCTGTCCGGTAAGCCCACCGAGAAATGCCACCGGTACGAATACCGCCGCGAGCACCAGGGCAATGGCGATAACAGGACCGCCCACGTCGGCTATGGCCGATTTGGTGGCCTCCATCGGCGTCATGCCGCCCGCATCGAGGCGCTGCTGCACCGCTTCGACGACGACGATCGCGTCGTCGACCACGATCCCGATGGCCAGAACCAGACCGAACAGCGTGAGCGTGTTGATGGAAAAGCCCAACGCGGCGAATGCGCCAAAGGTACCGATGAGCGAAATGGGCACGACGAGGATCGGAATTAGTGTCGCTCGCCAGCTCTGGAGGAACAAGAAGACCACGAACACGACCAGCACGAAGGCGATGAACAGTGTCTTGACCACCTCTTTGAGAGACTCGGTGACAAACGGCGTAGTGCTGTAAGGAATGGAGTACACCATGCCAGGCGGAAAGTGCGGTGCCTGGTCGTCCACCACCTGCTTGATCTGCTTGGCGACATCGAGTGCATTGGCGTCGGGTTGCAGGAAGATCCCGATCAACGCAGCCGGGATGTCGTCGTTGGCGCCGCTGATCGTATAGTCGGCCGCGGCGAGCTCAACGCGGGCGACGTCTTTGAGCCGTACCACCTGCCCGTTGCCGGCCTCGCGAATGACGACGTTCTCGAATTCCGCAACATCGACCAGGCGCCCTTTGACGAACACCGTGTATTGCATCTGCTGCCCCTGGGGAACCGGGGGCAGGCCGATGGTGCCTGCCGGCGCAATCTGGTTTTGCTCGTTGATGACGTTGGCGATGTCGGTGGCGGTGACGCTCAGTCGTGCCATGCGCTCCGGGTTGAGCCAGATGCGCATGCTGTAGTCGCGGGCACCGAATATCCGCACCTGCCCCACACCACGTACGCGGCCCAGTGCGTCATACAGATTGAGCAACGCATAGTTGCTCAGAAAGATGCCGTCATAGCGCCCTTCCGGAGAGGTAAGCGCGATGACCTCCAGAAAATCGGTGCTCGTCTTGCGCACGGTTATGCCGTTGCGGATAACGTCTGCAGGGAGCTGGCTTTGTGCGATGGAGACCCGATTCTGAACTTCCACCGCATCGATGTTCTTGTCGGTGCCGATATCGAAGGTCACGGTCAGGGTATAGGACCCGTCGTTGCCGCTCTTCGAATCCATGTAGAGCATGTCCTGGGAGCCATTGACCTGCTGCTCGATGGGAGCAGCCACGGACTGCGCCACCACGTCGGCATTGGCGCCAGGAAAAGTGGTGGACACCGTGACCTGGGGTGGAACGACCTGAGGATACTGGGCGATCGGCAGGCCCAGGATCGAAAGCCCGCCAATCAGGATCATGATCAGCGCGATGACGGTAGAGAAGACCGGACGCTCGATAAAGAAGTTGAACACGGTGACCTTCGACGATTCACTCGATTCGATTTGCAGCCGGCAGCGTTGGCGACAAGGCGCCCATCTGGCCCTATGTCTTTGGCGCCGCAGGCGGTGCCGTAACGGGAGGTTTGGGAGCAGGCGCCGCCATGATCGGCTTGACCTCGGCACCTGATTTGACCTTGCCGATCCCCTCGACCACCACCCGGTCCCCCGCGGAAAGCCCGCTCTCGACCACCCAGTCATTGCCGAGCCGATGGCTCGTGACGATCTGGCGCGACTCCACCTTGTCGCCGGCAGTCACGACGTACACTGACTTCAGGCCCTGGAGTTCCGTCACCGCCTTTTGCGGAATCCGGATTGCGTTGGGCTGGTCAAACGCAGCCACGGTGACACGCACGAACAGGCCTGGCCGCAGGATGCGCTCCGGATTCGGTACCGAGACGCGCACCTGCAGCGTGCCGCTCTTCTGGTCGAGCGCGGCATCAACGAAGTTCAGCTTTCCGGTTAACTTGTAGTCGGTACCGTCGGCGAGACGTATATGAAATGGCGGGGCAAGATCAGGTCGGTCCCCGGGTGGCCGCTTGAGGCGTTTTTGCAGCTCGAGCAGTTTGTCCTCGCTCACGCTGAAGTACACCCACATCGGGTCGCTGGAGTACAGCGTGTTGAGCAGCGTCTGCTGGGCGGTAATCAGCGCCCCCGGCTTGACCAGCGAACTGCTCATGAAACCGTCACGCGACGCGACGATGGTGGCGAACTCCAGGTTGAGCTCCGCATTGCGCAGCAAAGCCTTCTGGGCTTCCACAAGTGCCGAGCCAGCGTGCGCCTGCGCTACCGCCGTGTCGTAGTCCTGTTGACTGACCGCCTTCTGTGCGATCAGGCGTGAATTGCGCGCCAGATTCTGCTGCGCATTGATCAGATTCGCCTCGGCCTGGGCGAGGCTTGCCTTGGCCTGTGCAAGTTGGGCTTCGAAGGGGCGCCGATCGATGATGTAGAGCAAATCTCCCTTATTGACCCGTGCGCCGTCCGGAAACCCCTGGCGCTCAAGCAGTCCGGTGACCTGGCTGCGGATTTCAATGGTGTCGGGCGCCTGTGTCTGCGCCACATACTCATCGTAGACGGTAACCGGACCAGGTTTTACCTCGATGACGGTTACCTCGGGCGGCGGAGGCGGGGGCGGCGGATTGCCCTTACAGGCGGCGAGCGCGATCGCAGCAATGCCCAACGCGAGGGCTCCTCGCGCAAAAGCTGCGAGGCGATAGGTGCCTGTCATGGCGTTTGTCCCTTCGAAGACGTTGCGAGGCACACCGGCCCCGGTCTTCATGCGCCAAAGTCTCGTCCGGATCAATAACTCGCATGTGTCGGAGAATCGCCGCACCGTGTCAACGGACACGGAAGCGTCCGGAGTCGACTATCGCCCCGCAAGGCGAGGGAATGGGGTCCGCGTACTGCGAAATCACCGGGCCGAAGACATCGGAGTGACCCGGACTTCGCGAATGGGTAAATTGACCATCGCGGCAACCGCCGCCAAGGACATGTCGGCGTACCACATCCAGAGATAGTTGCCTGATTGGGCGAGCGCGATTCCGCCGAGATAAGCGCCAAGAAATCCGCCGATCTGGTGCGAAAGCAGCGTCAGGCCGAACAGCGTCGACAGGTAGCGAACACCAAAGAGCTTGCCCACTATAGTGGCGGTCGGCGGCACCGTAGCGAGCCACGTGAGTCCCAGACCCACCGCAAAGACGTAGAACGTCCATTCCGTCTTTGGGGCCACCAGATACCAGCCGATGAGCAGCGCACGCGAACCGTACATGAGGGCAAGGATATATTTGCTGCGGAAGCGTTGCGTGCATGAGCCGGCGATCAGGCTGCCCACAATGTTGGCGAGCCCGATGAGCGCGAGCGACCAACTCGCTACCGCCGGCGGCAACCCACAGAGATTGACCTCGCCCGGCAGATGCGTGACGAGGAACGCAATATGGAATCCACAGGTGAAGAAGCCGATGTGCAGCAACAGGTAGCTGCGATCGCCCATCGCGTCCCGCACCGCGCGCCAGGGCTCGGATC
>Ga0302324_100012004_pt1 | contig 17720 bp, 11 predicted proteins | sample Palsa_T0_1_FD_201949 | JGI IMG/M metagenome (GOLD analysis project Ga0302324, IMG submission 201949) | Peat permafrost microbial communities from Stordalen Mire near Abisko, Sweden - Palsa_T0_1 | ecosystem: Environmental > Terrestrial > Soil > Palsa > Peat permafrost | place: Sweden: Abisko... | reverse complement strand
TCACGTCCGTGGGGATTCTGCTATTAGTCTTTGCCGCGGGGCAATACGTGTGGCTCCGCCGTCACCAGAAATTGGCCTAAAGCTCTCTCTCAGTTCCGGCTGACACAATGGGCTTGACACACCCGCCAGATTCCCGCAAACTGGTATCTAAGAGGATGCTTAAATCGGACCACTAGGGCCTTCGCCCCTAGTTTTATGTGTTTAGAAAAACCTCTTCACACAAACGCCGTTTTAAGAACGGATCTTAAGTCCCCGGCCACCCGGAGTCTATGAACTGATTTAAGTCTTTATTTGTGACTTTGTGCGCAGTGACAAGACAGTAGGGTAGCCAGCATTTCATACACATTACGTAAAGTGTTAGGAGTACATGTTGGCACGTCCAGGCGCGCACCTTCGAAAGAACTTAAAAACAACTAAAGAAGTACTGCCACTGCCGAACCTCATTGAGATTCAATTGAAGTCGTTCGAGTGGTTTATTACGGAAGGCTTGACCGAGTTGTTCTCAGAGATCAACCCGATCGAAGACTTTACGGGCAACTCGCTTGCTCTGTACCTAAGGGACTTTCACTTCGAAGACCCCAAGTACGACGAAAAGACCGCCAAAACCAAAAACGCCAGTTTTGAAGTTCCGTTGAAAGCCAAAGCGGAGCTCGTCAATAAAGAGACCGGTGAAGTCCGGGAACAAGAGATCTTCCTGGGTGACTACCCGTGGATGACCGAGCGCGGCACATTCGTTATCAACGGTGCCGAGCGGGTTGTTGTTTCCCAGCTTGTCCGCTCTCCGGGCGTTTTCTTTACCTCAGATCGGGGCGCCGCCGGCGAACTGTTCGGGGCTAAAGTTATTCCCAGCCGGGGAGCCTGGCTTGAGCTTGATACCGCGGCTACCGGCGTTATTTCAGTCAAGATTGACCGCAAACGCAAACTCCCCATCACTACCCTCCTGCGCGCTTTCGGTTACGCGACCGACGACGAAATCAAAGCGCTCTTTAAAGATGTCGACACGGGTGACGTCAAGTTTATTGACGAAACTCTAGAAAAAGACGCGAGCTCGAACGTGTCGGAGGCGCTCATGGAAGTCTACCGGCGTATTCGCCCGGGCGATCTTGCGACGGTTGAAAACTCCAAGAGCCTTATCGAAGGCATGTTCTTCGACTTTAAGCGCTATGACTTCTCCAAAGTCGGCCGTTACAAGCTAAACAAGCGCCTTGGTCTCGATGTCCCCAATACGGCAGATCACCGTACCCTGCGCCGCGAAGACCTCGTCGCTATCGTCGCCGAGATTATTAGTCTGGCTAACGGCAATGGCGTGGCCGACGACATCGACAACTTGGCAAACCGCCGGCTTAAAATGGTCGGCGAACTCATGCAGTCCAAGTTCCGCATCGGTCTGGCCCGCATGGAACGCATCGTCAAAGATCGCATGTCGGTCTACGACACCACGACGGTCACTCCTGGCCAATTGGTGAATGTCCGCCCGATCGTGGCCTCTGTCCGCGAGTTCTTCGCCAGCTCTCAGCTCAGTCAATTCATGAGTCAGATCAATCCCCTGGACGAGGTCGTCCACAAGCGTCGCCTGAATGCCATGGGACCAGGTGGTTTATCTCGGGAACGCGCCGGCTTTGAAGTCCGCGATGTGCATAAGACGCACTACGGCCGCCTGTGTCCGATTGAAACGCCGGAAGGGCCCAACATCGGCCTTGTGTCCAACCTATCGACCTACGCCCGGGTTAACGAGTATGGGTTCATAGAAACGCCCTACCGAATCGTCTTAAACAATGTAGAGACCAAAGACTCTGCCGGGGAAATTGCTCGTGGCACGCAAAAGTCGGGCGATACCGTTATCGTCAAGTCCGGCGACACCATTACCGAAGCCCAGGTCAAGAAGCTGGAAAAAGCCGGCATCGAGAAAGTCAACATTAAGGCTCATGTCACGGACAAGTCACTCTGGCTTGACGCGTCGGACGAAGAGCAGGCGGTTATCGCCGGCTACGGTGTCGAGATAACTGACAACGGCTACTTCGTTGAGTCCCGCGTCCCGGCCCGTCTAAAGGGTGAAGCCGAGGAGGTGGACGCCAACTCAGTAAACTTCATGGATGTATCGTCCAAGCAGATCGTATCGGTCTCTGCCAGCCTCATTCCGTTCATCGAGCACGATAACGCCAAGCGGGCGCTCATGGGCGCGAACATGCAGAAGCAAGCAGTCGCTCTGATTAAGCCGGAAGCCCCCATCGTGGGCACCGGTATGGAGCATGTAGTGGCTCGCGATTCTGGACAGGTCGTGCTGGCGGAACAGGACGGTGTCGTCGATTCGGCTACTGCCCGTGAAGTCACGGTCACGTATAAAAATGGCGACAAGCTAACCTACGAGCTAACTAATTTTGCCCGTTCCAACGTCGGCACCTCGATTCACCAAAAGTGTGTCGTTTCGGCCGGTGAGGCGGTCAAGAAAGGTGACGTCTTAGTTGACGGTATGTCAACCAAAGACGGTGAACTCGGTCTTGGCCAAAACATCTTAGTAGCCTTCATGAACTGGAAGGGCTATAACTTCGAAGATGCCATCGTGCTTTCTCAGAATCTCGTTAACGATGACCGTTACACTTCGATCCACATTGAAACTCACACCGTCGATGTTCGCGATACCAAGCTTGGGCCGGAACAGGTCACTCGCGATATCGCCAACGTCTCCGAAGAGAGTCTCAAAGACCTCGACGAGCAGGGTATCGTCCGTATCGGCGCCGAAGTCACGGCCGGCGACATCCTCGTCGGAAAGATTACGCCCAAGGGCGAACAAGAGCTCTCCTCTGAAGAGAAGCTGTTGCGCGCCATCTTTGGTGAAAAAGCCCGCGACGTAAAAGACACCTCGCTCCGATTGCCGAACGGCGAACGCGGCAAGGTGGTTGGCGTGAAGCTTTTTAGCCGCGAACACGGAGACGAACTCCAAGCTGGCGTCATCGAGCAGTACCATGTGTCGGTCGCGCAAATGCGCAAAATTACCATGGGTGACAAGATGGCCGGCCGCCACGGCAACAAGGGCGTCATCGCCCGCATCCTGCCGGTAGAAGACATGCCCTATCTCGAAGACGGCACGCCCGTCGACATGATCCTGAACCCCTTGGGTGTCGGCAAGCGCATGAATATCGGACAGATCTTTGAGGCGCAGCTAGGCGCCGCGGCACATATGCTGGGATACACGGTGGCTTCACCGGTATTCGACGGCGTCACCCTCGAGCAGATCAAGGGCGAACTAAAGAAAGCTGGTCTCGCTGAAGACGGCAAGACTCAGCTCTACGATGGCCAGTCGGGCGAACCCTTCCAGGAACGCACTACCGTCGGCTACAAGTACATGCTGAAACTCCAGCACATGGTTGACGACAAGATCCACGCGCGGTCCATCGGACCATATGCCATGGTTACTCAGCAACCGCTTGGCGGAAAAGCCCAAATGGGTGGTCAGCGGTTCGGCGAAATGGAAGTCTGGGCGCTCGAAGCCTACGGGGCTGCCAACACGCTGCAAGAAATATTGACGATCAAGTCTGACGACGTTGTCGGCCGCTCGAAAGCCTACGAGGCGATCATTAAGAGCGAGGAGATCCGCGGACCGCGTATCCCGGAGTCGTTCAACGTCTTGGTAAAAGAGCTGCAGTCACTCGGACTCGCGGTTGACCTGACCAGAGAAGAAGGTGTCGGTGAAATTGACGCGGAATCCGTCATTGCCGAACGCCTTGACGACGAAATCACCGACCTGGGTACCGAAAAGATGCAGGAAGGCGAGACCGTTGTGGCCGATATGCCGCTGGTCGATCTGGCCGCGGAAGGTCCCGGCGATGTTGAAGCCTTGGACGGCGATGAAACCACACTGGAGGTCGCCCCCGAGGAAACGGAAGACGCAGAAGTAACGGAAATTAAGGGTTAAGCATGGACTTACTAGAGAATCAAACGACCACCGACTTTGACGGCGTGAAGCTCTCACTCGCTTCACCCGACATGATCCTCGCCTGGTCACACGGCGAGGTCACCAAACCGGAAACCATTAACTATCGCACGCAGAAGCCGGAAAAAGACGGTCTGTTTTGCGAAAAAATATTCGGGCCCACGAAAGACTGGGAATGCTACTGTGGTAAATACAAGCGCATTCGCTATAAGGACGTTGTCTGTGACAAGTGCGGTGTGCGTGTCACCCGCTCAATCGTTCGCCGCGAACGCATGGGTCACATCTCCCTGGCTGTCCCCGTTACGCACATCTGGTTCCTGAGGGGTACCCCGAGCTCCATCGGGCTCGTCCTGAACATGAGCATCAGGGATCTGGAGCGCGTCGTCTACTTCGCCTCCTATATTGTGACGTCAGTCGACGACGGTAAGCGCACGAAAGCACTGGCCGATCTCGAGTCCGAGTTTAACGCCCGGCACAACGAGATCATCAAGTCATACGAGCAGCGCGCCGGCGAAGCCGACGCTGACGTGAAGGCCTTGGCCGAAGCCCAAAGTGCCGAACTCGATGAGCTCGACACCTCCCGCGCTAACGCCAAATCGGAGCTCGAAAGTTTGGCCCGCCTGACCCTGCTCCCGGAAGCCAAGTACCGCGACCTCAACCTGAAGTATGGTGAAGTCTTCCGCGCCGGCATTGGCGCCGAAGCCATCCGCCAGCTACTCGCCGAAATCGATATGGACAAGCTGGTCAGCGACCTGACCGATGAGGCGGATGCCTCGCAGGGGCAAAAGCGTAAGAAAACTCTCAAGCGTCTCAAGATGCTCGAAGGTATGAAAGCCGCTGAGATTCGCCCTGAGTGGATGGTTACAACCAAGCTCCCCGTCATCCCGCCCGACCTGCGCCCCATGGTGCAGCTGGCAGGTGGCCGCTTTGCCGCCTCAGACCTAAATGACCTTTACCGACGCGTTATTAACCGCAACAACCGTCTGAAAAGACTGATTGAACTCGACGCACCGGAAGTCATCCGTCGTAACGAAAAGCGCATGCTCCAGGAAGCCGTCGATGCCCTCATCGACAACAACGCCCGTCGCGAACGAGCTGTCTCGTCAACTGGCACCCGCCGCAAGCTGAAGAGCTTGTCTGACATGCTAAAAGGTAAGCAGGGCCGCTTCCGCCAGAACCTTCTCGGCAAGCGCGTTGACTACTCGGGCCGCTCCGTTATTGTGGCCGGCCCGCAGCTGCGCTTGTACCAATGTGGTCTGCCGAAGATGATGGCGCTTGAATTGTTCAAGCCCTTCGTCATCGGGCGGCTCATCGAGCAAGGCCACGCGCACAACGTGAAGTCTGCCAGCCGCATGATTGAACGGGCAGTCTCGGTCGTCTGGGACATCTTGGAGGAGATCATCGCTTCGAAGCATGTGCTTCTGAACCGTGCCCCAACCCTTCACCGCCTCGGCATCCAGGCCTTCCAGCCGAAGCTTATCGAGGGTAAAGCCATCCAGCTGCACCCGCTGGTCTGTAGAGCCTTTAATGCCGACTTTGACGGCGATCAGATGGCCGTCCACGTGCCGTTGTCGGATGCCGCTCAGAAGGAAGCCCGTGAGATCATGCTCAGCTCCAAGAACCTCTTGAAGCCTGCCGATGGCGAAGTCGTCGTCGACGCTACCAAGGACATGGTCCTGGGTAACTACTACCTCACCTTCCTGAAGTTTGGCGATAAAGAACCCAAGAAAGCCTATTCGAGTCAATCGGAAGCTATCTACGCGTTTGAGACTGAAAACATCGCGTTGCAAACTCTCATTAAAGTACCGGTGGATGGCCGTCTCATTGAGACAACTGTTGGCCGCATCCTCTTTAACGAGATTCTGCCCGAAGACTTTGGCTTCCGCAACGAAACCATGACCAAGAAAGTCCTGCAAAAGCTCATGGCCGAAGTGTTCGTCCGCTACGGTGGTGATCGCACCGCCGAAGTTATCGACGAGGTCAAAGACTTAGGCTTTAAGCACTCGACGCTCTCCGGCGTATCAGTCTCTCTGGACGATTACCTTGTCCCGACGTCCAAGAACGACATTATAGCCGGCGGCGAAAAGCAGGTAGCCTCTATCTCCAACCAGTACTCGCAAGGGCTCATTACTGAGAACGAGCGTTACCAGCGCACAGTCGATACGTGGAAGCTGGCCAACGAACAGATCACCAAAGCCGTTGCCGCTCGCCTGAAGGAAGGGTCAACCTCGACCGCCATCTTCATCGATTCCGGCGCCGAAGGTGATACGGCACAAGCCAACCAGATTGCCGGCATGCTCGGACTCGTGGTCGACCCGTCAGGTCGAACCATCGAACTACCCGTAAAGTCGAATTACAAGGAAGGCTTCAGCGTTCTAGAGTACTTCAACTCCACTCACGGTGCTCGAAAGGGTCTCACCGACACCGCTCTGAAAACGGCCGAGTCGGGTTACCTGACCCGTCGTCTGGTGGACGTCTCCCAAGACGTCATCATCACCGAAGACAACTGTGGTGACAAAGACGGCATCGTGATGTCCCGTCACGATTTGACCGCGATCAGTGAAAACTACGCCCACCGCCTAAACGGCCGGGTTGCCTCTCACGCTATCAAAAATGGCAAGACTACCCTCGTCAAGGCTGGTGAGATGATCTCAGAGGACGCCGCTCAAGCCATCGACGAAGCCGGTCTTGACGGTGTCCGCATCCGCAGCGTCTTGACCTGTCGTACCAGCTGGGGCATTTGCCGTCTCTGTTACGGCTTGGATCTGGCTCGCGGCCACCTGGTCGCTCTTGGTGAGCCGGTCGGCGTTATTGCCGCGCAAAGCATCGGAGAGCCGGGTACTCAGCTGACCATGAAGACCTTCCACAAGGGCGGTATCGCTGGTGAAGACATCACTACGGGTCTCCCGCGTGTCGAAGAAATCTTTGAAGCCAGAAGCCCGAAGGCTCAGGCCATCTTGGCCGACGTAGCCGGTGTCGTCAGTGTTAAACAGTCCGGCGGCAAGCAGCTCGTCCGGATCACCCCCGCCGACATCAAGATCACGACCATTGAAATGGAAGGCCGCAAGACGTCCATTAAGACGGGCACCAAAGTTGTTCCCGGAGACGTCTTAGCCACCAACGAAGACGGCAAGAAGCCGGTCAAAGCCAAAGTTGAAGGTGTGGTCAAAGTCGGCAAAGACAAGATCGAGCTCACTCACACCGGTGGCGCCGAACGAGAACACGCGATTCCGGCCTTCCAGAATCTGGAAGTTCGCACGGGAGATCTCGTAGCCGTCGGTCAGCGCCTGACGGAAGGCTCGATTAACCTGCAGGAGATGTTGACTCTCTCCGGTGAAACGTCGGTCCAGAGGTACATCATCTCTGAAGTCCAGACCATCTACGCCGCTCAGGGCCAGATCGTCTCTGACAAGCACATCGAGGTGATCATCCGTCAGATGTTCAGCCGGGTCCAAGTCGAGGAACCAGGCGACAGCCTCTTTGTCACCGGTGAAATCGTTCCGCGGCAAACGGTTATCGAAGATAACGCCCGGCTCCATGCTGAAGGCCAGGCGCAATCCACCTTCACCCAGCTCCTGTTGCCCGTGACGAAGATATCCCTCTCCAGCGACTCTTTCCTCTCGGCCGCCTCGTTCCAAGACACCACGCGTGTGCTCATCGCTGCCGCTATCCGCGGCAAGACCGACCACTTGCGCGGTTTGAAAGAGAATGTGATCATCGGCCGCCTGATTCCGGTAGGTACCGGATTCCATGTCGAAGGTGACGAAGAAGAGGCCAAGGTTGAAGAGGCTGTCGAAGGTGCAGCAACTCATACCTCCGCCCCCCAGATTGACGAAAAAAGCTAGATAAGGTACGATCCACCAATGCCAACCATCAACCAACTCTTGCGCAAGCCGCGCCGCGACCCCAAGCGCAAGTCCTCGACTCCCGCTTTGGACAAGGTCCAGAACTCCCTGAAAGGGCGTACCTACAATCTGCATTCGCCCTTCATGCGCGGCGTCTGCGTCAAGGTAGGAACCATGACCCCGCGTAAGCCGAACTCAGCGCTGCGCAAATTCGCTCGCGTCCGACTGACAAACGGAATGGAGGTTACAGCCTACATCCCGGGTATCGGTCACAACCTGCAGGAACACTCCGTGGTCCTGATCCAGGGCGGAGGTCCGAAGGACCTTGCCGGTGTCCGCTACACGGTGGTCCGTGGCGCTCTCGACACCGCCGGTGTCGCCAAGCGCAAGCAGGGCCGCTCCAAGTACGGCGCCAAGCGCGATAAAGCTTAAGTCGACTACCAATAAACTATTTGTAAGCATCAGCCGCCGGCTAATTAATGCCGCCTCCGGCAGTATCTCAAGAAGGAGAGAAACGAATGCCCCGTAAAAAGACCAAATCATTCAAGCGTGCGTTAGAACCTGATCTACGCTATAAGAACGTGCTCGTTACCAAGATGATCAATAAAGTCATGCGTGACGGTAAAAAGCGCCTGGCCGAATCCCTCGTCTATAGTGCACTGGCCTCAGCCGAAGCCAAAGGTAAGCAGCCGGCCGTTGAGATCTTTGAAGCCGCTGTCAAGAATGTGTCGCCCGCCGTCCAAGTGAAGGCCAAGCGCATTGGCGGTGCCACCTACCAGGTCCCGATGGAAGTCCGCGGCGACCGCAAGATTCACCTCGCTATGACCTGGATACTGAACTCTGCCCGCGCCAAGAGCGGCCAGCCCTTTGACGTCCGGCTCGGCGAAGAACTCTTAAACGCCTATAACAACACCGGTGACGCTATCAAAAAGCGTGAAGATACTCACCGCATGGCTGAAGCCAACAAGGCCTTCGCCCACTTTGCCCGCTACTAGTATCGATATATGCTAGAAGCCATATGCAATACGCAAGTCTAAACGAACACAATTTTCTCATTAAGCTGGAGCCGGGTGATGACATTGCTGGCTTTATCGGCCGGTTTTGCTTAGATCATGATATTACCAACGCCACTGTCCAGGGGATCGGCTCCGTTGATTCGCCGACCCTTGCTCACTACTCGATAAAATCAAAGCAGTTTCAGGAAGTCAGCTTTGAGGGCATATATGAGATAGTCTCTCTGCTCGGCAACGTATCCCTCCAGGGTGACACCCGTCTCGTGCACGTGCACGTCACGATCACCGACCCGGACATGCACGCCTTTGGCGGCCATCTGGTTCATGGCACATGCTCTGCTACCGCCGAGTTGGTTTTGACGAGCTATCCGACAAAGTTCACCAAAAAGCCCAATGATAAAATTGGCCTCTCTGTCTGGGATCTGCCGTCCCAGCCGTAACCAGCCAAGCCGTTAACTAACCCGGTCCATCTTTGCCCGCGCCTGCGGGCCCATCACCATGCTTATAAGTCTCGAAGATATCGGCAAAACTATCGGCACGAAAGTGCTCTACGAAGGCCTCGACCTGACTATTCAGGACGGGGAAAAAGTCGGGCTCATCGGTCGCAATGGTGCCGGCAAATCAACTCTCCTCGCTATCATGGCAGGAACCGATACAGCCATCACGGGCCACATTACCCGAAAGCGCGGTCTCTCGGCTGCCTCAACAGCTCAGGAGCACCACACAGTCACGACGACGCCGGTCATCGAGTACGTGCTCGATAGCTTGCCGGAATACACGCGTCTCAAGCATCAGATCGAGACTCTGCCAAACAATATGGGCACCGATATGGATAAGATCACCGCCTACACGGACGCGCTAAGTCGTTTTGGCGCGCTCGACTATTACGATATCGAGGACCGAGCCACGCAGGAACTGCTCGACTTTCAGATCCCGGAAGCGCTCCTTTCAGGGCCAATGGGTGCCTTATCGGGCGGCCAGAAGCGTTTTGTGGAGCTAGCAAAAGTAACATTGGCCCAATCGGACATCGCCCTTATCGACGAGCCCACCAACCACATGGACTACGCGGCCAAAGACGCCTTTATCGAATGGCTGGAACAAGCGCCCCAAGCCGTCCTGGTAATTACGCACGACCGAGACGTCTTGGCCTCCGTCGACCGCATCGTCGAAATCAAAGATCGCCATACGGTCAGTTACAACGGTGACTACGAGTCATACCTCAAGCAGAACGGCCGCACAACCATGAACGCCGTGGAGCAGTATGAGTTTGATCTGCGCACGTTAGCCAACCTACACAAACAAGTCATGTCCGCCCGTGCCAAGAAAACTGCCTCAGCCGGCAAATCCCAGGTGAGGTTCCTGATATTGGAAAACCGCTTGTCCCGTCAATACAGCGAGTTACAGGCTCGGATCGTCAAGCCCTCGTTCTGGATCGATTCGGGGCAGCTAGGTCAAATGCAAAACCGGATGGTCGAAAAATACGACAAATATAAAGCCAAAAACATTCGCATCTCGGTTCGTGATCGCCCGGACGATAGTCGCCGGATCCTGCTTGATGTCGACAAGCTTTCCTTGGGTTATGAAGCGGCCCTATTTGCCGGCCTTTCCTTCCAGCTTCACCAGCACGAACGACTGCAGCTGCGTGGCCGCAACGGCGTGGGTAAGTCGACACTGGTCCGCGCCATTCTTGACACGACTCACGCCACGACCCTAAGTTGTCGGCACTTTGCCGGATCCATCCACCTTGACCCCAAAATAAAAATTGGTGTCTACGAGCAAGAAATCGATGCCAGATACTTGCCGCTCACGCTTCACGAAGCGGTCACTGCCGCCTGCCGTGACGCTGGCGTCCCCGTCAATGACCAGCGTGTTCGCCAGCTGCTCTCCGACTATTTGTTTGACCCGGGCCGCGACGCCGCTCTTCAGCTCGACCGGCTCTCCGGCGGTGAAAAGGCCCGCTTCCAGATCATTAAGATGCTTTTGACCGAGCCCAATCTCCTGATTCTAGATGAACCCACTAACCACCTCGATCTGCCGAGCATTGAGGAGCTCGAACGCGCCCTTGACCGTTTTTCTGGGGCCATTCTCTATGTCTCCCATGATTCCTACTTCTCCCGCGACATTGGCGGTGACACGGTGGAGATTGTGCCTATGGTAAAATCGGAGGCATGAAAGGCCATCTATACTTCATCGGTATAGTGGGTCACGCCATGCGGGGCCTGGCACTGGCAACCCGCGAAATGGGCTATCGCGTTTCAGGACTGGATCCCGGAGCAGACGAGGGGACGGCCACGGCGTGGTTGGCGGAACGAAAAATACCCTGGAAGCGGGAATTTAGTCCGGCCGACATGGATGGAGTGACGGCCGTTATCGTCACCGGCGCACACGCCACAAATGAGTTTCCGGCCATCGTGGAAGCCCGCAAGCGGCACATCCCGATTAAGTCATCCGCCCAGTGGTTCGGCGAATTGACCAAGAAGGAACGCGTCATTTCGGTAGCGGGCACGCATGGCAAAACTACCACTACCTCGTTCATCACGTGGCTTCTCGAAGCGGACGGCCACCATCCGGATTTCTTAATAGGTGTCCGGCCGTTTAATTTCGACTCAAGTGTCCGGCTCACCGGTTCTGACATTGCCGTTGTCGAAGGCGATGAGTACCGCGCCTCAATGTTGGAGATGAAATCGAAAGTCCAGTACTACCACCCGGACGTTTTGGTACTGACCGCCGTCGAGCACGATCATCCCGACATGTACCCCGACTTGGAATCGGTGAAAAACCGATTTCGAGAAGTCATCTCGGGTCTGCCGAGGTCCGGCCACCTGATAGTTTGTGCCCAAAGCAAGATCGCGCTTGAACTGGCCGAATCAGCTGATTGTCCCGTAACTACCTATGGCCTAGATGACGGGGACTATCAAGCACGCGATATAGCCTACCACCCAACGGGCATCGAAATGGACGTGCTAATCCGTGGCACGGTTCTCGGTCGACTTGCCGCACCCTTATTCGGCCGCCACAACGTCCTGAATGCCCTCGCGGCAGTCGCGGCAGTTTCCGGAGAAGGCCTGACCTTTGACCAAATCATCGAGGGAGCAGCGCGTTTCAAGGGTGCCTACCGGCGGTTTAACCTGCTGACCAAAGCTGACGATAAGATTGCGGTCATCGATGACTACGCGCATCACCCCACGGAAGCCACGGCCATGATCGAGGCTGCCAAATTGCACTTCCCCGGTCGCCGAGTTGTCGTGCTATACCGCCCTCATACCTATTCCCGTACGCAAGCGCTCTTACCTGAGTACCAGCGTGCGTTCGACCGCGCCGATGTCGTCTATATCACCGATATCGAGGGTGCTCGCGAAACGGGTCAGGAGCATACCGTTTCCGGCAACGATATTGTAAAAGCCCTCAAAATGCCGGCTCAATATATGCCAGACCGCCCGAAACTTGTTGAGCTCGTGAAATCGGAATCCCGCGCCGGTGACGTCGTTCTCTGTCTCACAGTCTCTGGTCACGGCCAAATTGCGGAAGAACTAGCCAAAACTTTGAATTCATAGTACAAACCCTACATCCCCGTAAAAAATGTGGCATGCCCCGGGGCATGCCGGCACCTTGTGTAGGAGCGTGAGTATGTCAAAGGCTAAGCTGCGTTTCCCCTGTGTTCGCGGCACCAGCGTTGATGAGATCCTGGCCGACCCGGATGTAGAGATGGCGATCTTGACGCTATGTGCCATCAACACCATGAGCCTGACACCCAAACCGATTTTCACCGACCTGGCGCATCTCGTGGCCGTCGTGTCTTACTGCGTAGACCGCTACCCGCTCGACCCGGACGATCCTGCCAATCGGGACCTGTCCGAAGAGGGCTGGCCAGCGTCGCTGTGGTTCGCGAACCTCACGATCCTCGCCGATGAGCGCATCAAGACGGTGCTCGAACGGGACTGGCCTAGGTTCAGTGGCCGTCACCAGCCTCATAGCGTGCGGCACTCCAGCGGTAATTGGCTCTGGGGCGTTCTGCGGCGCCGTCATGACCCGCCCTCGTATCCCGTGGTGGATCTGCCAATCCATCTGCTCGGCGATCGAAAGTTGTCGCCGGTGCATCGGCGCCTGCTAAACCTGGCGATCACGTACCAAGTCCGTCTCAATCTCGTAACGGATTACGGCAGCAGTATGATCCATGCGCCGGAAGTTTTGGTTCTCATGCGCGGTGGTGTCCTGGTGGCGGCTGACCAGTTGGCCGAGCTGTATCCAGTTGATCTGGCAGCTGGTAGTAAATCCATGGTCGCCACCAACGGTCGCGATGCCTGGGCGCAAGCCATCGCGTGCCTCAGCAGGTACCCCAGCCACGTGGCTGATCTGCAGGTTGGAGCCAATGCCAGGGCCCATCAGCACGGCTCGCATATGCAGCTTCTGCTGAGGAGGCGACCGCCGCTGTTCGCCACCATCGCCGGAAGGATCCGATCCCGCCGTGTACGTCCATAGCATGATGCCCTGCCGGCCATGGCCAAGAGTGCCGTACCGGCGGGGCTCTCTTGGCTCCTGTTGCCGCAAAATACTCTAAACTATCGACTCCGCATACTTGATAAATGCCGTGCTACTAGGTAAAATACTCTAAAGCACTTGCGCCCGGCGCTTTTTTATTTGTCTAATTAGGAACCACCATGCCCCGCGAATATTCGCTTGAAAATACCCGTAATATCGGCATCATCGCCCACATCGACGCCGGCAAGACCACGACAACTGAGGGCATTCTTTACCGTACCGGCAAAACCCACAAGATCGGTGAAGTCCACCAAGGTGAAGCCACCATGGACTGGATGGAGCAGGAGCGTGAGCGGGGTATTACCATCACCTCGGCCGCCACTACCTGCTTCTGGAAAGATAAGCGAATCAACATCATCGATACGCCCGGCCACATCGACTTCACCGTCGAGGTCGAGCGGTCCCTGCGCGTGCTCGATGGTGCGGTAACCGTCTTTGATGGCAAAATGGGAGTTGAGCCCCAGTCCGAAACTGTCTGGCGTCAGGCCGATAAATACGGCGTCCCCCGAATTTGTTTTATCAACAAAATCAATCAGACCGGTGGTGATTTCTACAAATCACTCGAGTCAATCCACGAACGCCTGTCGAAGCAAGCCTATGCGATCCACCTGCCCATCGGGTTTGAGCAGTCTATTAACGGTATCGTCGACCTCATCGAGATGAAGGCCTACACCTATAAGGAATACCATGACCACGAGCTGGTCGAAGGCGAGATCCCGGCTGACATGCTTGAGAAAGCCAAATCGTACCGCCAACACCTCATCGAGGCGGCAGTGGAATCCGATGACGCTCTCATGGAAAAGTACCTGGACGGTCACGAACTTACCACCGACGAGCTGAAACATGCCATCCGCAAGTCGGTACTTTCTGGTCAATTCTTCGCCGTATCCGGCGGCGACGGACGCGGAGTCATAGTCGAGAAGCTGCTCGACGCGGTTGCCGACTTCTTGCCTAACCCAATTGATGTCGGAGCGGTTTGGGGTACCAACCCCAAAAATGGGGAAGAGGTCGAGCGCCAGCCGTCCGATTCCGAACCGTTTTCCGCCCTAGCTTTCAAGATTGCCACTGATCCCTTTATTGGTAAGCTCGCCTTCTTCCGAGTTTATTCCGGCGTAGTCAAATCCGGATCGTATATCTTAAATGCTTCGACCGGTGAGAAGGAGCGTGTCGGACGCTTGGTACGCCTGCACGCCAACTCTCGAGAAGAAGTCCAAGAGGTCTTTGCGGGCGAAATCGCTGCCGCGGTCGGCCTAAAAGGCACGACGACCGGTCACACGCTATCCGACCTGAGCCACCCCATCATCCTTGAGTCAATTGTCTTCCCGGATCCCGTTATCTCGATTGCTGTTGAGCCCAAAACCAAGTCGGACCAGGAAAAGATGGGCATCGCCCTTCAGCGCCTGGCGGAAGAAGATCCGACGTTCCGGGTGCGGACTGACGAAGAGACGGCGCAGACTATCATCTCGGGCATGGGTGAACTACACCTCGACATCATCGTGGATCGCATGAAGCGTGAATTCAAAGTCGAAGCCAATGTTGGCCGGCCTCAGGTAGCCTATCGTGAAACCATTCGCAAAATGGTCCAAGCCGAAGGCAAGTTTATCCGTCAGTCTGGTGGCCGGGGGCAATACGGCCACGTCTGGCTGGAGCTGTCGCCCGGTGAAATGGGCTCGGGGTTTGTCTGGGAAAATGGCATCGTCGGCGGTGTCGTCCCCCGCGAGTACATCAACCCAACCGAGGCCGGAGTCAAGGAAGCGATGCAAAACGGTGTCCTGGCCGGATACCCGGTTGTTGACTTGAAGGCCAAAATCTACGACGGCTCGTATCACGATGTCGACTCTTCTGAGCTGGCATTCAAAATCGCCGGTTCCATCGCTCTGCAAGAGGGCGTTCGTAAAGCCGACCCTGTGATTTTGGAACCAGTCATGAAGGTGGAAGTCGTCACACCCGAAGAATACATGGGTGACGTCATCGGTGACCTAAACTCCAAGCGCGGTCGCATCGAACAAATGGAAGACCGCTCCGGAGCCAAGGTGATCGACGCCATCGTGCCGCTGGCTGAGATGTTCGGCTACACCACCACGCTTCGCTCGATGACCCAAGGCCGCGCGTCCAACTCCATGGAATTCGAGCATTACGAGGAAGTACCGCGTAATATTGCCGAAGAAATCATCGGCAAGCACGCTGCCGCCAAGGCCAGCTAAAAAGACATCCTCTCGGTTTTGTGCCATGATGACGGCACACGTCATCGAAAGGGCACGCATTGGGCAATTGGCAACGGTTAGATACTAAGATTGTTTACCAGAATCCCTATATAACGGTCCACGAAGACAACGTCATCACGCCCGACGGGAAGCCGACTATTCACGGTTGGGTTGAGACTCCACCGGGCGTCTTCGTGCTGGCCATCGACCCAGCCGGGAAAGTCATTCTCGTCAAGCAGTTGCGCTACGTGACTGGCCAGCCGTCTTGGGAGCTGCCCGGAGGCAGTTCCGACGGTCAGGACCCCATTGTCGCCGGCAAGGTCGAGCTCGAAGAAGAAGCCGGTCTCCATGCCGACAAATGGGTCAAACTAAACGGGGAATCGTACGTTTGGGGAGGAGTTGCCACCCAGCGAGACACGGTCGTGATCGCAAGGGGCCTCCACAAAGCCAAAACCGGGCATCTTCAAACCGATGACGTTGTTGATGCCGTCCGCGCCTTTACCTGGACTGAGATTAAGGAAATGATCCGAACGGGCGAGTTGAACGACGGCCAGACCATTACGGCGTTGACGCGTGCCGCGCTCGACCTCGGTAACCTCAAGTAGTTCCCCGTTCCAATAGCTGTCGGGGGCTTTACAAGGCGGTTGTTGGCTGTCTATAATATTGAAGTCCCAGCGGGCAGTATTTTTTGTGTAGTAGTAGTAATAGAGCCACGCTGAAAATTTACTAACCCAGATGATCCACTTCGGATTGCTGATGCGTCAAGAACGCATTATCCATCTGCAGTGGAACAAAAGTAAGGAGATCGAATGGCTGAAACATTTAAGCGCGACAAGCCGCACATTAACGTAGGCACCATGGGTCACGTCGACCATGGCAAGACTACGTTGACCGCCGCCATTACCTCGGTATTGGCCAAGCACCTGCCTTCGGACATCAATAAGCCGATTGCATATGACCAAATTGACAATGCTCCCGAAGAGAAGCAGCGCGGTATTACCATCGCGACGTCTCACCAGGAGTACGAATCTAAGAACCGTCATTACGCCCACGTCGACATGCCGGGCCACGCTGACTACGTTAAGAACATGATTACCGGAGCCGCCCAGATTGACGGAGCTATCCTCGTCGTGTCGGCCGCTGACGGCCCCATGCCTCAAACTCGGGAGCACATCCTGCTGGCGAAGCAGGTCGGTGTGCCTTCCATCCTAGTTTTTATGAACAAGATGGACATGGCCGACCCTGAACTGGCAGAACTCGTTGAAATGGAAATTCGTGAACTCCTCGCCAAGCACGGTTATGACGAGAACGCCCCGATCATCAAGGGCTCGGCTCTCAAGGCTCTCGAAGGTGACGCGGAGAACGAAAAGGCAATCCTGGATCTCGTTGAAGCGATGGACACCTACTTCCCGGAGCCAAAGCGCGAAGTCGATAAGCCTTTCCTGATGCCTATCGAAGACGTCTTCTCCATCAAGGGCCGCGGCACCGTCGCCACCGGTCGTATCGAGCAAGGCAAGATTAAGGTTAACGACGAAGTTGAGATTGTGGGTATTCGCCCAACCAAGAAGACCGTCGTAACCGGCGTTGAAATGTTCAAGAAGTTGCTACCAGACGCCCAGGCCGGCGACAACGTTGGAGCTTTGCTGCGCGGTATTGAGCGAGCCGACATCGAGCGCGGCCAGGTCCTGGCCAAGCCTGGATCGGTTACCCCGCACACGGAATTCGAAGCTGAAGTCTACGTCCTGAACAAGGACGAAGGTGGGCGGCACACGCCGTTCTTCAAGGGCTACAAGCCGCAGTTCTACATCCGCACGACGGACGTGACCGGCGGAGTAACCTTGCCTGACGGTGTTGAGATGGTCATGCCAGGCGACAACATCAAGATGAAAGTCGAGCTGATCGCCCCGATCGCCATGGAAGACGGATTGCGCTTCGCTATTCGCGAAGGCGGCCGAACGGTTGGCGCCGGTGTAGTTACCAAGATTCTAAAGTAACCAAAAACCGAGCAAGAACGCACAATTTACGGGCTTCGGCCCGTATTTTGTTGGCCGTATAACACTTTACAACCGTAAGCATTTATAGTATAATGTAGTAGACGGTATCCCTCAATTCGGCTGCGGATCCCGTAGCTTCGATCCAACCGGAGGCAGCAGTGCCTGTTAACCGTGACCCGAGCCAGAGCCCGTGG
>Ga0302324_100011999_pt1 | contig 17724 bp, 13 predicted proteins | sample Palsa_T0_1_FD_201949 | JGI IMG/M metagenome (GOLD analysis project Ga0302324, IMG submission 201949) | Peat permafrost microbial communities from Stordalen Mire near Abisko, Sweden - Palsa_T0_1 | ecosystem: Environmental > Terrestrial > Soil > Palsa > Peat permafrost | place: Sweden: Abisko... | reverse complement strand
TTCCTGGCGCCGCTCACCCATTCCGGGATCGAATTCGTTCCATCACACGGCTCTGCCTGCTGCGGTTGGAAATGGCCACTTAAACCACAGGCTGTTAGGATCATGCTCTCCCACTTCAGAGGCAAGAGGATAGCCGACGTCGCGCGACGCGCTGGCACCGAAAACCTATGTTGTGCTCATACTCGCTCTAGCTCTTTTGGAGGACACCGCAGCCTACTTCTGTTCTAAAGCAGGTTGCGAAGCTCCATGAAACGGGCTTGCACGATTTCCCAAGACGGATGGGAGCCGAAACAGAGAATCTCACACTGGCCCTCGTATTCGCGGCCAATCGCGGCAGAAAGGTATCCCGTCGCAAAGAGCGCGTCGCTGTTGGCAAAGCTCATATTGTCCGGGTAGAAGTAGCTGCCAGGAGACTCCTTTTTCCCTGTAAGAACTGACCGAGATAGGAGCGCAGCTCAACATTTGCAGTGGGTTCCCGACCGCTGGCTGCTCCTGCTTCGAGGAGCACACGGTTGGCGACTCCGCCTGGTCCGCCGTGGATCTGGTGATAGGAGAAGCGGTCATTGCGCCCGAAGCCTCCGATAGTTTGGCTCTCCTCGGGAACAAACTGAAGAGCCGGATGCGCGGCCACGGCATCGCGCAGGCTCTTTAGTTCGCAGTCGACGCGACGTGTTACCCGTCCGAGCTGGCGATACGCCGATCCGCGCGCTAATCTGTTCTCCGATGCGGAGTTTGAAGCGACACGCCCGATCGTCTGCGGCCCGTGATCACCCGGCTCTGTTCCTCTACCGACCGGTCGGGCCATTGCGCTGTTCGGCGATGATGGGATTTGAGGAGCAAACGAACAGCAAACAGAGTTAAGCTGTTCACTTTGGTGAACGAAGCTAGCTATAGCTAAGCTAGGGAGACACCTCACAAGCGGTATGCAAAGGCAGCTGATTCTCGTCACTAGATTCTCATTGCATTCGACCTCTGCATCAATAGAAAGAAGGTTCTTAGTTATCCGGGACGAGGGCCTGAGGTTCCGCCGGTTTCGAAACAGACGGACCAGGGCTATGCATCGCGGGTACCGACAACAAGCAGTTCGAAGAGCTGACAACCTGCAACCCGGGCGGTAGCGATTCCCCGAAGCTCCGGACTGCGTCTGTCCGTTCGGGCGGGACGCACTTTGCCAAGAGCTGGATGGTTTCTTCTGCGATCTCGAGCACCGTCAAGCGGGAGATTGCCTGCTCGCGAATTGCATCATCAATATCTCGCGAGCGATCATCCGTGCGCCGCGCGATCTGTACAATGGCGGAACCCATGGCCGCCGTGAACGGCGACATGTCCAGGAGGACTTTCAGCCACTCGCCGGCAATTTCAGCCGCTACTACAGAGTGCAGCGGCCCGTATAGAGGAATGCGAGCGCCCAGCCGGCCGAGCGACCACAGCCAAATCGCATTGTCAGGTTCTTTTCTGATCTTCGCAACAAGTTCATTGCCTAGTAATGCACGGGTGCTACCTAGCAGTTGCTCAAGGCTCGCAGCCAGGCGACACTCTTCGTACTCGAGTTGCTGGTTGACGCGGCCTTTCTTCTTGCGACCTCCACGACTCGCATACTTGCGATAGAGTGCCTGCTGCTCTCTGGCATTAATGCCGCCAGAGATGCGACGCAACAGCACCAGCAATTCGACCTGACATTGCAGATCGTCCGCAAAGACGAGTTCGTTCGACACGATTGTCCACAGATTGTTAACGAGCACATCATCGCCGGGTGCCCCGAATCCCGGCCGCAAGCACAAGCCGGATAGATTGAGCCAACGCACCTCATGGTGCGGAGACTTCTTGCGTCCGGCAGCAACCTCTATGAGCACCTCGCCAAACCGGCGAATGGCGGGGACGGCCCATGAGTCTCTCTTCGCGCCGAGCGCCGCTTCCATTTGACTTGCAAGTGTCTCCGGCTCCAGAGTATCGCCATCAGCCGAGCCGCCAAAAACACTGCGGATCAGTTGTACAGCAGTTTCGACGGTTGCGTCGGAAGCCGTAATCGCCGATGAACGTTTTGCCACGGATTGTGGATTTGCGGTATCGAGTTGCTGTAGTTGCACCTCTTCGCCGCGCAGTTCGAATTGCAGCCGCCAGCGATGTGGCGTGTCCCGCGCTTCGCACCAGAGTTCGAGCGTGCCGACCTCGGTGAAGCTGGCTCTGATCCGCACAATCAAGTACAGTTCGCGTAATCTCTTGCCGTAGCGGAGAAAAGTCACCAGCGGAGCATGGCGGTGAACGTCCGCTTCCTCCAACGAAGCAACTTCGCCGTGCACATCACGACGTGTGCGCGAACTGTAAAGCGTGAAAGACACTGGGCGATTAGCCAGAACTGAGAATTCGCGATTTAGCAGCGGAAGGGTGGTGCCCTCATCGACCTTGGCAGGCAAGACACAAATGCCCTGCAGACCGTTGTCCGAGGGCAACCCGATATAGTACGAGCGCGCATTGCCCGCCCTGATACGCCAACCGGTACCGCGCCGCACGCGGCCGTAAGAAGCAGCGCCCCGGGCGACCGCACTCTCTACCGCATCGTTGTTAAAGAGCCTGGGCCGCCAGCCGCTTTGGGCGCCGCCAAACCAGGCGGAAATTGCCTCGAAAATTCTCTCCCGGGTCGCCGCCGGCGCAAAGAAGCCGCCATTGAACAGTACGGCATCGGGTCGAACCATTCGGTGGTTTGCATACGAACTGCCCATGGTGACAGCCGCTTGCGTCAGAAATGCGGCAAGGTGTTTGGTGATTGCAGGATCGTTGGCGAAGGGCAGGCCGAGTTCGCGCAACCCTGTTGGTCGGCCATGCTCTGGCAGCTCACCGGGCTCAGTGATTGGTAGGAACCCGGCTGTAAGAATCTGCAGCACATCCTCGCGGGTCAGGTCAACGCTGAGTGCTTGTCCGACGACGGCACGGCCGCTGCCCAGGATTGTGACCGGCACGTGCTCCAAACCGGAATCACTCAGCAGCCGCTCTTTCGCGGCACAGCATGCCCAACGTAACGCATAACGCTGCCGCAGCGTAAGCTCCGTCTTGAGCTTCTCCTCCACGCGGCGGCCCAGGGCGAAATCGAGATTGTCACCGCCGAGCAAAAGGTGCTCGCCGATGGCGGTTCGCTCCAACCGCAGCTCGCCATTGACCAGGCTAGACCTCACCAAGCTGAAGTCGGTCGTGCCGCCGCCGACGTCGCAGATCAGAATTAGATCGCCATCATGGGAGGGTTCACAATTCCCATCCCGGGTCAGATCAGGGTGAGAAGATGGGCCATCTGCCTGGGCATGCCGATTCGACGCGATCCATGCATAAAACGCAGCCAACGGTTCTTCGAGGAGAGTCAGCTTGTCAAGTCCGGCACTGCGGGCGGCTTCGACGGTTAGCTCGCGCGCGTCTTCATCGAACGAAGCGGGCACCGTAAGGACAATTTCCTGATGCTCAAAACGCGTTTCTGCATCGGTCCCTTTTGCGCCGTTCCAGGCGTCGCGCAAATGCATGAGGTAGCGCGCAGAAGCCTCAACAGGGGAAATCCTCGGCTGCCCCGGTTCAGCCTGGGCAGGGAGGATCTTAGCGCGGCGATCCACGCCGGGATAGGAAAGCCACGACTTGGCCGATGATACTTGGCGGCTCGGAACAAGAGCTCCTTGTTCGCGTGCGAGCAGCCCCGTGACCATGGCTGGATCTTCGTCCCAGGTGGCGCTCACGGTCCCCGCAGATAACTCATCTTTCGTGGGGAAATAAAGAAAAGAAGGAAGTGTGGGTAGGGTGCGGAGTTCCCCGTGTCCCGCTAATTGCGGTACGGGGAATACATGAATGGTGGGCCCCCCGCCAGCGAAAGTCTCGGTATCGATGTATGCCACGACAGAGTTGGACGTGCCCAGATCGATGCCAATCAGATAACGAGAAGGCACCGACGACCTCACCGCCCGGTCTTTTCGCGAATGTTCAACTCAAGCTTCCAGCGGTTCGTGCCGTCTCGGGATACGCACCAGACCTCAAGGGTGCCGAGCTCGGTTACGCGAGTTTCGAGCCGCACCGGTACAACCGTTCCCTGCTGGACATCCATCTTGAGCGTAACCTCCAACGGGCTTAGTTCCTCGATATCGGCACCCCAATCTTCCAGCAGGTTGCCCACCTGGTCTTGCTTACGGACGCTGGAGCTTAGGAAACGAAACTCGGCTGGTTCACCGACGACGAGACCAAATTCTCTCCCGGGAATCGCGGCCTCGGTGCCTTCCTCCATCCCAAACGGAACGACACAGAGCGCCTTGAGTGGAGCTTCCATGCCGGGCACCGCAGGCATGGTGCTTTCAATTCCTATGTAGTACGTCCGCGAGGTGCCGCTGCGGATACGCACGCCGCGACCGCGACGCGCCTTCCCATAATAGGCGGCGCCGCGCGCAACGGCGTGCTCCAAGTCGGGAGCTTCCAGAATCTGCTCTGCCCCGAGCGCCTCGAATCCTTCTTCTCTTAACCAGCTGTTCAGCACCTCGACCACCCGGTCACGAAGCACCGCCGCTTTCATCACTCCGCCGTTGAACAGGATGTGCGTGGGACATGCCAGTCCGCTGCGGCCGCGCCGGACGCCTGCCGACTCCGGACCATTGCGCAGCTGCTCCGACAGAAACCGCGCGAGGTGCTTGGTGATGGCAGGATCGGCCGCGTAGGGCAATCCCAGTTCCTGAAAGCCAACGCGGCGTGGCCGCGCGGGTAATTCGTTACTCGCGACTTTGGGGAAGAATCCTTCCACCAGGACCGTGTCGAGGTCTTCCCGCGCCAGTTCCGTCTTGATCGTGCCGCCGACGAGTTTCGTTCCTTTGCCCAGCAACGTGATTGGGCGACTCTGCATCTTTGACGACTCGAACAGTTTTTCTTTCGCCATGCGGCACTGATGCCACAGGCTATGCAGCTGCCAGGTATCGATGCGGTAGCCCGAGGCTTCGAGCCGCTGTCGCAGAACGTGCGCCAGCGCCAGGTCCATGTTGTCGCCGCCCAATAGGATATGGTCGCCCACGGCGACCCGTTTGAGCGTCAGTTCACCGTTTTCTTGGGAAACCATGATGAGGCTGAAATCCGTAGTGCCGCCGCCGATGTCGCACACGAGAACGAGATCGTTGACCTTGATTCGGCGGCGCCAGGTATCACCCTGGCTTTCAAGCCACGCGTAAAAAGCTGCCTGGGGCTCTTCCAGCAGCGTGACGTGCTGATAGCCTGCCTGTTCGGCGGCGCGCCGTGTCAATTCACGGGCTTCTTCGTCGAACGAAGCAGGCACAGTGAGCAGCACGTCTTGTTCCGCAAGCGCCAGCTCCCGTTGGTCCCCTGCTTCACTGCTGTCCCACACGGTGCACAAGTATTGCAAGAACTGCGATGAGGCTTCGACCGGCGATAGCTTGGGCACCTCCTCGGGCGCCTGCCAGGGCAAAATCGGCGCGCTACGGTCCACCCCGGCGTAAGAAAGCCAGGATTTGGCGGAGGCTACCAGGCGGTTTGGACTCTCAGCGCCGCGCTTGCGCGCCAGTTCGCCGATCACGAGTTTCGGCTCGGGTTCCCATGGCAACGCCGTGCTGCCCTTGGGAAAGTCGAATTCGCCCGGGATATAGATAAACGATGGCAGCAACGTGCGTTCCGCCATTTCGTTGGGATTCACCAGCTGCGGAATTCCGCGGACCTCGATGAGGCTTTCCTCTTCGGCTGCAGTGGCGTCGCAACGCGCCAAGGCCGAATTTGTAGTTCCGAGATCGATGCCAACGATGTACTTGGCCGCCAACGCCTAGCTCCCTTCAAGCAAAACTTTGCTGCGCGGATGTGGATCAGTCGTTACAAAAGCTCGACCTCAGCCGGGGCAATCACCATCCGACCGGCGGCCTGCTGTAACGGGGGCAGGCTCACTTCTTTCGCGCGCCAGCCTTTGTGTCGCAACACGCCGCGAACCGGCGGCTCCCCCGCCACATTGCCGATCAATTTGATGGCTGCCGGGTCAAAACCCGCTTGTACCGTCACCGGTTGATCCTCTTCGGAGTTCATAATCGGCTCGAGCTTCACATATTGGTCGAGCGCCTGTCGACAAGTGTCGTGAATTGTACGGACGGCAGCTCCAAGCTGCACGTCGGGATAGGCGGAGATGTCCTCCGCGAGGAAATCGACCAGCCGGCCATCCCGTTGCAGCAGAGCGAGCATTTGCACGGCGCGATCGAACTCTTCCGAGGCTGGTGGTTGAACTTCCTTCAGATGAGACACGGAGGGTGCAGTCGCTGCTGGCGCCGGCGAAGCCAGGCCGACAGGCTTGACCAGCTTCTGGGCAATGTCGCGGGGGACCTCAGCGCGGAACAGGATCGAAAGGAAACACTGAAAAGCAACGACTACTCGTTCCCAGAATCCATTCATAGCCACTCCGGAGGATCAGAGAATCCGACGAATTACGATAGTTCACCGCCAGTAGATCATCATACCAATGCGCACCCATGATTTCGACGGAGTGGCCTCAGCAAGACCTCAGCAAGGCCCACCGCAAACGACGCGGAAGCCATAATCAGCGGAAGCCATAATCAGCGTATTTGAATTCCGGCGGAATGCTGGATCGCGCCGAACATCGTGAGATTTTAGTGTGGTGGGGCCAAGATCCTCCGCGCAAAGCTTTTCGCTTGCCCTCTTCCGGTCCCTGCGGATTCCGATCTGGTGAAATCGTATAGTAGTGGGCCCCGAACCAGTCACTACACCACACCACTCATGTACGTTCTCGCAAACGTCGAGTAAGCCGTAAGCATTGGGCTGTGATTGCCCCACAGGCTCAGGGCCGGCCTTCCAACGATCCTGGTAGAAAGGACGGATGTCGGCGGATCATTGCCCGATGGGAACAACATTCCCCTGGCGCCGCCTCGCGCGCCCCGCTCCCACTCGGCTTCGGTGGGTAGCCTATCGTGCGAGACGGTCATCGCGGAGAGCCACTCGCAGGATGCGATCGCCTCGTACCACGAGACCGCCACCACGGGTTGCTGAGGGTGAGAGAAGCTAGGATCACCCCGGCATGGGGGGATGAACTGTCGGTTGCGTCCAGAAAGCGCGCGTACTCCTTAACACTGACCTGGGTTGCCACTATGTCAAAGGAATCTATCCACACGCGATGATCAGGTGCTTCCAAAGCCTGACCGACCTCGAACCCCATGAGGAACCAGCCAGCAGCGATGTGAATTCGCGGGGGACTCGGTAATTGGCACGCGACAAGGTACTGGACACATGGTGGGACGAGCCGGAACACTTGTCCATACGATGTTAGCTTGATGGTGGGGGCGCACCGGATGAAGTTCGATTGGACGCAAGGCGCTCTTGCCGAAGGCTTGCGACGCTATCAGGAAGGGGAATTCTTCGCAGCACATGAAGCATGGGAACGCGTGTGGTTGGAGGCCCTGGAGCCGGAAAAGACGTTCGTGCAAGGTTTGATACAGGTGACCGCCGCTTTTTATCACCTCCAACGTAATAATCCCAGAGGAACTGCGCAATTATTGCGAGCTGCCTTGGGGCGGCTTGATTGTTATCCTGCCTGCTTCGGGGGCATCTCCGTCGTTTTGCTCCGCAACGACATTCGCGAATGGCTGCAGGCGCTTGAGACGGGTGCATTGGCACCACAACTCAGTTCCGCCCGCATACGTGCTGAACAGTCGAATTAGGGCGCGTCAACTAATCTGAGCGCCTTCGCGATTTGCACCAACCCGCTAGCGCGGGAGGTTTCTGTGGCAGTTGCGTGGAGTTTTTGAACACCGAAGGAGGTGTTCATGACTCACCTATGGCAAGGCATGCAGGTAGATTTCGGCTGCGCAACGATTTCTCCGTGCACGATTGGCTCTTACACCCGAACAGAAGCTGAGTTCGCCAGCCACTTTCACGAGTCATCAGATCAACTCGGCCGCCCCTCAGCCAACCGCAAATCTACCATGAAGGCGAAGCAAGAAAACAAATCAGGCTATGATTTCACACAACTGGACGGTGAATGGGATTAGCTCAGTCAGGCCCAGGTAGTTCACGATGAAGGACGTTATCGCCAAAACGTGCGATGGCGATCCCCAATTCGCAACCGCGTCTCCAAAATGCCTTATTTCGACGAAAGCCCAGCGCGAAAGCTCCGTCTTGGCTGGGAATTCCATCCTCTTGAGAAAGGGCGTGGGATTGTTGATGTGAACGTCCTTTATCATTCACTACTTCAGTTTCCGAATCCTAAATGACCGCGTGCAATTTCGCAGGCTGCGCCACCTGTCGAACTCGCGACGCAGTGTCATCGATCGAGCACTGACCAGCCTCGCCATTCCTCTCCTAGCAAATGCAGGCATCACTGTGGCAGACGGAGCGTCACTGGAATGACGGCCGGGTGAGCCACGTCACCTCGGTGAAGGCGCTCTTGAATTTGAGCGAAGAGTGCGACATAGCCGGGATCGCGCGCGAGTATGTTCGCCCACGGACATTGCGGCATAGTGATGAGTAGGATGTAACGCCTGTCAAGAGCTGCCCTGAAGTACGGCAACGCATCTTTTGACCGCCCCAACAGCAGGAGGGTCTGGCCCAAATTGTAGCCCGAATCGACGTTGCGATCGAAGGCGGCCTTCAAAACTCTGGCCCTTGCTTGGAGCAAACCAGTCCTGCCGCCCTGTGCCCAGCCACGCGCAACGGCGTCTGCCAGGGCATCGTCATCCGGGGCGCGCGTGACCGAAGCATAATGGCGGGCATCCGCTACGTAGGCTGCATAGTTACCCGTCGCGAAATCTAGCTCTCTGAGAAAGTAGGCGGGAGTCGCGAGAGTCGGCTGAGTCTGCTCAATTTCCTTCAGAGCTTTCATGCCGGCGTCTAAATCGCCAAAATTCGCACGGAAAAGCGCAGTGTCAGCTTCAATCGCGGCCGAGGTGGGGTTGAGGCGGAACGCCGCGTCGATTTGCCGCAGGCCTTCGGCGCCTTCCAGCCTGTTCTCCAGGGTGCTGGCATACCACTGGTGGGCTTGCGCCGAGTTCGGATCCAGTGCCAGCGCACGCCGGAATTCGGCATCCGAACCCCCAATGTCCCACTCCCGGTAAAAGAGGGCAAAGGCCTTGGCCACATGGGCGGCAGCAAGATTGGGATTGAGCGCGATGGCGCGGTCTGCGGCTTCTTCTGCTTTTGTGAGGGACTCACTCAGATCCGCGTGACCGAATTGCGGCAGCAGATCATAGGTCTCCGCAAGTCCGGCGTAGGCTTCGGCATAGGAAGGGTCGATCACAATCGCTTGTGTATAGGCATCTATAGCCGTGGCGAGACCGTCGGCCGTGCGAAGGTTCCAGTAATACCGCCCCCTAAGAAATAAGTCCTCTGCGGCGGGAGCAGGGACATGCGGTCTCACTTTCAAGGCGTCCAATGGCGAGAAAGTGGTCGGAGCGGCCGTCGGATGATTCCCAACCTTCCAGAACAGTGCTACGGAGGAAATCAGGAGCGCGGAAACCGCAAAGACCCAGGTTCGCCATCGGAGAAATGAAACTCGCTTTGCCCGGTGTTCATCGGAAGAGGTCGCCGCGAGAGGCAGGGTGACGTCGGCCAATAGTGGATTGTTTTGCGGGACATTGCCCAGATATCGTGCCGCACCGCTTGTCAACAGGGCCGGATCCAGCCTTTGCCCCTTTTCCCTCGATTCCAACCAAGCGTCGAGCTCCGAGGCATGGGCAAAGATTGTGCTACCCCTCTTTCCTGGCGCACGGTGCACTGGCAGCCCGCGCTCTTGTTCGTACCGCCTAGCGGTGCGCACGTTGCACCCGAAATAGGACGCTATCCCTTTCCAGCCCGCGAGCACACCCGGGTTCTCCTGGACGGGATTCGCGTTCTTTCTGTATGGGCTCATGCCGCTGCCGCCGCGCCTGGTCTTGCTGTAAAGCACAGGTCCGAAAAGGCCAATTGTGGGTGGCGATCAGTATACGACCGGTGGCCTCGTCCGACGAGGAAAAACGGAAAGGCAGCGCCCACCCTAAGATGCCCTCCGTCCCACCCTGATTTGTCACTCCAAAGAGCGGCCGGGACCTACTATTCTCCATAATCGAGTTCCAAGCTGAGTAGATTGTGTCGGAGTGCACTAACCCTTTGTTAATTCATGAGTTTAGCCCGGATCGCCGGCTCGTGGAGGGGCGGCGGCAAGGACCGGCCCGAGGAGCACCTCCAGCCTGAATGAAGAAAGTACCCCAGTCATGACGCATCGGAAGCCAGTGCGCATTCAATTCTTCTGGACCGCGGTTCGCGCTGTTATCAAGGGTTCAGACTGGGCGCGCCGCGCCGCTCCCGTAATGCTGCTCATGGGAGCCCTCTTCGCCGGGGTTGCCGTGTGGCTGACGATCCCTACCCAGGCCAGTCACTGGTTTTGGAAGGGCTGGGAGAGGATGTTTAGCCCTTCCGCGACGGCCAATGCAATCCCAGGCGCCCTCGCACAGCCTGAAAATTTGGGTACAAATGGGAACTACACGATTACTGTGAGTGACGAACCCAGCGCGGGCACGAGCGCGCTGGAGGGAACAATCGTCTTCGCCGTCAATGTTTCCGGAGGTATGACGGGCGGATACTCGGACGTGGTCGGTATCGTACACGGGTTGGTGCTCGCCAGTGGCGCATTCACATCATTCGATGCGCCCAACGCCGGGTCGAGCACCCCGTCGGGATGGTTTCAAGGAACAACGGGCATCGCCATCGACACAGCAGGAGAGGTGGTGGGCATCTCCGCCGACAGCAACAACCAATTTCACGGCTTGTTGCGCGTGGCGGCGACTGGCGCGATCACCGAATTCGACGATCCGAACGCGCCGACGGCGACTTCGAGCCGGGGGACTTCCCCGATGGCCACCAATGATGCTGGCCAGATCGTGGGTTCTATACCACGGGCAGCTATAACACCGCCTCGCTCTACCACGGTTTTCTGTACTCCATCGCCAATGAAAGCTTCACGGAAATTGACGAACCGAATGCTGGAGCCGGAAACACCTCTTCAGGCTATCAGAAGGAAGGCACAACCCAATGGCCATTAATGCCCCGAATGCATCGGGCGGCAACCGCCACGGATTCATAGCGACGCCCCCTATTCGTCGGCTGGAAACTACACCTCGTTCGACGGGCCCAGGGCAACGACCAAAACCGGGCAACGCGGCAGCTTCAGCGGAGCGATTCCAGTACAGCCTGTGGAGGACGCGAACAAGCAGAAGACCTACTTCGGCACAATCATCCCAGGCTTTGAATGCTCTTGGGCCAATCTCCACCTGTCTTGGAACCTCTCGTTGGGTCGTCGTTCTCACCTCAAACAGCGTTGTTCGACTCTCGGCCGCGCGCCAGTCGTGCTCTTTCCAATTTGTTCTCGAACGTTAGAAAGGACGGAATCGCATGAAAGGTCTGAAATCGCAGTTGCTCTTTATCGGATGCATCCTTGTGGGCTTGTGTTCCCATGCGTGGGCTGACATTCCGAATCTTCCCTATGATCAAGTGTTGGCAGGCTCGATCACCTCGGTGGCACAGACAAACGTTTACACCTTAGCCGGCACCAAGGGCGACGTTCTCAATTTTACGGTCGTCGCTACGAAGTATTTGACCGGAACGCTTGGCCCCTGCATCTTGCTTAGCGACCCAACGGGAGCGCCGGTCGATTCTGCAGGCGGCAGTTATAACCCCGACGTAGATATGAATGGGTACGAGATGCAGATGACCGGCACTTATATCGTCACCATCAATGACTGCGCAAATACGGCAACTGGCGACTACGTGATTTCCGTGCAGAAGACGAATGATCCGGTCGGATCTATTGCACTCCATTATGCGCAGGTAGCGAGCGGGACAATCAGCTCGGTGGCGCAGTCAAACGCCTACACCTTGGCCGCCACCAAGGGCGATGTTCTGAATTTTACTGTGGTCGCTATAAAGAGTACGAGCGGCTCACTCGGCCCGTGTATCTCCCTTTACAACAGCTCTGGGACGCCGGTGCTCGACTCGGCGGGCGGAAGTTATAACCCGGACGTAGAGATGAACGGGTACGTGATTCCGGCGACCGGAACCTATAACCTACTCATCAAGGACTGCGCAGACACGGCTACGGGTAACTACGTGATTTCCGTGCAAAAAACGAACGATCCGATTGGCTCTGTTCCTATTGTCTATGATCAAGTACAGGCCGGTATGATTGGTTCGGTGGCGCAGACCAACGCCTACACCTTAATCGGCACCAAGGGCGACACTCTCAATTTTACTGTGGTCGCCACAAAGTATACGAGCGGCACGCTCGGCCCGTGCATCTTCCTTTACAACACCACTGGGACGCCGGTGCTTGACTCCGCAGGCGGAAGTTATAACCCGGACGTAGAGATGAACGGGTACGTGATTCCGGCTACCGGAACCTATAACGTTTTCATCAAAGACTGCGCGGACACGGCCACCGGCAACTACACTCTCTCCACCACTTGCCTTGGCGTCTGCCCATTGCCTGTGCCGAAGGTCACCACGATTTCGCCAACCAACGCGCTAGAGGGTAGTCCTGGCTTTACCCTGACGGTGAACGGCTCCGGTTTCGCCAACGTCCTCTCCAACTCAGTAGTGCAATGGGCCGGCGTCGACCTCCCCACAACCTTCGTCAGCACCAATCAACTCACGGCTGCTGTTCCGTCCGGAGACATTGCCACGGCCGGAGTCTTTCCGGTAACCGTCTTCACCTCCGGCCACGAGGGCGGGACCTCTCCGGCTGTCGATTTCACTGTCAACAACCCCGTGCCGATCCTCACCTCGATTTCGCCCACCAGCGCCTTGGCCGGAGGCCCTACTTTTATCCTCACGGTCACCGGCTCGAACTTTGTAAAGACCTCGGAGGTGAAGTGGAAAACCAACAGCCTCGCCAACACCACTTACGTCAGTGCGGCCCAACTTCAGGCTACAGTTCCGGCCGCCGACATCGAAGACCCCGGCACTGCCTTGGTGACGGTCTTCAATCCAACGCCGGGCGGCGGACTCTCCGCGGCGCAAACCTTCACCATCATCCAAAGCATTCCGCCGCCGACATTCAAGCCTACTGGAGGAACATACTATTCGCCGCAGTTGGTAGCGATCACGGACGTAGATGCTGGCGTGACCATCTACTACACCACCAACGGAACCACTCCAACCATTTCCCCGACAGATAAATACTCGGGGGCGTTCATTGTTTCTTCGACGGAGACGGTCAAGGCAATTGCCGTGGCAACGGGGAGCTCGCAGAGCCTTATAGCCTCGGCTACCTACATCATCCAGGCCGAAACGCCAGTCATCACGCCTCCCGCAGGTACCTACACCTCCGTGGAAACGTGCGAAATCAAAGATGGAACTCCCGGAGCCGTCATCTACTACACCACCAACGGGACAGCGCCAACAACCTCTTCCGCAAAATACACTGGCCCGATCACCGTCAGCGTCAGCGAAACCATCGAGGCAATAGCCGTAGCTCCCGGTTATGCCGACAGCTCAGTCGCCACGGCGGATTACAAAATCCTCGGCTCGCCCTCGGCACTGGCCGCTCCTGCCACCGCCATCAGCACATCCGATGCAACGTTGAACGCTGTGGTGAACACACTCGGACTGGCCGGCTCCTACATCTTCGAGTACGGAATCAGCAGGACCGCACTCACCGACAGCACCCCCGCAACCGCCCTGAGCGCGTCCACGGCTCCCGTGAATGCCTCATTCCAACTCACTGAACTCGCAACCAAGACGACGTACTACTTTCGAGTCAAGGTGACAACAACCGGTGGCACCAGTTCCGGCGCCGTCCTCAGCGTTATGACAAACTAAACACTTTCCCTGCGATGAGATCGAGGGTTGGGATAACTCCCAGCTCTCGATCATTCCAGACCAGGCCGAATCTTTACATGGCCGGGCTCTGCAGCATCGGCCTTGCACAGACAGGACGTGCGACGGCGTTCTATAGCGCGCCGCTACGTGGACACCTTATCACGGCTTTCTCTATAGCCGAAACCGCAAACTGACTCAGTTCTCATTTTGCATTTCGGTCGGATTGTCGGCAAACCGGAAGTAATCGAGATTGGGAGACGCGATCGGGAACGATAAGCCGGCGTTGCGACTGGAATCCGACGGCCTGGACTCGGGAGCCGATCACAGTCGCGATCGGCGTTTTTCATTCCATATCCACCTGTGGGCGCTTAAATCGAGGTCAATGAGCGCTAAGCCCTGTTAAGGCGTCTATCCAGCCGCCACCAACTCTTCTCGCTACTTATCAGAGAGGTCAAAGCAGATCTATTCCTCTCTCAGCAATACAGACGGATTCAGTCCCAATGCTCGCCGCGCAGGAATCAGTGTCGCAACAAATCCGAGGAAGGCCATTGTCGCGATCGCACCACACATGACAAGCGGATCGCGGGAATTTGCCTCATACACAATTTTCCCGAGCAATTGGCTTGCGAAGAGCCCAGCTACCAGACCAACAAACGAGCCAAATACCAGCAGCCCGAATGGACGTCCTACTGCTGAGTGTAGTATCTGAAAGCGGCGAGCGCCCAACGCAGCTCGAATTCCCAACTCCTTCATCCGCCTGCTTACGCTGTAGGCTGCCATTCCGAAAATTCCGGTCAGCGCGAGCATGGCCGCCAGCATGCCCATTACTCCCAAGGCCGCAGCTGCGGCGCGCGCGGGGAAGAGAACGTTGCTGAGCGCGTTTTCCCATGTCCGAATCGTAATTGGCGCCGTCGGTGCGATGTCAGTGAGTATTCGCTGCAGAGCGGCCGCGATGTCACCAGACGAAAGTTTGGAACGCACCACCAGCACTGTGCTGCTCTGCCCCATCTGTGCCGTCGAGGTGTAAACAGCACATATGGGGCTCTCGTTCAGATCGACGTACTTCCCGTCTTCTGCAACGCCGATGACCTCGTACAATTCATTCCACAACAGGAAATGGCGCCCTACAGCTGGTCCGTTCCCAAACATCTTACGGGCAAATGTCTCGTTGACGACTGCAACGCGGGGCGCGTGTGCATCGTCACGCCATCTGACATTACGGCCGGTTAACAGGCGGGTCCCCGCTGCCTTTAGATAATCGGGCGAGATCGGATATACACGGGTGTCTAGCACCTGGTTCGATAGGCTCTGGTCCACGGTACCCGGCCAATAAACTGGAATCCCACTCATTCCTGATCCGCTGAGGGGCAGAAAGTTTACGATCCCAGCTGCTTGCACCCCGGGAACGCTTTCCGCGGCATCAATGATCTCCTTCTGTTTAGCGTGAGCCTCATCTCCTCCTATCCCGACCATACCCAATCCTACTTCTGCCACGACTGTATGTTTCGGCTCAATGCCCAGCGGGGCATTGAGAGCGCGCACCATGCCACGCACCGCTACCAATGAAGCAGTCACGAGCAGGGAGCACATTGCGATTTGTGCGCATAGTAACAAGTCCCGCGCTGCGAATCGGCGGAGGTATGCTGACTCCGGCGGATTGTTCTTCATAGCCTGTAGTGGCCGACTCTGCCACGCGTGTCGTGCGGGAATGAAGCCGAAAGCGGTTCCGCTAACAAGCGACAGGAATAGACCAAATAGATATACACGCACATCGACTGCTATCACCAAATGCTCGGACCCTGTGCCGAAGGGCTGCCAACGACTGAGTACCATGAGCAAAGCGTTCGCGCACCCCATACCTAGGATCCCGCCGAGTAGTGACACCAGTATGGTTTCGGTCAGAAGTTGTCGCAGAAGCCGCTCCCGGCTTGAACCTAAGGCCACACGCAGCGCGAGTTCGCGGGAACGATCGGATGCGCGTGCTGCAAACAAACTCGCCAGATTCGCGCTAGCTGCCAGCAGAACTAGCAGCGCCAAAACCATTACGCTGGACAGAAATTCCCGGATGACGACTCCGCGATCACCCTCCAACCCTGGTCGAACCAACCGTGCCGACTCGTCTCGGTCAGTCGCCGGATACTCCCTGGCCAACTCATGTGCAATCGCGTTCAAATTGTCCGACGCTTGTTGCATCGTTACGCCGGGCTTGAGCCGGCCTATCACCGCTACCGGGTTATACAGCCGGCTGTGCAGAAAATCCCAACCCTCAACCTGTTCCTCGTTCACCATGGGCACAAAGTAACCGGGCCAGAAGAAGCGCTCCAGCCCTTGGAAATCAGGGGGTGCCACGCCGATAATTGTGAACGGATGCGTACTCAGGTTTACAGTCGTGCCAATCACTCCGGGGTCAGCGTGAAACTCGCGCCTCCACAGAGCATCGCTTAATACCACATACGGAGCCGACCCTGGCCCATGCTCATCGCTCTCGTGAAAGAATCGCCCTAACTCCGGACGAACGCCCAGCAGATCGAAATAATTTCCGGTGACATCGTAGCCCGATACTTCACGAACAGTGTTATTCCATTGCAATCCCACACTCGACAGCCCATAGATGGCTGCCATGCCTGCAAACGTCGTATTTCGACGGCGGAAGTCTTCAAACGCCGGGTACGACGGGCCGCCACTCATCCATTCTTGGTGGAAGATTTGGTAAAGATTTTGCGGCTCTGTAACATGCAGCGGGTGCAGAATCACCTCATTGAGGATGCCAAACACTACTATGTTGACGCTAATTCCGAGGGCCAGCGTGAGAATGGCCACGGCGGAAAATCCCGGAGACCTAACAAGTTTGCGGAAACTGTAGCGTACGTCCTGCAATAAATCGTCCCAGTACTCCTTCATGTGTTTGCGTCGTTCGATGCTGTCGCCAATGCGCTCACCTTCCCGCTGCGTCGCGCGCAGGTTCCCGAACTGTCGTTCGGCTTCCTTACGCGCCGCTTCCTCAGGCCAGCCCTGTGCGATGAGATCGTGCACTTTGGCATCAATGTGAAAGCGAAGCTCGTCTCTGACGTCCGCGGCAATGTCAGGACCGAGAAAGCGATCATAGCGGCGTGACATACGATTCAAGCTCATCCGATCTCCTCCGCCAGCGGCCTATTCGGCTGCGTTGTAGCAAGCACCTTAGATACGGCCGCTGCATATGCTTGCCACGTCGTGGTTTCCTGCTGGAGTTGACGACGTCCCTTGGCCGTCAGCCGGTAAAACTTAGCTTTGCGTTTGTTTTCCGACAGGCCCCATTCCGCTTGCAGCAGTCCCTTGCTTTCTAACCGCCAAAGTGCTGGATATAACGTGCCCTCCTCAAGAAGCAAGGCGTCGTCGCTCTGCTGACGAATGAATCCGGTAATGCCATATCCATGGAGAGGTCCCCAAGCGAGGGACTTCAAAATGAGAACATCGAGCGTTCCACGAAGGAATTCGAGTTTGGCAGCTTCCATCCCGCCCCCTAGGGTTCCAAGGGATATGGAACCATAGTTCCCTATGAAATACAAGGGGAGATGTCCAGTAAACTTGCGCGTCATTCGCCAAAGCACTCACTGGACGCCGATTACTCCTCAAAAGTCGGCATGGAATCTGGCGACTTGCATTCGTGCATTGGTCGCAGTCGCAAAGCCGTTTTCCGTTTCCGATTCTGCGAGATCGGCTGAACATTGGTAAATCCCGCGCCTGTCAGGGCGGTGACGCCCTCCCCTGGCCGTCCGGACGCCTGGAAGAATGCCCCTGTTCTTCAATCTATCTATGTACTGGAGAGTGCCAAGTTCTCCTGCCGGTTCAGGCTCGGTCTCGGGTGAGCCGCAAATTGGATAGTTCGGTAGCCAGTTCGATCCAGCGATCGATGAGCATCTTCATGGATTCGTAGTTCTTCAG
>Ga0302324_100011997_pt1 | contig 17725 bp, 12 predicted proteins | sample Palsa_T0_1_FD_201949 | JGI IMG/M metagenome (GOLD analysis project Ga0302324, IMG submission 201949) | Peat permafrost microbial communities from Stordalen Mire near Abisko, Sweden - Palsa_T0_1 | ecosystem: Environmental > Terrestrial > Soil > Palsa > Peat permafrost | place: Sweden: Abisko... | reverse complement strand
TATTCTCTCCTCGCCTGTTTCGTCGCCGAGGTGGTTCTAACGATGTTCTTCTTGCTCATCATCATGGGCTCGACGGATAAGAGCGCCCCGCAAGGTTTCGCGCCCATCGCCATCGGCCTGGGATTGACCCTGATCCATCTCGTCGGAATCCCGGTCACCAATCTTTCCGTCAACCCCGCGCGCAGCACCGGACCGGCCCTATTCGTCGGCGGATGGGCCATTGCGCAGCTTTGGCTATTTTGGGTGGCGCCTATCATTGGCGGAATTCTCGGAGGGGTTATCTATAGCGGCCTATTCGGCGAATAATCCGCCGCGATTAGAACCAGGCGTAAAACGATGGTTCAGACAAGACCCGATTGCGTGTCGAGGTGCCCCTGCTGACTCTCAAGCACGCGCCGGTGAATTAAAAATGCTCGCCTCAGATTTTACAGGATTCTTGCTTGACACTGCGTTGCGCCGATTGGATCATTGCATTTCACAATCATTTCCACTTAATTCGTTCCGAAAGAGACGAGGCCTGCCATGCTGAATCGGAGAGAGTTTCTGGCTGTGACCGGAGTGAGCGCGGTGGGAGCGGCTTTGGCTTCCGTGCCGCGATTTTCTTCCTTGGCCGCGCTGCCGCCGCCGGCGAAGAGCGACCTTACGCTGCACATCGCGCCGGTCAGCGTCGAAATTGCGCCGGGCGTGGTGATCAAGACGATCGGCTACAACGGGAAAGTTCCCGGGCCGATCTTGCGCTATCGAGAAGGCAAGCGCATCACCGTCGATGTGCACAACGATACGGACATGCCGGAAATCGTGCACTGGCACGGGCAATTCATCTCTTCCGAAGTCGACGGCTCGGAAGAGGAAGGAACGCCGGTGGTTGCTCCGCACAGCAGCCGCCAGTACACGTTTGAGCCTAGCCCGGCCGGGTCGCGCTGGTATCACACGCACATGCCGTCCAAGGGCAACCTGGATATGGGCCTCTTCAACGGGCAATTCGGATTTTTCTACGTCGAGCCGAAGAGCGAGCCGGGGAATTACGACCAGGAAATTTTCCTGGCCGCGCATCACTGGGGGCCTTCGCTCGCGCACATGGGGCCGCCAAACAACGGCTGGGAAATCGCCTATAAGAACGGCACGATCAACGAGAAGGCGCTGGGGCATGGCGAGCCGATTCGCGTGAAGCAAGGGCAGCGCGTGCTGCTTCGCATGCTTAATTCCAGCGCCACCGACGACATTTCGTTCGCCCTGCCGGGACACAAATTCAAAGTGATCGCCATGGACGGGAATCCTGTTCCGACGCAAGCCTCGGTGGACGTGCTGACCATGGGCGTTGCCGAGCGCGTTGACGCCGTGGTGGAAATGAATCAGCCGGGCGTGTGGATTCTCGGCTCGATCGACGACGAGGAGCGAATGAACGGGATGGGCATCGTCATCGAATACGCGGGGCAAACTGGCGAGCCTGTCTGGACGAAGACAGCCAAGGTGCCCTGGGACTACACGCCTTTCGGCACGCAAGACAAACTCCCGGAACCTGAAAAGACATTCGACCTGACGTTCAAGAAAATTCCCGGCAACCGCGTCGATTTCAACCACTGGACGATCAACGACAAATCCTGGCCGGACACGGACCCGATCCTGGTTGAAAAGGGCAAACGCTATCGCATGGTCTTCCACAACCAGACCGGCGACACGCACCCGCTGCACCTGCACCGTCACGAATTTGAAATCGTAAAGATCGGCGGGAAAAACACCGCGGGCATCAAGAAGGACATCGTCAACATTCCGCGCTTCAGCGACGCGGAAGTCGATTTCGTCGCGAATCAACCCGGCCCGTCCCTCTTCCACTGCCACATGCAGCTGCACATGGACTTCGGATTCATGGCGCTTGTGAAATACACGTAGCGAGGCCCGACGTCTCCGCCTTTCTCAGTGCCCTCTGTGTTGAGGGTTGGATGCACTTCCTAAATCTCAACACGGAGAACGCGGAGAAAACCTGAAGTTTCAGGGGCTGAAGCCCGCCAATATGCGTAGCCTAAACGGCCGAGCCGAAGCTGGGCCCTCCTCAAGGCAAAGAGTTTCAAATCAGGAGATCGCCCATCATCCGCTTGGCTTGAACGGGCTTGTCTTCCGTCGTATGCTTCGAGGACCGAGTGTTCACAAAGGAGAATTCTGGAATGAAGCGATTAGTCTGTCTTCTAGCGGTCTGTACGTTCGTGCCCATGCTGGCCCGCGCGCAAGATGCGTCGGCGAATCCGCTGACGGCCAGCCTTCGTCAGGTCTTCGACGACTACTCCAAGAATTTAGTAGCGACAGCCCAAATCATGCCCGAGGATAAATACAGCTTCAAACCCACCCCGGAAAATATGACCTTCGGAAAAACAATCGGCCACATTGCGGATGTCAACAACGCCATCTGCTCGAAATTTTTCGGGCCGCCGGCTACGCCGTTCGCCAAAAGCTCCGAAACCGATTCCAAGGAAAAATTGGTGGCCGGGCTCAAAGCGTCCATGGACTATTGCGGGGAGCAATTCTCGAAGATAACGGACGCCAATCTGTCGGAAATGATCCCGTTTTTCGGCGGCAAGAAGATCACGCGCCAGGGAGCGGCCCTGGCGGTGCTCATCGATTTCGCGGATCATTACGCAGGCCTTTCGATCCACCTGCGCATGAATGGCTTGCTTCCACCTACCGCGCAAAAGAAGTTGTAGGAGCGAAGCGAAGCCGGGGTTCCGATCCACTTTCCCGCGGCCTGAGCCCGGGGCGCATCGCGCGGTAACTTGACAAGCGATTCCGCCATCCTGACACTCCCTTAACCGAAGGCCGGCACGCGTGCATCCAACGAAGCGGGCTTTACGGGGAATTCATACAGTTCTATATACTCGGGCTCACCTCGCCGGCGACGAGCCGCAAATGAAACGGAGGCGGCAACCATGAACGGAGGCACGCTTCGATTTTTCGGCGCGGCTTTTCTCGCGCTGGCCATGGCGCTGGCCGCTTCGCCCGGGTACGCTCAAAAGAAATACGATCCGGGCGCGACGGACACCGAGATCAAGATCGGCAACATCATGGCTTACACCGGGCCATTCTCGGAATACGGCGCCACGGGGCGCGCCGAAGCCGCCTACTTTCAAATGATCAACGACCGGGGCGGGGTGAATGGCCGCAAGATCAACTTCATAAGCGTGGATAACGGCACGAATTTTCGGGGATCCCTGGACCTGGCGCGCAAGCTGGTCGAGCAGGATGGAGTCCTGCTGCTTTTCGGCAACTTCGGCTATGCCACCAACGTGGCCATCCGCGGCTACCTGAACGACAACAAAATTCCGCAACTTTTCCTGGCGACCAACGACTCCACCTTTGACGATCCCGCGCAATATCCATGGACCATGGGCTTCGGCGCTTCCAAACGAATCGAAGGAATCGTCTACGCGAAATATATTCTCCAAAACAAGCCTGATGCAAAAATCGCCGTGCTCTATCCGAGCGACGAGTCCGGCCAGGATTGGCTCCAAGGAATTCATGAGGGCCTCGGCGAGAAGTCCGCGAAACTCATCGTCAAGGAAATTTCGTTCTCCTACGCCGATCCGGCGGGGTTGGATTCGCGGATCGCCGCGCTCAAGGATTCCGGCGCTGACATTTTCCTGAATATGTCGGTGGGAAGGTATGCGACGCTGGCGATCCGCAAAGCCTACGACATGGGCTGGCGCCCTCTGGAATTCCTCCCCAACGCTTCCCTCTCGATCGCCGCCTTCCTGGAACCGGCGGGCCTCGACAAATCGGTGGGAATCCTGACCAACGCGCGGTCCAAGGGCTGGACTAGTCCGGAATCACAAAGCGATCCCGCGGTGCGCGAATATGTCGACTGGATGAAGAAATACAATCCCAGCGGGAACCTTCGGGACGCCAATAATCTATTCGGCTACGAAGTTTCCGAAACGCTGATTGAGGTTCTGAGAAAATGCGGAGACAATTTGACCCGCCAAAACGTGATGGATCAAGCGGCGAGGCTCAACCTGGAGCTGGGAATGCTACTCCCTGGGATCCGCGTGACCACCAGCAAGACCGACTATCAGCCCATCAAGCAGCTGTATCTCATCCGCTTCAACGGCAGGAATTGGGACCCGATTGGCGGCGTGATCGGCGAGTGAACCGGCGCGGTACGCTTTATAGAGTGCGGAGAAAGCTCATCCATTTTGTCATTCCGAGCGGAGCGAGGCTCTGAAGGTTACGCCAATGAAAAGAAAGAGCGATTCCTCGCTTCGCTCGGAATGACAAAATAAATTATTTTCTTCGCGGCTTGTCTAGGCCCGTGTTGGCTTCGGCTCGAGTTCGAAGACTTCAATCAATTTTTGGAGCAGCAAGTTGCGGGTAAAGGGCTTGGGAATAATGATGGCGTCGAAGCTCGCCGCTTCCTGCGTACTAAAACCCGTGTATCCGGACATATATGCGACACGAATCTCGGGATACAGCCGGCCCACTCTTTCCGCCACGGCCCGGCCATTCATCCCGGGCATCACCATATCCGTCAACAGCAAGTGGATCGGGCCGGAGTATTCCCTGGCAATCTCGAGCGCTTGGTCGCCGCTACAGGCTTCCAGGACGGTATACCCAGTCTGTTCGAGGAAATTGCGTGTGAGCGTGCGCAGCGACTCCTCATCTTCCACCAAAAGAATTGTGCCCACGCCGCGAGCGGTGGTTGCGGCCGGGGCTGCGCCGGCCCGGATTGGCGCGGCCTGTTCACGCACTTGCGGCAAATAAATCGTGAACGTAGAGCCGGCGCCGCGTTCACTCTTGACCCAAACGTATCCGCCGCTCTGCTTCACAAAGCCATAGACGGTCGCCAAGCCGAGACCTGTCCCTTTCCCTCGTTCCTTGGTGGTGAAGAACGGCTCGAAAATATGAGCCTGCGTCTGCGCATCCATGCCCATTCCAGTGTCCTTCACCAAGATCATCACGTATTCGCCGGGAAGCATGGGCGGCATGGCCTGAGCGGATGTTTCATCGAAAGATACGTTCCGCGTCTCGATGAATAATCGCCCGCCGCCAGGCATGGCATCGCGCGCGTTGACGGCCAAATTCATCAGCACCTGTTCGATCTGCCCTTGATCGGCTTTCACTTGCCCCAGCGCCGGGTCCAACGAAGTATCCAGGTCAATGTCCTCGCCCAGCAGGCGCTGGAGCATGAGGCCCATTTCCGCGACCACGGCATTCAGGTTGAGCGCCTTCCTTTCCAGCACTTGCTGGCGGCTGAAGGCCAGCAGTTGGCGCGTCAGCGCGGACGCCCGGTCGGCCGCCTTCTTGATTTGTACCACGGGATTGTAGAGTGCGCCGCCTGCGCCGACCTGCTCGGCCAGCAAGTCTCCGTAGCCGATGATCACTCCGAGCAGGTTATTGAAATCGTGAGCGATCCCGCCGGCCAGGCGGCCGATGGCTTCCATCTTTTGTCCTTGCCGCAGTTGCTGCTCCATGGCTTTTCGTTCCGAAATATCCTCGACGAAGCTCTCCAGAAACTCAATTTTCCCTTCGCTGTCCTTCACCACGTGAGCGGCATACCGGATCGTGAGCACCTTGCCAGTCTTGTCCTTCCATTCGACTTCCACTCCGCGTACCGAGTCCCGATCGCGGCACCACTCCATGGCCGCCTCGCGGTCGCCAGGACGGCAATACACATCCCTTCCCATATTCAGGCCGAGCACCTCCTTTTCCGAGGCGTAGCCCAGCATTTCCACGAGCGCGGGATTGGCTTGCACGATTCGGCCTTCCAAGGTCTTCCTCAGAATTCCATAAGGGGCATTTTCCACAAACGATCGAAAACTCGCTTCCGAGCGCCGATGGGCATCCTCTATGAATTTCCGCTCGGTATTGTCCCGCAAGACGGCGCATCGCCCCACGACCCGCCCGCTTTGATCCTTAAGCGGAGAAACCGCGATAGCTATGTGAAGAGGCTTTCCATCCTTCCGGATGCGCACGGATTCGTATCGCACCACGCTCTCGCCTTTCAAGATCTTCTCCCTGCTTTCGGGCGGCTCGTAGCTGAGTTCCGGCGGTACGATCGTCAAAATAGGTTTGCCGATGATTTCGCTACGAGAGAAGCCAAACATACGCTCGGCGCCGGCATTCCAATCCGTAATCACACCGTCCAGCGTGGCGCCGATGATGGCGTCATCGGTTGACTCGACGATGGCCGCCAGCCGGCGAAGGTTCGCCTCCTGCACCCTGCGTTCATTCACTTCTTCCCGCAACGTGTCCACCGTGCGCGCCAACTCCTCCGTCCGTTCCGCCACTTTCTTCTCGAGACTCTCGTTGAGGTGGCGGATGGAATCTTGCGCGCGCTCCCGCTCTTGCATTTCGGCGCTGAACTTGCGAGCGACAAAGAACGCGATGCACACGGCCAGAGCAATTGCCAAGGAAACCAAAATCGAGGAAATCCGCCAGACATCCGCATAGCTCGTCTTGATCTGGCTCTTGGCCTGGTTCATTTGATCTTGCTCGTAATCCATGAAGGCGACCCAGGTGTCACGATACCTATTCAGGAGCGGGAGCGTTTCGCTCACCATCAATTTATTTGCTTCGCCGGATTTGCGTCCATCGGCCAGCAAACTCCACGCCTCTTGAAGACTCTTGTCCGCGGGCGCCTTGGCGGCGAGTATTTTCAGGAGCATATCTTTTTCCACGGGGGAGACCGGTCCGGCCAGGATCTGTTTCCACCTTGCGGAAGCATTCGATGTATTTTCCTTGATTTGCTCCGTAAGAGCGGCTGATGCTCCCAGATCTCCGTCCTGCAACAGGAAATAGCGCGTAATGATTCGATAGTTGGAATTGAAATAGGAGGAAGCGAGCCGGGAGACGTAGAGCTTGTCCCAGCGCTCATCGAAGAGGCGATTCGTGGAGGCGTTGATATCGCCCATGCGGCTCAAGCCCAGCCAGCCGACGCCGATCAAAAGGGCAACGAGAAATCCAAACGCGATTTCCACCCTGAGTCCCGTGGAATCCTTGCGCATAGGCCGTACCTCCCGCCGGCGCGCTCCCGGCAACACTCCCCCATGACGGCGCACAGTTTTTTAGCGCGCCGGAACGGCGGTCTTCTCACCATGCTGGGCGGCGGCATCTGAGAAGTTGTCCCATTGTCGGCCACATTCGTGCCCGAGAAAACGCCATAGAATGTATGCGCGGCGCAAGAGTTACCCCAAAGGTATTAATTTAAAATAAGATTGTATCCCCATGCCCGCCCCCAGGTCCCGGAAGTCCCGCCGTGTGGCTTTTCTAGCCTTCTTTGCAGTCTTAGCAATCTCCCGCGAAACGGTTTGACCCTCCCAGCCCTGCATGTTATAAAAGTGAGCTTTGCGCTGCCCCGGTAACCGGTTCTGGGTGATGTCCATTTTTAAATGTGCCGGTTTGCCGTCGGACGGCCGGGACAAAGCGAGGCACTTCCGCCCTTCTTGAAGTGGCAACCTGTACGAATTCCGGTAAGCCATTCCGTAAGCGCCCTGAGTGAAAAAACAGGGCGAAATGGTGTGTGGAAAACGGCCGGCAAAATGGCCCATTGGCCTGATGGCATGATTGCAACGGAGGATCACTGATGTGTACCTGGCTCGCGGGCCTTGGCTCGCTTCGAAGCCGAATCACGACGGCAGGAGGGGCAATCGCCCTGCTTACTTTGCTCGGCGCTGCGTCCGCTTCCGCTCAAGAAAACGCCGCCGGCGAAGCGAGCCTGAAACTTCCCGACCTTTCGCAGGTCACGTTCCTTGGGGTGAATGGGCACAGCCTGCTGGAGATCGGCCTTCTATTTTGCGTCCTCGGGCTGTTTTTTGGGCTGGCCATTTATAGCCGGCTGAAAAACTTGCCGGTGCACCGCTCGATGCGCGAAGTGTCCGAGTTGATTTACGAAACCTGCAAAACGTATCTCTTCACACAGGGGAGATTTTTGCTTTTCCTGTGGGTCTTCATTGCCGTCGTGATCGTGCTCTACTTTGGGGTGCTGGCGCCGGTTCCGCCGGTAAGTACGACGCTGCCGATCATTCTTCTTTTCAGCCTGGTCGGAATCGCGGGGAGCTACGGGGTCGCCTGGTTCGGCATCCGCGTGAATACGTTCGCCAATTCGCGGACGGCGTTTGCCGGTCTGCGAGGGAAGCCGTACCCCATCTACCAGATTCCGCTGCAAGCGGGAATGAGCATCGGCATGATGCTGATCAGTGTGGAATTGCTATTAATGCTTTTCATCTTGCTGTTTGTTCCGGGCGAGTACGCCGGGCCGTGTTTCATTGGGTTCGCCATCGGGGAATCGCTGGGCGCGGCGGCGCTGCGCATCGCCGGCGGCATCTTCACCAAGATCGCGGACATCGGCTCGGATTTGATGAAGATTGTGTTCAAGATCAAGGAAGACGACGCGCGTAATCCTGGCGTGATCGCCGATTGCACGGGAGATAACGCGGGCGATTCGGTCGGGCCGAGCGCCGACGGTTTTGAGACGTACGGAGTCACCGGCGTCGCGCTCATCACCTTCATCTTGCTGGGCGTGAAAGATCCGGTCGTGCAGGTCCAGTTGCTGGTGTGGATTTTCGTGATGCGCATCGCCATGCTGGTCGCGAGCGCCGCGGCTTACTTCATCAACGCCGCGTACGCCAAAGCTCGCTACGGCAATGCCGATAAAATGAATTTCGAGGCGCCCCTCACCACGCTGGTGTGGCTCACTTCCTTCATTTCCATCGCCATGACTTATGTGATTTCCGCGATCATCATTCCGCAGCTCGGCGGCGACTCGACGCAGTGGTGGAAGCTGGCTTCCATCATTTCCTGCGGCACGCTGGCGGGCGCGGTAATTCCGGAGCTGGTGAAGGCGTTTACTTCCACCGAATCGCGGCACGTCCGGGAAGTGGTGACTTCCGCCGAAGAGGGTGGCGCGTCGCTCGGCATTCTGTCCGGCTTCGTGGCCGGAAATTTCTCCGCGTATTATCTGGGCATCGCAATGGTTTTCCTCATGTCCATCGCCTACCTGTTCGCGCGCCTCGGCCTGAGCGGCCTGATGATTGCCGCGCCGGTATTCGCCTTCGGCCTGGTCGCTTTCGGCTTCCTAGGGATGGGGCCCGTAACGATCGCCGTGGATTCCTATGGACCCGTAACGGATAACGCGCAATCGGTCTACGAACTGTCGTTGATTGAGCAAGTTCCAAACATCAAAGAAGAATTGAAGAAGGATTACAATTTTGACGCCAATTTCGAGCGCGCCAAGGATTTGCTCGAAGAGAACGACGGCGCCGGCAACACCTTCAAGGCCACCGCCAAACCCGTCCTAATCGGCACGGCGGTGGTGGGCGCGACGACCATGATTTTCTCGATCATCATGGCGCTGACCAACGGCCTCACGCAAAACGTCGAAAAACTTTCCTTGCTGCACGCTCCTTTCGTGCTCGGCCTGATCACGGGCGGCGCCATGATCTACTGGTTCACCGGCGCATCGACCCAGGCCGTAACCACGGGCGCGTACCGCGCTGTCGAATTCATCAAGGCTAATATCAAGCTCGAAGGCGTGGAAAAAGCTTCCGTCGAGGACAGCAAGAAAGTCGTCGAAATCTGCACCAAGTACGCGCAAAAAGGCATGCTGAATATTTTCATCGCCGTGTTCTTCGCCACGCTGGCGTTTTCCTTCCTCGAACCTTTCTTTTTCATCGGCTACCTGATGTCCATCGCCATCTCCGGCCTGTATCAAGCCATCTTCATGGCCAACGCCGGCGGCGCCTGGGACAACGCCAAGAAAATCGTGGAAGTCGAGCTGAAGCAAAAAGGGACGCCGCTGCATGACGCCACCGTCGTCGGCGACACCGTCGGCGATCCGTTCAAGGACACTTCTTCCGTCGCGCTCAATCCTGTCATCAAGTTCACGACGCTCTTCGGCCTGCTGGCCGTGGAACTCGCCGTGAAACTGACGGCAACCTCCGGCGGCGCACTGACTCGGACGCTCGCGGCAGCCTTTTTCGCCGTGTCCTTTGTTTTCGTGTACCGGTCGTTCTACGGGATGCGCATCCGCCAGGAAACGCACTAGGAGCTGCTTACGAACGGGGAACAAACGCATCCAGGAAAGTGCTCCCCAAGCCGGGCAGAAAATCCCCGCCTCTGAAGAGGCGGGCTACAACAACTCCACTACCCTCGCGCAATTGCTGCAGGTCGCCTCTTCAGAGGCGCGGGTTCTTGTCTCCACAAACGCGGGCGCCCCGCTCTATTTTAAGGATTTGGTTAATTCCTGAAGAGTGCTGAACTTGCACCATTCCGTTGACAATGCCCTCTGCATTGGTTAAGACTCGGGAAAGCATTCCACAGGAGAATCCCATGAAACCGAACGATTCCGGCCGCCGGAGCTTCCTGAAAAAGAGCGCCGCGCTCGCTGGGTTGGCCGTCGGAGCTGCGCGCAGCGCACCCGGCCAGACCGCCGCGCCGGAGAATTCCCCTGCGTGGCTAAAAGATTTGCACGGCTACGGCGAGCGCTCCCGCTTCGAAACGTCCGCGCGGCTCGGCGCTCCTGGCCTGTACGATCCCGCGCCTGCCGGATACCATCAAGACTTCGGGTGGCGCAATCCAATTCAGGATTCGGTCGGTTACATCACTCCCGCCTCGCTTCACTTCGTGATCGCTCACGGGTACGAGCCGCCCGATATCGATCCCGCCGAGCATCACCTCTTGATTCATGGCCTGGTTGAAAAACCGTTGATTTTTTCTGTGGACGATCTGAAGCGTTTTCCTTCGGTCACGCGCGCTCATTTTCTCGAATGCAACGCCAACGGCGCGCCCGCCGGTCCCACGGGACGGTTCCGTGTTTCTCCGGACGCGACGGCGCAAGACACGCACGGTTTTACCAGCTGCAGCCTCTGGACGGGCGTGCCGCTTTCGATCCTTCTGAAACACGTGGGAGTAAAGCCGGAAGCGAAGTGGATCATCGGCGAAGGGTCGGAAAAAGGGAAGCACACGAAAAGTATCCCGATCGAAAAAGCAATGGATGACGTGTTTATCGCGTACGGCCAAAATGGGGAGGCGCTGCGTCCCCAGCAGGGCTACCCGATTCGCCTCCTCGTTCCCGGCTGGGAGGGAATCAACAACGTCAAATGGCTGAGGAAAATCAAGCTCGTCGAAGAACCCTATATGGGCATGTGGGAGAGTACGAAGTATCCGAGCTTGCGGCCGGACGGGCTTTCGCGTTGGTTTCAATTCCAGATGGGGCCGCGCACAGTCATCACGCGTCCCTCGGGCGGACAAAAATTGAATGGCCCTGGTTTTTATGAAATCAGCGGACTGGCGTGGTCTGGTGGCGGCTTGGTCAAATCCATCGAAGTTTCCACCGACAACGGCCAGACTTGGCGCGAAGCCGAAATTCAGAGCCCCGTTTTTCCGAAGGCGCACGTGCGATTCGGATTTGGCTGGGATTGGAACGGCGAGGAAACGATCCTTCAATCCCGCTGCACGGATGAAGTCGGAGAGAGGCAACCGACGGTCGTCGAGCTGGCGAAATTCTGGAAAGTTGAGCCGGACTTTTTCGTCAAAACGGGAACGATTCCCGGCCACTTCAACGCGATTCAACCTTGGAAAGTGAATCCCGACGGGAGCGTCCAAAATGCGATTTCGTTTTAATTTTCTTGCGCCGGTCGTAGCCGTGGCCGCGTGCATCTCCGCGGCAGCGCAAACGCCCGATTACAAGAACGTGGGACGAACACCGACCGCGCAGGAAGTCCAGGCGCTGGACATCGCCGTCAGCACGGAAGGAAAAGAGCTGCCGCCCGGCAGCGGAAATGCCAAAACGGGCGCGCGCTTGTATCAGCAAAAATGCGCGGCATGCCACGGTGAAAATCAGGAAGGCAGCGCGCAGGCTCCCAAGCTCGTCGGCGGCAGGGGCACGCTTGCTTCCCTGCACCCGGTAATGACCGCGGGGAGCTACTGGCCGTTCGCCACCACGATTTTCGATTACATCCGCCGGGCCATGCCGCGCTATCAGGAAGGATCGCTCAAGGCCGACGAAGTCTACTCGCTCGCGGCGTTCATCCTGTATCGCAATGACATCATCAAGGAAGACGACGTGATCGACGCCACGACTCTACCCAAAATCAAAATGCCCAATCGCGACGGATTCATTCCGCAGAATTTAGATGAAATACACGACTACAAGAAACGGGGCTGCAAACTGGGCCACTGCCCCTGATCTTTCGCATCCCACTTCGCTCCGTGAGGAGCAAGGAGAAAGAACATGCAAAAATTAAGCCGCATCGCGTTCGTGCTTTGTTTCGTTTTGTGCCTGGCGGCCACGCTTTCTGCCGCGGACTCCGCCATTCACGGCGTCATCACGGACGCAGCCGGCAAGCCGGTCCGCGGAGCGATCGTCAAAGCTACCGCGGGCAATCTCAGCATTTCCGGATACTCGCAGAACGACGGCCGCTACGATCTCTCGGTCCCCGCCGGCACGTATGATATTTCCGTCGACGCGTACGGCTTCGCCCCCAAGCGCCTCAACAAAGATGCATCGCAAGCGGGCGAAACCAATTTCGCGCTAAGCGCGCGGCTCGATATCTCCCGCCTCTCCGCGGCCGAAATCGACGGCCTATTGCCGGATACGTCGGAAACTCGCATGCTCCGCGCCACCTGTATCGGCTGCCATAATTTCGACACCATCGCCAAGCACCGCGGCGACACCTCCGCGCAGTGGCAGGAATTTCTCCCTACCATGACGGGCAACCGGCAAATGTTCCAGCCCCAATACAGCCCGGAAGAACTGGGAGCCCTGGGCGCGGCATTGGAAAAATATTTCGGCCCCAAGGCCCCTTACCTAGGCCCCGACGCGGATCCGCTGACAGCGGAGCAGATCAAACACGCGAATATTTCCGACGCGGCCTTGAAAGCCACCTACCGGGAATACAAGGTCCCCACCTCCGCGGCATGGGTGCACAGCGTCGCGGTGGACCCATCTCGCGACATCGCCTGGTTCGCCGAATACGACTATCTGTCCAACAAAGTTGGACGCTTCGATATCGCCACACAGAAATTCACGGAATATCCCGTTCCGTCGCCCAAGTCCGTGCCGCACACCCCGATCGTCGGCAAGGATGGGCGCCTGTGGATGGCTCTGGACGGCGTGGACGTGGCGGCCAAGCTGGCCGCCGTGGATCCCGCTACTGGCACATTGAAGGAATACAAATGGCCTGAAAAGCAGGCCGGCACGCACACCGTCGCCGTGGCCCCGGACGGAAATCTTTGGATGTCTTCGATGTCCTCGCCGGATGAATTCCTGGGCTTCGACATTGAAACCGAAAAATTCAAGGCCTTCAAACACCCGGTCCCGGACAAGTATCCCGATGGTTCGGCTGGAGCGTATCAACAGTTCGCCGGAAAACCGGTCGGCATCACGTATTGCGTCGCGGTCGATTCCAAGGGCTACGTGTGGTACACGGAAACGATGCTTGGATTGATTGCTAAGCTCGATCCTAAGACGGGCGAGACGAAGGAATTCAAACCGCCCGAGACTCCCAACATGGACGGCATCATGGTCGACATGCAGGACAATGTCTGGTTCAGCGATTTCATGGGCAACAAGCTTGGAAAGCTGGACACCAAAACCATGAAGTTCACAATGTATCAGCCGCCCACCTTAAAAGCCCGGCCCTACGGCATCGTGCAGGACAAGAAAACCGGGTACCTCTGGTACGCCGATTTCAGCGGCAACAACATCACGCGCTTCGATCCGAAGACCGCGCAGTTCGTCGAATATCCGATCCCCACGCACGGCGCTTACCCGCGATTTGTCGGCCTGGACAGCAAGGGACGCATCTGGTTCGGCGAGTGGTGGAGCGACAAACTCGGCGTGCTCGATCCCGAAGGCTCCCAAACGCTAGCCTCTCGCTAGCCGGCGGAATCGCCCAAGATCGCTCAGTCACGCGACTCGTCGGGCTTGCCGAGGTATTTCTCTGTGCTCTCTGTGCCCTCAGTGGTAAGCAGTTCGGTCTGAAGCGCTCTCGCGGGCGCATGCACAAGAAAAGCCCTTTCAACACAGAGGGCACAGAGAGCACAGAGAAACCCTTTTCGATGCGGCGCACTCGCGCTGTGATACCATTTTCCTAATTCTGACAGGGGGGGCAAATGGATCCGAAAAAACCTGGGCGCAGGCAATTTCTGAGGAACAGCGCCGCGCTCGCCGGTCTGGCCGTCGGCGCCACCACGGTCGAAAAATCCATCGCCGCCGAAGTCCCCGAAGAGCGCGTCGACGCGCTGCACAAGCACGGCGAGCGTTCCCACTTCGTCGATTCGATCCGCCGCGGCAGCATCAACAATCCCGAGCGCCGTTTGCCGGGCGAGCCTGTCGCCTTCGGCCTCACCACCCCCTTGCAAGATTCGGCTGGGATGGTCACGCCCGCGTCACTGCACTACGTCATCTCGCACGGCTACGAGCCGCCGGACATCAATCCGCGGGAACATCGCCTGCTGATTCACGGCCTGGTCGATCGCCCGATGACGCTCTCGCTCGGGGATTTGATGCGCCTGCCGTCCGTCTCCCGTTTTCATTTTATCGAGTGTCATGGCAATAGCTCTACCGGGGGACCGGGCGGCGCCTTGCGAGTTTCTCCCGAAGGCACCGTGCAAGACACTCACGGCTATACGAGTTGCAGCCAGTGGACCGGCGTCACGCTCTCCTTGCTGCTCGAGCAAGCAGGATTGCAAAAGGGCGCGACTTGGATCGTGGCCGAAGGCGCGGACGATTACAAACACGCGAAAAGCATTCCGATCGGAAAAGCGCTGGACGACGCGCTGGTGGCCTACGCGCAAAACGGCGAGCCCGTGCGTCCCGAGCAGGGTTTTCCTTTGCGCCTCGTAGTTCCCGGCTGGCAGGGAATCAACAACGTAAAATGGCTGCAGCGGATCAATGTGGTGGATGAGCCCTACATGGGCATGATGGAGATCACAAGATATCCGCGTTTGCTCCCGGATGGAAAATCGCGCTGGTTTGAATTTGAATTGGGGCCGAAATCCGTGATCACGCGTCCCTCGGGCGGGCACCGCTTGCCCGCGCCGGGATTCTACGAAATCACAGGCCTCGCGTGGTCCGGAGGCGGAACCATTCGCCGCGTGGAAGTTTCCAGCGACGGCGGCCAAAGCTGGAAGGACGCGCAACTGCAAGACCCGATCGCGCGAAAGTCCCACACCCGGTTTACAATTCCGTGGAATTGGGACGGCGAGGAAACGACGCTGCTTTCCCGCTGCACGGACGATAACGGAGTGATCCAGCCATCTCTGGCCGAAGTCGCCAAAATTTGGGGCACAGACATTGATTTCTTCAAAAAGACCACTCTCATCACCAGCGACCTGAACGCCATTCAGCCTTGGAGAGTGAATCGCGATGGGAGCGTGAAGAATGCGATTTTCTAAGCTTCTTGCCGCAGGCGTGGCACTCATCGCCTCGGCCGCTGCCGCACAGACGCCCATGCCCGCTTATAAGGGCATTGGCGCTCCCGCGACCAAGCAGCAAATCCAGAGCGAAGACATTTCCGTCAGCCCCGAAGGTAAAGGCCTTCCGCCGGGCAGCGGTTCGGCAAAGGAAGGCGCGGCGATTTTTGCCGAGAAATGCATGGTGTGCCACGGGCCCAACGCGGAAGGCGGAAAAATCGGCCCGGCGCTCGTCTCGAGCAAGGACGCTCACGAGTCACTCACGACAATGAAGCCAGAGCGGTCGCTCGGCGCTTACTGGCCGTATGCGACGATGGTGTGGGATTACATCCACCGCGCCATGCCGCGCGACAAGGCCGGAACCCTCGCTCCAAACGAAGTCTACGCGGTGACGGCGTTCATTCTCTACAAGAACCGCATTATTCAGGAAACGGACGTTCTCGACGCGAAGACCTTGCCGAAAGTGCAAATGCCCAATCGCAACGGATTCGTCCCCGCGCGTTTTGCGGACATTCCTGACGAGCACAAACGCGGCTGCACGCAAGGCGTTTGCCCCTGAAATCGGCAGTGTCCTAATTTGAAAATCGTTGCAATGACCTTCGAACTTAGGAGGTCCGGGCTTCAGCCCGGACGTAAAGTCTTGTGCGGTGGCGGGCTTGAGCCCCTGAAGCTTCAGGGCCTAAAGGCCACGTTCCTCCATCGCTGTTCGTCCGACCTGAAGGTCGGACCTCCGAAAGGCGAATGGTTTCAAATTAAGACTGTTCTGCCGCCACGAATATTCCACTAGGGTTCGACGCTCTTGACAGGAGCCGCGGCCGGCGATGCCGCGCTTATTTTAGTCGGCTGCGGCACGGAGATGAGCCATGCAGCCATGATGGCGGTAATGAAAGCCAGCGCCGCGCTCCCGTAAAATACGACGGCCCAGGAACCGGTCCTCTCGAAAAGGAGCGCCGCGAGCCCCCCGGCCAGGATTGATGCCACTCCCTTGGAACTGTAAAGGAACGCGTAGTTGGAGCCAGAGTTTTTAATTCCAAAAAAATCCGCCATGGCGGCTGGGAAAAGCGAATAAATCTCGCCCCAGGTGAAAAGCACGGTCGCCAGAAGCACGACGAACCAAACGGGAGAGTTACGTCCAAACCGGAGAACGCTGACAAGGGCCAGCGCCTGGATGAGGAACGCGATGATCATCGTGCGTTCGCGCCCAGCATGGTCGGAAACCCAGCCCCAGAAAATCCGCCCTGCTCCATTGGCCAGGGAATTGACGGTAAGCGCGAGAGTGAAGACGACTCTGCTGATTCCCAGCGTGTCCGCCACGGAGCCCACCTGCGCCGTGACCATTAGCCCGCCGATGCCCATCATCAGCATCATCGCGTACAGCATATAAAATTGGGGGGTGCACAGCATCTCGGCGGAGGTGAACTGTTCGGCCGGGCGCCTCAGCTTGAACTTGCTCTCCGCCTTCTTTCCGGCGATTTGCGGATCGTTCGGATCCGGATTGATCATCAGTTGCGAAACCAGCAAAATGACGATTCCCTGCCCGACGCCGGTGTACAGAAAAGCGGAGCGATAACTCGCGACGCGGATAATATGAGCGATCAAGGGAACGAAAAAGGCTGCGCCGGAGCCAAATCCCGCGGCAATCAGTCCCGATGCCAGCCCCAGCTTGTCCGGAAACCATTTCAAGCCCACGATGGTCGAGCCGCAATACACGAGCGCCGCTCCGATTCCCGCCAGGGAATAAAGCGCGTACAGCCCCTTCAAACTATGGGTCTCGCCCATCCCCACCCATCCGGCGGCGCACATCACCCCGCCGACGGACATGAAAAAGCGCGGCCCCCAGCGGTCCATGAAGCGGCCGGCGAAGGGCTGCACCCAGGTTTCAAACGCGATGAACAGGGTGAATCCCCATTGCACGTCGGATAATTTCCAGCCGGTCGCGCCCATCATCGGCTTCACGAACAAAGCCCAGGCATACTGAAAATTGGCGATCATGGCCATGGCCACCACGGAGCCAACGAGGCGCACCCAGCGGTTCATCTTCGTTTGTCCTCCCGGAACGACAAAGCCTGTCCATCAATCAGCGTGGTCTAACCGCTCCAAAGCCGGCCTTTTCTTAAGTCCACCCGCACCACATGCGTCATAACCCGGCGCGATGCAAATTCTATGCGAATTATTCATGGTACCAAATCTCGACAGGGATTGATGCGACTTAAATATTCCCACTGAGGTGAAAACCTTAGGCGCAGTATCACAGAGAATCAAAAAAGCGGGTGCCGCACCCTTGTGCAGTTCAAGGGTGCGGGTTTTCGGATCCCCAGCCCTCTCA
>Ga0302324_100011994_pt1 | contig 17727 bp, 12 predicted proteins | sample Palsa_T0_1_FD_201949 | JGI IMG/M metagenome (GOLD analysis project Ga0302324, IMG submission 201949) | Peat permafrost microbial communities from Stordalen Mire near Abisko, Sweden - Palsa_T0_1 | ecosystem: Environmental > Terrestrial > Soil > Palsa > Peat permafrost | place: Sweden: Abisko... | reverse complement strand
CATTGCCAGCATCGCCGCCTTGAGACTCTCTGGATCATCGGGTGCTGCGAGCATACCGGCACCGTTCGCGAACAATTCGGGGATGCCGCCAACGCTTGTCGCTACGCAGGGCACCCCTGCGGCCATCGCCTCAAGCAATACCATGGGCAGTCCCTCCGACAGGGAACTCATCGCGAAGCCATCAGCCGCCGCCATTAGCATAGGTACGTCCGCACGGGCTCCGAGAAACAGAACTTCGCTCTGAAGTCCCATCGATAGGCATAGCTGCTCAAGCTTTGCGCGATCCGGCCCTTCACCGACGACTACAAGGCGCCAGCGCTGGGCGGCGATATGGCGTCCAGCCGCAAAGGCACTAATCAGCGCACCGAGGTTCTTCACCGGTGCAATTCGACCGGCAGACATCCAAAGGAACTCGGCATCGCAGATTCCAAGCTCTGCCCGTAATCTGGTCCGCCGGTGCGGGTCGGACTGGAGGAGTCGTACGCCATTCGGAACATAGTAAAGGCGCTTCGCAGGAACCTGGAGTATCTCGCGGAAATACGCTTCCATCGAAGGATGAATGACAGTAATCGCGTCCGCGAAGCGGCAGTAGCGGCGGCTTTGCCGCCGATACCGGGGCATGGTCTGAAATTCGCGAATTGAATGCTCAGTCATGACGATACGCCTGATGCGGGCGCAGCGAGCAGGCAGAGCGCCCAATATCAGGGAAGTCGCGTGATGAATATGAATTGCATGAATCTTGCGGTGTCGAAAGAACCTAAATAAGGCGCCTTGATACGTAAATCGCCGGACAAAACGCATTCGGCTCAGATAATCGAGATCGACGCATTCCACGCCGTTCGCTTCGAGCTCTTTGCGTATCGGGCCGTCCGAACCGTAAAACGCAAAGCACACAACACGATAGCCGCGGCGGGCGCACTCGAGCGCCACACTTGCACCGACGCGTTCCGATCCACCGATTTGATACGAAAAGAGGCCCTCGGCTATGAGGGGCGCCGGCCTATTGCGTAAGTTGGCGTCAAGATGCGCGACCATAAGCTTTACTGTACACGAGCGCGACCGCGCGTGTACCTAACCCATTCGCTCGAGGCTACGGTCGGCTATGTAACGCTAATGATCTGTGGTGGGTTGGGGACCACTACCGCGGTCGCCCCGGGTGCGAACGAACACCCGATCGTGGTTGCGCCATTTCCCCAGGCGCCCATGTCAGTCGGCGAACCTCCGGAACCACCGTTGGTGGAACCGCTGCCTTTGCATGGGCTGCCAGACTGTAATTGATAGTAGGCAGGCCCCGATCCAGAAGCCGCAAACTGCGGATTGCCGGTAATCGAATGCGCATCTTTGCCGGATGTCGTCAGCAGCGCGAGTGCCCATGCTACTAGAGACGACAGCAGAGAACTTGGGTAACCTGTCGAGCCGTTCGGCGTCAGCCCGAGCATTGGCGCACTGGGATAACAGTTGTAGTCGATCAGCGCTAACGCACTGGCGCTGGTGTTGACATCGCCTCTTCCACCCGTTGAGGTGCGGGAAATGATGTTGTTGTAAAAACTAATCGTTGACGGAGCGCCAAAACGTACAAAAGCTCCGACACTGTTGTTTGGAACACCGACAAAGGTATTGTTGTACCAGACTTGCTTGTTGAGCGATGAAGGAAAATTCCCTGTATCAATCATGGCGGGTGCAGCAGAGGAATCTGCAATGACAATATTATTGTGAACGCTCGATGTAGTTGAGCCGTCGCCGTCGCTGTCGGGACAAATGCCATTAACCGAATTCGAGCCAGAAGCCGATAGGTCTATATAGTTATAGCAAATCGTGTTGTTGCTCTGGGCCATATTCTTGTGATTGATGCCATCTACCTGTTGGCTACTCGTGGAAACGATCGTATTAAACTGGGTCACGCAATTGATGCTGGTCCAAATTTGGATTCCCGATGCACGGCTAGAAGTATCAGCAAGGTTCGTAATGTAATTGTTCTGAATTAACGCGCCGTTACAAGCATAGGCAGTAATACCAGTCGGGTTCCCCGCCTGGATCGTATTCGTCAACGCGTGTACGTAACAGTTCTGCACGACAATGCCAAGCAGACGCTGCGACGGGGTGGCCGCACCCGGGTCATACCCCACTGAGATTGCGCGGGCATAGGTGTTTCTAACCTCAAATCCATCGAGTGTGATGTAGCCAAGGCCGCACGCCGGGCTGATCGTTCCGATCAACGGTTGGCCGTTCGGGTTATTCGAGGCGTTTGCACCGCCGTCCAATATCGCTCCCTGCGGAACCGTCGACTGTATTACTGTCGGTGAGCCGGCGGTGCCCCCCGCAATGTTAAATGCAGGAGTCGAAAAACTGCTTCCATAACTGCCGCCGATTAGCGACAGACAGTTGTAGGTACCGGGAAGCACGCCGACTCTATGGCCTGCGTACGCTGCCTGATGTGTATTGAGCGCAGTCAGTGCCCAAGGGCTCGCGGAAGTACCGGGATTGCTGTCTGAGCCGGTTGGAGAAATATAGAAATCGAAGCTCGCGGTTTGCGCTTGGGCCAGGCGAGAAAAAAGCGGGCCGGTTACCGATGCCGCAATTACAGCACTGCCGTAGCCGAGAAATCGACGCCGGGCGGCAGAAAGTGGCCCTAGCAGAGCAGCACATCGAGGCTTTTGATGACGCATGTATCGCACCCTTTAAGGCGTAGCCCGAGCTGCCGAGGAACATCGATTGGCGCTCGATCCTTACCATGAATATTGTGAATATATATAGCGAAAGAATACCAATTCAGTTGGTGGAAAGTGCGCTCTTTTGTGTCGGGGATTTAAGACAAATGGCATGTTTGTGATCAGAGTCACGAGATGCACGCTTGTCCGGATGGCCATCAAGGTACACCGGCTGAACAGCGTTGCGTGAATTCTGGGCTTTTGCACAGCCTAGGGCCGGACGATTGTGCGCCCCTGCTGTCAGTGCCCACAGGGCGGGGTGAGGCCCTGTGATCATCAGCGATACGATGCTTCGCGTGGCAGTTGCCACCCGCGCGATGAGTCTTCGGGAAGTGTCGACTAGGTCATGCTGTGGACTGAACGCCTCGGAGGCGAACGGCTCGTGCGCACATTCATCGGAATAGCATATTCGGCGAGCCCTTAAGCTTCTGTCCGCTGTATCCGAACTGCGCCAGTTTCTCCAATGCGGCAGGAGAGTTCGTCTCGGCGATGACTATCGGATGATCTCGTGCCAGGATTCCTTGCAGGCCTTGAAGCACGATCGGGTCGTGTCCCTCAGCGTCAATTTTAATCAATTTGATGCGTTGCGTAATGGCGAGTGCGTCGATCGCGATAGTCATTACTTGCAGCGCGCCGTCGTCGGCAGTTATCGACGCCTCGTAGTAATTCGCCAAACCGGAGTCAAACCGCGGAATCTGCATGCCAACGAGCGTCGCTCGATCGGAAGCAGCAACATTGAGCAACGTGACGTTTCGATGACGAAATAGAGAGGCATTTGCCGCTAGGAGTGCGAATGTGCCGGGGACCGGTTCAATCGCGACAACGCGGCCATGCGGGCCAACCAAATCGGATAGGCGTTTTGTATAGTGACCAACATTGGCACCAATATCGATTACCCAATCACCCGCAGACACCAGCTGATCCAGGATTTTGAATTCCGGCTCCGTCGTCAGGAACTTGTCGTGATGGATCTGGTGCCGATATTGAATGCGTTTGAGCTCTTCCTGCCAACTCGCTGGCAGCCTTGCCGCGAGGCGCTTAAGTTGATTCATGTCTTAGTACTCGAAAATGCGGAGCGCGAGCAGATCGAACTTACGCCGCCGACGTCGTTGCAAAAAGAAGTGCGGCACAGGATACCTGAAGCCTCGAAGTAAGGCGCGCATCGTGCGGAAGAGAAGCAACTGCGCCATAACGCCGATGACGCTCTGATTGGGATGGCGCGTAGAGTGACCTCCTGTCGGGCGCCTCTTTTAAGCCTGCCGCGCCACAATCAAGCATCCCATGCCTACCTCCAAAAGCCGCGCAATCGTTCCGAAGCATGGCTCGGCGCCGCTGAAATGGCGCTGCAATAACCGAGTGATCTGGCTATTGTCGAATAGTGAACTGGAGCGCACAGCGTCGCTTTGGAGGCAATCATGCGTTAGGTCGCGCAGATCTTCTCTTAGCAGCCTCGGCCAGTCTGCCAAGGCCACCGGCGGCAAAGCCCGCCACAGTCGATTCAAGACGGGCGCGGTCTTGGACAAGCCGGCGCTCGCAACTGTCGGCAACGCCGCGAGCAGCCAAGATGGCGACCAGCCGCCGCGCGCAAGCCATCCCCAATTGATTGCGATCTTGGCGCCTAGCTCGTCGTAATTGCACAAAAAGCTGCGCTGAAATGACTGCTCGAGCGGGGGTCCCGCCAGGCGATGGCGCAAATCGCGGCGGCGAATGCTCTGCACGGTAGGCGAGCGCAATTCCTGCAGGTTAGCAAAGAGCTCAGCGGCTAACTGAATCAAACGCCGATCCGCGTACGGTGTTAACTGCACTGCGTGCGCAGAGCCCAACACGTAGTTGGGGATGGACCAATAGTTTACCTCCTCGGTAAAAAGAGCTTGCGCGAATCCGCGCGAGTGCATTCTCTTGAGGTACCACGGTTCCGTCGGTCGTTCATGCAGCGCACGCTGCAACTGCGGCGAGAACAGGTGGTTTGGCTGCATGCTGGCTGTCAGGCTCTCGACACCGCCACGTCCGACCTGATTACCGAGATTGCCTGATATCCGCGCACGAAACCCACTTCCCATCTGCTCATAGAGAAAAAGATCCACGCTTTGCGCCAAGGCGGACACGCCGAGCGTGAGACCGGCAGATTTGACGACTCTGTCCGCGAGTCCGCGCTGGAACTCGGCATCAGTCGAAATAATCCGATGCTCGAGCGCGTAGGTTTTGCAAAATGCGGCCGCGAGCTTTGCATCGAGCGAGCGATGATCGAGCGCAAGTGTGACGCAGGGGATGCGTCGGCCGCCGAGCGCAGTCGCGGCGGCCACAGTGCGCGAGTCAAGTCCGCCACTTAAGCTCATGAATGCTGCGCGCCCATCGAGCCGCTTGGCTGCACGGGCGAACACCACCATCTGCTCCTCGATGATGCTGGCGATATCCCTCGGAGCTTGGGACGAATCCCACCCCGCGGAGGCGGCTCGCACTATTGCGACGCCTGCGTCGCGTAATACGACAACCGCGCTTACGGGCGCGAGCCGCAGGTTCTGCGCCAAAGTCCGGCCATCGATGGGATGGCCCCAGCGCAACACGTCAGCCGCGGCTTCCAGATCGAGGCCTTCGAGAGGCAGCCCGTGGCCAGCGTCAGGGCGCAACGGTGCAGCGATTGCCGATCCCCGGGATGACTCGATCACGAATAGCGGGGGAAGCCCGACAACGGACGTCGAACACTCGATCCGACCGAGACGCAGGTCAACGTTGAATTGCAGCAGGTTGGCGTAGCATTGGCTAACGTCGAAGTGTTCGAGTTCCGATTCGTCTCCAATTAGAAGGCGCATCTGGCCGTGCCCTGCTTGGATTCGAAGAGCCGGCAGATCCCGCATTTCGCGGGCCTCGACCAACACCTCGAGATGGCCTGCCGCGCTGCGGAGGCGCAGGATAGGCGCGCTCAACGAATTATCACGGCCCTGCGCGGCAGCTCGGGCGCCGTCCTGCCAGCTCGCAGCGGAGAGCCGTTTTACGGCAATCGGTCTCAGCGCAGCGGCGGGATCGGGAGCGTCGGATGGGTTCATTCGACGAATGCTAATATGGCTGGATGCACTTCTGAACCTGGATCACACTGTTTTGCGGATGTCTCTATGCCGAAGCGTACGAGGTCTTGAGAGGTGGGGATCATAGAGTGGGCGCATCGGCGTGACTCCTGGGTCCAGCGGCGGGTATTCGCCGCGCTCAAAGCCGGCTCGACCGTCAATGTACCGAAGATACCTCTTCTACATCCGTTTCTGTTGGGCGAGCGCCGCTTCCGCAAGGGACCACTGCGCTTGCTCGCCAGCAAGCTCTACCATGAGCCGCTCCTAAAGCTGCAATGCCAAATGGTAGGCTCGGGGCTGCTTCTTTACGAGGACATGCCTAAAATACTCGGAAATTTGCAGATTCGACTGGGCGAGCGCGTCGCTTTGTCGGGCGCCCAGGTATGGATCGGGGCAGGCAGTGGTGCGCCCAAGCAGCTGACCATCGGCGACGATTCCTACGTTGGGAACCGAACCGAGTTCATAGTCGGCGAATCGATCTGGATTGGCCGTCACGTGCGCATCGCTAACCGGGTCTCGCTAAACGGCTACGACGGTCACCCTCTAGATCCTTTCGCGCGCGCGCGTAATGAGCCCGTGGGCGCCGCAAGTATGGGCCCGATAGCAGTGCTTGACTACGCGTGGATCGGCAACGACGCGACGATCCTCAAGGGCGTAACGGTAGGGCGGGGAGCCGTCGTCGCTTCGTGCTCTGTGGTGACCTCGGATGTACCCGAGCTCGCCATCGTGGCCGGCAACCCAGCGCGCGTGATCCGACAGTTGCCACCACCCGAGAATTGGTAGGCGAATCTGACATGCTGACGCGCTCGTTATATGTAGGCGGTAGAACCTGCCGCGGTCGCAGCCGCAGCGCACTGAGAGACTTGCAATGCTGACGACGGTCGGAAGACGCGTCCCGGCGGACGATGCGGAGCGACCCAGTGTTGCGGCGCAATGGTTCGCGGTATACGTCGTCGTCTCCGTCGCCCGCGTTACCGAGCTCTTGCCATTTGCGCATTCGCTTCCCTTGGCCAAGCTGGTCTTTGCAGTAGTCCTGGTCGCGACCTTCCGCGGGCGCCGCGTGGTTTCGCCGATCCGACTTTGGAGCATCGATCTTGCGCGCGCGGCAACCGTTTTTGTGGCTCTGGTCGTTCTGAGTTTGGGTTTCTCCGTATGGATGTCGCACACTCTAAGCTTCATCACCGGACCGTTTTTGACGATTGGATTGGGGTTTTTTGTAGCGGTCAAGATACTCGCTCGTTGGTCCGACATCCGCGTCGTCCTAAAGGCATTCGCGGTTGTGGGGTTGATTCTGTCAGCTGAAGCAGTGGCCGGATATTCCGGCGGTCGAGCTGTTGTTGAGTCTATGTACGACACTAATGACCTGGCGTACGTATTGATGGGCGTACTTCCTATCGCGATGGCGTTCGGCGTCATCTCGCACGGGGTATGGCGAATTTACTGGTTTGGCATCGCTGGCGTCATCGCAATCGCGGGTCTACTGACCCAGTCCCGCGGAGGGTTACTGGCCGTAGGCGCGATCGTGTTGCTGCTCGTATGGAAGCCGTTGCGGGGACCCGATCTCGGCGCGGGCACGCGCGCGCGCAGCCGCGGCTTGCTGGTCCGGGCGTTGCTGGCAGCAGTGCTAAGCGTAGCTGTCTGGACGCAATTGCCCCCTGACGCGCAACATCGGCTCGGGCTGTTGTTCAGCTTACAGGACGATTACAACGCGGATCTGAGCGTGGAAGGAGGCCGGTCGGCGATTTGGAGGCGAAATGTTATCGCAGGTCTTGAACGGCCCATCGGCTACGGTGTGGATACCTTTGAATTCGTGGACGGCACCATAAGTGGTCGCTACAAGGCTCCGCACAACAGCATCGTTCAGGTATTCGTCGAGCTCGGGGTATTGGGACTCATATTCTGGCTGCGCCTGTGGTTTCTCAGCTGGCGCAGTCTTGCGCCGCCGGCTCCGGCGGCGGCAGTCGATCCTCGTGCCGCGGAGGAGCTGCGTGAGCAAACCATACTTGCGCACGCGCTGCGCATCAGTTTGGTGGCTCTTTTCATCTCGGGATTCTTCCTCTCCCAGGCATATTCCCTGATTCTCTGGCAAATTCTCCCAGTATGTGCGGCGATGAGCGTCGTTTTTGGAACAAATGCTAAGAGGATGCCTGCGGTCCCGCGCCGGCGACATTACACAGCGCTGCCGTAAATCTGATGCCAATGGCGGAAAATGAATATTTATTGATCGCTAACTGACGCGCAGCCGCACCGAGCACGACCCGCCTTGCAGGGTCGCTCAGAAGCCTTGCGATCTGCGTGACGAAGTCGGCACGCGTCTCTGCAAAGATTACGTCGGTTTCAGGTGTGACGGCGATTCCCTCGCAAGCCACTGCGTGCGCGACGACGCACTTTTGCATGGATAATGCGTCAAGTATCTTAAGCTTGGTACCCCCGCCGTCGCGGATCGGACAAACATAAATCGCAGCTCGTTCGATCAGCGGACGAATATCCGGCACGAAGCCGTGTAGCGTCACGCCCGGTGAGTGGGATGCCAGGTTCTTGAGTTTCGCCGGCGCACCCGCACCGACAATATCGAGAGTCGCTGTGGGGATCTTAGAGCGCAGCGCAGGCCATATCTCATGCAGCAGATAGCTTACCGCATCAACATTTGGGTACCAGTTCAAGGTGCCTACAAAGACCAGCGAGTTCGAAGTCTGGGCGACGCCGCTAGGCGAAAAATAGTACGTATCGACGCCGTTCGGAATGGCGGTCATGGGCGCGTCGGCCATGGTCGCGCGCAATCGCTGTGAATCGAGGTCGGAACAGGTAATGTGCAGCCTAAACCAGCTAGCAATTCGCGTTTCAAAGCGCGCCAGCCGCCGGGCTTCTTGCCAAAAATAGAGCTTTTTGAACGCATTAGTCTCGCGCGCCGCGCGGCGGAAGAGCATATGCGACTCGGCATTATGATGGCCCAGAGTGCTCGGCGTATCATTGAGCAATGGTCGATACCGCGCCAGACTCAGATGGTCGAAATGAGCAATGTCATAGCGCCGATCTTTGACGCCGCGCGCGATTGCATCCCACGCGTCTGGGCTGTGGAGCCAAGATGCCATGTAGCAGTCGGGAGTGAGCAGGCTTTCCGCGGCCGTACGCAGTTGGCCAAGTGGCCGAACGGCCTTATCAATCGGCAAAAAAGTGACCGACTTGCAGAGCTTCGAGAGCTCGCTGCGGCAGTCCTCTAACCCTACGTCGACGTCCGCGTAGAATGTCTGGAGCAACGGTCGCTGTACAAATGCAATCAGATCTACTTCATGATGCTCGGCGAGGCTTTTCAGCAGGTAATACGCCCGCAACAGCACGCCCGCCTTGGGCGGGTACGGTACCACGTGCGAAAGCCAGAATACGCGCATCACAATCTTAGTCTACGATGACGACGCCTCTCACCGAGACGAACGATAACACGGGCGCCGCGCTCCGGATTGCAGTCATCTGTCACGCAGATGATCCGATCAACCATGAGCTCGTGCGTCGTTGGCTCGCAAGCTTTGCGGATGTCGTCGGCGTGGTTCTAATCGACGAGCATCGCACCAGGTGGTCCAAGCGATTGCGCGCCGAATACCGCAGGGTTGGTCTGCTGCGGCTACTTGATGTTTTCGGTTTCCGAATCTATTACCGTCTGTGTCGCGCTGCAGGCGACCGGGCATGGGTGGATGCAGAAATTGAACGTCGATGCGCACTGTTACCCGATCCGCCTGCTCGTGTCATGACGACGCGCAATCCCAACAGTGCCGCAGTAGTAGGATTCCTGCGTAATTGCGCACCGCAGCTCGTTATCGCCCGCTGCAAATGGCTGCTCAGTAAGGAGGTCTTTAGCGTGCCGCCGCTCGGCACTTTCGTGTTGCATCCGGGTATCTGTCCGCAATATCGAAACGCACACGGCTGCTTCTGGGCAATCGCCAATCGCGATCTTGCGAATGTCGGATTGACTCTGCTGCAAGTCGACGACGGCATCGATACCGGACCGATTTATGGCTATTTCCGCTATCCTTTCGATGAACATGCGGAGTCGCACATCAGAATCCAACACCGGGTCTTGCTGGAAAATTTTGATGCTATCCGCACTCGGCTGCTCGAGATCGCGGCGCGCCGCGCAGTTCCGCTTGAGGTCGTTGGGAAGCCTTCGCGAAATTGGGGCCAGCCTTGGCTGTCCGCATTTTTGCGCGCTCGACGCGCCGCGAGAGGGGGTGTTGCATGACTCTCATAACGCTAATTTATCACGATGTGTTGGCCGACGACGGCAAGGACGACAGCGGCTTTGCAGGCGCCGATGCTGCTTCGTACAAGTTGTCTGCCAAGCGCTTCGCGCGCCACTTGAATATAATCGGCGACGTGCTTGGCGCATCGCGGCCTCTGCTCGTGAATAGCGCAGGCGAGTTCCCCGCTCAGGCAGCCCGGAAGTTGCTCCTCACTTTTGACGATGGCGGCGCGAGCGGCGTACAACGCATTGCCGGTGCCCTTGAGGAGAGAGGATGGCGTGGGCATTTCTTTGTGACTTCAAGCTATATCGGCAAGCCGGGATTTCTGTCGGCGGCCGACGTGCGACTTCTTTGCGGCAGCGGCCACATCGTTGGGAGTCACTCCGCGAGTCATCCCATGCGTATGAGCCACTGCAGCGCAGCACAGATTCGTGCCGAGTGGGATGACAGCTGCGCTCGCATCAGCGACATACTCGGCGCGGCGGTTACAACTGCGTCGGTGCCAGGCGGATATTACTCGAGCCAGGTCGGAGCGCTCGCCGCCGAATCCGGAGTGCAGTTCCTGTTCACTTCGGAGCCGACAACCCATTGGTCGAACCTAGGTACTATGCAGGTCATCGGGCGTTTTTCCATAACGCGCCGGACCTCGGACAGGCATCTTGCCTCGCTCGCCCGGGGGCGCGGCACGACTCTCCTTGGACACCGGTTGACCTGGGGAGCGAAAAAGGTCCTGAAGCGCGCCGGCGGCAGTGCTTGGATCGCCCTACGGAGGAGGCTTTTCGAGCTCGGGGTGGGCTGAGAAGCGCGCCATGTAGCGTCTGCCGTGACGCCCTGCGCGTTTCGGCACGGTTTGGTCTGGCAGGATGAGAGAGAGAGGCAAAAGTACTCGAAATTCGAGAAGGGGAAGTCGCGGCGTGTGTGGAATATTCGGAGCGCTCGGGACAGATGAGCGCGACTCGGCACGGTGGACTGCCATGGCAAACGCCATGGCGCATCGTGGGCCCGATGACCGCGGACTCAAAGTCTTCACGGACCCTGCCGTGGTCCTGGGCCATTTGCGCTTGTCGATCCTCGATCTGTCGCCACTTGGGCATCAGCCGATGGCGTCGGCCGACGGGCGCTCCTGGATTGTCTTCAATGGCGAAATTTACAATTTTCGTGAAGTCCGTCGGGAGCTCGTTGCCCGCGGTCACGCATTTCGCAGCGAGTCAGATACTGAGGTAATACTGGCGGCCTATTGCGAGTGGGGGCTTGAAGCTGTTTCGCGATTTCGCGGTATGTTCGCCTTCGCTCTCTGGGATGGCAGAACTGGGGCTCTGCATCTGTGCCGCGACCGCTTTGGGGTCAAACCTCTGTATTACGTGCGCACGGGCAGGCAGCTTTATTTTTCTTCGGAAATAAAGGGCCTGCACGCAGCAGGTTGTACTGGGAATCAAATTGATCCGGTAGCTCTGGCCGAGTACGTGCAGTACGGCTACACCTCGGCGCCCCGCAGCTTGTTCGCCGCCGTGAGGTCGGTGCGCCCGGGGACCATCCTGACCGTAACCGCCGCAGTTGACATTGTCGAGCGGGAATACTGGTCGATTGACGCTCTGTTCGACATGAATGCCAGTGCGGATCTGCGTCAGCAGCTTGGAGCCTTACCGGAGGAGGCGCTGCTCGACACAGTGGAGGAGTCCCTGCGCGTTGCGTTCGAGTATCGAATGGTCGCCGACGTGCCTGTCGGGCTCTTCTTAAGCGGCGGCATCGACTCATCTCTTGTCGCCGCCATTTTGGCGCGCCGGTCGGGCGTGCAGCTGCGTACGTTCACGATCGGCTACGGCGATTCGGAATTCGACGAGACGGCCTACGCTCGCGAAGTGGCAGCGCATCTGCGGTCGGACCACACAGAGTTTGTGGTCTCCGCTGCAGAGATGCTCGGATTGGTCGAACGGAGCTTGGAAATCGCCGATGAGCCGATTGGCGATAGCTCTCTGATACCCACATTGATGGTGTCGCAGCTGGCGCGACCCCACGTCAAGGTTGCGCTCTCTGCAGACGGCGCGGATGAGCTCTTCGGTGGCTACGCGCGGTACGATGTCTGTGGCCGATTTGTGGACCGCTTGAACTCACCCGCGCGTGCAGTTCAGTGGCTCGCAGCCGAAGCGCTAGATCGCCTTCCGACAAGCTGGATGACAGGTGCCTATGGCATCCTCAAGAGCCGCGGTGCGCGATTCGCGGCGATTAATGACAAGCTGCGCAAATACGTGCGGATGTCACGCACCGGCAATGCTTGCGATGCCTATCTGGAAGCGGTCTCCGAGTGGCCTGGCTCGGCACGCGGCGCTTTGGGCATTCGCTCCGCTACTGCCGAACGAGAGGCTCGCGCGGCATTCTCTGCGGCGAAATGTGTCGACATGCGTACGAGTTTCATGCATTTTGACGCCGCTCGGTACTTGCCCGGGGATCTTTTGACGAAGGTCGACCGAGCTTCAATGGCAGTGTCCTTAGAGACGCGCGAGCCGTTTCTTGATCACGAAATGGCACGTCTGGCGGCGGCCCTGCCGACCGACTGGAAGCTGCGTGGCGGGCAAAACAAGTATGTTCTGCGAAGGCTCCTGGATCGGCACTTTCCGCCCGGTCTATTCGATCGTCCGAAGCGCGGATTCTCCGCTCCCGTTGCTCAATGGCTGCGCGGACCGCTCAGGAAGATGCTGCAAGAGGAACTCTCGCCGGAACGGTTAAAAGAGTATGGTCTCCTCGACCCTCATGCAGTCGCATCGCTCATGGCCGGCTTTCTCGGCGACCGCAAGGGCGGCTCTGCCGCTGGCATGTGGTTTCTCTTCCAACTACAGCGCTGGGCGGGGCGTTGGCTGACTACCGCCCCCGTGAGGACTTCCGGTCGCGAGTCACTTGATGCGATGGTCACTCTGAGTGCTCGCACTGGACACGCCTAGGACTGTCACAATGCTTTTGGAGGGGCTCTTTTGGGTGTCCGCCTGCGTTATCGTATACGTGTACGCGGGTTACCCCTATATCGTCCGTGTGCTCGCCCATTTCAAGGGAAAGAGCGTCGACCGAGCTCCGATTCGGCCGACGATTACGATTGTAATCGCGGCCTACAACGAAGAGCGCGGCATTCGCGCCAAACTTGATAACGTCACGAGCCTTGAATACGCGCCGGGACTGTTCGACGTCGTCGTGATTTCCGATGCGTCCTCGGACGGTACCGACGCGATAGTTAGCGCATACGATCCGTCTCGTGTTCGACTCGTGCGCGTCGAAGGCCGCCGCGGCAAAACCGCTTGTCAGAACATTGCCGTACAGAGCGCAACAGGCGACATTGTCTTGTTTACCGACGCGACGACGCGGATCGAAGCTCGCGCGCTTATCGCGCTCGCTTCGAATTTTGCCGATCCGACAGTGGGTTGTGCTGCGGGCTTGCTTGTTTACGAGGCCGCAGGCACAAACCTTACCGGCCAGGGTGGTGCGGCATATTGGAGTTATGAGCTCCGGCTGAGGCGCGCGGAGAGCGCTTTAGGCTCGCTTGTTGGGGTCAGCGGCTGTCTGTACGCAGTGCGGCGCGCGGCGTACCGGCCCATTGCGCCTGAACTTATCAGCGATTTTGTCATTGCCATGCGCCTGCGCGAGCAGGGGCTGCGCACGGTGCTTGAGCCTGAGGCGGTGTGTTTCGAGGACTCGCTCGAGCAGACAAGTCAGGAACTTGCGATGCGCGTGCGGGTTGCCATCCGCAGTATCCATGCGTTGGTCGCGGAGCGGCGGTTACTGAATCCCATCCGCTACGGGTACTACGCTTGGCAACTATGGTCACATAAGGCACTTCGCTATTGCGCGCCGTTTTTTTGGCTCGTCGCATTGGGTACTAGCCTTGCGTTGGCGGCGGATCCTCTTTACCTGGGCCTTTTTGCGCTTCAGGTGTTACTCATTGCCGCCGGAATCGCAGGCTTTCTGCTCAAGTCGCGCGCGAAGCGTGCCGGAATGCTGACCAAGCCCTATTACTTTCTATTGACCAATGTGGCTTCCCTCGTAGCGATACTGTGCTATCTCAAGGGAGTGCGCGTCGTAACCTGGAAGCCGATCCGCTAATCCTTGTGCGCGGCTTGCGCCACTATCCCAGTCTTGATGGTTTGCGCGGAATTGCGATCCTCCTTGTAATCCCCTGCAACGCCAATATTGTGACGCCGGTTGTGCATGGGCCGTTCACGTTTTTCACGTTGCTCATCGATCGCGGGTGGGTTGGCGTGCAGCTGTTCTTCGTGCTCTCAGGTTTTCTGATCACCGAGCAGTTGTACATGTCTCGCGGCGCTACGAACTACTTCACAGGCTTCTACGCGCGGCGCATTCTGCGCATCTTGCCGTTGTTCTTCGTGGGCGTGCTCATCGGGCTCGTGCTCACCCGACTGCTTCGCGGACAAGATCATCCAGTGGCGACGCCTCTTTGGTCGCTCGGCCTCGGGCTGCTTTTTATAAACTGGACACAGCCGCTGGGCTATAGCTTTCCGGGATGTCCCCAATTCTGGTCGCTCGCCGTTGAAGAGCAGTTCTATCTCATGTGGCCTCTTGTGGTGCGCGCCTATTTAGCGCGCCTGTTGGCGCTTGCAATTGGCCTGGCCGTGGTCGCGTTTGCCGTGCGCGTTCTCCTGATTCTCGGCGGGGCTACTCCCGACATGGTTTACATGTGGACTATCTGCCGCATGGACGCATTACTCTTCGGGGCAATCGCCGCGCTCATAGTGAGGAGTTGGCGCGAGCGGGAAGTTGCGCCGCAGGCGCCACCGTGGTTCGCGAGCGCAGTGGGTATCGCGCTGGGCGGGGCGTTGTTCACGCATCTGTACGCAAGTGACACCGCCGCAACTCAGACGATCGGTTATACGTGTCTGGGTATAACCTTTATGCTGGTCCTTCTTGGGGCGGTGGCGCACGACATGTCGCGGCAAAGGAGGCCGATGTTTGACTTGCTGCACTCACGCTTTTTGGCATCACTGGGCCGCTACAGCTACGGCATGTACACGTTCCATATGTTTTTCGTTATCTTCGCTGCGGCTTGGATTAAAGCCGCCGCGGTGCCCTTCGGTGCGGCGCGCATGGTGGCCTGCTCGCTGCTGGTGATCGCCCTCGCATACGCTGCAGGCTTTCTATCTTATCATTTGTTCGAGAAGCATTTTCTGCGACTGGGCCGTAAGTTCGGTCCGCACCAACAGGCAGATATCCTCAAAGTTTCGTAAGCTCGCAAACCTCGGGTGAAGCTACAACCGATCGAGCGTCGTTCAATCAAATGCGCGCGAAAGAAGATCGTCAACGTGTGCCTTCGGTTCTACCCATTTCCCGTAATAGTCTAAGTTGGCGGCCCGCATGCGGGCCGCCTCAGCCGGCTGTGCGAGCAGCCGTTTGCATTGTGATGCGCATTCCTCAAGGCTCCGAAAAGGCAGATAATTAACTCCGGCTATGAGCGGCACCGGTAGTTCGTGGGCGATCGGTTCGCTGACGATGCATAGGCCGGCAGCCAGATATTCGGCCATTTTTATCGCAATGGCATTGTGCAGGCCCCGGACATACACGCCGACGGCGGCCGACGTGACCAACCGTAGATATGCGCTGCGCCTCTTGTTCGTGTGCACGAGAACGCCTGGTGGGCACACGGATTTGGAGAACGCGTCGGCGAGAATGCCGCCGACGAAGCGTCTACCCAGCGCAGACTGTAAAGTCTGAACAATTGCAATTCGCTCGTTGTTCACCCGTTCCAGGTTGTCAGCGGATACCTGTGGTGGCCAGATTCTGGACTGCAGAACGACGCTTGGCTCGGGATCATGGCGAACGACTGGGCCGAAGGCCGCAGGCGCCGGCAAGCCGGTGACTAGACGGCAATTTGCGATGAATTCTGCCAGGGCAGCGGGCAATGATGACGAGCGCTGCTTCGCGCGCTGAGCAAAGACCATCGCCGCGGCGCGAATGTGCCAATGGGCGGCGGTTATACCCAGACAAGCGAGATTTAATCCGTAAGGCTTTACCCGCTGTTGATCCTCGCGCGCCAGTTGCGCGAGCCCTTCCCGAGAGACGCTTCGCTTGAAATAGACATTGGCGTGAGCGAGGGCGGTCGCGGAGAAGAAGTCCGCGCGATCGGCTAAATCTATTACTACCCGGCGTACATCGTGGCAAGTTGTTTCAGTTACGTCGAGTTGGACAAGAGCGCGATGACGCGCATCGAAGATGCCGCCACCACGCAGTCTGAGTCGGATTACTCCGCGTCGGGCCAATTCGGACAGCCCGCACAATACCCCGGAGCCGTCAAAAAACGAATGGCTCGCATTTACTAGGAGTGCAACGTCAAATCTGTGAGCGGTCATCATTCGCCCGAAGAGCTGCGCATTTTGACCGGGGCCTGCAGGCTTGCGTTGCAATCTCGTTCCGAGGTGGCACTCATGATGTGAATGCAGGCGACATTGAAGCCGCGTGCGGTTGCGGGCGCGGTAAGAGAAAGACCCCGTTGATTGAAACGCGGGCGACGTCGTAATGCTCGATCATGGCACGATTGCATGCTACTGGAAGCCGGCTGTCGACAGTCGTCGGTAGTGTGTACATCTGAATTACACTGAAATGCGCACCATCGAATAAGACGGAACACGCATCCATCGGAACTCGACCCGTCTTCAATTTCTGCCCCAGGTTGAAAAAGTCGATGTTGAACGGTGCATCAGACCAAAAACAAAGGGAGAGGCTTTCACACGCAGCCCGTTGACTACCGTGCCGGCGCAGGAACTGAATATCATCGGGTGTTGCTTGAATTTCTGCTGCTAAGGACTGCAGCCGCTGTATGTTGGCCCGAAACGCGAAAGGCACCCACACGACCAGGATCAATAAGGGTAGGAGGAGCGCGAAGCATAAGCGCGATACCGGCGGCGATCTGTGCAAGGAGCAGGGCAGGAGTTCTTCAAGTGCCAGACCAGCGGCGAGGGCTGCTGCTATGGCGACGTCAAAGAATGCATTTTCCGAAACACCGTCGCCACCGCTGGCCATTGCGGCACTGATGGCCGCGAGCACGAAATAAAGTAATACAAAGCGCGCTGCGCTATTGCGGCGAAAGTGACGAAACGTGACAGTTGCGAGACACAATAGCGGGAAGAGCGCCGGCAGGACGGCGCGCGCCATCAGTGCCGAGCGGCCCAGGCTGAACTTGCGCGGCGCGCTAAGTACGCCGTCCAGAAAGGCTTGTCCGTAGCCTGCGACTGCCGCACCCAGGAAAAGCGTGCTGAGAATGCCGGCGAAGCCGGCCCACTTCCAAAGCGCACGTGGGTCGGTGCGCGCAAGCCATATTGCGATCGCCGCAGGCAAGGGCAATACCAGGTGCTTTACCCATGCGCCGAGCACTGCCAAATTTGCCGCCCAAGCCAAGCGCGCAGTCGAACTCTGTTTGGGCCACAAGATGACCAGACCGGTGGTCGCGAAGGCGTGCGCCAACCACTGCGGGTCATTCGTGGCGATCGACCCATGCGACAGCGCGTCGAGCGTTATAACAAAAGCCGCTGCACCCGCCGTCGCCAAGGAACCGCGAACGCCGTTAAGCCGAAGCCAGATGAATATGTCGGCAACGACGACTAGAAAGCTCACAAGAGCCACGGCTCGCCCTGCGAGCACGGGATCTCCCGTCATTAGACCGAGAAAGCCGACTAAGAAAAAGCTAACGGGCGGGTAATTGTTGGATATGGTCGCCGCCATTGGCGGATA
>Ga0302324_100011993_pt1 | contig 17728 bp, 9 predicted proteins | sample Palsa_T0_1_FD_201949 | JGI IMG/M metagenome (GOLD analysis project Ga0302324, IMG submission 201949) | Peat permafrost microbial communities from Stordalen Mire near Abisko, Sweden - Palsa_T0_1 | ecosystem: Environmental > Terrestrial > Soil > Palsa > Peat permafrost | place: Sweden: Abisko... | reverse complement strand
GCAACATCAACACTCCGCTCGAACTCGCCATTATCAATCAGATCGACCGTTTCGATTTGGCTATCGATGTCATCGATCGCGTTCCGCGCTTGCGTCCGATCGGCGCGCACGTTAAAGAATGGCTGAAAGATCAGATCATCGACAGCGTCAACTACGCCCACACAGAGGGCATTGATAAAGAAGAGATTCGCAACTGGAAGTGGACAAAGTAGACAGCGTGGAAAACTCAGCTGAAAAGACCGACCTGATTCTCGCGCTGAACAGCGGCTCATCGTCGCTGAAGTTCGGCGTCTATTACCGCGGGGCAAACGACAACGACGAAGAGCCTCTGCTGACCGGAGGCGCGGAAGGCATTGGACACGACGGTGGGTCCCTACACATTCACGCTGCCGACGGAACGTCGCTGGTGCAGCGCGAAAGGATGCACGAATCGCAAAGCGATGCCCTCGCCGCTCTCGCTGCAAGCCTGGCGGCGCATATCGCCAGCACACCCGTGGCCGTGGGTCACCGCGTGGTGCATGGCGGCCCCAAGCTGTGCAAACACCAAATCATCACGCCACAATTCCTGGATCAACTGCGCTCGGCAACACACTTTGCGCCGTTGCACATCCCGCAGGCGCTAGCGCTGATCACCGCGGCACAATCGATCTTCCCTTCGGCTGCGCAGTTTGCCTGCTTCGACGATGCTTTTCACCAGACGATTCCGGAAGTCGCATCGCATTTGCCGCTTCCACAGAGTTACTTTGACTTGGGAATTCGTCGCTATGGTTTTCACGGTATTTCCTACGAGTCCCTGGTGCATCTTTTCGGCGCGAAGCTTCCCGAGCGAGCCATCTTTGCGCATCTCGGCAACGGATCAAGTCTCTGTGCGCTGCGAAATGGGATATCGATTGACACCACCATGGGTCTCACTCCTACTGGCGGCATTCCGATGGGCACGCGCTCTGGTGACCTCGACCCAGGCGTCATCCTCTATCTTCTGCGAAATGCCAAGCTCGACGCCGACCAGCTTGAAGATTTGCTAAATCATCGGAGCGGCCTTTTCGCCCTCTCTTCCGGCGAGAGCGATGTGAAGACGTTGGAAGAACGCGCCCGCTCCACTGATCCAAACTCCAAGGACCCAAGCGCTCGCCTTGCCCTGGATGTCTTTGCGGTTTCCGTACGAAAGGCAATCGGGGCATACATGGCGCTGCTGGGCGGAGTGGATCTTCTCGTCTTCACCGGCGGCATCGGAGAGCATAGTGATAGCGTCCGATCCGCAGCCACGAACGGCCTTGAGCTTCTTGGGCTCACCGCAGACAAGATTCAGATTGTTCCGACACAAGAAGAGCGACAGATCGCGCGCCACTGTCGCGAGATGATGATCAACCGTTGCCCATGAATTGCTGCCTCCTCTAACTCAGAAACGGGGGCATCGGAAGCTCCGAACTAGGCTCCAGGTGCCGCCAAAGTCAACCCGACCTTCGCAGCATCATCAGTTTGTGATCGCATTGCTTTCGCCTGAGTGAGTCTTTGAAACCGGACCGCCAGTGGGCCCTCCGGAGAAAAGTGCGCCAAAGCTTGCCTGCGGAGTAAAGCAGGACACTTCTCCAGTCCGGTTTACGGGCAAGAGTCGCGAAATTGCGGCCATTTTGCGCGATTTTCCGAGCAATGCAGGCGCTTTTCTCTGCAGTGCAGACTGCGTGGCGGAGCGAAAGGAATTCGGAACTTCCTGTACAGGTTCCAAGAGGGCCTCTAAGACCCGACGTGTCATTGACTTACTGGAATTTCATCTTGGAGAGCAATGTCGCGCGGACGCTCCAGGCGCCCTCTACTCCCACCCGGCCACGCATTTCCACAGTTTCACTCGGTGCATATTTATGACCAGACTTCATACAGCAGACCGGGCGTCTGGGATTTCGCAAACTGCAGACGGCTTCTACATCGCATCCCTACGCGGGGAACGGATGTTGCCTTCCCCCGCACTCCTCATGTAGCCCCAGTCTTTCCCCAGCATGTGAAACCAGAACCAAAAGACATTTCTATTGTGGTAGGACACTCTCAAAAAAAGCTTGACTCAACGAGAGGCAAGGAGCAGACTACGGCCATAATTTTTACCGCCTCTTGGAAGAGCAGTTTCCCCATCGACAATGGCGCAGTACTCCTTGAGGTGTTAGTTGGCTAGGGGAATGCTCAGAACGAATCCCTGGCTTTCAAAGGTCCCGCTTAAACAGGTTCTCTCAGGGGGGTGGGCATATGGAGCGCTTCCGATTACGCAGCAGCCATAGCTCATTTGTATGTGTCACTACCCTTGACCAGTTCTGGTCGTCCATTCGTTTTTCGAAAATACCGCTGCGCGGGAAGGCAAGCCAAGCACTTGTTGGTGGCGGGGAAGTTCTGTGCAGGGGTCTTCGGGGCACAGCGTAAGGCAGAAACCAGACAACGACCTTGGCCGGAAGGGCTAGAACAATGAAGATTTCTATCATTGAGTTAGATGCTCGACTCTATACCATGACGTCCCACCTACTAATGCCGAAGATGGGTCCCCTTGAAGTTGCTACGTACCTTTCTCAGCATGGCTATGACGTATCTGCATATGTCGAGTGTATGAACGGAGTGGATGAGGAAGACATCTGTAACTCCGATGTGATCGGTTTCAGTGTCGGAGTGGGAAATGCCAGTCGTGTTTACGAAATGGCAAGCCGGCTCAAGCAGACTTCTAGAGCCATATTGATCGCGGGCGGGCCGCACGCCACTATGGTCCCCGACGAACCGTTGAATCATGATTTCGATTACGTCGTGCGTTCCGAGGGAGAGGAAACAGCGCTGGATCTTTTGAGAACGGTCGAGACCGCGGGAGACGTGAGCCAGGTCAAGGGCATCTCGTACAGGCTCGATGGGCGCAATATTCACAACCCACCGCGGCCGTTCATGAAGAACTTCGATCTTATTCCAAGCTACTCGCTGCTCAAGGGCTTTCGCCGAAAAAGTTTTCTCGAGCAGCTTCGAATTGGAAAAATATACGAAAACTTCGTCCAAACGACTCGGGGCTGCCCATTCCCTTGCGACTTTTGTTACGAAAACAAAATTGGGGGCACTGGTTATCGCAAACGTAGCATCGACGCGGTAGTGGCGGACATCAAGTATAAGATCGACTTTTTGGGCACCAATGTGTTCTACGTCACCGACGCCAACTTTGGTTTGGACGTGAAGTATACGAAACAGCTCCTTCGATCCATCATTGACGCCAACATCCACGCGCGCTTCACGGCTCTCATGAGAATCGAAGTTGCACATGATGACGAGTTGCTCCGGCTCCTCAAGGAGTCCGGGTTCGAGATGATCTGCGCAGGTATCGAATCGTTGGATGACGCCACGTTGGACAGCGTTTCGAAGAATCAAAAAAGCCAGGAGATTGAGAGTTGCATTCGCAAGCTGCGCACCTTCGGCCTGAATGTGTTCGGATTGTTTATCGGGGGATTTGAACGCGACACGGAGGAGTCGTTCGTTCGAATTGCGGATTTCGCGTTAAGGCATTCGATGGTCGGCATTAACATTATGGTTCTAGGAGACTATCCCGGCCATCCCGACACGATTGTCCCCAGCCATCGCTACTTCAATCAGAACTGGGATTACTTTCCCGGCCATTACCTTACGTTTTTCATGCCCCGCATGCGACCGAGCCACTTTCAGCGCGTGGTAAGTCGGGAAGCGCTCAGATTCTACTCGCGAAAGAATTGCATGAAAACACTTTTCCAGGAAGGGTGGCAGAACTTTACGCTAAAGTGCGGCGGACGATACGTCTATCGCCATGTGTGGAAGCAGGCGCAAGCCTACATTCCCTATCTTGAGGCAGTCGAACAGGAACACTACGACGGTGAGACATTTATATCTGATGATAGCCTGCGTGCAGCATATGACAGGTTGCATCCAATCCCCACGAGAATGCGCGTGATTTCGACCGTTTCACCAAGAACAGAGTTCAGTGCGCCGGTCGCGGCATTTTGAGAAAGAGTGTCCTAAGGGTTGGCAAATGTTTCTGGTTTTCAGAATTTTCGACTTGGATTACCTGCGATGAAGGTCAACAAGATCACCTGTATTCAGCTCGGCGGCGAGTTTCCAGACTTCTGCGCGCGCTTGGTTATGCCGGATTATGGAATGCCGCTGATCGGCACGGTTCTCTCCGGAGCGGGCTACGATGTGCAGGTGTTCATGGAGCACGTCAAAGCGCCGGAGTGGAGCCGGATTGCGGATTCCGATGTCGTCTGCTTCTCCACGCTGAGCGCGGGCGCCGACAAAACGCGCCGCCTCGCCACGGAGATCCGCTCAAAACTACGGATTCCGATTATTATTGGCGGAACCCATGCGAGTTACTTCCCAGACTCTTGCCTGGAGTATGCCGATTACGTGGTTTTTGGAGAAGGGGACGAAACCGTTCTTGAATTGCTAAAGACACTTGCCGATGGTGGAGATGTCGCGCAAGTGGCTGGCATTGCTTTTCGCGTGGACAGCCAGGTTCGACGGACAAAGCCGCGGCCCGGACCGCATAGCTTTGAGACCGTTCCCGATTTTAGCCTGATCGCGGGTTACCAGCGGTTGAGTCTCCTGGACCGAATCATCCAACGCAAGATGCCGCTGCTTACGGTGCAATCGTCGCGCGGATGCCAGTTCAAATGCACGTTCTGCATCGTGAATACGATGTTCCCGACTGGCTACAGGAAGAGGGATGTGGAGAGCGTGATTTGCGACCTGCGGGATAAGCGGCAATACGGACGAGAGTTACTTTTCGTAGACAATGACTTTGCCGCATTTCGCCCTTATACGAAGAAGTTGCTGCGGCGCATGATAGAGGAAAACCTCGATTTTGACATTATTGTGCTCACACGTGTGGAAGTGGCAAGAGATGATGAAATCCTCTCCTTGATGCGACAAGCCGGGATAACCCAGATCTACCAGGGCTATGAATCGGTTCAGCCGGAGACCCTGGTTGGCTATGACAAGAAACAGACGGTTGAGAAAATCGTCGCCACGATTGATAAGTTGCATTCCTTTGGGTTTCGCATATCCGGCTCGTTCGTGGTGGGCGCCGACACCGATACGTTGCAAACGATTCAACACACGATTGATTTTGTTCTCGATCAGGAGCTTACGATCGGCTACTTCTTCCCGGTGTGGGGCCACTATCCCGAACAGATCCGCGGGTACGAAGCCATTATTCCCTGGTATCGCAGCATCTTTCGGGGATGGAAATACTGTGACGGGAATTTCGTTACCCACTTCCCGCTCCATATGCGGCCATCGGACCTGCAGCGGGCACTCATCGGCGCCCCACGCCAGGTGTTTTCCGCTTCGGAAATTCTGAAAGCGTGCCGGCGTGGGAAATACGTCGACGCCAAGGAGAAACTGACGCACCGATACATGTGGTGGTTGATCGAGAAAGCCATGCGGGAATACATCCCATTCTTGGAAGAGTTGGAGGAAGGCCTTTACGATCACGACTCCAATCTTCGACTAGATAGTTTGATCAAGCGGGTGCGCGAGGACGGCTGGTGGACCTTTAAAGAAGGGAATCGGTCTATTGAAACGCTGGGCCTGTCAGCCCTCGAGCTTCCCACTGCGATCACGAACAACATTACCTGCCTGCCGCCGAAACTCGGCGCAGCGCAGGTTGGATAGCAAGGCCGGGATTGCCGGTCCGAAAGGAGTTAGTATGGAGCTGTCCACGGTCCAACCCAGGGCTTCGGAAGATACGAGCCGAGGCAAGAAGCTCAAGAAAATAACCTTTATCGAACTGGACTCGGTGTACAACGACTTCTCGACGCCTACCATCATGCCGAGAACCTACGGGATGGTGGTAGTAGCTTCGGTAGTTCGCAATCTCGGCTATGACGTAAAGGTTTTTTGCGAACACGTAGCTCCCATTGATATGCAACGGGTTAAAGAGTCCGACCTGATCTGTTTTTCGGGGCTCACCGGATCTGCGAATAAGACTTTCACCCTCGCAGATTTTATTCGCCGTAATTACGGCATCCCGATGGTTTATGGCGGCACCTTCGCCAGTTACTTTTCCGATCTTTGCCTGGAGCATGTCGACTACGTGATTCGGAACGAGGGCGATGAAACCATCGTCGACTTGATACAAGCATTGGAAGAATCGCGCAGCCTTGAGGGCATCCGTGGTCTCTCGTTCCGCGATACTGCGGGGAACGTCCACAATCCAGCACGCGATGCAGTCAAGGAGTTTGACGTTATTCACGATCTGTCTCTGGTGGAGGGTTACACGCAGGAGAGCCAATGGAAGTTAATCTTGAACAGGCGCAAGATCCGCTGGATATGCTTGCAAGCAACCCGAGGCTGCCCGTTTTCCTGCAATTTCTGCGTCGCTCCGGTTATGTACGGCCGCGGCTACCGCATGCGCACCATAGACAGCGTTATTGCTGACATCAAGGACAAACTGCGTTACGGCAACTACTTTCTCTTCGTGGACAACTATTTCACGGCCAATCGCAAGTATACGAAAGATCTCTTGCGCCGCATGATCGCGGAAGGCATCCAGGGAACGTTTTCCGGGTTTACCCGCTGCGAGGCGACCGAAGACGACGAATTGATGGCTCTCCTGAAGCAGGCTGGATTTCAAACCATGTACATGGGGGCGGAGTCGCTCAGCGACGATGTTCTCATCCGGCTGAATAAGCACCAAACCATCGAGAAGGTCCGGCGCGCAATCGAGACCATCAAGAGCCACGGCATGATGGTGACCATCACCTTCCAGGCAGGAAACGATGACGACGACCGTTTCGCGGTCCAGCGCGCTGTTGACTTTGGCCTGGAACACGATGTCGATGGGGTCTACTTCATCTCCGCCTGGTCCTGGCCCGAAGACCACAAACCAGTGCTGGATAAGCAACGCATGGTCCTCAAAAGCCTGGATTATGCCAACGGCCACTTTGTCACTCACTTTCCCATGCAGATGAAACCCAGCACTCTGCAGCGCTCTCTTCTTGACCAGCAACGCCGGTTTTGGTCCCTAACGCGTATCCCGGGGTTCATTCGCCGCAAACGCTGGGACCGCGTCTTCCACTTGATCATGCAGAGATACGCCTTGGCGAATTTTGAAAAGCCGGTGCGCGAGTACGTGCCCTATCTGGAGAAGATCGAGCGTGAGTACTATGACCAAAACGAACACTTGGACCTGGACAAAATTGCGCAACGCGATCTTCGCTACGACGGCGAATTTAGCGAGCGATATGTGGGCCGCCTGGTAGGCGCCTATCAGGGGGTTGAAGCTGGCCAACTCAGGCCCGTATTGGGTTACCACCCCTGAGCGGTTTTCCCGCTTAGTGGTAGCAGTCGGACATGACAAGTCCAGTTCGGCATCCACCGGAGTTGGATTGCGCTTTCTCCAATTCGGGCCATACTTTACTTGCCGCGAGAGACGGAGCGATGGCGCATTCTCGTGTCGGAGAGACCATGAAGAAAAAAATCACGCTGATTAAAGTAGAACCTGGCCGCACCAACGTATACTCCACGTTTGCTTATCCAGGCTTGGCTTTGCCCCTGCTTGGCACGGTTCTGAAGCAAAAGGGTTATGACGTCAAGGTCTACATTGAGGCAATACGCAAGTGGAATTGGGACAGGATACTGGAGTCAGACCTAGTCGCGCTAACGGTCAACTCAGCAGAGGTTAAGGAGTGCTATGCATTGGCGGACGAGATACGATCCAAGACTTCGATCCCAATTGTGATGGGTGGCTACCATGTGACCTACTTGGCTGCGGAAGCTCTCGACCACTGTGATTACGTCGTGCGCGGCGAAGGCGAAGCAACCCTGGCCGAATTGGCGGATGAGTTGTTGCTGGGCAGCGCCAAAGTCGATAACATTCGAGGCATTTCGTACCGGAGGAACGGCGAAACGATCGATAACCCGGAGCGTCCTCTACTCCCAAACATCGACCTCATCCCGGATCAGTCGTTGATCGAGGGCTACGTGGAGTATCATCGCCGTTTCTTCCAGCATTTCTTTCCCACGGGCGCGTTGGTGGCGTCGTCACGAGGTTGTCCTTACAACTGTACCTTTTGCTCGATTATTGAAGTTTATCAGCGGACAACACGCTTTCGCAGTCCTGACGCGGTCATTGAGGACATCCGAGAACAGATCCGTCTGACGGGAAAGCCCTACGTCTTTTTCGCGGATGACAACTTTACGGCGCACGTTCGTAAATGCAAATCTTTGCTCCGTCATTTGATCGACGCAAAGCTTAACATCAAGTTTTCCGCACAGGTCCGCCTGGAATTCAGCAAGGACGAGGAATTTATTCAGTTAATGAAGGAAGCCGGCTGCTACATGGTGTTTATAGGCTTCGAATCGATTAATCCTCAAACTCTTCTGGATTTTCAGAAAAAGCAGACCGTCGAAGATATTGTGTACTGCATTGACCGATTGCATAGGGCGAAGATGCACATTCACGGTATGTTCGTGCTCGGCGGCGACGCCGACGATGTGAATACGGTGAGGGAGACGGCTACTTTCGCGGTAAAGAAACAACTCGATTCAGTCCAATTCTTGCCTCTTTATCCGCTTCCCGGGACGCAACTCATCAATCAACTCAAGAAAGAGGCCCGTTTGTTCCTGACCTTGAATCCGACGTCTGGCCACTACGAACTCGACTACGGTGTCGGCAATTTTGTGCTCATGCAACCCAAGAAGATTAACCCAGTGACCCTGCAGCAAGAACTGGTGAAAGCGTACGAAACCTTTTACTCGGTCAAGAACATCGCTCGCACAGCGCTGCGGACAAGGAATCTAGAGTCGACGATTACGAAGGCAGTGGGACGTCACTTGGTCCAGTCAGGCAAGAAGCAAATCGATGAACACGTGGAATGGATGCATCGCCACGGATTCACCAAGGACTGGAAGGACTTTGCCGGTTCCCCGCCAGAGGCTCCGGCCAGTTCGCCTACTCTAGTCCAGCTCCAGGCAACATGATGCTTGGCAGCCTAGTGATTCACGGCAACGCAGTTGAAAACGGCGCTTTTATTTCTGGTGAAACACCGGGCCGGAGTATGCGGCCTTTCATTTGCGAGAGAATAGAAAGCGCCGCCCAGCGCTTCCCAGATCGTATTGCGTTGCAGATACATCGCGGCGCGACTTCCACCTCTTATACATATCGGCAGACAGCCGAGTTTGCCAACAATCTTTGCCGGTCTCTAAAACTCAGAGGACTCGAAAAAGGAGATCGCGTTGCAATCTGGTCGCCTACCGGACCCGAATGGGCCATCGCTTGCCTCGGAATTCTGTGCAGTGGCGCCGTTGTAGTGCCCTTGGACGTCGAATATGGTCCCGAACAAGTTGTTCCCATACTAGTGGAGACCGGCTGCAAACTTATTTTTACGGTAGGCGATAAAGTCGCTTCGCTGCAAAAGTTGGCTACGAGACTTCCCGCCGCGCCCATAATCGTTAGTTTGGATCCTTGTGATGAATTGAACGAATTTTATTTCGTAGATAGCCTTTTGGGGGACGGGGACATGCTCTCTCCCCAGTTGATCGACCCGGGGGATGTGGCAGCGATTGTCTATACGTCAGGAACCACAGGACAACCGAGGGGCGTAGTTGTTCCGCATCGGAGCATCGCAGCTACCACCCTGGGCATGCTGAAATATCTCGATATAACTCCAGACGACAACGTTCTGGCCGTAGTTCCCTCACACCACGTCTTTGCATTCATTGCTAGTCTTCTCGTGCCTTTGAGCGCAGGCGCGACAATCACCTATCTGCAGACGGTGAAGAGCACCGAATTGCTGAAAACTGTGCAAGATGCTGGAATCACGATTTTCCCGTGTGTGCCGCAGGTTTTCTATGCCCTTCACAAAAGGATACTGACGGAAGTCGGGCGCAGGCCTTTGGTGGTGCGCGGATTGTTTAGGCTTCTTCAGAGCCTCTGCACCGGCCTGCGGCGGTGGGGCGTCAATCCAGGACGAGCGTTCTTTCCCGCCATCCATAAAATGTTGGGTGGTCGCCTCAGGCTTTTGCTCAGTGGTGGATCGTACTTTGATCCAGATGTCGTCCGTGATTTCTACAGTCTAGGTTTTACGGTTCAGCAGGGTTATGGTCTCACGGAGAGCTTTGGCGGAGGGACAATTACGCCGGCCAGTTACACCGCCCTCGGCTCGGTGGGAGTCGCCCTTCCCGGTGTTGAAGTGAAGATCGTCGAACCGGACGCTTCTGGCATGGGAGAAATTGCAATCGCCGGACTTTCAGTCATGCACGGGTACCTTAATGATCCAGCACCTACGGATGACGTTCTTCGTGATGGCTGGCTCTCCACGGGGGATCTTGGATACGTGGACGGTGATGGGAACTTGCACGTCACCGGCCGCAAGAAAGAACTCATTGTGCTGAGTTCCGGCAAGAAACTGTTGCCCGAGGAAATAGAGGCACACTATCTAAAGAGCCCCTGCCTTAAAGAAATGTGCGTGATGGGCTTTTCAGGGGCTTCCGACTACGCTGGGGCGGAGAAGCTTCATGCCATTGTGGTGCCGGATTTCGATTATCTCAAGGAACAGAGAATCGTAAATTCTAGAGAAGCGATACGCGGCGCGATTGAGAGACGGTCGGCCCAATTGCCCATGCACAAGCGGCTTCTCTCCTATGAGGTTCAAGCGCGGCCGTTGCCGCGCACTGCGACCAGGAAACTAATGCGGCGGCTGGTCAAGAATGAGTGCGCTTCTCATTCGCTGGTGGGTGACCATGGCAGGGAAAAGCAATATGACTATTCGGCAGGAGATGACTTTCTACTCGATACCGAGAGCGCTCGACAAGTCTTGGACGTGATCAAGAGAGAATCCCGCGTCGAATCAACTTTGCATCCCGGCATGAACTTTGAACTCGATTTGGGCTTTGATTCATTACGACGGATTGAGTTGATTGCAAACATCGAACAGGTATTGAGTATTCACTTGTATGACAATGGCATCAGTCAGTGCTTTACGATCCGTGATGTGCTCAAGCAAGTGGCGCATCAAGGGCATAAAGGCCCTCCCCATCTGCAGGGAAGTGCCGGCACAACACGAGTAACATGGAAGGAACTTCTGGCCTCCGCAAGCCCTGGAGGCATGCAGCAAAACTACGCGGTACGCCCGCGTCCGATTGTCAGTTTTATAGACTTTTTGCTCCTCAAACTCGTCCTCATGGTCTCGAAGATTCTGTTCCGGCTTGAAGTGGAAGGCATCGAAAATCTGCCTCGGCAAGGGCCATACCTCATCTGCCCCAATCATCAGGGCTACCTGGATGGAGTTCTGGTCACAAGTGCCTTTCCATATTCCGTTGTGAAGGATCTTTTTTCATTGGGCTGGAGTCCCTACTACTCCACAGGATTAAGACGTGTTCTTGCGAACATGATTAAGACGCTTCCCATCGACCCGGACAGCAATCTGCTGCCTGCTATGAAGACCAGCAGCCTCGGGCTTAAATCGGGAAAGATCCTGTTGATGTTTCCAGAAGGCGGTATGAGCATCGATGGAGAGTTGCAGACCTTCAAGAAAGGCGCAGCTATCCTCGCTCAAGAACTGGGAGTTCCCGTTGTGCCCGTCGCTATTAAGGGATCTTTTGCTGTTTGGTCAAAGGTGAGCAAGGGATTGCGCCTTGCCCCAGTCAAGATAAAAATTGGTACTCCCCTAACTCTGGATGCTCCGGAGCAACTCGCTGGCGATACAGACAGAGGCTACGCCCGGGGCGCCAACCGGATACAAAGCGAACTCCGGACCCTGCTCGAAACTCAGTAGGCTACAAGCTACACACACGTGCCAGAGAAGCTTAGTGCGGCAAGATCTCCTTCAGCGCCCACCCAATCCTATCCACCTCTTCGCGGATAACTCGGATTGACTGCTGGTTTTTTACCGGGTGGGCTAAGGGAGTGATCCTTCCAGCGGGCCGCGGATTTGATGATTACGAACCCAAATAAAGTTAAGCCTTGCACTCCTCTGCTTGCGAACTCGGTACGCATCACTGACGAGGGAGATTTCCGTCCGTCGGATCGTTTCCGAGTCGCCCGTCGCTGTGTCACCATGGCCGGCACGCTTAAGCGATGCGGGTTGCTTCCCAGTCGGCGCTGGACTTTGGTGATTAACTGTGGTTAACTAGCGTATGTCATCCACAGTTAATCCATCCGGGATCGCCGGTGGTCGGAATTGAAGGGAGTACTCTCTTGAGGGGATGTGCCCTCCGCCCCGTTCTATTAGTCGTCGCTGTCGCAGTTCTCTCAGCGCAGGCACTGGGCCAAGGCGAGACCACGAGCGCCATCGTTGGCGAAGTCAAGGACGTGACCAATGCAGTTGTGACGCGCGCCACTGTGACGATCGCCAATCGCGAGACCGGCCTAAAGCGCAGCGCCCGGACCGACGACGCAGGCCGGTTCAATTTCCCGCAGTTAAAGCCGGGCACGTATTCGGTCAAAGCGGAAGCTCCCGGCTTCGAATCGCAGCAAAATGACAATGTCGTTTCGGGTCTGGGCCAGAAGCAAACCGTCGATTTCACGCTCAAGATCGCCCGCTCCAGCGAGGTGGTTGAGGTCAACAGCGAAGCTCCACTCATCAACCCGGAAAACGCAAACACTTCCACCACTCTGAATGCGCCTGCGCTTGAGAATCTGCCGAATCCGGGTGGGGACCTCACTTACCCTCTGCAGTTTGCCCCTGGCGCGCTCATCAACACGGCTGGCAGCAGCAACGATTTCGTCGGCGGCACCAGCGGGTATGGCAATGTCGAATTTAACGGCCTGCCTGCCCTCTCCAACGGCTACATCGTTGATGGGCTGGAAACCAACGACCCGCTCACCAATCTCAACAGCGGCCTTTCCACCAACCTCGTCCTGGGGCTGAATTCGATCTCCGAAGTGACCGTCAATACTCTTTCCTATTCCGTCGATCAAGGAAGGTATGGAGCATCCCAAGTCGACTACGTCACCAAGTCCGGCACGAATCAGTTTCACGGGAATCTCTACGAACTGTGGAATGGCGCGCTGCTCAATGCGGCGGACTACTTCACGAATGCGACGCCAGGAAACCACAAGCCCGGATCAACCGTGAATCACTTTGGAGGTAGTGTCGGGGGCCCGATCGCGCACGATAAGCTCTTTTTCTTTTTCGACAGCGAATGGGTTCGCATCGCGCTGCCCATCGTCACCCCGGCGATTGTTCCCAGTCCGGCGTTCCAGCAATACGTCTTACAGCAACTTCCTCCGCAGTCGGTCCCGTTCTATCAGCAGATGTTCTCGCTCTTTGGAAATACCAGCGGCACACCCACCGCCATACTCGGCTGTCCGCTCGCTGCAGGAGGGGGTTGCGCCAACCGGCAGAGTGTTTCGCACTCCAGCGACGACCACGAGCAGGTACAAACCCTTCGCGTCGACTACAACATCAACCAGAAAGATACGGCGTGGTTTCGCTTTCAGGTCGACACCGGCGTGCAGGCTGCTTACACCGACCCCATCAACTCTTTATTTGACGCGGTGTCTCCTCAACCTCTCTATTCGTTTGCGGCAGGACACACGCACGTCTTCTCGCAGAACCTGGTGAACTACTTCAATCCCGCATTCTCCTGGTACGAGAGCCTGTTCGGTCCCAGTGACTCGCAGAAGACCCTTGCCGCGTTTCCCATCGTATTGCAGGGCGGCGGCGCAAACCCGTTCACCCCCATCGGAGGGCTTGACAACACCTGGGTTCAAGGCCGGCGCGCCTCCCGCTTCTTCCTCAACGACAACCTCGCCTGGAGCCATGGCGCTCACGAACTCAGGTTTGGCACCAACACCCGCATCCTCCGCCTGAACGACTATGACTTCGGCGAAGGCACAGTTCCCACCGTCACCTACGCGAACCTGCGGCAATTCATCTCTGGAGTGGCGAACACCGCCTCGCAGACGTTCCCTTCAAATCCCAACCAGCCCTTCAACTTTCTTAATCTCGATGTCTACGCGCAAGACACCTGGAAAGTGACTCGCAAACTGACTTGGACGTTCGGCCTGCGCGACACTTTCAACTCCAATCCGCTGAATCCGCACGATCAAGTCGCCCGTCTGAGCGGCTCTTTCAGTTCCATCTCGCACGATGTCAATCAACCACTGAACGCCGCGATTCAAACTCATCTCGGCAATCTGTTCTCTTCCACGCCGCTGGCCATTCTCCAACCAAGAACGGCGATTGCCTGGCAGTTCGAGCCGAAAACCGTACTCCGCACTGGCTTCGGCATTTTCAGCGACATCTTGCCCGGCAGTGTGGCTGACCTGATTGGCACGAATCCTCCATACGATAAAACGTTTCAAGGAGGACTGCTCGGCACCGTGGGCGGTACGGCAATCGCGCCGGCAGTGCCTAACAGTGCAGTCGACGCAACCATTGCAGCGAATCAGATTTTTACTTCGGGATTTCCCCAGGGCCGGCTCTCCTGCGCATCTCCGCAGGCAAATCCCACAACTTGTCTTCCGCCAGTCGCGATAACGGCAGTCCCCGACGGCAAACTTCACGCGCCATACTTCATGGAGTGGAGCCTGGGAATGGAACATCAATTCGGAACCACGGCCAGTCTGCAGGCACAATACGTGGGCACGCGGGCCGTGAACCAGCCCTACTCAACCCAAGTCAACGGCTACCAGACCGTGTGCCAGGGCTGCTTTGCGCCATTCCCCTACCTGCAGCCAACCGATCCCCGATTCGGCGCGGTCACGCAGCTCTCCACCGGCGCGAACAGTCACTACAACGGCCTTCAACTCACCGCCATGAAACGGCTCGGCCATGGTCTGCAAGGGCAGGTCAACTACACCTTCAGCCGTTGCATGGATACAGTCTCGAACGGCGGGTTCCTGCAATTCTCCGCGGGAGGAATTCTTTCGCCTCTGCCGGGAGAACTTGCCCGCGACTACGGACCCTGCGATTACGACATCCGGCACAATCTCAACGGGCAATACGTGTATCAGTTGCCGGTGAAAGTGCGTAATCATTCTCTGGGTTACGCGCTGAATGGCTGGCAGCTTTCCGGAACCGTGTTTTGGCACAGCGGGGTACCGTTCTCGGTTCTGAGCACGCCTTATTCGGCTACCAATCCAAGCACCGGGAACCCAGAGGGAATTGTGCAGGGCAGTGGGCCGGAGTTCGCGAGTCTTGTGCCGGGAGTGAATCCCTACTGTCGCCATTGCAATCTTCCCGTTACCCAGGCGGGCACAATTCAGTGGCTCAATCCCGATGCTTTCGTCTCGGCGGTTGATCCCAGCACCGGCCAGTGCTACGGCGGCGACAGCCCGCAGAATTGTCAATTCGGAAACCTCGGCCGCAACTCACTGCGCGGCCCTGATTTTCTCTGGAGTGACTTCTACCTCACGAAATGGTTTCCCGTGACCGAGCACGTGAAGCTGCGGCTTGAGGGCCAGTTTTTCAATGTCTTCAACCATCCAAATTTCGGCCTGCCCAGCGTGGTGCAGGCCGGTATTCCAGGCCAACCCTCCACCCAAACTGGATTCGGAGCGCTCACTTCCACCACCTCTCCGCCGACCGGCCTGCTCGGCGTGGGTTTGGGCGGCGACAGCACTCCCCGCATGATCGCCTTTCAGGCGCGGTTGGAATTCTGAACATTCTATAAATGGATTCCGCCCGGGGCAGCGGGTCCCCATCCTGAACGTGTTGTAGCTGGCCGGAATGAATTGAGGGTGCAGCGGAAAAGATTGGTAAGTGATTGAAAGAATGGAGCCGACGAGCGGACTTGAACCGCTGACCTGCCGATTACGAATCGGCTGCTCTACCAACTGAGCTACGTCGGCTTTCTGTTTTGACCGTTTCCAGTTTATCAAATCGCCGCCGTGACGGCCTCAGTTGGTCGGGCAGATATTGTCTTTAACAGAAGAAAATCCACGCACCAGGTTCAGGTTACGAGGCTCAACTATGCGGCGCGCGCGGCAACCAGGGCGTCGTATTCCTGTTGCGACTGGGCAGGCAGCAAGACCCAGAGCGTATACACTCCGACGGCCGTACCGAAAGGAACGTTGAACAGCGAGATGAAGCCCAGAACCAGTGCGATGATGCGAGCCCAGGGCTCCCGTTGCATCAAGCCCCATCCGGCGATAAATCCGCAGGCGGCTTTGGCCAGAATAAAAATTGCGATCACACTCAACAGTGGACGCAAGAAAGCGGTCGGCGCTTCGGGTGCGCCCATGCCATGCAAATGAGCGAACAACGTGTTGGCAAGGATATACAGAATCACGCCACCGATGGTGTTGAACGCGGATATGGCAAGCCAAAAGATGCCCAGTAAATGAACGTGCCCCTGCACGCGCCCGGCAGCCATCTGCATCGCTGTCGTTGGCCCGACAACTTGCTTGCCGCACCGGCCGCAAAACGCCTGGCCAGGTTGCACCGCCGTGCCACATGCATCACAGAACATGATTTCCTCCCGCCAAATTCGTGAACGGGCCAACATAAGACTCAACAGATGATACGCAATTCGTGCTCAATAGTTCCCGCTGCTGCCCGCCCAGTCTGCTACACGTGCGAGACGCAAACGAAAAGGCCGCCCGGCAACAGGGTGGCCTTCTCTTTTTCAAGGGAGAATAGTTCCAACGGAAGGCAAAGTCCGTCAAAACTTTCTGGACAAAATCTTATGGGCCGAAAAAGGGGGGTGTCAAGCAATTTTTGGTAAATAAATGTCTTTGGTTTCAATGACTTACGGAATCAATCAACATGCCGCCGAACCGTTTCAATTTGAGACGAGAACTCTGCAAAACGGCCCTAACCCAATATTCCTAAAGCACTTAGGCTCCTTTGGATCCCTCTGTCGTGCTCGGCAGGCGCCCGGCAGGACCAGGCTCGGCGGTCTGTCCCAAGTCTAGAGAAATGAACTCGGTTTGGTCCGGCCGGCCAAAAACTGGACCGGGAAAAAACTTCCGCAACAAGATGCGAGCGCCGCCGAATGCCACTCCCGCCGCCAGCGAGAGCGCACCAATGATGAAGCACAAGAGAATGATGTTCACCAGCAGGTTGGCAACGTTGTTCTTCTTGTCGAAATAGGTGTTCTCGTTCCAGGTGACGCTGGGATCCCAGTTCACGGCGCCCAAAAGCGTATGCGCGTCGCTCTGCGAAAGAGGACCGGCAACGATCGCAACGATCGGCCCGGTGCGCTTATCGAAAAACGGGCCCACATTTTCCACGGCCGCAACTCCGGGCTGAGGCTGAGCTGCATGGTGCGCGGCGTCGATCCGGCGCAAATGCTCAGCAGCCAACGCCGGCGTCGGATACTCGATCAGCATCAGCGTGGCTTCCCCGCCGGAAGTGTTGTACTGCCCGAGCGCCACTTCAGGGCTGGCGCTGAAATCGACCAACTCCGCGGGAAGAGGAGAGCCGATTGCGCCCAGCGCCAACGGTCCTTCCGCGTATCTCTCGGTGTTGGCCTCGTAACCGTGGTGCGGCATGAAGGCGAGGATTGGAGGCAGGTTGCCGGCGTTTCCGCTCGGGCGCGGCAGCACGCCGGCCAACTCACGCAGTCCCGCCGCCGACATCACCGACAACTGGCTGAACACCGCGTCCACCACAATGTGCCCGCGGTAAAACAGCACGCGCAGATTGAGCGATGCGCCCTGGTCGCCAATCTCTTCCCGCGCCATCCCCGGTTGCAGATAGAAACTGTATGCGCCGAACGCGCCGCTGGCGTCGGTGAAGCGCGCCGCGCGGATTTTCAGCGTGCGGCCGTCGTCGCTCTTGAAGATAGCGGCCTC
>Ga0302324_100011992_pt1 | contig 17729 bp, 17 predicted proteins | sample Palsa_T0_1_FD_201949 | JGI IMG/M metagenome (GOLD analysis project Ga0302324, IMG submission 201949) | Peat permafrost microbial communities from Stordalen Mire near Abisko, Sweden - Palsa_T0_1 | ecosystem: Environmental > Terrestrial > Soil > Palsa > Peat permafrost | place: Sweden: Abisko... | reverse complement strand
GGTCCTGCTCAGGAAGGTAGGTTCGGTAGCCCTTTGGCATAAAACATTATGTACCGGTTCTGTTTCGTTTGAACCCGCGAAGTTGGAGAATACTCGGACAGGCTCCTAGAGCAACCCACTCGAGCAACCCACTCGAGCCACCAATCAAAGCTAACCCGCCGGTAGCTAATGCGCCAGCACGCCCGCCGGATTCTCCATAACCGCGAATCCGGTGAAGTCGCCCGCTTCATCCACCTCTATTTCCTCGGCCGGTCCCACAATTTCCAGTGTCGAATTCTCGACGATTTTGTCCTTCAGGTTCTCGCTTAGCCTCAGAAATCCGAGTTCCATCGAATTCTTGATCCAACCGTAGGTAACTTCCGACAGATCAATGCGGCCCACCACGGTTGAAATCCGCTCCAGGCATTCCCGATCGCTGGCGAAGTGAATCGGCGTTTTGATCTCCGAGGGAGTGTTCGCGGTGAGCGAGTTCACCAGCGTCGCATTCCAATCGATTTTTGCGAGCAGCCGGTTGTGGACCACGTCCGCCATGCCCACGCCCATCGCGTTGCCATAAGTGTGCGAGCTTAAATCGCGGACGAAAATGCGCTCCATGCGCGGCTCACCGTGCCAGGGGTTCGCCTCGCCGTGGACGCTTCGGTTCACCACCTTGCTATCCATGCCGGAGCCGCTGATGTTCTTGCCGATTTCGTCCACGATCAGGACGTCCAAGGGGAAGGGAAGACGGCCCATCCAGCCGCGGACTTCGAGCAGCAGTTCCTCGTCGGCCCGCTCCATCTCTGCGGCAGGCACCGCGACAATACGGCCCGTGTTGTGATTGGCGTCCTCGAGAATCGCCAGCCCGCCGAGCATCTTCCCGGAAGTAAGCACCTGGCGTCCGACGGTACGGATGACGTGCTCCAGGCCGAGCTTGTAGCCGTAGATGTGATAGCGCTGCGCGCCGGCGAACTTGCCCAGGCCGATGGCCATCATTTTGAACAGCCCGCTTTCGAGCTTGCCTGAAAAATCGGTGTGCCATTTGACGCGGCCGATCAGCATGACGCCATCGCTCTCAAAAGCGGCGCGGTCCATGAACGTCTCGATGCCCTCCGGCGTGCGGCCGGTGGGAACCACGTCCAGCGAGCTCACCACCGGGCAGTCCATGGTGGCTTCATGAATGCCATAGTGCGCAAGAACGTCGGCCTGGCCCTCGGCGGTGGCGCCGCCGTGGCTGCCCATGGAAGGGAAGATGAACGGGCGCGCGCCTTGCGATTTCCAGTAATCCACGGCGGCGCGGGTGATGGTGGCGATATTCGCAATGCCCCGGCTACCCACGCCGATGGCGATGCGGGAGCCGGCAGCGGCGCTCGAGGAAGGCACGCGCGACGCGAATTGGCGTGCCGTGAGCTGGCGCAAAACCTCGGCGCGAACGTCGGGGATGGAGCGATCGGGGAAGTGCTGGCGGACGGGAAGCATGCGGGGCAGCGGCATATTTTCAGGATACCTTCTTGCGCTTCCTCGGCGATGCGGCGAACTGGTGTTGATGCCCTTCCATCCACACGCGCGATCCGTGAAACACCACGCCTTCAGCTTCCAGCCTCAGCCGCTGTTCGAGGCCGTTTTCACCGGGCAGCGAAATTCTCCCCTTGGCTCCCACCACACGATGCCAGGCGAGCGCGCGTGCGCCTTTGAGCGCCCACACTACCTGGCGGGCGCAACCGGGAAAACCGGCCGCGCGCGCAACGTCGCCGTAGGTGGACACTTTGCCTTTCGGTATTTTCCGAATGGTGTCGCGAATGATTTCCAGCACGGCGCTCTATTGTGCCCGATACCATGCTAAAGTCCGGCGCAGACCTTCTTCGAGCGAATATTGAGGATGATGGCCCAGATCGCGACGCGCGGCCGTTGTGTCGGCCTGCGAATCGTGGACATCGCCGGCGCGCGGCGGCCCGTAATTCGGCCGCAGCGTAATCCCCTCGATTTTTTGCAGCAGATCCCAGACGTAGTTGAGCGAGTACCTGTTCCCATTTCCGGCGTTGTACATCTTGCCCGCCACTCCCGGCGCCGCGGCCGCCTTGGAGCACAATGCCGCGACATCCTGCACATAAGTGAAGTCACGAGTCTGCTCGCCGTCGCCGAAGATGACGGGCGGGCAGCGTTCCATCAAGGATTTCAAAAACAGCGACAGCACGCCGGAGTAAGGACTGGTGGGATCTTGCCGCTCACCATAGACATTGAAGAATCGCAGCGCGACGGTTTCCACGCCGAAGCAGGAATGAAACACGCTGGCGTAATACTCACCCATGAGCTTCTGCGCCGCGTAAGGGGACTTGGGGCGCGGCAGCATGCTCTCTTCTTTGGGCAGCACAGCGGTGTCGCCGTAAGCCGATGAGGAAGCCGCGTACACCACTCGCCGAACCTTGGCGTCCACGGCGGCGCGCAGCACGTTGAAGGCGCCATCGATGTTTACTTCATGTGACGGAACCGGGTCGTTTATGGAACGCGGGACGGAAGGAATAGCGGCCAGGTGAAACACCACGTCGGCGCCGCGCATGGCGGACAACATGGCGCGGGCGTCGCGAATGTCGGATTGGTCCCATTCAATGCGCGCACGAACCTGGTCCAGGTTTGCTCGATGGCCGGTAAGCAGGTTATCCACGACACGCACCCGGCAGTCGCCTTGTGCGAGCAGGGTACGCACCAGCGTGGAGCCGATGAAACCGGCGCCGCCGGTGACCACATAACCCGTCATCCGTTCATCGATTGTCGTCTATCGGTCCGCCGTTGGTCAATTCCACTTCGGAGCATCCCATTCCGGAGCATCAGCTAAGGAGCAGGCGCAACGAATCCAGGTGGTACTCCTTGCCAGACCTCGAGCCCGAACCATTGGTTGGTGGTGCCTAGAAAGAAGCCGTAAGGTGTGACGCATAGCGAGCGGATACCGTCGTTGAACTTGTCACCAAAACCGGTCTGATCAATCAGATTAAAGGTGACGCCGTCATCGGTGTAATAGAAGTTGAAGCCCATGTTTTGGTCCAGGAAGGTTGGGTTGTCAAACCGCAACGTCGTGGACTCATTGAAGGTTCCAACATACAACCGGCCGTCGAACACCACCAGGCGCCAAATATGTTCGTTGTACTTCCAGCCAAAGCCGACGCCATAACCGCTAAGCGGGGTCATCATGGTGCCATTGGGCAAAGTACGATCCGCCCCTACCACCACGTTCCACGTGTTATCGGCATTGATGACGAACAACTCCGCTCCCTGCGCGTTGTAGTCGGCGCCGTGGCGCAATCCGTCACCTCCCACATATAAGCTCCCATTAAAGACCGCCATACTCAGGATCGACTTATTGGGCCACGGATTCTTATAACCCCCGTCGACGATGACGGGTGTCATTCTATACGGTATGGCCCCAGTGGCGTTTGTTTTGTAAACGGAGAACCCCGTAGTCCCGTTGGCAAACGAGACGTACAGGTAGTTGTTAAACACGCATATTTCTTCCGCATTTGCAGTGGGGCTGGTAACGATCTGAAACGCATTATCGCCCTGCTCGGGATGGGCGGCTTCGAGCAGCGCCCACGGCTCAGAGGCGATCAGGAACAAATTGCCGTTGTAGGTGGCCGCGCCCCGAAAGCACTGGCTGTTCATGTCGCCCAACACCGTGCCGGGATCCTGCGCCAGAGGAGCGAAGTTGACGCCGTCGATGGAGCGCAGGACCCGCGCTCCGGGAATCCCGGGATAGATCGATATGGCCGAACATCCACTCACGTACAGAGCCTGCGTTCCGCTTTGTTCCGTGAATATGAACATGTTGCGATAACCGATGTCGGCCGCCGTGTACAGTTGCGGATTGGTGTTGGGAATCGGTATGTCGTTGGGCGCTTGAAAGACCATGGTCCACTGGGTGGTTGCGGGATTCCAGGACCAGATCTCGGCCTGCAGCGGCAGCAGGTCCGGATTGGCGGTGCACTTGATATTCGGGTCGCCCGGAGGATAGGGAGTTGCAGGATTCGTCAGGTGCGCCGCTTCCTTCACCACGCATTCATTGGCCCGATTGGTGCCCACCAGGAGGTTCCCGTTGAACCACGACATGGACCAGGCCCAACTGTTCTGTCGATCGCCGAAGCCTTCCGGAGCAACTTGTGTCCACGTATTCGGAAAGGTCAGAGGTGGATATTGGCTTTGGGCCGAGGCCAGCTGGACCAATATCAACGCTCCCGCAACTAGCGATCCGGATAAACGCAAGAACCTGCTAACGTTATTCCGGCGCGTGCTAACATCCATTTCGAGTTCTCCGATCCTGGCAGTTTGTGGCGAGCGACTGGCGGCATTCTGCAAAGAAATTATCCCGCCGGTCAAACCCTCTGTCAAGGCGATTGGAGCTTCGGCGGCGCAGAATAGTACCGCGAACGGTACTATTTGTACGGGTACTGGATCTTAGGAATCTCGACATTTAAAAACATTTTTGACCCTCTGCGCAGCATATTCGGGAAGGTAAGGCGCGGAATCGCTCACGCCTGTAAGGCTCGCTTATCGCACGGAAACTGAATCGCTCCGCTTGACGCCCACCGCCACCAACGTCAAGCCGGTCCAGGGCAGCAGGCCATCGAAATGCCGCCAGAACCACACGGTCTTGTCGAAGATCTTCAGCATCACTTTGCTGATGCGTTTTCTACGCAGCAGGCTGCCGAACAACCACCAGCCCGCGGCGCCGATCTTGTTCATCTGCTCCATGCGCTGAAGGGAAAATCCGTTCTGTTCAAAGAGGGTGCGCAACTGCGTCTTCGAGAAGCGGCGGCGATGTCCCAACGCGCGGTCCAGAGTTCCGAACAGGGCCTGGCTCTGGGGCGCCAGAACGATGAGCGACCCGCCGGGTTTCAATACTCCCGCCGCGGCCCGCATCACCACCGCGGGATCTGCGACATACTCCAGGACATTCACGCACAGCACGGTATCGAACGGACCGCCCGCCAGTTCATAATCGTCCGGACATTCCGGATCCAGATGTAGCACCGAAACGTTGGGCGTGCGCAGGAATCGATTGCGGAGCGAGTGCAGGTATAGCGGGTCTTTTTCCGCCACCACATACTGCAGACGGCGGCCCATCAGATTACCCGCCACATTGCCGATGCCGGCGCCCAATTCGAGCACCGTGTCGCCCAGGCCCGGCCGCAGCACGCGCGCCAGCCAGTTCAAGTACTGCGGCGTGCCGGTGAGGTTGTTCAAGAAGGCGCGGCCGTAAGGCTCGGTATACAGGTCGTCGATCAGCCAGAAGCGGAAAATCACGCCCAGGGCTTTCACGCCGTCCTTCCAACCGATCTTCTTGCCTTCTTCGTAAGTACGGCCGTGATAGCTGATGGGGACTTCGTAAATGCGGAGCTTTCGCTTGGCGCATTTCATGGTGATCTCAGGCTCGAAACCGAAGCGGTTAGACCGGATGGGGATGCTTTTGAGTAGATCCGTGCGGAAGACTTTGTAGCACGTTTCCATGTCGGTCAGGTTGAGATTGCAGAACATGTTCGACAGCAGCGTCAAAGTCTTGTTGATCATCGAATGCCAGAACGGCAGGATGCGGGTCTGTTCGCGGACCAGATAGCGCGAGCCGAACACCGCGTCCGCGTGGCCGCTCAGCAAGGGACGCAGCAGCGTGGGATATTCGGACGGATCGTATTCCAGGTCGGCGTCCTGAACCAGGCAGAAATCGCCCTGAGCTTCTCGAATCGCGGTGCGGACAGCCGCGCCCTTGCCCTCATTCACCTTTTTTCGGAACAGCCGGATGGACGGTTCCGCGGCGGCCAGGCGGTCTAAGATTTCAGACGTGCCGTCGGTGGAGCAATCGTCGACGATGATCAGCTCCCGCTCCAGGTTCTCGGGCAGGGGAGCGTTCAACACCTGAGCCAGGCTTCGCTCCACCATGGTGCGCTCGTTATAGACGGGGATCAGAATAGAAAGACGCAACTCCCCAGTATAAGTGGGCCGGACGCCCCGTGGTCCGGCTTAAACGAACCAGTGAAATCGGAGGCCGGCGAACGCGTCGGCCTCCAACAGGCTAGCGCTTCACAGTTTCTTTGTGCTGCTCCTTCTGCCTGTTTTGTTCCGGCTGTCTTGGCCGATCGTTCGAGCTACTATCGGACTGGCCTCGCGCCCATTCATCGGCTTGCTTCTGCGCCTCATCCTTGGAGATGCCGTAGCGCTCCTGGATGCGGCCCACCAACTGTTCTTTACTTCCGGCGATCTGGTCGAAATCGCTGTCGGTAAGCTTGCCCCACTGTTCGCGGGCCTTGCCCTTCAGTTGTTTCCAGTTGCCTTCAACTCTGTCCCAATTCATAAGGGTATACTTCTCCTTCCCTCTTCCGCCAGCAAGATGGAAGCCACGGGGAGGGCCCGCATAACAAACTGATTCGCCGTAAAGTCACACCGGGTAACGCTGAAAAACTTACGGACCGCCGTTGTCACCCTCCGGTCACCTCATAGAAAATTTGCCTCGTTCGTGATACCAGTAGAGATTGACCCCTAAACCGCTGGCTCCGATTTTCGAAACCGAACTGCCCGGCGTGGAGCGTTGCGCGCGCGGCAAGGTCCGCGATGTTTATGCCGCCGGCGACTACCTGGTGATCGTCGCCACCGATCGCCTGTCGGCATTCGATTACGTCCTGCCGACTCCGATTCCGGACAAAGGCCGGGTACTCACGGCGCTGACTCTGTTCTGGCTGGAACAGTTGCAGGACATCGTTCCGAACCACTTCGTCTCGGCGGAGGTGGACGATTATCCCCGCGAGTTCCATCCGTATCGGGATCAACTGGAGGCGCGCTCCATGCTGGTGCGGCGTGCCAAGATGATTGAGGTGGAGTGTGTGGCGCGCGGTTATATTTCCGGATCCGGATGGAAAGACTACCGCCGCGACGGCAGTATCTGCGGCATTGCCTTGCCCGCCGGATTGCAGGAGAGCGATGCGCTTCCGAAGCCGATCTTCACGCCTGCTTCCAAGGCTCAATCCGGCCATGACGAGAACATATCGTTTGAGACCGTGGCGCAACAAATCAGCTTGCCTCTGGCGCTAAGGCTCCACGATCTGACGCTGGCCATCTACCAGCGCGCCGCGCAGTACGCTGAAACGCGGGGGATCGTCATCGCCGACACCAAGTTCGAATTTGGATTCGTCGGCGATCAATTGGTGCTGGCAGATGAAGTACTCACGCCCGATTCCTCGCGCTTTTGGCCGCGCGCAGGCTATCAGCCGGGCGGGCCGCAGCCGTCGTTCGACAAGCAGTACGTGCGGGATTATCTGGAATCCATTCATTGGGACAAGCGGCCCCCGGCGCCCGCTCTGCCGCCCGACGTCATGGAGCGGACCAGCGAAAAATACCGCGAGGCGTATCGCGTCCTGACGGGGAAATCGCTTTGAACTGGATGGACCTGCTGCTGGCGCTGGTGATTGTGAGCTCGGTGCTGACTGGCTTTGCCGCCGGATTTGCGCGCGTGGGAGTGGGGTTTGCCGCGCTGATCTTCGGGATGTTTGCCGGCTTCTGGTTTTACGGCATCGTGGCGGCCTACGTCGTCGATTACGTCAGCTCCCAGGCCATCGCCAATCTGATCGGCTTCTTCGTGATCCTGATGGTGGTGATGGTTCTGGGCGCGATTGTGGGCCGCATCCTGGCGAAGTTTTTCAAATGGGTGGGCTTGTCATGGCTGGACCGTTTGCTCGGCGGGGCCTTCGGAGTGGTGCGGGGCTTTGTGATCGCCGCCGCGATGGTAACCGTGCTGCTGGCGTTCTCGCCCTCGCCGCCGCCGCGCTCGGTGGTGGATTCCAAGCTGCTGCCGTACGTGATCAATGTCTCCGATGTGCTGGCGGCGCTGACTCCGCGCGAAATCAAAGATTCGTTTTATGCCACCAAGGACAAAGTGAAGGCGGTTTGGTCCGCGCACAATACGCGCCCGCCGGACGGACTCCGGCGCGAATGAACCTGGTGATTTTCGACCTGGATGGAACGCTGATCGATTCCAAGCTCGATCTGGTACACTCCGTCAACGCCGCTCGCCTGCTGATGAATCTGGGGCCGATTTCCGAGGAGCTGGTTTCTTCCTACGTGGGTAACGGCGCACCGGTATTGCTGCGCCGCGCGCTGGGGCCGGAGGCGAGCGAAGCGGACGTGGCGCGGGCGCTCGAATATTTCCTGAGCTATTACCGCGCGCACATGCTCGACAACACGCGGCTGTATCCGGGTGTGCGGGAGGCGCTGGATCGGCTGCTGGCGGGCGGAGCGAAGATGGCCGTGCTTACCAATAAGCCGGTGCGCTTCAGTCGCGAGATTGTGGACGGTTTGGGGCTGGGAAAGCACTTCTTTCAAATTTACGGCGGCAACAGCTTCGAGCAGAAAAAGCCGGATCCCATCGGCATTGAAACCCTGCTCGGCGAAAGCGGCGTGGCGCGCGAGCGTACCATCATGGTGGGCGACAGCGGCGTCGACGTGCGGACCGCGCGCAATGCCGGGGTAAAGGCTTGCGGCGTGTCCTATGGGTTTCAGCCGGAGACTTTGGTGGAAGAGCCGCCGGACCTGGTGGTGGACAATATGACGGAGCTGGCCGACTACGTGCTTAATCCTCGGGTTTAGTGCGGTTGAACTCGGCGAGCTTTTGCAGCTTGGCCCAGGCTGCGCCGGAATCGATGGATCGGGCCGCGCGATCCATCCCGTCGCGCAAGTTATCCACCAGCCCGGAAGCCAGCAACGCCGCGGCGCTATTTACCAGCACGATGTCGCGCTGAGCCCCGGACTGCCCTTGCAAAACCGCCGTGGCGATTTCGGCATTGCGCGGCCGATCGCCGCCGCGCAGCTCCTCGATATCGGCCTCCGGGACGCCGAAGTCGGCGGGCGTCCATTCGAAGGAGCGCACCTCGTCACGCGCGATCTCGAAGACCAGGGTAGCCCCGCTGGTGGTCACCTCGTCCAATCCGGCATTGCCATTCACGCCGCCATGGACGACGAACGCGCGTTCCGGCTCCAGCCCGGCCAGCGCGTTGGCCAGCAATTCGGCGGTACGCGCGGAAGGCGCGCCGATAAGTTGCCGCGTGGCGCCCGCCGGATTGGTGAGCGGGCCAAGCAGATTGAACACGGTACGCATCTTCAGCTCCAGACGGGCGGCCTGGGCGTGCCGCATGGCCGGGTGAAGCAGGGGAGCGAAGAGAAATCCAATTCCGATTTCGCGGATGGCTTGCGCCACTCGCTCCGTCGGCTGATACACTTCCACGCCTAAATGTTCCAGAATATCGGCGCTGCCGCACTGCGTGGAAAACGAGCGGTTGCCGTGCTTGGCCACGCGCGCGCCCGCCCCCGCTGCCACAAAGGCGGCCACCGTGGAGATATTGAACGTGGAGCCGGCGCCACCGCCCGTCCCGCAGGTATCGAGCAGCGGCTCGGGGTCCACGCAGGCGTCGATTCGAATGGTCTTCTCGCGCATGGCCAGCGCGAAGCCCAACAGCTCCTCGGGCGTTTCACCTTTCATCCGCAGGCCCATGAGAAACGCGGTTATTTGCGGCGTGGTGGCCGAGCCGCTGAGAATGGTGAGCATTGCTTCGCGCGCTTCGGTGGCTGAAAGATCCTCGCTGGCGGCGATTTTGTGGAGGAATGGCAAAAGCATGCGGGGCTTTGGATTCACGTTACCATGAACACGTGGGAACGGCTTTCATGCGGCTGGCTGCAATTGCCACGGTGTTGATGCTTACGGGGCTGCATGCGCAGGAACATCCGCATCCCGCCCCCGGCCCGCCCCCTGCAGCAGAGCCGCCGCCCGTCCCGGCGCCCGCCGCGCCTCCCGCCGCGAGCCCCGCCGCGCCCTCCGTTGACACAACTTCCAAGACCAAGCACTCGATTCAGATCAATGGAAAGGCGCTGGCGTACACGGCCACGGCCGGCACCTTGATCCTGAAGAAGGATGACAAACCTTGGGCCAGCATGTTTTACGTGGCCTACACGCGCGATGACGTGCAGGACGTCGCGAAACGGCCGATTACGTTCGCGTTTAATGGCGGTCCGGGATCTTCAGCGGTGTGGCTGCATCTGGGCGCGTTGGGTCCCAGGCGCGTGGACATGGGCCCGGACGGCCAGCAGCCCAAGCCGCCTTATCGTCTGGTGGACAACGAGGATACGGCGCTGGAATTCACCGACCTGGTGTTCATCGACCCAGTGACCACCGGTTTCAGCCGCGCGGCGCCGGGCGAAAAAGACGCGCAATTCCACGGCTTCGATGGCGATCTGGAATCCGTCGCCGAATTCATCCGGCTTTATCTGACGCGCGCGGAGCGCTGGCGTTCGCCGAAGTTTTTGGCGGGTGAAAGTTACGGCACCACGCGATCGGCGGCGCTTTCGCAGTATCTGCTCGACAATGATGGAATTTATTTGAACGGCATCGCGTTGATCTCCACCGTCCTCAACTTCGAGACCATTTCGTTCGCGCGCGGCAACGATCTCCCCTACGCGTTGTTCTTGCCCAGCTACACAGCGGCCGCCTGGTATCACAAGAAACTTCCCAAGGAGCTGCAGGGGGACCTGGAGAAAGCTCTCGGCGAAGCGCGGCGATTCGCGGGTAACGAGTACAACGCGGCGCTGATGAAAGGCGACAAACTGACGGCGCCGGAGCGGGCCGATGTGGTGCGTGAATTGGCCCGCCTGACGGGGCTGTCTGAGCAGTACATCGGCGAGTCCGATCTGCGTGTGACCGAACAACGGTTTACCAAGGAGCTGCTGCGCGACCAGCGAAAAACGTTGGGCCGATACGACAGCCGGCTGGAGGGCGAGGATAGCGATGCGGCGGGCGAGACGCCGGATTACGATCCCAGCTATGCATCCGTGCAAGGCGTTTTTACGGCGATGTTCAACGACTATGTTCGCGCCGAATTGAAGTATGACAGCGACATGCCGTATCAAGTGCTAACCGGCAAGGTGCAGCCCTGGAATTATGACCGCTTCCAGAACCGCTACGTGAACGTGGCCGAGATGTTGCGCGAGGCCATGACGCAGAATCCGAGCCTGCGCGTGATGATCGCAAACGGATACTACGATCTGGCCACGCCTTTTTTCGCCACCGAATACACGGTGAATCATATCGGGCTGGAGCCGGCGCTGAGCAATCACATCAGCTTGACGTATTGCGACGCCGGCCACATGCTGTACACCAAGAAAAGCTGCCTGGATGGCCTGCACGGCGCCATGTCGGACTTCTATCAGAAAGCGTTGCCCGGCACGCCGTAACCGTCGGTATTACTCAGGCGAGCGCGCCCTTGTACAACGTGGTGAGCTTGGCCCAGGCCTTTTCGGCGTCCGGCTTGTTGTAGGTGGCTGTGCCATCCGGCTGCTTGGGCATGTCCGGCACGCACCAGCCATGGTAGGCATCCCCGTATACTTCGATCTCGGCGGGATTGTTCGCGGCGATGAACGCTTCTTTGAGCTTGTCCTTGGCGTCGGGTTGCTGCTTGTCGTCGCTCATCGCGATGCCGAAATACATTTTGGCCTTGATCTTCGGCGCCAGCAGGTGCGGGCTGTCGGGTTTATCGGTAACCAGACCGCCGCCGTGAAACGAGCCGCCGGCGCCCAAGCGATCGGGCAGCGTGGCGCAGGTCCGCATCACCAGCGCTCCGCCCATGCAGTAGCCCTGCGCGCCGATTTTCTTCGACTTGTTGACCTGCTTCTGCTCGTCCAGGAAAGCGATGTAGGCCGTGGCGTCCTTCTCGGCGTTGCCGGCCGCGGTCACCGAGGCCATCAGGGGCATGATCTTAGCCCGGTCGGCTTGGAAGTTGACGGTGGAAGCGTCGGTGAAGAAAGGTGCCTTGCCCACGCGATAAAAGGGATTCGGCACCAACACGGAATAACCCTGCGCCGCCAGACGTTTCGCCATGTCGCGCATGGAAGGCCGCAGGCCGAATGCGTCCGCCCAAATCAGAACGCCAGGGTGTGAACCGCCAGCCGGATGAATGAAGGCGGCATCACAGGTGCCGTCCGGAGTCTTAATTTCGACGTCGGTCTCAACCACCGGCGCCGCGGCCGAAGCCGAACCTGCAGCGACGAGACCAGCCGCCACGGACATGGCTACGAAGTCGCGCCGCGACTGATCGTGTGACAACTCATCATTGACTTTGGGATCTTTAGGATCTTCCGCCATTTTGCAATCTCCTCTTCGACAGTGTATCGCTTCTATCCGGCTAGGCGGGGCCGTCCATGCCGGCCCACAGATTCATGGTGTTCAGTTCGTCGCGGCCGCAGGACTTCAGGTAGCAGAACAACTGGGTCCGGTAGGCGGCGTGCCCGGCGAGCACCAGGTTCACCAGGAGCGATCCGCGCGAAGATATCCTGCCGAACATGTCGACGTCAGCGCGGAAATCGGCTTCCGTCCATTCGCTCAAGAGACGAGCATATTCGCCGGATTGCTTTTCGATCGCGGCGACGGCCTGGTCGAAGTTCATCGCTTTCGCCGCAGCCTCCGCCGGGCTCCACATGGCGCTGAAGGCGGCTCTATCGGCTGGTCCCTTTCGGAGCACGGCAATCAGGGTGGGGCCCATTATCGCCAGGTACTGCAGAAGGTCCAGGATGCTGCGCTGCGTGGGCGTGGGCCGGTAATCAACTTGCGATCTGTCCACCTTGCCGGCCAGATGCAGCAGGATGCGGACTTCGTTCTGCAGCGAAGCGATGAGTTCTTCTTTTGTTAAGACCATTGGTTCACAGGTACTTTAGCATGGCTGCCGGCGGCAGCCAAGAATGCGCCGATCCCAACCGCCTCACCCACCAGAAACAGCGGCCAATTGAATGAGTTTGGAATTCCGCCCGCGCTGGTGTTCCGGAAATCCCAGACGAATGCGATGACGATGATCGCCGCGCCCGCCAGCACGCCGGCCCAATGCGGCAGCCGGCCACGGACGCCGCCGGCGCGCAGAGAAATCAGTCCACAGACGATCATGCTGAGCGCCACCAGCAGCGGCGCCCAGACTGGACCAACCCAGGGCAGCGGAATAAGGAACAAAATATCCCAGGTTTTGAGCGACTCCGGCCAGTGGATCATCAGCTTCAAGAACGCGTAGAAGCTGATGTCCCATACTCCAAACACGACGGCGAAGGCTGCGATCCAATCATGAAGATTGCGCGCTACCGCTAAGGCGACCGCGCCCAGCATCAGCATGGTCGCCGCTTCGCGCCCGATCTCGATCCCAAGCCGCCGGGGATGCTCAGGACCGGCCGCCGCGAGTTGCCGTGGTGTGATGAGCGGAAACAGATCGCCGGGCGCGCGTTCCGGATGCAGGCGCGAGCGGATGGGATCGTAAATTGCGCGAAGATAGACAACCACCGCGGCTTCGACATAGCCGAACGAGATTCCAAATAAAAATAAAGCAGCAACAGCGCGACGCATAAAATCAGTCTACGCTCGCAGAATACGGGTCCGCGGGCCAGGCATGCTTGGGATAGCGGCGGCTCAACTCGCGCCGCACCTGCGGATAGAGACGCTGCCAGAAGCCGGCCAGGTCGGTTGTGGTTTGCACGGGGCGCTTGTTCGGCGCAAGCAGATGCACCACCAGCGCGACCTTTCCGTTCGCGATGCGCGGCGTTTCCCGCATCCCGAAAAAATCTTGCAGGCGCGAGGCGATCCACGGTGGTTTATCGGCTTCGTAGTTGACCTTCGTTTGGCGGCCATTCGGCAAGCGGACCCGGCTGGGCGCGATTTCATTCAGAAGCCGTGGGCCGGCGCGCTGCTCGAGTGCCGGCAGTAGGGAAGCGCCAGCGCTCCTCAACTCGGCGAAGCTCTTCAGGCCGCGGCAGAGTTCACGTAAGGCGTGGTCGACCTCCAGCTTGGGAAGCGAAGCATGCTGGGAAGCAAAGGCCATGCGGGCGAGAAATTGCGCCAGTTCTTCCGGATCGACAAAGCGCTCGATTCCAGCGTCCAGTGCCCGCTCGGCCAGAAGCGCCGCGGCCTGTTCGGGATCGGGCGCGCCGCTGCGGGTTTCTTCGATGACAAGATTCTCGTAAAGCACCGCGCTCACCGCGTCCACGCGCTCGGCTGTCCGGTTCCACTCCACGCCCGCGCGTTCTTGGATGCGATCGGGGAACAGGTCGAGCAGCACATCGGCCAATCCGGCCGTCTGGATGGCGCAGTACAGGCGCACCAGCGGCAGCGCGTGTTCCGTACGATTTTCGATGTCGACGGCGACCAGGAACTCGACGCGCGCATCGCAGGCCAGCTCAGCCGAGCCGCCAGTAGCCAGGAGCAGTTGATTATCTTTGCGCCGGCGCGCAACACGATCGGGAAACGCGGTCAGGATCGCAAGAGCCAGCGCGTGCGGATCATGCGCATGCGATTTGGAGGGGCGAACAATGCGGCGTATCTGTTCGAAATGCCTTTGCGTGACGGGATCCAGCGGTGAGGTGACGAGGTCCATCAAATCCCAGGACTGCGCCCGCGCTCCTGAGCTGAGCACCGCGGCGGCCCGGCATCCTTCTTCGCCGGCGCCACGTTCCCGAGCGTCCATCACCAGCCGCGCCAAGCGCGGATGCAACGGATAGCGAGCCATCTGGCGTGCGCGATCGCCAGTGGCGCCCAAACGTTCCAGCAAATCTTCCGCGCGCGCGATGGCAGCGGCGGGAGGAGCATCCAGCCAATCCAGTTCGAGCGGATGGTTTACTCCCATGGCGCGCAGCGTGAGGCAGAGTTCGGACAACTCGCGGCGCAGGATCTCCGGCGGATCCTGATCGCGCCGGCGGTGAAAGTCGTCGAGGGTATAGAGCCGGACGACACGGCCCGGAGCGGTGCGAGCCGCACGGCCCGCGCGCTGCGTCGCCGACGCCTTGCTGATGCGAGAAACTTCGAGCGTCGGCAAACCGGACCATGGTGAATCGCTCGCGATGCGCGCCAATCCGCTGTCGATCACGACCGTGACGCCATCAATCGTGATGGAGCTTTCGGCGACATTGGTGGACAGGATCACTTTGCGCTGTGGGGCAGGGGAGACGGCGCGGTCCTGCTCGGCGGGCGATAAGTCGCCATAGAGCGGAAAGAGCAACAGGTGACTTCGGGACGCCAGGGGACGGCATTCGCGTTCGGCTCGCCGAATTTCCGCTGCCCCGGGCAGGAAGACGAGAATGTCACCGGACGGCGCCTCGGCGATCAGGGCTTCGAGCGCCGCAGCCACCTGTTTTTCGAGCGGCAGCGCGGAGTAGGGCTGGTAGGAGATGGAAAGCTCGAACAGCCTGCCTTCGGAGCGCAGGATGGAGCAGCCGCCCAAATAGCCGGCAATGGGTGCGGCGTCGAGCGTGGCCGACATCACGACGATCGCCAGATCCGGCCGCCTGGTGCGCTGCAAACGGCGCAGCAACGCCAGCGCCAGGTCGGTTTCCAAATGGCGCTCGTGAAACTCATCCAACACTACGGCGTCGACGCCCGCGAGCAGCGGATCTGAGATCAGACGGCGCGTGAGAATGCCTTCGGTGAGGAATCGAAGGCGCGTCCGTGGGCCAGCCACATCCTCGAAGCGAACCTGATAGCCGACGGTTTCGCCCAGGTGTTCGCCCATTTCGTGCGCGACGCGGCGCGCCGCCAGACGCGCGGCCAGCCTGCGCGGCTCCAGCACCAGAACTTGCCCGCGCAGCAGGTGGAGCAACGCGGGCGGGACGCGGGTGGTTTTACCGGCGCCCGGTGGCGCTTCGACGACCAGGTTGGGAGAACGGCCGAGCGACAAGCCAATAGCCGGCAAAAGATCGTCGATGGGGAGCTTCGCGATCTGTTGAGGCAATCGGCTTGGTCCGGTTCAGTGCGCGTCCAGTTACGGCTTGTTCGGCGGCGGCGTCTTAGACGGTTCGTCCACGTCGTACTTGATCTGAACGTCGCTCTTGAACTGTTTGTAGTCCTCGTATTTGACGGTCATTTTAATGCGCTGATCGTTGTCGCGGAAGTGCAGGGTGGCGTTCGAGATGGTGTAGGTGGGGAACCAAAATTTGCCGTCCACCTGCTCGCGGTAGGTTTCAAACTTGGCATATTGATGATCGCCTTGCTTGGCGCCTTCACCCCGGCCATAGCTCTTCACGATCTGCAGATCCTTATCGTCCACCCAGACGATCCCCTCGAAATAGCGCTGGCCCGAGTCCATCTTTTTCGGTTTGACGGCGAATGCATAGCAGGAGATCTCGTCCAGTTGCTCGCGGCCCAGGTAGCGAATGAAATACTTCGGCACCTCGTCGGTAGTAAGCACGAAGGGCTGCACCTGGCGAAGATCCTGAATGTCGCCCGGATCGAGTTGAATGGCGGTGAGGGTGTTGGGCGGAGCGTAGGCTACTTTTTCGATGCGGGAGCCTTCGGGGGAAAAGATAATGTCGGTCACTTCCTCCCATTTGCCGGTGCTTGCGCCGCCGTCGTCGAGCGTCATAACGCGCGCGGTCTGGCGATAGGTGTAGTTGCTCCTGGCCTTGGCGAACGCGGCTTCCTTGGCCGCGAACTTGGCGACGATGGCGTCGATTTGGGACGGGTCGGGATCGACGAGTGTGGCGCCCAAGGCCGCGCCGGTAAGCAGAGCGAAAGTAACGACAAAACGCATATGGCCTCTTGCCTATCAGTGTAACGCCGCGGGTGTGCGTCCGGTTGGTAGTCAGCTAAGTCTGGCCCGCTCGCGCAGGCGGCTTTCGGACAAGTTGGTCCCCGGCTATTCCTCTCGTAAAGCGACGATGGGATCGATGCGGGCGGCCCGGCGGGCAGGCAGCAAACATGCCACGAAGGCGATGGCTCCGAGCAGGGATGCAACTCCGAGGAATGTCAGCGGGTCGTGCGCCTGAACGCCGAAAAGAAGATTCGCGAGGACCCGCTTGAGAGTGAAAGCGCCTGCCAATCCCGCGACGATTCCGGCCAGGCTGACGGTCATTCCCTGGCGCACCACCAGTTTCAGCACGTGGCTCTGCGGCGCTCCCAAAGCCATGCGCAGACCAATCTCACGTACGCGCTGGTTCACCGAATAAGAGAGGACGCCGTACACGCCGATGGCGGCAATCAAGAGCGCCACCGCCGCGAACGTCCCCAGCAGAATCGCATTCAGGCGAGAGGGCGAAGCGCTGACGGAAATCCATTGCTCCATGGTGCGAACTGTGGCGATGGCCATTTCTGGATCCAGCTCGTGGATTTTCCGGCGTACGGCGGGAAGCGCCGCTTCAGGGCTTCCGCGATCCGCAGGGCAACATCCATCACCGGCCAGTTGCGCGCCAGGGCCGAGAAGTACACCGCGGGAGCCGGATCGAGAGCCAAAGTGGTGTTGCGAACGTCGCTGACCACTCCCACCACCGTGAACTGGAGTCCGCTGGATTTAAGCCGCACGGTGCGGCCCAGCGGATTGCCGGCGCCCCAGAACCGGCGGGCGGTCTGCCGGCTGACGATCATCACGGGCGGTGCGTCCGGGCGGTCCTGTTCGGTGAAGTCGCGGCCCTGAAGCAACGGGATTTCCAGCATGCGGAAATAGCCGGGGCTCACCGCGCGCCAATCGACGGCGACAGCATCGTCCAGCGGGATCAGGGAAGGTCCAACGGGCAGGGCCGGCGTAGTGGTGTAAGATCCGCCGCTCATCGGGAGACCGCTCGAGACCGCAGCCCCGCGCGCGCCGGGAATAGATTCCAAGGCCGCAATCAGCGAGCGGTAGAAGGCCCACTGTTTGGCGACTCCCGGATAGCGCACCTCGGGAGGAGAAACCTGGAAGGTAAGCAGCCCTTCAGGACGAAACCCGAGCGTTACTTTT
>Ga0302324_100011991_pt1 | contig 17730 bp, 18 predicted proteins | sample Palsa_T0_1_FD_201949 | JGI IMG/M metagenome (GOLD analysis project Ga0302324, IMG submission 201949) | Peat permafrost microbial communities from Stordalen Mire near Abisko, Sweden - Palsa_T0_1 | ecosystem: Environmental > Terrestrial > Soil > Palsa > Peat permafrost | place: Sweden: Abisko... | reverse complement strand
ATATTGATGCCGCTGATAAAGGCCGGTGAAATACGCTACGGGAGCCGTGCGGTAATCTATTCGTCCGAACGGACCGTTGGTTCCCGCAGCGCGGAGAGGTGATCCCCATGAGCGTCGGCGAGTCGTTCCCGAGCTGGCGGCAGGTGGTGCTTGACACGACCGACGCTCGCGGGCTGGCGGAGTTCTACCGGCAGCTGCTCGGCTACGCCTACCGGCCCGGCGACGAGCCGCCCGAGCCTGGCCGCGATGACGAGCGCGGCCGGGACTGGCTCGTCATCCACCCACCTTCCGGTGGCTTCCCCCGGATCGCGTTCCAGCAGACCGCTTCTGCGCCGGAGACGACCTGGCCCGAGCCGGGGATCCCCCAGCAGCTCCACCTCGACCTGTCGGTCGCCACCGAGGCCGAACTCGACCATCAGCACGAGCGGGCGATGGGGCTGGGGGCGCGACTGCGACTTGACCGCTCCGAGGACCCCGACGAGCAGCTGCGAGTCTACGCCGACCCGTCCGGCCACATGTTCTGCATCTTCCTCGCGCCGGGGTGATCAGGCCGCGACCGCGACCACCGACGAGTTGATCAGGTCCCAGTCGACGTCGGCGCCGAGGCCGGGGCCGGTGGGGGCGTGCACGTTGCCGTCGGCGTCGACGGTGAAGGGCTCGGTCAGGCCGTAGCCGAAGTGCGCGAGGCTGTGGTCGCCGGACCGGTTGAAGGCGAGGACCTCGAGCCAGTCGCAGTTGTCGATGGCCATCATCACGTGCCGGGCGGCGACGTTGTTGAGCGCGTTGTAAGAGTCGTGCACCTCGCAGTTCATGCCGAACGCCTCAGCCAGGTGCGCGATCTTCATCAGGCCGGTGATGCCGCCCTTGATGACCACGTCACCGCGGAGGAAGTCGGTCGCGCCGCTGGTGATCCACGGCGGCAGCGCGGCCAGGCCGCCGGGGGTGATCTCGGTCGCCAGCAGCGGGATGCTGAGGTGGCGGGCGAGCCGCGCGTAGCCGTGGAGGTCGTGGTCGGGCAGCGGGTCCTCGTACCAGCAGTAGCCCAGCTCCTGAATGGCCTGGCCGACGCGGAGGGCGTCCGGGTAGGAGTAGGACCACGAGGAGTCGAGCATCAGCGTCATGTCGTCGCCGACCGCGGCGCGGACCGCCGCGCAGGCCTCGATGTCGAAGCCGACCGGGGGCGATTCCCCCGGCGGCAGCCACGGGCCGCGCGGCGGGTGCAGCTTGTAGCCGCGCCAGCCCTGCTCCCGCCAGTAGACCGCCTCGTCCGCGTACTCCGCCGCGCTCTGGTGATGGGCGGTGGAGAAGTAGGCCGGGATGCGATCGCGGCAGGTGCCGAGCAGCCGGTGGACCGGCAGGCCGGCCGTCTTTCCGGCGATGTCCCAGAGGGCGATGTCGACCGTGCCGAGCGCGTGCGGCGACAGGTAGTGGACCAGCCCGCTCATCCGCCGCCAGTGCCGGCCGATGTCGAGCGGGTCGCTGCCGACCAGCCACGGCTTGATGACGGCGACGATCTGGTCGGCGATCTGGGCCGGGCCCGGTCCCGGGTTGGAGAGAAAGGCGTTGCCCTCGACGCCCTCGTCGGTGGTAATGCGGAGGACGCCGAGGGGGATCCGCCGTCCGGCGGGGCCGAAGCTGGCCGCGCCGGACGTGGACCGCTCGTGCAGGACGACGGTCACGTCAGTGATACGCACGTCCGGTTACGTTACTCTCGCCGGTGTTTAGCTGATCCCGAGCGTCTTCAGGAAGGCGGTCGCGACCGTGCTGTAGTTCTGCTTGTCGGTGATAACGGCGTTGTCCATCTGCAGCAGGGCAGGCGTCGTCAGACCGGCCGAGACCGTGTTCAGGGTGCTGGTGATGGTGGAGGTCGCGTCCGCCTTGTAGACGAGCGGGATGACGTTCTGGGCGGCGAAGTTGGCCTTGGGGTCCGACAGCGACACCAGGTGGTCGGTGATGATCTGCGGGGTGGTGGTGAAGACGTCCGCCACCTGCACCTTGCCGCCGGTCAGGGCGGCCAGCGTGAGCGGGCCGGACTCGTCCAGCGGGTCGAAGGACTTGAAGGTGAGGCCGTAGTTGGCCTTGATCCCGGCAATGCCGTCGGGCCGGGTCGTGAACTCCGACGGCGCGCCGAGCACCCAGCCGCTCGCGTACGGCTTGAGGTCGGCGATCGACTTCAGGTGGTACTTGGCGGCGGTCGCCGCGGTCACCGTCAGGGCGTCAGAGTCCTGGGCCGGGGCCGGGTTGAGGATCTCCAGCGACGCCGGCAGCTTGGCGGTCAGGGCCGCGTCCACCGCGGCGGTCGTCTTGGCGGTCGAGGTCGGGTCGACCTCGCCGGACAGCAGCGCCCCGTTGTACTCGGGGAAGATGGTGATCGCGCCCTTGACGACCTGCGGGTAGTAGACCTCGCGGTCGCCGATGTTGAGCTTGGTGGTGGCCTTGACCCCCTTGTCCTGCAGGGCGATCGCGTAGACCTCGGCCAGCAGTTCGGACTCGGGGAAGTTGGCCGAGCCGACGACCACCGAGCCGGACGCGCCGCCGCCGGACAGCGGGTTGGAGCCCGAACTGGCGCTGGTGCTGGCGGTGGCGCTGGCGGCGGCCGAGCTTGGCGCGCTTGAGGAGCTTGAAGAGCTGCTTGAGCAGCCGGCCGCCGCGGCGAGGGCGATGGCCGTGACGGCTGCCATCCCCGTGGCGGTGGCGATCCTGGTGACCATTATATTTTTGCCTTTCGGTTTTCCCGACATTATTGGTCGATTTTACTGGTTATCCCTGCCCGCCCCGCGCAACCCCGCCGGGACGAGCAGTCTGGAAAGTAGCGAGAAGAGCCCGAGGACCAGCAGCGCCAGGATCACCACGAGCAGCGCGCCCCCGGCGACCGGCCCGTACTGGGTGTTGGCGAGGCCGTCGATGATGAACCGGCCGAGGCCGCCGAGGCCGATGTAGGCCGCGATCGTCGCGGTCGCGACGACGAAGATCGCGCCGGTGCGCAGGCCGACCAGGATCAGCGGCAGCGCGATCGGCACCTCGACCTTGACGACCTGCTGCCAGGGGGTCATGCCCATGCCCTTGGCCGCGTCCTTGACGCCGGGGTCGACCCCCGCCACGCCCTCGTAGACGTTGACCAGGATCGGCGGGATCGCCAGCACGACGAGCGGGATCAGCCAGGTGAAGAGCGTGAACCCGAAGTAGACGGCGAGCAGGATGAGCAGGCCGAGGGTGGGGATGGCCCGCCAGGCGTTGGCCAGGTTGACGACGAGGACCGCGCCGCGGCCGGTGTGCCCGATCAGCACCCCGAGCGGGATCGCGATCAGCGCGGCGATGAGCAGCGGCAGTCCGCTGTAGCCGAGGTGGGCGACGAGTTGCTGCGGGATGCTGCCGGACCCGTGCCAGTGGGCATCCGTGGTCACCCAGTCCCAGGCGTAGCTGAAGAAGCTCATTAGCTGACCCTCGCCGGCGCGCGCTGCGTGAGCACCCAGCGCGGGCGCTCGCCGGCCGCTCGGTTGCGGCCGGACGCCCACGGCGTGAGGGCCCGCCGGACCCCGACCAGGATCAGGTCGCAGACCACGGCGAGGGCGATGACCATGAAGAGGCCGACGTAAATCTCGGTCGGGAAGTCCCGCTGCTCGCCGTCGATGAACAGGTAGCCGAGGCTGGACACGCCGATGATCTGGCCGACGCTGGCCAGGCTGACGCTGGACACCACCCCGACCCTGAGCCCGGCGATGATCACCGGGGTCGCGAGCGGCAGCTCGACGGTGATCAGGCGGCGCAGCGGTCCGTATCCCATCGCGGTCGCCGCCTGCTTGACCGGCCTGGGCACGCCGCGCAGGCCCTCCACCACGTTCGGCAGGATCACGCAGAGCGAGAACACGGTCAGCCCGATCACCACCGTCGTGTCGGTCAGCCCGAACGCCGGGATCAGCGCGATGAACAGGGCCAGCGAGGGGATCGCGTAGATCACGTTGACGAAGACCAGCGTCGGCGGGTAGAACCAGCGCCAGCGCGCCGCCACCACCCCCAGCGGCAGCGAGATGGCCAGGCCGATCAGCGGCGAGACGATGCCGAGAAAGGCGTTCTCCCTGGTCAGTTCCCAGATCTCCGACCAGTTGCTTGGAATCCAGGACCACATCATCGGGTCGCTCCGGGGCTCTGTCCCTGCTGCGCGGCCTGCGCGTCGAGGATCTCCCTGGCGTCCACCGCGTCCTGGGCCACCTGGGCCGCCTGGACGGCGGCGCGGAGCTGGTCGAACGACGCCACGCCGACCACGCGGCCGCCGGCGTCCACGCCGATCGCGACCCCGGCCGGCGAGAGCACGGCCGCGTCGAGGGCGGCCCGCAGCGAGTCGTCGCCAACGGTGAACGTGTGCCCGAAGCTGTCGGCGGCCACGTCTTTGAGCTGGATGTCGGCGTCCAGCCCGGCCAGCCGATCGGCCGGCACCCAGCCGCGCGGCGTCAGGTCCTCCTCGCCGCCGACCACGAGGATCCACGGCTCACCGGTCTTGAGGGCGGACGCCGCCGTCGCGGTCGCGGGCAGCACCGGGCCGGCCGACAGCGACAGCCCGTCGGTCCGGAAGAACGACAGTCGCCTGATTCCCCGGTCGAACCCGACGAACCCGGCCACGTAGTCATCGGCGGGCGCGCCGAGCAGCCGCTCCGGCGGGCCGAGCTGGGCCAGGGTGCCGTGCGGGTGGTACAGCGCCACGATGTCGCCGACCTTGATGGCTTCCTCGATGTCGTGCGTGACCAGCACGATCGTCTTGCGCAGCTCGTTCTGCAGCGCGATCAGCTGCTCCTGGAGCTGACCGCGGACGACCGGGTCGACCGCGCTGAACGGCTCGTCCATCAGCAGCACCGGCGGGTCGGCCGCGAGCGCGCGGGCCACGCCGACCCGCTGCTGCTGCCCGCCCGAGAGCTGGTGCGGATAGCGCTTGCCGAGGGCCGGGTCAAGCCCGACGGTCGTCAGCAGCTCACGGGCACGGGCTCGCGCCTTCGCCCGGCGCCACCCGTTCAGCACCGGCACGGTGGCGATGTTGTCCTCGACCGTGCGGTGCGGGAACAGGCCGGTCTGCTGGATGACGTAGCCGATGCCGCGTCGCAGCCGGGCCGGGTCCTGTTGCCGGATGTCGTCGCCGTTCAGCAGGATGCGGCCCTCGGACGGCTCGACCAGGCGGTTGATCATCCGCAACGTCGTGGTCTTGCCGCACCCGCTCGGCCCGACGAGAACCATCGTCTTGCCGTCGGGCACGTCGAGGTCGAGATCGTCGACCGCCACCGTCCCGTCTGGGTACCGCTTCGTCACACCTTCAAATGTGATCAACCAACGCCCTTCCGCGCCCCCGGCAAATGCATCCCACAACACTAACCGCGACGCCTGCGTGTAATCAGGATTTACCGTGCCGGTTGCGTTACAACGCGGTTGCGAAACCCGGTCAATCCGACCGGGTTTCCCCACAATACGTGCAGACCAGGCGGCCCGGCGAGGCGGGTCGAGGAGAAGCGCAGGTGGCCCGTCGGCATGAGACGGGTTGACGAGGGCGGATCCTGATCCTATTGTGCTAGTTAACTAAGACACTAGGAGCCTGGATCATGATCAGCTTTCGGGTGGACTCGCGCTCCGGGGTACCGCCGTACCTGCAGATCGTGCAGCAGGTACGGCAGGCGCTGCGGATGGGCGTACTCGACGCCGGCGACCAGCTGCCGACCGTGCGCGAGGTCGTGGCCGAGGTCGCGGTGAACCCGAACACGGTACTCAAGGCCTATCGCGACCTGGAGCGCGAGGGCCTCGTCGAGGCGCGGGCGGGGCAGGGCACGTTCGTGCTGCGGAGGCCGACCGGGCCGCCGCCGACCACGCACTCACGGCTCGGCCGGTCGCTGGCCCGGTGGGTGCGGGAGGCGCGCGAGGCCGGGCTGGATGACGAGGCGATCGAGTCGCTGCTGCGGATCACGATGCGAGCGGCGGAAACGACCAGCGCGCCGGGCGAGGCGGAGATCGCATGATGTCGTCTTCAGCGGGCCGCCTCGCGGCCGCCCCCGACGCCGGCGGCGCGCACGGCGGCGAACCGGCCATCGAGACGCGCGCTCTGACCAAGCGATTCCGCCGGGTTACCGCGCTCAGCGACTGCTCGATCACGGTGCCGGCGGGCCGGATCAGCGCCCTGGTCGGCCCGAACGGCGCCGGCAAGACCACGCTGCTGCGGGTGCTGGCCGGACTCGCCCGGCCGACCGGCGGCACGGCGGCCGTCCTTGGCGGCGCGCCGCGGCAGGACCCTGCGTTCCTGGCCGACATCGGCTACCTGGCCCAGGAGATCCCGCTCTACCGGCGGCTGACGGCGCAAGACCACATCACGGCCGGGGCGCACCTGAACCCGCGCTGGGACGGCGCGGCCGCACGGGCGCGACTGGGCGACCTGCGGGTGCCGCTCGGGCAGCCGGTCGGCACGCTCTCGGGCGGGCAGCGAGCCCAGGTCGCGCTCACGCTCGCGCTCGCCAAGAGGCCCCGGGTGCTGCTGCTTGACGAGCCGGTGGCCGCGCTCGACCCGCTGGCCCGACGACAGTTCCTGGCCACCCTGACGTCGGCCGTGGCGGACGCCCCGAGCGATCTCACGGTGCTGCTGTCCTCGCACGTGGTCGCCGACCTCGAGCGGGTCTGCGACCACATGGTCCTGATCACCGCGTCGCGGGTGCAGCTCTGCGGCGACATCGACGACTTGCTGGCCGAGCACAAGGTACTAATCGGGCCGCGCAAGGACACGTCCGCCCTGGAACGCGCGCACACGGTGGTGCAGGCGACCCGGACCGACCGGCAGTCGACGTTGCTGGTGCGGCTGGGCGGGCCGGTGCTCGACCCCGCCTACCAGGTCGGCGACGTGGGTCTCGAGGACCTCGTGCTCGGTTACCTGGGCGCAGAGTCCGCAACCGGCTCTACTCCCCTCAGCGCGGTTGGAGAGAACTCATGACCTGGCTCTTGTGGCGGCAGTACCGCCTGCAGGCGGCGATCGCGGCCGGGCTGCTCGCCGCGTTCGCACTGCTGCTGCTGGTCACCGGGGCGCAGATGGCGTCCCAGTGGCATTCCGCCGTCAGCGCGTGCACGGCGGATCACTCCTGCGGTTCGCTGGCGAACTCGCTGTCCCTCGGCAACCACGCCGTCTACGACCTGACCATCTTCAGCCTGGCCGTGCCCGGCGTGATCGGGCTGCTGATCGGCGCGCCGGTCGTCGCGGGCGAGGTCGAGTCCGGCACCGTCAACTTCGCCTGGACGCAGAGCGTCACCCGCGGGCGCTGGCTGATGGCCAAGGCCGGCTGGCTGCTGCTCGCCGCCGCAGTCTGGGGCGGCTGCGTGTCCGCGCTGGTGACCTGGTGGTCGGGGCCGCGCAACGCGCTCTACGGCAACGCGCTCCAGCCCAACAACTTCGACATGCAGGGCATCGTGCCGGTCGGCTACGCGCTGTTCGGGATGGCGCTCGGGATCGCGGCGGGGGCGCTGCTCCGACGGACCCTGCCCGCCATCGCCGTCACCCTGGCCGGGTTCGTCGGAGTGCGGGTGGTGGTCGCCCAGGTCTTCCGCGCGCACTATATGACCGCGGTCACCACCTACTACAGCGTGATGAGCAGCTGGCGGCCGCCCGCCGGGTCCTGGGTGCTCGGCAGCGGCGTGGTCGACAAGTCCGGCCAGGTCCTCGCGGCGCCGGACATGGTCGTGAATCAGAACGGGGTCCCCAACGTGATCGCGGGGATACCGGTGAGCGACCTCCCGGCCGCCTGCAAGGCGCTGGTTGCCACGTTCGGGAAGGTGACGCGGGCCGCGCCGAGTGGAACCGGGCTGCAGGGAGGCGGCCCGCTGGCCTCCTGCATCCAGTCGGCCCGCTTCCGGCAGTTCGCGACCTACCAGCCGATCAGCCGCTTCTGGGCGTTCCAGTCGATCGAGACCGTCATCTTCCTGGCGGTCGCGGCCGCGCTGATCGGGGTCGCGTTCGCCGTCATCCGCCGCCGCGACGCGTGACCGGGAAACACCGGAGCCAGGCCCGGCTCAGCCCGGGGTCTCGTCCGGCTCGGCGACAGTCACAGCACCGCGACTCGTGACTTCAACGGAGACCGGACACCAATTCCGCCTGCTGGTCCCTCGAAGTCGTAGGTCCCCTCGTCCGTCAGCCAGGCCGGGTGTCGCGGTCCCTGCTGATCGCAGAGCTGAACGGGCACCAGCCGCGGGTTCTCCCAGGACCACAACCAGATCCCCCGGTCGTGCAGACCCTGGTCGCGCTGCTCGCACAGCCGGTGGCACCCGCGAGGGCGGTCGGCCGATCCGCACAGGAGACTGAAGTTCCACAGGGCATTGGCCTCGGCCCGTGAGATGCCGCCGGCGTCACGCGCGACGCGGGGCTGGATCGAGTACGGCCGCCCGATGACGCTGCTCCCGCAGCTCTCGCAGCAGCCGAACGCGCGGGCGAAGACCAGGCGGCGAATCCTCGCCGACGGGCCGGTGTCGCCCGATGATCTCGGGACCAGGAGCGACCAGTCCGCCGCCTGCGGCATCCTGGCCCGGTGGAGGGGCGGGAGGTGCCTGCGCCGGTCCGTCATGACGGGTCGCTCTCCGGACAAGCGCGGAATATCCAACAAACTGTATTCATGCCGATAAATCATGCAATGAAGTCATCCGACTAGGGCGGATGCCCGAAATTACGGCCTGTCTATCCGTTGTCATGAAAACATACGTTTTGTCGTGACATTTGATTCGATGGAGGTGACACATGGGCGAGGAGCCGATGATCGAGTGGATCGAGGTCACCATCGACTGCGGGAACGTGGGCCTGGTGGCGGAGTTCTGGCGGCGGCTCCTCGGGCTTGAGCAGCTGGAGGATCCGCTGCCTGGCTGGGCCCGCGCCGCTTCGAGCGTGCCCGGCGGGCCTGCCCTGACGTTCCAGCCGGTGCCCGAGCCGAAGGTCGGCAAGACGCGGGTCCACCTTGACCTGCGCACCGGCGATCTGGCCGCCTCGCTGGCCAGGATTCGCGTGCTCGGCGGCGACTGGACCGGCGAGGCCCACGTCTACGACGAGGGCACCGTCGCGGTGATGGCCGATCCAGAGGGCACCGAATTCTGCCTGCTCGGACCGCCGGGATCCGCGATCGGCTAGCGGCGTCAGTGCCGGCCGGCGACCAGCGCCGGGGTGCGCCGCAGCCATGTCGCCAGCACCCCGGAGACGACGATCAGGGCGAGCGACAGGGCCGCCACGGCGGGCCAGGCGCCCATCGTCCAGGCGTGTCCGGCCAGGTTGCCGAAGACCGACGAGCCGAGGTAGTAGGCGAACAAATAGAGCGAAGCGGCCTGGGCGGAGGCGACGCCGCCGCCGTGCGCCCGGACCGGCACCCAACTGCTGGCCACGCCGTGCACGACGAAGAACCCAGCCGTCATCACCGCCAGCCCGACCACGATGCACGGCAGGCTGGCCGGCAGCGTGAGCAGCACCCCGGCCGCGGTGACGAGGCAGCCGGCCGGCACGACCGCGCGGCGGGAGAAGCGCTCGGCCAGCCGCCCGGCGATCGCCGAGCTGACCGTCCCGACCGCGTAGACCAGGAAGACAAGACCCGCCGCGGCCACGCTCAGACCGAACGGCGGCCCGGTGAGCCGGAACCCGATCACGTTGTAGACCCCCACGAACGCGCCCATGCAGCAGGCGCCGATTCCGTAGAGCGCCAGCAGCCCGGGATCGGCTATCGCGCCCTTGAGCATGCGCGCCAGATTGCGGGGGCGCGCGGGGGCGGGGGCGAAGTTACGCGAGGCCGGCAGCGTGACCGCCACGATGGCGGCGCAGAGCAGTCCGAGCAGGGCGACCGACGCCAGCGCCCACCGCCAGCCGGCCACGTCGGCGACCGCGCCGGTGAGCAGGCGGCCGGTCATCCCGCCGAGCGCGTTGCCGCCGATGTAGAGGCCCGCCGCTCGGGAGTAGGTGCCGGGATGCAGTTCCTCGCGCAGGTAGGCGGTAGCGGCGGCGGGCAGCCCGGCCAGCGCGATGCCCTGCGCCAGCCGCAGGATGAGAAGCCAACTCCAGCTGGGAGCGCCGGCGCAGCCCAGCGCGACGACACCGGACGCGATCACCGAGAAACGGATGAGACCGGTCCGCCCGAGCACCTCAGAGGCGGGGCCCGCCACCAGCAGCGCGACGCCGAGGCCGGCCGTGGTCAGGGAGACGGACAGGGTGCTCTGCGCGGCCGACACCGAGAATGAACGGGCGAGCTCCGGCAGCAGGGCCTGGGTGCTGTACAGCAACGCGAACGTCGCCACCCCGGCCGCGAACAGGGCGACCGCGATTCGCCGGTAGCCCCGCTGGCCGGCCCGGTAGGTCGTCGGCCCGCGATCTGCCGACGCCATTGTCGCGGAGGAGGTCACCTATTCACTGTGCGGCGGTCCCATTCATACGTCAAATGCATCTCATTCATGAAGCCAATGCGCATCACGTATATTTAATGGTCATGGACATCGATGAGTTTCGGCGGCTCCTCGTCCTCGCCGACTACGATCGGATCACCGACGCCGCTGAGGTCCTGCAGATGAGCCAGCCCACGCTGTCCCGGCTGCTCGCCCGGGTGGAGCACGAGCTCGGGACGCGGCTGTTCGAGCGGGACGCGACCGGCGCCCGGCCCAATCCCTACGGCGAGGTGGTGCTCGCCGCCGCCCGGGACATCACCCGGCGGTACGACCAGCTCCGCGATGATCTGGCCACCCTGCTTGACCCGGAGACGGGGACGGTCCGGCTCGCGTTCATGGACTCGATGGCGACCTCGCTGGTCCCCCGCATCCTGCGGGACTTTCGCCGCGAGGCACCGCACGTACGCGTCGCCCTGCAGCAGAAGCCGGGTCATGAGATGCTGCCCGATCTTGCCTCGGGCCTGACCGAGCTGGCGATCATCGCGCCGCGGCCCGCCGGTCCTTACGGCTGGCTGCCGCTACAGCGGCAGCGCCTGGTGCTCATCGTCCCGGTCGGGCACCGGCTCGCGGCCCGCCGCCAGGCGCGGCTGGACGAACTAGCGGACGAGGACTTTGTCACCGTGCCGGCCGGGTTCGGGTTCCGCTCGCTGATCGACGACCTGCTGGCGGCCGACGGCGCGTCGGTCCGGGTCGCGTTCGAAAGCCCCGACATGGCCGCCATCGAGGGCCTGGTCGGGGCCGGGCTGGGGGTGGCGATCCTGCCCGAGCGGTTCGCCGGCGTCTCCGGCACCGTCGGCGTCGACCTCGCCGCCGGCCACGCCGAGCGGATCGTCGGCCTCACCTGGCGGACCGACCGCGCGCTGCCCCCCACTGCGACCAGGCTCCTGGAGTTCCTGTCCCGAAGCGGGCCATTCGAGTAGCAGGCCAGCCGGCTCCCGCTCGACTTATCGCGTCGACCTTAGGGAATGGGACCCGCGGATCCGCCGGTGTGCAAGTCTGTTTCCATGGACACCGATCTTGCGGGTCGGCTGCGCGTGATCTGCCTGGCGCTGCCCGAGGTGACCGAGCGGCCCAGCCACGGCGCGCCGACCTGGTTCGTCCGCGACAAGAAATCGTTCGTGACCCTGTGGGCCGACGGCCATCACGACAACCACTTCGCCCACCTGTGGTGCGCCGGCCTGCCCGGCGCGCAGACGTCGCTGATCGCCGCCGACCCCGGCCGTTTCTTCCGCCCGCCCTACGTCGGCGGCCGCGGCTGGATCGGCGTCCGGCTGGACGGAGCGGGTCCCGTCGACTGGACCGAGGTCGCCGAGCTGTGCGAAGACGCGTACCGGGCGGTCGCCCCGGCCGGCCTCATCGCCAGGCTCTAGCTAAACGCCGGGCCGGGCGACTTATCGGCCGGACCCGGGCCTGTCCATCGACCACGACCGCTACCGCTATCGGTGCGGTCGATTGTGCAGCCCGGTTACCGCGCCGACAGGATGGGCATGTCCGAGGCACGCTTGCCGCAACCAGAGGAGCAACCGGTGACCACCCCGTCCACCAGCACCGTCGTCCTGATCCACGGCCTGTGGATGACCCCGCTCGCCTGGGAGCACTGGGTCGAGCGCTACCAGGCGCGCGGCTTTACCGTGCTGACCCCGGGCTACCCCGGCATCGGCCAGGGGGAGGCCGGGCTGCAGGCGCTGCGCGACGACCCGGACGCCGTGGCCGGAGTCGGCGTCCGCGAGATCATGGACCACCTGACCGACTACATCAGCAAGCTCGACACCGCCCCGATCATCATGGGGCACTCCTTCGGCGGCACGTTCGCCCAGCTCCTGGTGGGCAACGGCCTGGGCTCGGCCGGGGTCTCGATCGACGGCGCGGCGGTCAAGGGCATCAACGTGCAGCCGCTGTCGGAGATCCGCTCCGTGCTGCCGGTCCTGGACAACCCGGCCAACATCAACAAGGCGTCCACGCTCACCGCCAAGCAGTTCCACTACGCGTTCACCAACGCCCAGGACGAGCAGGTGTCCAAGGTCGCCTACGACCGCTACTCGGCCCCCACCCCGGCCAAGGTCCTGTTCCAGGGCGGCTTCGCCGCGCTCACCCCGCACGCGTCGACGACGTTCGACTTCGCCGACGACGGCCGCGCCCCGCTGCTGTTCATCTCGGGCGGCAGCGACCACATCCTGCCCCCGGTCATCCAGCGCCACAACTACGAGAAGAACGCCAAGCACTCGGCCGCTATCGCCGCGCACAAGCTGTTCCCCGGGCGGGACCACTACACCTGCGGCGAGCCCGGCTGGGAGGCCGTCGCCGACTTCGCCCTCGACTGGGCCCTCGCCCCGATCGCGGGCGAGCTCAGCTGAAGTTCTAGCGCGCGAGGGCGGTGAGCTGGGTGCGATTGGATACGCCGAGCTTGGCGAAAGACCGGTAGAGATGGGCGCCGACAGTTCGCGGCGAAACGAACAGCCGCGCGGCGATCTCCGGGTTAGTGAGACCTTCGGCGGCGAGCAGGACGACTTGCCGTTCCGTTGGTGACAGGCTCGACAGCGCATCCGCCGGTGCGGCGCCGGACCGCACCCCGGCCGCTCGCTGCTCGTGGGCGGCCGCCGCCAGCCAGGGTGTCGCCGCCAGCAGCCGGAAGACGTGGGCAGCCGCGTTCAGATGCGGACGGGCGTCCTTGTGGCGCCGCTCCCGGCGTAGCCATTGGCCGTAGCTGAGGCGCACCCGGGCGCGCTCGAAGGGCACGTGGTCGCCCTCGGCTACGCTGAGCGCTTCCAGGAAGCGCTCCTCGGCTTCGGCGCCGTCGGCCAGCAGGGCCCGGCTGAGCGCGCGGACCTGGAGCAGCCGCGGTGACAGCTCGTCCGGCGGGTCTGCCAGGGCGCCTTCGACAAGCCGGCTGGCCTCGGCCTGCCGGCTCGTGCGTCGGGCGGCCTCCGCCAGATCGATCAGTCCGAACAAGGCCTCGCGATTGTGCGCCGCCCGCCCGTCGTCCGCGGCGAGCTGGCGCAGCCAGTCGAAGGCCTCGTCATTCCGGTCCTCCACCAGCGCGGCCATCCCCATCGCGTGATTGGCCCGCGCGGCCATGGATGACCGCGCGCCGAGGCCGGAGATTCCCAGCACCGACATCGCATCCTCGGCGGCCGCCGCGCTGTGACCGCGACAAGCGGCGATGTACGCGGCGGCGGTCACGACCGAGGCCTGCACGACCGGTTCATGGTAGATGGCCGCCAGAGTGCGAGCCCGACCGCCGTACTCGAGCGCGTCGTCCCACTGGCCGGTCTCCAGCAGGGACCAGGTGATCACCATCAGCGCGGCTCCCCGGGTCAGCAGGTCCGGGTGGTCCGCTGCCTGATCCCGAAGCATGACCGCTCGTCGCGGGTCGTCGGCCAGCAGCGCCGCGGCGGCCAGCGGGAGGAAATGCCCCGGGCTTACCTGGCCGGTCAGCCCGCGGATGGCGGCGAGCTTGGCGGATCGGCCGGCCAGCGGCCGCAACGCGGTCCCGCACCACAGCGCCGACGTCCGCACCTCGGCGTCGGACCCGGCAGGCGCCTGCCACCCTGGCAGCCCGCCGTTAAGCGTGCGCAGCACGGCCAGGACCCGCCCGCGGAGGGCATCCTCGCCGGAATAGTAAGCGGCGCTCGCCGCCGCGCCGGCGGTCGCCCACGCCATCGCGTCGGTGTCGGTCGCGGCCAGTTCAATCGCCAGGTCGCCCATGACGTCGACGGTCCGGCCGTGCTGGAAGGTCAAGCTGAGAGCCAGGCCCAGCAGTCCGCGGGCACGGCCGCGAGCGGCCGGCTCGGTGGTCAATTCCAGCGCCCGGGTGGCGAGGGAGGTCGACCGGTCAACCTGACCGGTCCAGGCAGTGGCGCTGGCCGCCATGGCCAGCAGCCGGCCTGCTGCTTGCGGGTCAATGCTGAGCTCGGCCGCCCGTTGCCAGGCGGCGGCGGCCGTCTCGAACCGGCTCTGCGCGCTGGCTTCCTCGGCCATCGACTCCAGCCGTTTCGCCAGCGCTTGGTCGGGTCCGGTGGCGGCCGCAGCGAGCTGCCAGGCCTGCCGTTCTGGCTGGTGCGGCAGCGCCGCTGCCAGCGCGCGGTGCGCGGCGGAGCGGGCGGCCGGCGAGGCGGCCTGGTAGATCGCGCTTCGGATCAGCGGATGAGAGAAGATCACAGAGCCGTCGGACACGGCGATGAGCCCGGCCGCCTGCGCAGGCTCCCAGACGTCGGCGGGCACGCCGACCGAGCCGCTGAGGTAGCTCAAGTTCAGCTCGGTGTTGTCGTCAGCCGCAGCCGCCAGCAGAGCCCGCTGGGTCTGCTCGGGCAGCGTCAGCGCCGAGGCGGTAAACGAGTGCCTGAGCCTCTCGGTCAGGGCCAGGTCCCGGCCGCGCCAGCCGGCCGCCGCGGCCGGGTCCTCGGCGACGGCGCGGTTCAGCTCGACCAGCCCGAGCGGATTTCCCGCGGCCTGTTCCAGGATCGCGGCCCGCGCGTCCCCGGCCGGGGACGGCGACTGGAGGTCGAGCAGCCGATTCGCTTCCGGCGCCGTCAGCGGGGAGAGGTCCATGGTTAGGCGGTCGGGCCCGAGGTCGGCCGCGACCGCCTCCCGGGAGCCAAAGACCATTGCGATGGGGTCGTCGGCCAGCCGTCGCGCCACGAACCCGAGGATGTCCAGCGTGGCCTGGTCGATCCATTGCGCGTCATCCACCACGAGGAGCAGCGGCGCCTGATCGGACTGGTGCGATAGCAACGCCAGGCACGCGATGTACAGCTGCAGGAGGTCGGCCGGCCCGCCGCCACCGGCCAGGCCGAAGGCGGCATTGAGGGACACGCGCTGAGCGGGAGGCAGGTCGTCCACCGCAGTGAGCAGTGGCCTCAGCAGCTGATGCAATCCCGCCAGGCTGATGCTGCTTTCCGAGATGCTGCCGCTCGCCCGCAGCACCCGCCAGCCGGCTTCCTCGACGGCCCGCACCGCGCCTGCCAGCAGCGTGGTTTTACCGATGCCAGCCTCACCGCGGACCGTGACTACCCGGATCTGCGGGCCGGACAGCACCAGCTGCCGCAATTGCCGCTGCTCAGCCTGGCGGATACTGCCCTCTTGGTCGTTCATCCCGATCGAGTTTCGCATGTCGGCCACGACGGCCGCGGACCAGCATCCCCAGATCTAAGTCGATTGTCCGATGCCTGGACAGCCGCGAAAGCAGACGCTGGTCTGGTCAGAGGGACGCCAGAGAGCCGGCCGATCGAGTGGCCGTCTCTCACGACGGATTGCGGTGACTCGTCATGAGCCAGAGCGCTGAGCCCGATGGGCGGCCTCCGGCAGCGGCCGACGGACATCAAGGAGTCGAGCTGCGGCATTTGCGGTATCTGGTGGCGGTCGCCGAAGCCGGGACGTTCACGCAGGCAGCGGAGCGGGTGTTCATCGCCCAGTCGACGCTGAGCCAGCAAATCCGGCGGCTGGAGGAGATGGTGGGCGCCCCGTTGCTTGACCGCGGGCGAGGCGGCGTGCGGCTGACCGACGCGGGCAGGGTGCTGCTGGAGGAGTCGCGGACGGTGTTGTACCTAATCGAGCACGGGGTACGCCGCAGTCGGCAGGCGGCCGGGGTGGACCGATTGCGGCTACGGTTCGCGCTGTCCCCGCTGCTGCCGGAGGGGTTCGCGGCCGATACAGCCGCCCGTTTGCAGTCGGTGGCCGCAGCGGCCGGCGTTGACATCACCTGGCTGGAGGCGCCGCTGGACGCCGGATTCTCGATGATCCGACGGCGGCAGGCCGACGCGGCCCTGGGCTGGGTGATGTCCGACCCGGCGGTGCTGCCCGGCCCGCTCGACGTCATGACGCTGGGCGAGTTCGAGCCCGAGGTGTGGATCCCGGCCCGGGCGGGGATCGGGCAGCGGGGCGTCATCGGGCTGGCCGAGCTGGCGGGCATGGACGTGGTCCATGGTCCGCGCCGGACCAGCCCGGTCACTTATGACACCTGGCGTGAGGCGCTGCGGTCAGTCCGCCCGCGTTTTGAGTTCAGAGATCCTCCGCTGCGTCATTCGCTGCCGCTGGCGCTGGCGTTCGCGGCAACCGCGGACCGGCCGACGGCGGTGCTGACCGGTCCGCTGCGGCCGGCCGGCGAACGGGGGGCGGACGTCCGCCCGGGGATCGCCGACACCGGGGAGATGATCCGGGTGCGCCTCGGCTGTCGTCGGCTAACCGCGACGGCGGCCGTGGCCTGGAGCGACGACCTGCCCCGGCACCTGCAACAGGTGATGTTCGATACCGCTGACACGGCCGTGGTCCCGGCCGCCTCGTAACCGAGGATCATTCACATCCGATGACAAACCAGGAGGCTCACCATGCCCACGATCACTACTGCCGACGGTGTCGAGATCTTCTACAAGGACTGGGGCTCCGGCCAGCCGGTCGTGTTCAGTCACGGGTGGCCGCTGTCGAGTGACGACTGGGACGCCCAGCTGATGTTCTTCCTGCTGCACGGGTACCGGGTGATCGCCTCTGACCGGCGCGGGCACGGGCGATCCGCGCAGGTCCCCGACGGGCACGACATGGACCATTACGCCGACGACCTGGCCGCGGTGACCGAGCACCTCGACCTGCACGACGCCATCCATGTCGGGCACTCCACCGGCGGCGGGGAGGTGGTGCGGTACATCGCCCGGCACGGGGAGGCCCGGGTGGCGAGGGCAGTGCTGATCAGCAGCGTGCCGCCGCTGATGGTGCAGACCAAGGCGAACCCGGGCGGGCTGCCGAAGAGCGTATTCGACGGGTTTCAGGAGCAGGTGGCGACGAACCGGTCCGGGTTTTACCGCGACCTGCCGACGGGGCCGTTCTACGGCTTCAACCGCCCCGGGGCGAAGGCCTCAGAAGCCATCATCGACAACTGGTGGCGGCAGGGTATGGCCGGTGGCGCTAAGGCGCACTACGACGGCATCGTCGCGTTCTCGCAGACCGACTTCACCGAGGACCTGAAGAAGATCTCCGTCCCGGTCCTGGTCATGCACGGCGACGACGACCAGATCGTGCCCTACGCCGACTCCGGGCCGCTATCGGCCAAGCTGGTGCAGAACGGCACCCTGAAGACCTACCACGGGTTCCCGCACGGCATGCCCACGACCCAGGCGGCGACGATCAACACCGACTTGCTCGCCTGGCTCCAGTCCTAACTCCGCGGACCCCGGATACCGGCTCCTCGCGGCCGGTCTCCCCGGGCAGACGCCGGCCTGGTCAGACTGGGTAGCGGTGGGGGCCTTGGGTGTAGGTGCGGCCGCGGGGGGTGGTCCACTGGTGCCAGCCGGGTTGGGGCTGGGTGAGGTTCCAGCCGGCCGACTG
>Ga0302324_100011990_pt1 | contig 17730 bp, 16 predicted proteins | sample Palsa_T0_1_FD_201949 | JGI IMG/M metagenome (GOLD analysis project Ga0302324, IMG submission 201949) | Peat permafrost microbial communities from Stordalen Mire near Abisko, Sweden - Palsa_T0_1 | ecosystem: Environmental > Terrestrial > Soil > Palsa > Peat permafrost | place: Sweden: Abisko... | reverse complement strand
CAGCCGCGCTGGCCGCCGACACCTATTACATTAGCCCGGCCGAGATCGATCTCGTCCATATTCTTGCACCGCCGCCGATCCCGGATTCGCCGGCCGGGAAAACCGACCTGCAAGGCGTGCTCGCAGCGGTGAGTGCCCGCACCGACGCGAGCATCAAGCAGGCGCAGGACGACGACCAGCGAACGGTATTTCGATTTACCGACGTAATGGGCCCGAATTTCAAGACCGAGAATCTGCCGCTTACGACCGCACTGTTCCAGCATGTCTACCAGGATGGCAACGCCGCTACGCTCGCCGCCAAGAATTTCTTCAAACGGACGCGCCCCTTCGTCGTTGATCCGGAGATCAAAATCATCGTCGTGCAGCCGCCGGATTTTTCCTACCCAAGCAATCATTCGACTTTCGGCAATGAGTCGGGAATTCTGCTGGCAGAGATGGTTCCGGAAAATGCGGTCGCGATTTTCGCGCGCGCGGCGGAGTATGCCCACAATCGGGTCGTCGCCGGCGTTCACTTTCCGAGCGATGTTGAGGCCGGCCGCATAGCAGCAAGCGTGATCGACAACACGCTGTTGCACGATCCCCGTTTTGAGTCGGATTTTGCGCAAGCGAAGACCGAGGTCCGCGCGGCGCTCGGTCTGGCCGCATCCGGCAATCAGTAGGGGAAACCCTGCCGATCCAGACAGAAAATCAGGTCTCGAAGCTGGCACCGCCAACGCTGAGAACTTCTTCTACTCGCTTGAGTATTTTGCTCAAGACACCGGGCGGCGAGCCCACCTGTATCTGCGTCTTCAGTTCAACAACGCTCTTGTTAGCGGTAACAATGCGCCGCGCCAAAATACGCGCCACTTCAAGGAGGGCCGCAGGATCCTTTCCGAGGAGAGCTGCATCCGCAACATGAAATTGCGAATTTGTCAGTGTGCGAACGTCTGCGGTATGCGGCATATCCAAAAGCGCAGAGAGCTCGCCGAACACCGCGCCAGCCTCGTCGACTCTGGCAATCTCGATTGAGTCCTTGAGGATCGCCACAGACCCGGATTTGAGAATGAGAAGCCGGCCGGATTTCGTACCGGCACTCATCACGGTTTCGCCGGCATCGAAGGTTGCTAACGGCAAGCTTTCGAGGACCTTGCCGAATCCTTCACCTGAACTCACAGTAAATCTCGCCGCCTGTTCGCTTTCACCCGATCAAGATACTGTTATGATTTCGGCGTGACAAGAATTCTGCGAGCAGTATCCCGCATTGCAGCAAACGCATCTATCCCGCGGGACAGCTTTCACTAAAAGCAAGAGGAATACCGGGAGGTTAGACTTGAAAAAACTTTCGATTGGCGACGTCACCATCACCAGCATCATCGAGCGTGATGGGCCGTGGCGGAAGCCCGAGGACATGTTTCCTGCCTACAACGCCGAGGTCGGCAAGCGCCATCTCGCGACGCTGGATAAGGAAGTGTTCGATCCGGCATCCGGCAAAATGGTCATCACCTATCAGACCTTCATTGTGCGCACGCCGAAGCACACGATTCTGGTCGATACTTGCACCGGCGAGGACAAGGGCTATCCGGCGCCGATGGATTTTCCAAAGAAACCGTGGCTCGACGGCTTTCATGCGGAGGGGCTGAAGTTCGAAGACATCGATTACGTGTTCTGCACCCACCTCCACATCGACCACACCGGCTGGAACACGATGCTGCGCAATGGGAAATGGGTGCCGACCTTTCCGAAAGCGAAGTACATCTTCCACAAGGGCGAGTACGCGGCGTGGGAAGCGGAAGCGAAGAAAGGCGGCAACCGCCCCGGCGGCGGCGGCAATGTGTGGCCGTACAATTGCGAACCGATCGTCGCTGCTGGACAGGCGCTGCTGGTCGACGACAATTTTCAGCTCGACGACAATATCTGGCTGACGCCTACGCCCGGACATTCACCGTGCCATTGCTGCGTCAATATCCGTTCGGGCGGACAGCATGCCGTGGTAGTTGGTGATCTCATGCATCACGTCTTGCAGTGCCGTGAACCGGACTGGTCGACAGTGTTCGACTGGGATCCAAAGCAGGCTGCGCAATCGCGGCGCAAGTTCCTGAGCGAGACTGCCGGCACCGGACGTTTCGTGCTGCCGGTCCACTTCCCGCCGCCGACCACCGGATTGATCGAGGCCGACGGCGGTGAGCGCTTCCACTACAAATACGTGCGCTAGGCCGCGTACTTACTGGTCCGGCATATCGCGACCCAACGCAACGTCGGCCTGAAATGCCTCGAATGCGTTACGACGGGCGTGCCGCACGCACGCGAGCGATAAGCTCTTCAACTTGCGGCAAGATGCGTTGAACGATGACGTCGACGCCCCGGGCATTTGGGTGTTCGCCGTCTAACTGAATAAGAGCGGCATTGCCCGCCACTCCATCGAGGATATCCGGGTACCACACATACGAATGGCTCGCGGCCAGCGATGGATAGATCGCCGCGAAAGCGCGCACATAAGCCGGCCCTTTGCCCGGCGGCGCGTGAAAGCCTGTCAACAGAACCTGAATATGACGGTCCTGCAGCTGTTGCAGCATTGAACCGAGCGCCGCCTCGGTCACGCTCGGGTTTATCCCTTGTTCTGCATCATTAGCGCCTAGTTCAATGATCACTGCATCAGTGTCTCCAGGAACGGATCGGTCGAGCCGAGCAAGCCCGTCTGAAGCCGTGTCGCCGGAGACACCCGCGTTGACTATTGTGACAGGGGTACCTTTGGCCCTGAGAACCTGCTCCAGCCGTTCGGGAAATGCGTAACCCGGCAGGAGACCAAACCCGGCGCTGAGCGAATCGCCAAGCACAACTATTTTGACCGGCCGCTCCCCGGTAGCGGGCAACGGAGCGTGTGTGCAATGGCTCAAAAAAAGCGCGATCAATACCGGCACCGCGAGCCGCCGGACCAGGGCGGCAGTCATCCGGTGTGGATCGGAGCGTGAGCGTTGGCGTCGCGTTAACACTCCAGGACCGCGATAATTAGCCCGGCAGTGGCCTCGTTCTGATTGAACAAGCGCCCAGAATCACAGGATCGGGCCTCGAACATATCGCTTGCCGGAAAACTGGCTGATCAGCAAGGCGGTGAAACAAAAAGACAGCCACGCCACGAAGTCTTCGCTGCTCTCAATTTCGAGGCTGAACTTGGGCTCGATTAGGAAAAAAGCCGCGCAAATACTGCTCAGAAGCGCTGCGCCAAGCGCTGCGGTTCTGCCAAACTTGGCGGCGACGAAAAGAATTGGCACGACGTAGGCGAACATCAGATACGAACTACCGAGAAATTGATCGACCCCCAATAAAGCCAGGGTAGAGAGAGCCACGGCGCAACCCGATGCCGCCTGTTTGCCCCAATTCGTTTCGAGCGAGCCGGACAACCAGCTAAAAGCTGATGACATTTCGGCACGAAAGTCTGCGGATGCCGAGACGATCACGCGTTTGCATTGCGAGAACGCCGCACGCGCCACCGCAATCCAGGGGCTTTCGCTTTTCCTGTCGACAGCCGGCGCCCAGAGCTCGTCGTAATTGTCGAACATCCTGAGCGTCTTGTCGTAACGCGTCGGCTCGATCCACGGCAGGATACGGCGCAAGATCGAATTGCAGAACGCCGAAGTGTGCCGCACGTAAAGGTCGATGGGATCGAGCCGATAGCGCAGGTGAAATTTAGGGTCGTAGTTCAAGGCGCTGCTGTGAAACCACTTGTAACCGTTCGCGATCCCCCAACTGATCAGATCGCGGAAAGTATAATGGTACAGGTGCAGGTCGAACGCGACCGCGTAATCAAGTCCGAGATACTCGGCGTGGATCATGTCTTCCTGAAGAAGACAGCAACCGAAGGCGACGATTTTTCCGTTTTGGCGCCAGATAAAGAAACGGTTCTTGTTACCGAGGCGGGTGCCAAGACCGCAAAAATATTCCTTGGTGAGTTTCTCGAAATGCAGACTGGACCTGTTATAGACCTGCAAATAAAGCGGATACACATCGTCAATCATCGGCGCGATGTCATCGACGACGCTCATTTCGATCGGCGGCGCGTGTTCGGCAGCCTTCAGCTTCAGCCTCAATTTTCGGCGTGCGCCGCCGCTGAGCGCGCGCATCATGTACTCGTCAAAGCTGGAATAATTGATATTCAGCATGACGTTGGGCATGCTGGGAATCCTGGTAAAATCCTTGTCGACAAAGCATTCCAGGGTCGGGCGATATTTGGCCGGAAATTCCTTGAGGACCACCAGCCTGGCTTTTAGTTTACGCGCTTCCTTGACAACCGCTGATGCCAACAGGCGGGCTGAGGATCGCTGCGCGAACTCATCCTTGCCGTCTAGATGACCTTCTCCGGCGGCGCACCCCACCATCAGCGTGCGCGCAACCATGAAGCTCGGCCACAAACGTCGAATGGAATCGATCAACCAGCCGAGTTTAGGCTTGACGCCGATGAGCAAATCTTGATCGAGGATAAAGAACGGCTGGATCGCACGTATCTCGCCGGTTGCATCCCGCACGATGAAATACCTGTAATCGAACTCCGCGTGGATCGTATCTTCGACCAGCTCGTAATACCGCTGATCCTTCGCTTCTGTGCTGAGAGTATTTGCCCAATGCTCGCATTTACTCGCCCCGGCTCGCGAGACGACTTCCACACTTGGCAAAGCCACATTGGCTTGCCCCGGAAAATTGACAGCATGGTTCATCTGAGCGCCGCCCCCGCCGCGCGTCTGTTACATGAGCTGTAACGACAGACCTATTGGTCTAGGTCAAAGTCAAAAGGCCGTCACGCTTTCAAGGCGCGACATGCCGTCGCAAAGTGGACGGCGCAGCCGGCCCGGAGAAACAATTGCTGCATTTTCGAGCCATAATATGCGGGATCATGAATGCCGGTTCATGAATGTCGACTCATGATGGGAGCGCCCTAGGCCGCTGGCGAGACCAGTTCGCGGAGTGCCGCGGAGACGTTGTTAATCACGCTGTCCCAGTCGCCGAGCGCGGTTTGCCGGAACAGGCGCGCGGTCGGATACCAAGGCGTGCTGTCGCCATCGAGTGTCCAGCGCCAGTCGGGCGCAAACGGCACCATTACCCAAACCGGCCGGCCCATAGCGCCTGCGAGATGGACCACCGCGGTATCGACCGCAATCACCAGATCGCACAGCGCCACGACTGCGGCCGTATCGTCGAAATCGTTGAGTTCGCCGCCAATGTGCGTGACACGCGGCTCGGCCGCGAGCACATTTTCGTCCTCCGCGCGTACTTCGCGCTGGATGCTGATAAAGCGCGCCGGAGAAGAGAACAGCGGCGCAAGCTTCGCAAACGGCATCGAGCGATTGCGGTCGTTAAGATGGCTGGCATTGCCCGACCACGCGATCGCAATACGTGGCCGCGGGCCGAGCCGCGCCGCCCATTTGGCGATGCGCGCTTCATCGGCCGACAGATAAGGAATCGGCGCCGGCACGTTCGACGGTTCGGTCTTGAGCGCCAGTGGCAAGCTGCCGAGTGGACAATGCACGTCGTAGGGCGGTGCCAGCGCGCCATGGGGGATTACGACCTTCACGCCTTCAAGCCGCGACATCAGCGAGGTCAGTTCCGGCTGCACTTCGAGGACCACGTTGGCGCCGCTGGCTGCGAGTTGCGGCACATAGCGGGAAAACTGGATCGTGTCGCCAAGGCCCTGCTCGGCGTGCAGCAACACCGTTTTCCGCGCCAGCGAATAGTCGCCGCGCCACAGCGGCCGACCTCGGCTTTTCTGCTCCGGCATGCCGGAACGCCGCCAGCGCGCTTCGTATTTCTCGAAGCCATGGCGGTAGTCGCCGACCATCAGCAGAGCGAGCGACTCCATGAAATGGATATCGGGATTGTCCTTCTCGATCGCTTTCGCCTTGTCGTAACTGGCAAGCGCATCGTCGAGCCGCTTAAGCGCAGCGAGTGCACGGCCGCGATTGAGCCAGGCGCCGGGATGCCCCGGCGCTGTCGCAAGCGCATTGTCGTGGGCATCGACGGCATCGGCATAACGGCCCAGCTCGTAGAGCGCGACACCACGATTATAGTGCGCAACCGGATGGCCGGGAGCGAGCGACAAAGCCCGGTCGTATTCCGCAATCGCGTCTTCCATCGAGCCAAGTGCTGCATGCGCGATGCCGCTGTTGAGATGCGCTTCGCCATGATCGGGAGCGCGGGCCAGCACTTCGCGAAACTGATCGAGCGCTTCCTCCGGCCGGCCGAGGCTGAGCAGCGTATTGGCGCGGCTGTTGAGGATATCGACATTGTCCGGTGCGAGCGCATAAGCCTTGTCGTGGCACTCAAGCGCCTCCTTCGGCCGTTTGAGTATTTGCAAGACTTGCCCGAGATTGGACCAGACCTGCGGCACATCGGTTCTGATTTTCAGCGCGGCCGTAAACAGGCGGTGCGCTTCACCGATGCGGCCAAGCCGCCACTTGACGGTGCCGAGCAGATTGAGCGCATCAAAATGATCGGGTGCGGCTTTGAGCACGCGGGTGTAAATCTTCTCTGCGTCGCGCAAACGGCCCTGACGGTGCAAGGCGACCGCTTCATTGAAAACCTGGCCGAGATTGAATGGCGCGGAGCTCACAGGCGATTGATCCGTGCGATGCGCCGCGTGACGTCGGCCGGCGTTTCGGCGTCGGCTTTGTTTTTCAACGCCAATGCCTCAAGCGCCGCGGGGCGGCCCAGGCACCGTGTCAGCCACGCTTTCAGATGCAGCCACGCCGACAAATCCATATCGACCGCGCGGCTGATCACGGCAGCGACATTAAGATCAGCCACGGTAAACTCATTGCCGAGTAAATAAGGCTGCTGCGCGACCGCGGCGTCGAGCACCTTGAACGGCGACGCGATGACTTTCAGGGCTTCCTCGCGCAGCACATTGTTGCGCTCGCCCGGCGGCAGCCGTACTGCGTGCAGCGACCAGATATTGACGCCGCGGTCGACTTCAGTGACGGCCCAGAGGCTCCATTGCCACGCCCGCGCCTCGCCCTCCAGCGTGCCGGGATAGAGCTTGCCACTGGAATGCTTCTTGGCGAGGTAAAGCGTGATCGCCAGCGACTCGAACAATACAAAGTCGCCGTCAACGATGACCGGCAGCCGGCCGTTCGGATTGATCGCCAGAAACTCCGGGCTTTTGGCGCCGTCGTCGCCGATCTCGATCGGCAGGTGCTGGTAGTCGAGACCCAGCTCCTTTGCCACCCAAAGCGCACGAAATGCGCGCGTGCGGGCAATGCCATAGATGCGCAGAGACGACATGCCGCCTTCCCGGTTTCGAGGCGCTAAAGCCCCGCAATTGCACGATATACGCGTTGCGTCCGCAAGCGTTGTCAAGCCGAGGCCGGGATCGTAACGTGGCGCCCCAAAACGGGGATTAGAAATGGAATTCGGGCTTTTTTCGAACGGTTTTCGTCCGCAGACCACCGCTGCCCAGACCTACGAAGAGGACCTCGCCGAGATCGTGCTGGCAGACCAGCTCGGCTTCCGCGACGTCTATATCAGCGAGCACCACGGCGAGCCGATCTATATCAACAAGGTCGATACCCTGCCGGTGCCTGAGTTGCTGATGTGCAAGGCCGCGGCGCTGACCAAGCAGATCCGGATGGGCGCTGCGGTGAAACTGATCCATTTGGCGCACCCGGTGGATACTGCAGTCAATGCAGCGGTAGCCGATCACGTGATCGGCGGCGGCCGTTATATTTTCGGCTTTGGCTCCGGCTTTCCGAGCCCACTGTTCGCCAACGAGCGCGGGCTGACCTACGAGGATCGCCACGAGCGGCTGCGCGAAGCGCTTGATCTCATTTTGAAGTGCTGGACCGCGAAGGAGCCGTTCGACTGGGACGGCAAGCACTTCAAGGGCAAGGGCATCGTCGCCCTGCCACAGCCGCTGCATTCGCCGCACATGCCGATGGCGACGGCAACCGACACGCCGGCAATGATGGATATTGCGGGGGCGCGCGGCTACACCCAGCTGATGGCGCAACTTGAGCCTGCCTCGTCGATCCGCCGCAAGGGCGATCACTACGCCCGCGCCGCCAGGGCGGCGGGTCACCAAGTCCCGCTGAACAAAATAACGGTCGCGCGTTACGTCTATCTCGCGGATTCCCGCAAGGAAGCCATGGATGACCTGCGCGCCGACATCAATTATGAACTCGGCTATCAGATGAAGCGCGGACTGATCCGCCTCATCAAATCGAACTACGACATCGGCATAAAAGGTGACGAAGTCACTTTCGACCAGCTCGCCGAAGCCGGCATCTATCATCTCGGCGATCCGGACACGGTGGCAAAAGAGCTTCGCGAGTTTTACGAAGAGGCCGGCGGTTTTGGCACGTTGCTGATCGTCGCCGGCAAGAAATGGGCGACCCGCGAGAAGGTATTCCGTTCCATGCGCATGTTCATGGAACACGTTGCACCGAAGCTGCGGGATCTGGTGCCGATGCGCGATCCGGACGCCGCGGCGGCCTAGGGTACGGCGGCAACATCACTCTGTTGCGCTGAACTGATCTCTGACCCACGGCACGACGACATGATCGAATATCCATTGATCCTTCACGGTCGCTGAGCGACCCATTGTCTGACCGGTTGGGTTGATCCACGCATACTTCGGGCTGCCGTGCTGCAAAAGAAGCTCGGTATCGGAGAAAGGCACTTGGGTGTCTTTCACGCCACCGATCACCAGCATCGGTGGCGTTGGCTGATCCAGCAACCCCTCTGTTTTCAAAGACAAGGTTGGCATGAGCTGGTAGGCTTCTTCCACCGAAGAAACGCCGAGCATATGCAGCCGCGACTCGACATAATCGAACAGAAACTCGCGGGTCTGAAACGCTTTCTCCTGCCAGCTTCTCTGGAAGTAGCCGTCGACTGGGCCGCTCTGAAAAACGACTCCCTTAAGACGCTTGACCTCGGCGACACCGACGCGCGCCGCCCAATAACTGCCCCAGCTTTCGCCACGCACGATAATGCGCGTGCCATCGAGGTCTGCCCGGCTTTGCACGTAGTCGATAACGGCGGAGTAGACACGCTCGGCTCCCGGCCGACTCGCTACGGGTGAGTCGCCGGTACCCGGCATATCGACTGTGATGGCGGCAATGCCATAAGGCAGGAATGACCGCATCGTTATGGCAGCATAGTCGCGCCAAAGATCCGATCCTGCGATTCCGATCACGACCGGCGGATGCTCAATGCCGTCCGGTCTCTGCAAGGTGATCTTGATTGCTTTTCCTTCAAAAGGAATCGAAATAGCCTCGATCTTCGGACTTTCGAGTTCGCCGTAGGCTTCGAATGCCTTCCAGGCTTTGGCGCGGCTTTCTGCCTTACTCGGCGAGGAAGCAACGGGCCAGCCGCCCATTCCGTAAAGCCGCCAGGCGTACAGGTATTCATCTCGCGCTCCCGTCGGCTGGCTTGTCTCGAGAGATTGGGCTCGAGCGAAATGCACATCTCCGGCTTTCATCCATTCGCTGCCCCACTCCTCGGGACTGAGACTGTGAATGTTGTCCAATATGACGCGTGCATCGGCAGGATCGATATGAAATACCGGGTATGAGCTGCGCTCGGCTCGCGAAAGAGTCTCGGCTTTCAGCTCCTCCCAGGTTCGTCTGGGAAACACCTCCTGGGCCTGCGCCGACGACAAAAGAAAGATTGCAGCGATGATCGTGCATAGTCGCTTGATCATGGATTGAATTCCCGGGCGCTGACGGTCAGCGCGTGAAGCGCACTGAGACGTCGCCAATTGGCGCTAAGGTATAATTGAACTCGGTCTCATCGGCCTCGATGAACGGCGGCGGCACCGTCGAGCCGCAAATGACCAGATCGCCGGCCCGCAACCGCTCGCCGAACGCACCGAGCAGGTCGGCAAGTTGCACCACCACATCCACTACTCTTCCGGTAATCGCCTCAGGCGTCGCGGTTTCCGCCGCAAGCTTGCCGCGACGATAGATGTGAGTCGATAGCCCTGAAGTATCGCCGCCCGTGCGATTCTTTTCCGACAAAACGACGTGCCGTTGAAAGATATTACGGACCAGGACTTTCTCGACGTCGGCGTCCGTCGCCGAAAATTCGAGGTCGGCGAGTTCAATGGTGGGCGTCAGCGAGGCAATTGCGGCTAGTGCGGCAGCAGCATCCGAGCCGGGCGAAAGGTCCGCCCCGAGCCGCGCACCGATTTCTGGTTCCGCCACTGGCTGTGTCCACCCTTTCACGCTGGCCGTAGCGCCGGTCGGCAGCAACGCGCCCTGCATCAGATATCCGAATAGCGGTGCCGATAGCCGAAACTTCTCCATCGCCGCCGGCGCGCCAAATCCGACTTTCCAGCCGAGCGGCCTCTCTCCCGCAACAATGCGCGACCGGCGCTGCGCCAGTTGCGCTGTCATGCCGGCCTTGATGCGCGGATCTTCCCACGGTTTCATTTGTGGCTCTCGGGATGGACTTCATAGCCGGAAGCTTCAATGGAGCCGGCGTCCATCCAGCCCCACACCAGTACGACATCTTCACTGGAGGTATTGTTGAAGCCGTGCCAGCAGCCCCGCGGCGAATAGATTACGTCGCCTTCGCCGGACGGCACCTGCCCTTCCTCGGTGTAGATATGGCCATGCCCCTTAAGCACGATGAAAAACTCATCGCAATTGTGATGCCGGTGATTTTCGTGGCGTGCGCCGGGCTTGAGCACGGTCCAGCCGACGACGTGGTCGGCGCCAGCCATTTTCTTGTCGATCAGAAACTGCACCTGCATATCGACCCAGCCATCGTCGCGCTTGAGGCCATCGACCTTGGGGACGTCGCGCAAATTGGTGCGATACATCTTCGGCGCGGGTCTATCGTCCCGCATCTTCGCCATTGCTCCCTTGGCGGCCTTCGCCAGTGCCGCTCCGATTTTTTCCGATTGCGAAGTCATGTCTGTCCTCCAAGACGCCGATAGACCTGATGGGCGACGACGAAGTCGTTGCCATCAATACCAAGCCCGCGGCAGGCATTCATCATCTCGTTCGCGGCGGCCGCAAGCGGCACCGGGCTGCCAAGCTGGCGGCCAAGATTGAGCGCGAGCAGCATATCCTTCTGCTGCAGGGTGACGTCGGCGAGCGGCACGGCCGGCATTGCGCCATCGAGGATGAAGGGCCCGCGATAGCCGAGCACCGGCGAGGCCGCGACGCTTTTGAGAATGGCATCAAGCGCAACGGCACGATCGACGCCGCCCTTTTCGGCCAACGCGACGGCTTCGCCGAAGCAGATCACCTCGACCATAAGCAGGAGATTGACGGCAATCTTCATCTGGCAGGCAAGGCCGTTGCCGCCGATGCGTGTCACCTTCGGCCCGATCGCAAGCAGGACCGGTTTGGCACGTTCGAACGCCGCCTCATCGCCGCCGATCATGACCGAGGCATTGCCCTGCTTCACAGTTACCGGCGATCCCGACAGCGGACCGTCCAGCATGATCGAGCCCGCCTTGGCAAATTCGGCCGCGATGGCGCGGCTTTCATCGGGCTCGATCGTGCTCATGTCGATGAAAATGCCGCCGTGGCGCAGGCCCGCCACTACGCCGTTCTCACCGAGCGCGGCGGCGCGGACCGCCTTCGCGTCGGTAACGATGGAAAAGACGATCTCGGAGGCTTCGGCAACGGCGCGCGGTGTATCGGCCCAGCGCATGCCGGCCTCAATCAGCGGCGAAGCCTTTTCCCGCGTCCGGTTCCAGCCGGTCACGGTATGTCCCGCCGCCATCAGGCGTGGCACGATGAGCTGACCCATCGCACCCAATCCGACAAACCCAAGATTCATTTTTCAACTTTCACTGCAACGGATATTCGAGTTTGCCGGATTGATATTTCGCCGGATAGACCACCACTTGCCGCGACCAGTCCTTGAACTGATCGACGTCGTGACCGCTGATGCCCTGGAACTGGATGCAGATGATCCGCGGCGTCGTCCACTCGCCGTTTTCACCGAATTTGATCGGTCCGATGATGGTATCGAAGGAATTGGCGCGCAGGTACGCAGCAATTTTGTCGTGGTCGAGCGATTTGGTCTCAGTCACCGCTTTGGCGAGCACTTGACCAGTCGCATAGGCGTAAGGCGGATAGGTGTAGCCGAGCGGATCGATGCCGAGCGCCTGCGCACGCTTCTGATATTCCTGAAGGAACGCTTCGGTGCCGTCGAATTGCAGGCTCGGCGCCGGGATATAAAACTCATTGCTGATATAGCCGTTGATGTCAGGTCCGAGCTTTTGCTTGATCCCCGTGATCAAGAGACCCAGCATCGCGCCGCCGATCATTTTAGGCCTGAACTGGATTTCCTTCGCTGCCTCGACGATACCGGCAGTATCGACCGGAAGCGTCGCACCGAACACGACGTCCGGATTGGTCGCCTGGATCGCTCGCACGATCGGCGAGAACTCCGTTGTCGACAACGGATAGGTGCGATCGAACACGACATCGAAGCCGAGCTTCTTGGCGTTGTCGCGCGCACCCTCGAGCGCCTTGTGGGAATACTCGATGTCAGCGCCGACCAGCGCTACCCGTGTCGGCTTCGGCTTTTGGGCGGCCGCGAGCTGGAACACACATTCCGAATAGCCTGACGTTGACTGCCCCTGAGAGTTCATCGAGAAATAGCGCGGATATTTGAACTCCTCGTTGGCGCCCAATCCGAAGATGCCGATGGTCGTGCGGTTGGCCTGCATGATGGCCGGCAGCGCCGCAGCAATGACCTGAGTGCCGTAAGGCCCGATCAACAAATCCACTTTGTCGATACCGGTCAGCTTGGCGTAAATCCCCGGTGCATTCGCTGGATTGCCCTGGTCGTCGTAATAGACCAGCTCCACCGGACGGCCGAGCAGTCCGCCCTTTGCGTTCACCGTGTCACGCCAGATCTCAAGACCGGCCATGACCTGTTTGCCCGCAGGCGCAGTGGGCCCGGTCAAGCTGATGCTCAGTCCAACGCGGATCGGATCGGCAGCGGAGGCACATCGTACACCGACGACTGCGACGGCCAATCCCAGTGAACAGAGTACGACGGCTTTCACGAAGCCGCGAAAAATTCCCGCGATCCCCGGCATGGCTTTGCCTCCTCTGATGGCGCTCTTCCCGTTACGCCGGTTATGGCCCGGCTTCATCGTTAGTGTAACGCCCGCTGGAAATTTTCGGCAATTGCTTTCCGTGCTGCGAGGCACCACGATTGTAAGTAATTGCAATTAAGGCGCATGGCTTGCACGGCTGCGCCGCAAGGGGAGAGAAGAATGTTCAAGGCGTCGGCCAATGTAATGCTGCCCACCTCCATTATCGGCTCGCTGCCCCGTCCCGCCTGGTACACCGCCGCGCTGGGTTCGCAGACCTTCATCGAAGCGATGGTGAATTCGCGCTACCGCGAGCAATACGAGGACGCGGTCGCGTGTTTTTTGCGAGCCCAGGAAGTGGCCGGCCTGGACATCGTGACCGATGGTGACGCGCATTACGACGAGCAGGTTAGCGGCTTGAGCTGGCAGAGTTATCCACTCACGCACATGGCCGGATTTTCAAAGGAAGCAAAGCCCGCGGTCTACAATGTCGGGGCTTCGGCCTACCCGCGCGGCCACATCCTGCATGACTCGCTCGAAGCCCGGGTCTTTCCCCGGATCGTCGGCCCGGTGGGCCGCGGTGATCTGCAATACACCGCGATGTGGAAAGCTGCCCAACGCATGACCACGCGCCCGGTCAAGTTTGGCACCATACTTCCCGAGTTGCTCGCGGCCTGCTGCGAGGACGACCATTACAAAGATCCGATCGAGCGTACCTGGGCGCTGAGCGACGCGCTTAACGCCGAGCTCAATGACCTCACCGACGCCGGCTGTCCGCTGGTGCAGATGGAAGAGCCGCAAATCCACATGGTACCGGTGCGCGGCAAGGTATTCGGTAAACTCGACAGCGCCGATCTGGTCAAGGTCTTCAACAACACCGTGAAGGGACTGCGCGGCAAGACCGAGGTGTGGTGCCACACCTGTTGGGGCAATCCATCACAGCAGCGCATCTTCAAGGAAATCCAGAGCTACCAGCCGACGCTCGCCGCGCTCAACGAGCTCGATGCCGACGCGCTCACGTTCGAGACCTGCTCGTCGGGCACCGGCGATCTCAAGGCGATAGGCGAAGTCATCAAAGACAAGAAGATCGTCATCGGCGTCATCGATCATCACACCTTGCAGGTGGAGCGGCCCGACGAAGTGGCGACCATCATCCGTGAGGCGCTCAAACACGTTCCGCCGGAACGGGTCATTATCTCCTCGGATTGTGGCATGGGCCGCGAGGGCATGGCGCGCCGCCACGCAAGCTACAAGATGGTCGCGATGGTGCTTGGCACCAATATCGTCCGCAAGGAATTGGGGTTGCCAGAAGCGCAGTGCCTGGCAGCCGATGAGCGCTATTCGCTGACGCTGACCAAACGGGATTAGGCGAGCGCTTCCACAACAGCCTTGCCGCAGGCCTCGGTGTTGGCCGGGCCGCCGAGATCGCGGGTGCGAAGTTTCTGCTCGCTCAGCACCCGCTCGATTGCCTTGACGATTGCGGCGGCTGCTTCCGTCTCGCCGAGATGTTCGAGCATCATCGCGCCAGACCAGATCTGGCCGATCGGGTTGGCAATGCCCTGCCCGGCGATATCCGGCGCCGAGCCGTGCACGGGTTCGAACACCGACGGGAATTTGCGCTCCGGGTTGATGTTGCCCGACGGCGCGATGCCGATGGTGCCAGTGCAGGCGGGACCGAGGTCCGAAAGAATGTCGCCGAACAGGTTCGAGGCGACAACAACGTTGAACTTGTCCGGCCGCAGCACGAACAACGCCGATAAAATATCGATGTGATACTTGTCCCATTTGATGTCGGGATAATTCTTCGCCATCGCTTCGACGCGCTCGTCCCAGTACGGCATGGTTATGGCGATGCCGTTCGATTTGGTCGCGGACGTGAGATGCTTTTTTGGTGTCTTGCGGGCGAGCTCGAAGGAAAATTTAAGCACGCGGTCGACGCCGATGCGCGACATCACCGTTTCCTGCACCACCACTTCGCGCTCGGTGCCGCCGAACATCCGTCCGCCGATCGCGGAGTACTCACCTTCGGTGTTTTCGCGCACCACCCAGAAATCGATATCGCCGGGCTTGCGGTTGGCGAGCGGTGACGGCACGCCGGGCATCAACCGCACCGGGCGCAGATTGACGTATTGGTCGAACTCGCGGCGGAACATGATCAGCGAGCCCCACAGCGAAATATGGTCCGGAATTTTAGCCGGCCAGCCGACCGCGCCGAAGAAGATCGCGTCATGCTTGCCGATCTGGTCTTTCCAGTCCTCCGGCATCATGCGCTCGTGCCTGGCGTAATAGTCGTAGGAAGCGAAATCGAAATTGTCCTGGCGCAGCTCAAAACCGAATTTCTTCGCCGCAACCTCGAGCACGCGCACGCCCTCGGGCACCACTTCCTTGCCGATGCCGTCGCCGGGAATGACGGCAATGTTGTAGACGCGATTGGTGGCCATAAGCGCTCCTCCGGACAATTGTTTAATCGAAATTAGCGCGAATGAAGCGGCTTCGGGAAGCCGACTAAGCGCACATTCTGCTTTGCGACGCGCTGACGTCGCCGAACTCGTCGAACGCTTCCGCCAACAGCCGCAGCACGATCGCCGGGTCGGTCGCGGTCAGGACGCAGCTTCGCGCGGCTTTCAGTGTGTGGTCCGACACGCCTGCAGTCGCGGCAGCGGCATCAAGCGTCCAGCCAAGATGCTTGCGGGCATGACGGAGCCCGACCTCGCGCCCGTAGTGGCCGATCATTTCGCCGTAGAGCGCACTGATCAGCGCGAGTTGCTCGCTCAAGCGCGGCGGCGCCCGGCGGATACCGGTTGCGAAGTAGTGCGCGAGCTGGCCGGGAAACCACGGACGGCCCTGGGCGCCGCGGCCGACCATCACAGCGTCCGCACCGGAGGCTTGCAGCGCCATATCGGCATCGTCGAAGCTTTCAATGTCACCATTGACGACGACGGGCACCGATACGGCCGCTTTGACAGCGCGCACCGCCTTCCAGTCCGCGCGCCCTTTATAAAACTGGCAGCGGGTACGGCCGTGCACGGTGACAAGCTGCACCCCGGCTTGTTCAGCGCGGCGCGCCAGCTCGGCGGCGTTGTGCGAAGTGTCGTCCCAGCCAAGCCGCATCTTCAGCGTCACCGGAACGCGCGCCGTCTCCACCACTGCGTCGATCAGCGTGAGCGCGTGGTCGAGATCGCGCATCAGCGCGGAGCCGGCCGCGCCGTTGGTCACGTTCTTCGCCGGGCAACCCATATTGATGTCGACGACGGACGCGCCGGAGCCTTCCGCAATCCGCGCGCCCTCCGCCATCCAGTGCGCCTCGCAGCCGGCAAGCTGAACGACATGCAGTCCGGCACCGTGATCGGCGATACGCCGGCGTGCGATGTGCTTTTTTTGGTGTTCGTCCTGGGCGAGCGCCGCGCACGCGGTCATTTCCGAAATGACGAGGCCGGCGCCGAGCGCCGCCGCCTGCCGGCGGAACGGCGCGTCGGTTATGCCGGTCATCGGCGCCAGCAGCACCGGATTAGGCAGTTTGATGGAACCGATCGAAAGACTCTGCACGCGCGGCTTTCTTAAAATCGAAATCGTGCAGCCGCGATAAATGAACTCGTCGCCAGGCGCAAGCGGCGCCCGGCGCGTTACATCTCAGTTCTTGCGGCTCGGCTCGGCGTTGAGCGAGTCCGCAACCGCTTCCTCGTGGTACCAGCCGCTGCCCTGGTGAGCGAACTCCGCGCCCTCCGGCAGCTTCACATTTGCCGGCAGCACGTCGCCCTGCACGCGCAACGCAAAGCGGCCGCGCGGAGGAAACGCGTAGATCTTAGCCGTACCGGTGATTGGTGTTGTCATGAAGTCGGCCCCTTTGCCGTGCGCATTCAACAATGCGCATCTCGTGAGTTTCTCTGATTCCTTCTTAATATAATCTTCTGCCTGAGATTTGCTCGGAATGCCTCATACAAAATCAGCGCATGGCTACAATATGAGCATTGGAATTTCTGCTCATCCCAATCGCATCTGCCTGACCTTGAATCAGTAACGTTGCACTGCACTCTTTTGTTGCAGCGCCATCTGGCCCCCATTTGGCACATTCCCTGCTTGCAAATGGGTCGGGAGGCGGCGTCAGCCGCCGATCGCGGCTGGGCAAGGCAGTCCAGTCTCATTCAACCACCACGAAGAGAGACGCCAATGACCAAGTACAGGTTAGAATATATTTGGCTCGACGGTTATACGCCGGTGCCGAACCTGCGCGGCAAAACGCAGATCAAGGACTTCGACTCGTTTCCAACGCTCGAGCAGTTGCCGCTGTGGGGCTTCGACGGTTCATCGACCAATCAGGCAACCGGCTCGAACTCAGACTGCGTTCTAAAGCCCGTCGCCGTCTATCCGGACGGCGCGCGCACCAATGGCGCGCTGGTGATGTGCGAAGTGATGTTGCCGAACGGCCAGCCGCACGAGTCGAACAAGCGCGCCACTATTCTCGACGATCCCGGCGCCTGGTTCGGCTACGAGCAGGAATACTTCTTCTATAAGGACGGCCGTCCACTTGGCTTCCCGTCGAGCGGCTATCCGGCGCCGCAAGGCCCGTACTACACCGGCGTCGGCTACCAATTCGTCGGCAGCCTCGCGCGCAAGATGGTCGAGGAACATCTCGATCTCTGCCTCACCGCCGGCATCAACCACGAAGGCATCAATGCCGAGGTGGCGAAGGGCCAGTGGGAATT
>Ga0302324_100011989_pt1 | contig 17731 bp, 10 predicted proteins | sample Palsa_T0_1_FD_201949 | JGI IMG/M metagenome (GOLD analysis project Ga0302324, IMG submission 201949) | Peat permafrost microbial communities from Stordalen Mire near Abisko, Sweden - Palsa_T0_1 | ecosystem: Environmental > Terrestrial > Soil > Palsa > Peat permafrost | place: Sweden: Abisko... | reverse complement strand
TACATAATAAAATTGGTATTGCTCGGGCCATAGATATAAACATTATCCGATTTGTCGATCTTCATGGACGTGCCATAGACGTTGTCGGCGGCAATCATAATAACGATATTCGTGCCCGGGCCCGTCGTGTCGATCCAGGTTTCGGAAACAGACGGCACGTTATTGGTAAAATAGACATTGGTCACCATGTAACCCGCAATCAAAAGGCTCTCCGTAAATTCATTGGTGACCGACGGCGAATTGGCGCCTTGGTCATTGCGGCAGTCGTACCACGAGCAGCCGATAATGCCCGTGGCCGGGTCCACCGCCACACGGGGCAGAAAATGGTCGTTGAATCCACCAAAGGCGTCGTCATCCACGTAGTTTTCCCCGCTCCAGTTCGTGCCGGTGCCGTCAGAGGACAAAAAGCTGATGACCGCATTCCCGTTTGGACCCACGGCTGTATAGATCAGGCAGACTTTGTTGTAGTTAGTCTCATAGGTATCGTAATCCCAGCCCAAACCAGGCGCCGCGTTGACTCCTATGCCGGTTGGGGCGGCGTTGAGGTAGGTGACACCTCCAATGGCGTCGAAGGCGACAATCTGGGCCGGGCCAAAGCCATTGCTGGAAATACTGCCGCTGGAAATGGCGTTCGTTTCGATACTGACCCAAACATTCGCCGTCGGATACGACATCGGATCGGGAAGGCCTTGCAGATTATCCTGAAACGCCACCATGACCTGCCCCAGCGGTCCCACGGCAATGTCTGCAAAACCCCCGTCGCCGGAACCGGGCACAATTTGAACGAGGCCAAAGCTTCCGTTTGTGCCCAGTCCTGTGGACAACGCCCCCTGCACCTGCAAAGGCGTGTTGGCTGTGGTATAATCCTTATAAATAACCCACACGCTGCCGGCGGCAGCGCCCGCAAACGGCGCAGTGATGCGCGGTTGGTCCGTCGCGTCCAAAAACGCCAGATTGGTCACGGAGGCAAAGGTGCCGCCGCCGTTGGTGCTGACCGCCACGGCGACCCCTTCAAACGTATCCGGCAGATAAGCCAGAAAGAGGTTCCCGTACGAATCCCAAGCCACCGACGGCTCTCCGTAGGCCGGAATCAGACCTTGGGCATCATTGTTGGTGGCGATGACATTGGTGTGCCAGGAAGCGCCCAGATTGGTCGTAAACGCCAGAAAAAGACCGGGCACTGTCCCATCGGTCGCGGCCGCAACGACCATGTTCGACGGACTGAGCGGATTGAAGGTGATGGACGGATCGGTTTCGTTTCCTTTGGCTTTGCTAATATCAACCAGATTGGGGCTGACGGAAAAGGTTGGCTGGGCAAGAGCGGTGTTGGCAGCCAGCAAGGCAAAGGCGGCAACCAAGACCACTAATGTCTTTACGGCCCATGAAAATTCAATGGGTCTGGCAGTAGAAAACGTTTCCTTGTGCATAAATGGATTCAAGGAATGTGGCCGCGAATAACCTGCGACAGCAGAATATATTTGAAAGACTGTTCCGGCCTCATTGCGTTCCTTCTCATTGGCGATCAAGTGATATAACTGAATAGTGAAGAATAAGCAACTGGAAAATGGCGTCACAGGCGGCAGAGGGCGCAAATCATTTGGTAGGGTCGGCGCGTTGCGCCGACCTGGACGCCGCAGTGCGGCGTCCCTGCTATGGGACTTGTCTAAAACCTGATTTGCGCCCGGCGGCAGACCGGTCTTCATCTCCCGCCACGCATCGAGAATTTGTAAATGGCGGCGTCCGTGGGATTGAGTTTGATGGGCATGGGGCTTGCAACGCGTGCCGTCACGCCGCTCCAAAGTTCCTTCACTTCGATTGGGCTGGCGGTCTTAAGGCCAATGCGATCCAAATCAACGGAGAAATTCTGTTCGTTGCGGGAATAATTGAAGGCCGCCAGATAAAAATGACTCGCGTCCTGCCAAACAAAGAGATTCGCGGCCTCGCAGCCCGTATCGCCTTCCACTGGACGGAAGGACTTGCGGACTCGAGCTAGGGCGTTGACCTCGCCGTTGGTGAGGAATTGGCGGGCGCGCTCCTTGCCCGTTTCGCTGCCGGCCGCGCTGAAATCATCGCCTGCAAGCATCAGACCCGTGACGACAGCCGAGGTGACGCGCGCCCGGTTTTCCGCCTCAGCATGGCCGTCGAAAACCATCTGATCGGGGTCGCTGAAATCGTACATCTTGGACAGCCACCAGCCATAAGTCAGCGAGTTGAGGGTGTATTCTGTTTCGCCTATGTTGCCAAAGGCATCGCATGCGATGCGGCGGGAGTTGGCATATTGGCTGGGAAACAAAGGCGCGATGGAGAGATTCAGGAACATGTCGGGGCCTAGCGCGTCGGCCACAAACTTCATGCCCTCGTTGTAAGCCTCCAAGCCCGTCGTGACGCGCGGATCGTAATGCCTGTCTGCCTCCAAAGCGCCATGCACCAGGAAATCCGCTTTAACGTATTTGAAACCGGCCTTCCGGAAACGTTGCGCGTTCATCTCAATGAGCTTTTGTGTCCCCGGATGTGTCGGATCCAACGCCACTCCGCTTGCAATGCGCTGTTCCTGGCCGTGGGCATAGAGATAGATGTCCTTGTATCTATAATCGGTGCCTGCAATGCGAGCGTCGTCATTTGGCCCCCAGGCGACGAAAGGCGTGAAATAAATGCCCCCCTCCTGGTGGTTCGATTGGCAATGTTGAACAAATTCCTTCAACTGCCCGTCTGTGAGCGCGTTCCAGCCGGAGTCCAGGCCGACATAAATGACGCCATCATCTTGGAATTGGCGGGGTTGCAGTTCGCGCGCAAAAAAATCCGAAACTTCCACCGCCTTTTGGTAGTTGAGCTTGAATTGCATTTTCCCCCAACTATTCCATCCAAACGGTGTGCCACCCTGCCAGGGACGGCTCGGCGCGAGGCTCTCGTTGGCGGCCGCGTAAGACTCCAATCCGTCCCGCCAATCGGAAAAGCAGCCCAGGAATACTTTCGGCGAACGAATGGTTTCACCGACGATCTCCCCATGCGGCAAAACATCGCGCGTTTTCGCGGAGGTCACGCCGCCGAAAACTTCCAGGCCGGTAATGGCGTCGGTCGAGGTGGAGGAGCGGACGCCGGTTTTCCACCGGTCATGTTCCAAAGAACCGGCGACCAGGCCCTGGCGGCTTCGATTGTCATAAAACGCGGAAACTTCATAGCTGGTCATGTCGCCGCCAAAGGGAATTGCGTCGTAGCGAACCCACTTGTCGTTGTCGAAGGGAACAAACAGCGCGCGCAGATCGCCAGCGGCCAGAAATCCGGGCTGGCTCCGTGCAATGAGTGGCGCGATGAAACGGCAGCGGACGGCCGGCTTGCGCGCCACCTCAACTTCGGTCGTGATGTAAACCTGCCCTTCATGCCAGGAGAACGCCTGCGTCATTTGGTCGTTCGCATCGTTGGCCGACACCACGGTCCAGCGCACGCCGCCGCCCAAGGCATCATGAAAGGTTTGCCGCGTGGCCTTTCTTGTTTTGTAATCCAGGCTCGTCACCGTTTCCGGCAGCCGCGCGGCGGCCATCGCCCCGCGGAGAACCGCTTTGCCATTGCAAAAAAAATCGGCCGCGCCGAGTGTTAAGTCGTATTCCACGCGCCACGGCCCCAAATCCATGACCTCTTTTTCCCTGGCGCCGGCGGCGAAATCTCGTCTGGCAAAATCCTGGTGTCCGGCGCTCGCGCTGGAAGTCTCGACGCGCGCTTCCCACGGGGAAAAGAATTCCTCTCCTTGCAACGGTCGGATGTAGTAGCCGCCTTCCGGCACAAACGGAAAACTGTAACGTCCGTTGCCGTCGGTGGCCGTTTTGCTTTCAAGGCCGCCTGACAAACAGATTTCAACGCGGGCCAGCGGCTTGCCGCCGGAATCGTTCACCACGCCGCTGATGGCGCCGGCGGACGCGGCGTCGGTTTGGATGACGATTCTATCGAGGTCAGGCCCGGATTCCTCCGGATTGTCGAAGGTGAGGACGTTGTTGCCGGCGCGCAACGGAATCAAAGCGTTTGTGCGGTTGACTATATCGGGCCGCCCAGTCGCATGGCAATATAATTCCAGGCGGGTGTTGGTATTGACCGTCACGGTGAAGGACCGCTGGTCGTCCAACGTAAAGTAGATTTCCAGCGCGTACAAACTATCGCGCGGCGCCAGCACGCGGTTGAAGCTGACGCGGCCGGCTCCCTCCCCGCCGACGCCCGTGACAACCTTGCCTCCAGAGGCGGAGGCGAACGGACGCACACGGGCGCCGCCGGAAAGGACGGCGCTTTCGGCTTCGTAACTGGTTTGCGCCAGAGCGATCCGGGCCGCCGCCGCCAAAAAGATCATCGCGCCGAGCCGGCACCTTTGGGCAGTCGAACGCATGATGAAAACTACGCTCCCATCCCCATGATTTCGTATCCGCAATCCACGTAGAGGACCTGGCCGGTGATGGCGGCGGCGCCGTCGCTGGCCAGAAATGTCCCTGTCGCGCCCAATTCGTCGGGCAGCACATTGCGTTTCAATGGGGCATGCGATTCGTAATACTTGAGCATGTCGGAAAAACCGGCGATGCCGCGCGCGGCCAGCGTGTTGACGGGGCCGGCGCTGATGCAGTTGACACGAATTTTGCGAGGACCAAGATCATAAGCCAGGTAGCGCGTGCCCGCCTCCAACGCGGCTTTGGCCACGCCCATGACGTTGTAGTGCGGCACAACCTTCTGCGAGCCGTAGTAAGTCATGGAGAGAATGCTGCCTCCTTCGGTCATCAGCGGCGCGGCTTCCCGCGCCAGCGCGATCAGCGAATAGGCGCTCACGTCGTGCGCCACCCGAAACGCTTCGCGCGTGGTGTTCAAAAAGATTCCTTCCAGCGCCTCACGCGGGGCGAATGCGACCGAGTGCAGCAGCAAATTCAATTTGCCGAATTTCCCGCCCACGGCAGCCAGGGCGCGGACGATCTCCTCGTCCCGGGTCACGTCGCACGGCAACATCAGCGTGTCCGCGCCGAACGAGCCTGCGAGTTCGGCGACATTATCCTTGAGCCGTTCGCCCTGGTAGGTGAAGGCCAGCGTCGCGCCGGCGTTGTGCCAGGCCTGGGCGATGGCCCAGGCGATGGAACGTTTGTTGGCCACGCCAACGACTAATCCGATTTTTCCAGTTAACAATGACATAGCGCTTCTGATTGAGAAACGAGATTCAAAGCAAGTCAAAGGAAATGTCGTGACGTGTGGACTGGAGAGTTCCACCACAGCGATCCCAGGCCTCTACTTGGCAAAGGCGTTCAATACTCCTCGCTCATCTGCTGGCCCCCATGCTCCGGATTGGGGATGAGCTTGCGGTGCTTGGGATCCACCACAAAGTCCAGATATTCCAAAGGAATCTGGCCAACCAAATTGGGCACGTTCTCGCCGACGTCCACCACGTCGAAGTTGCCGTAGCGGCCCTGGACTTCCAGCCGCACCGGTTCATAGACCGCGCGCCGCGCCGGCCCGTTGCTGGTTTGGGAAATGATGGTGTCCAATTTTTCCAAACCGAGGGCACGGATGACGCTGGGCTTCAGATAGAGACGGGTGGCTCCGGTGTCCACCAACGCTTCGACTTCCACTTCGCGTGGTTTCGCCTTGGACAACTTGCGATGCTGCACGACCAAATCGTACAGGTTGGTGAGCTTGATCTTGATGATGACTTTTCCCATGAGCCAAACATGCCCGATCCCGGCAAGCGGCGCAACCTCCGGATAGAGGCTCATACACATTCTGCCGCAATGAAATGTCGGTGGTCGATCTTGTGCCCTAGCGCCAAACAAACCGGATCAAAGCGCATCTTGTATCAAAAATATTGTCTTTTGGCTCCGATCAGCCGATATTGTGTTGCTCGTGAATGTGACTGAAACAACCTCGAGATATGAGCACCGCTGAAATGCTTTTTGAAAAAGCGAAGCATCTGCCGGAAAGCCTCCAGACAGAAGCCTTGCATTACGTCGATTTTCTTTTGACACGTCGCGCCGCCGAAAAGGAGGACAAAGAGTGGAGCCAGTTTTCCGCCAGGCAACTCGCCCGACAGTATTCGCCGGAAGACGCCATTTACGACGATGAGTAAACCGGCATGAGCTTTTCTGCGGGGGGACATTCTGCTTGTGCCGGTCGTATTCAGCGACGGTAGCGGCCACAAAAAACGTCCGGTGGTTGTCGTTTACGACAGCGGCGATGCGGATTTGCTCGTGGCACCAGTGACGAGCCAAATGGCACGTTCGCCGCGCGATGTGCTGGTGGTCAATTGGCATAGGGCGGGGCTTCGGGTGCCTTCCATTGTCCGGCTCGAAAAACTGGCCACAGTGGAGAAATCGGCAGTGATCAAGAGAATGGGGCAGTTTGCGCCAGATGATTGGAAAGAATTAAAGGCCGTTCTAAAGCAGTTTTTTGCGGAAATTCTCGCTCGGTGACGCGAAAAGGCACGGAGCCTTTCTAGGCTGAAAGGCCTACTTGCGCATTTTAATCAGCAAGTCTTTGCTTTCCACTGTGTCGCCGACTTGCGCGTAAATCGTGTCCACTCTGCCGTCGCCTGGGGCGTAGATGGTGCTCTGCATTTTCATCGCCTCCAGTGTTAATAATTTGTCGCCCTTGGCCACTTTGGCGCCGACGTTGACAGCCAGCGAGGTGATCAAGCCGGGAATGGGCGCGGCCACTTGCAACGGGTCGGCGGGGTCGGCCTTGAGGCGGGTCTTGGCCTTGGCTGGAATGGAGCGGTCCGTGACCGTCACCTCACGCGTCATCCCGTTCAGCTCGAAGGTCAGGACGCGGCGGCCTTCCTTGTCCGGATCGCCGAGATGGCTGAGTTTGATGAAAAGGGTCTTGCCCTCTTCAATATCGACGGAAATTTCTTCGCCGGGTTTGAGTCCGTAAAAAAACGCGGGCGTGGGCAGCACGGCGATATCGCTGTAATCGCGGGCGAATTTGGCATATTCCACAAACACTTCCGGGTACATCAAATAGCTGTAAAGATCATTGTCGCTCGCCTCGTGTTTGAGCTTGGCGGAAAGTTCGCCTTTGACTTTTTTCAAATTCAGCGGTTTCAAACCGGCGCCGGGCCGTCCGCGAATGGGCTTGCGGTCGCCCAACACAACCTTCTGCAATCCCTTGGGCCATCCGCCCGCGGGCTGGCCCAGGTTGCCGGCCAGCATGTCGATCACGGAGGCCGGGAAGGGGATGCTGCCCGGTTCCAGATTCAACACGTCGGCCGGTTTGATGCCGCGCGTAATCAGGAACATCGCCATGTCGCCAACCACTTTGCTGCTGGGGGTGACTTTGACGATGTCGCCGAAAAGTTCGTTGACCTCGGCATAGACGCGGGCGATTTCAGGCCAGCGTTGCGCCAGACCCATGCTGGCGGCCTGCTCCTTGAGGTTGGTGTATTGGCCGCCGGGCATTTCGTGATCATAGACCTCCGCCGTGCCGCTGCGCGGGGCGGTGTTGAAAGGCGCGTAGTAGGCCGCCACCGCTTCCCAGTAGTCGGAAAACTCGTTCAATGCCGCCAAATCCAGGCCGGTGTCGCGCCGGGTGTGGCGCAACGCGGCCACAATGGAATTGAGATTGGGCTGGCTGGTGGAACCGCTCATGGAGGCAATGGCCAAATCCACAACATCCACTCCCGCCTCGCTGGCCTGGAGCACCGAGGCGGCATTGACGCCGCTGGTGTCGTGCGTGTGAAAATGAATCGGCAGGCCGATTTCCTCTTTGAGCGCCTTGACCAGCGCGTGCGCGGCGAAAGGCCGGCACAAGCCCGCCATGTCTTTGATGCACAGAAAATGCGCCCCCATCTTCTCCAATTCCCGGGCCAACTTGAGGTAGTATCGCAATGAATACTTGGTCCGTTGCGGGTCCAGGATGTCGCCGGTGTAGCAGAGCGCGGCTTCGCAAACGGCGTGCGTTTGCTGCACCGCTTCCATGGCCGCCTTGAGATTCGGCGTGTAATTGAGCGAATCGAAGATGCGGAAAATGTCGATGCCCGAAGCGGCCGCGTGGCGGACGAAGCCTTTGACCGCGTTGTCGGGATAATTGGAATAACCCACCGCATTGGAGCCGCGGAAGAGCATTTGAAAGCATATGTTGGGCACGCGCTGGCGCAACTGGCGCAACCGTTCCCACGGGTCCTCGCGCAGGAACCGCATGGCGGTGTCGAAGGTCGCCCCGCCCCACATTTCCAAGCTGAAAAGCCGCGGCGTGCGCCAGGCCACCGCCGGCGCCACCGCCACCATGTCGAAGGACCGCACGCGCGTGGCCAGCAGAGATTGGTGCGCGTCCCGAAAAGTCGTGTCGGTGACGAGCAACTGCTTTTGCTTGACAGTCCATTGGGCGAATTTCCGCGCGCCCATTGCCAGGAGCAACTGGCGCGTGCCCGCCGGCGGCGCGCCCTTGCCCTGGTGGTCGGGCGGATGGACCGGCAGCATAGGAGTTTTGAGGCGGTGGCCTTTGGCCTGCGGATTGCCGTTGACGATGACGTCGCCCAGAAAGGCCAGCAGCTTGGTGGCCCGGTCGCGGCGCGGTTTGAATTGGAACAGTTCGGGCGTGGTGTCAATCAGCGTGGTGGTCGCGTGGCCGGAGCGGAACACCGGATTGGCGATGACGTTTTCCAGGAATGGGATATTCGTCTTGACTCCACGGATGCGAAACTCGCGCAGAGCGCGATCCATGCGCTGGAGAGCCAGTTCGAAATCCCGCCCGTAGGCGGAGATTTTCACCAGCAATGAATCGTAAAACGGCGTGATGACCGCGCCCGCGTAACCCATGCCCCCGTCCAGCCGCACGCCGTAACCGCCGGTCGAGCGATAGGTCAGGATCTTTCCGTAGTCCGGCATGAACTTGCTTTCCGGATCTTCCGTGGTGACGCGGCATTGCACGGCGCAGCCGATGCGCGGCATTTGATCCTGTGGCGGCAAATTGATCTCGGCCCCGCGCAACCGATGACCTTGCGCGACCAAAATCTGCGATCGCACCAAATCCACCCCCGTGATGATCTCAGTTACAGTGTGTTCGACCTGGATGCGCGGATTGACCTCGATGAAAAACCATTCGTGCTTGTCCAGGTCGTAGAGGAATTCCACGGTGCCGGCGTTGTCGAAACGGACGGCCCGGGCCAGGCGCACGGCGGCCTCGCACAAATCCTTCCGCACCGTGTCGTCCAAAGCGACGGCGGGAGCGATTTCGATGACCTTCTGGTGGCGGCGCTGCACCGAGCAATCGCGTTCGTGCAAGTGGGCCACGTCGCCATGCTGATCACCCAGAATCTGCACTTCGATATGCTTGGCGCGAGGGACGTATTTTTCCAGGAAAACGGCCGAATTGCCGAAAGTGCGATCGGCTTCGCTTTGGGCTTCCTCCAGCAAATGGGCCAGATCGGAGGAGCGCTGCGCCACTCTCATCCCGCGGCCGCCCCCGCCAAAAGCCGCCTTGATGATCAGCGGGAAACCGATGTCCTGCGCAATCTTGAGCGCCTGAGCGCGGTCTTGCACCGGTTCCTCGGTGCCGGCCAATGTGGGGATGTTGTTGTTCCGGGCCAGCGCGCGCGCCGCCACTTTGTTGCCCATCATTTCCAGGATTTCCGGGCGCGGCCCGACGAACGTGATGCCCGCCGCCGCGCACGCGCGGGCGAACCCGGCATTCTCGGCCAGGAAACCGTAACCGGGATGGATAAGATCAACCTCCTTCTCCTTGGCCAGCGCGACCAGACCAGGGATGTCGAGGTAAGCGCCGACGGGGCCTTTGCCTTTGCCGATCAAGTACGCTTCATCCGCCTTGAACCGATGGATGCTCAGCCGGTCTTCCTGGGCGTAAATGGCCACTGTGCGCAAGCCCAGCTCCGTCGCCGCCCGGAAAACGCGGATGGCGATTTCATTGCGATTGGCGGCCATCAGCCTTTTGGCCGGCCGGATCGCGGCCGAGGGCGCGGATTGATCACCTTGGGGCGAGACGCTCATATTTGACGGCGACGTTATAGCCGCACACAGGCTGAGTTCAAAGTTCAAAGTTTAACATCAATGCAGGAGATCTTTCTTCGCTCCTGACCCAGCGGAAAAGGCAAGAGCCGCGCTGCCAGACGCGCCCCAGCTCGACGAGTCCAGAATTGACTTTGGGTCAGCTTCGGGCAACAATTGCTTCATGCAAGTGACGTTGAGCAAAGAACTCGAAGCCTTCATTACCGAAAAGGTTGAGAATGGTGGCTACGCCAGCGCTGACGAAGTGGTGCGGGAAGCCTTGCGTGATTTAAAGGCCAAGGACGATCCCGCTGAGATTGACAGTCAGGAATTGGCCGAATTGCTGCTCGCCGCCGTGCATGGTCCGCATCGGCCTCTATGCAACGAGAGGCAAGTCCGACAATAATCCACAACTCACGGTTGCGCAAGGCGGTAGAACGCACCCTCGGCATTTTGTCTGACCGTCATGCTCACCGAGCCATTGGTCAGACTATTGGTGGTGACTTGACTGCTTGCGACGTTGGTCCAGGAGGAAGAGGAGGTAAGATTTGTGGTGGATTGAAGCAGAAAGCCGTTGGCGCTTGGAGGCCAGAAGAGGTTTAGAAATCCATTGCCAGCGGGCGCGGCGCTCAACATCGGTGGGGCCATGCCATAGAGCGTGACCACACCATAACCGGGGATGCTGACGTTCGCGTTGCCATCCGTGATCATGTTTGTCGAAGTCTGCCAATAACTCCCGCTGCTCGACGTGAAAGTTTGCCACGACGTAATCCCGGCGGGCTCCGCGGGCGAATTGATCACTGCCTGAACCGGGCTGTTCGAAGCGTTGATGATCACGACCGTCATGGTGCCGTTCGTCTGGTGCAAAAAGGAGCAGGCGGAGAGCGCCGTCGTGCCGCTGATGGTGGTGTTGACGCAGATTGAATTGGGCCGGATGTAACGGAAGAAATGTTTCGCTGCGACGTATTTGGCGGAGTTCTGGACGGTTGCTTGATCCGTCAGAGTCTCGGCGCCGACGGGGCTTCCGTCCGTCATTTGCCAGTAGGCCCAGGCGCTCTCCTGGCCGGCGGTGAGCGCCTGCTGAATTCGCAAGGTCAGGCTCCAGGCCCCACTGCTCGGAAACCCGTTGGCAGGGCTTAACCAGGCGGAATCTTCCCCCGAAGTTTCCGTCATCCAGGATTTCTTGCCGTAATATCTGAAACCTTGGACATTGGCAGGAATGCCCGCGGCGGGACTGGTTCCCCAACCGTTCGCCCACCAATCCCACTGAGTCGGCGTGGCGGCGGCGGCCGAAACGCCATCGCTGTCGTAGCCGTGTATGCAAAAGTACGCCTCCGCGGCGGCGGCAACTGGATCAGCGCCCACTACTTGCAAAAATTGAAGATTCTTGACGCCCGTCGTACTGCCGCTGCCGTACTGCCACATGCCGTAAGCGTCACCCCCCAGCACATCCTCAGGCCCCATGATTTTGATGCCCGCAAGATCCGGGTATTGGTCGAGTTCCGCCCGCACCGCTTTGACGGCGGCAAGATAGCCCGGTGAAAGAGGATACAGACAACTATTGTAAAACTCTTCGAAGTCCAATTCATTTTGAATGCTGATCGCATAAAAGGAGACTCCATAAACATTTTGAAAGCCGCGCAAGTAAGCTGCCATACAGCGGGCAAACTGCGTCAGGACGCTGGTCGGCCCCGTTCCCCCGAGCGCCGAGTCATCGAACTCCGGAACCAAAGCGCCCGATGTATCGAGAACGCCGCCCGAAAAATTCCCTAACCAGATGAACGGGAACGGTGTGTTGTCCGCGGGCAAATCGGCGCCTCCGGCGGTGTATGTATTGCCCGAAACGAGCTTCAGCCAAGGCGCAGGCGACCATAGCGAAGCAAACAATTTGAAGTCCCCCAGGTTATTGATGAGCGACTTGCCGGCTTGAGCGGCCACCCCGGCCACCTGCGGACCGCCCGCCGTGAAATCAAAGTAAGCGATATTTGAATCAATGTTCGGTCCCATCACCGCGATTTGTGCCTGGAGTCCGGAGAATATATTTGTGTACGTCGTGGCATTCGTGTACGTGCGAACGTAGTTGTCATCCGGGCCGGGAGCACCGTAATTGGGCGAATTGTAATTATCATTCGAATAAGGCGCATTGAAAGCCGGCGTGAGGTCCATGCGCAGCATGGACGCCTGCAGGTCGCCAAAGTACAAATTTTGCCACCACGTTTGAAGCGCCTCACTTCCCGAAAGGCAAGTGCCAAACCCATCAATCAACTGGCGCTGGCCCGCAAGCGAAGTATCAATGGTAATTGTCTGGCCCTGCAAAGGCGCGCCAGCCTGAAACATCACCAGCGCCCAGCCGATGATGCCGCAGACTCGCATCGAAATTGTATAAGCATGTTTTGAAAATCGCATCTTGCCGCCTTGGAGTGCATTTTAAACCACGCTCTTAACATTTACAACTGCACCATGGTTACACGGATAAGCTCTAAATCTACGGGACCCCGACTTCTTGCAGGCGTCAAACAAAGAATGACCGGCGAGGGCGCCGGTCAGCACACGCGTATGCTCCCCGCTACGGTCCCGTTTTCTATCCCCCCCTTCCCGGTAACAAAACTTTTGGCGCAATTCGCTAGTTTGCAGGAGCCTCTCAATTTTTAAGCGCAGCCAAGCAAACGGCTCGGCAGAAGCACTACCACCATATTTGCAGGGCTGAACCGCTGGTGTTCTAAAGTTTCCGTCTATCTTAGAGAACGGAAGTCATTGTAAATTGGCACGACCCACATTGAAAGCTGCAATGTGGGTCGTGCCAATTTAAAAATCATTTTTTTCCTCTGTCGAGAAAAATGTGAATTTCGAGCGCCCTACCAGCGCATTTCACTCTTGAGACACTTCCCAAGCAGGAACGCCGCAGTCAGCAAAGCGGGCAGCCGATTTATTGTGCGGTTCCTGCGGCGTGCGGAGCGGCGCAACGCGCCCACCCCGCCAAAAAGTGAGATGCACCCCCGCCCATTTGCAAGGCATGCTTTTTGAGCTTGTCGGCGGCTGGGCCAAGGACTAGCTTTGCCGAAAATTGCATCGCGTGAAAAAGAAACTATCCAGGAGGAAATTCGTGGCGGCGGCCGGGCTGGGGGCATTGGCCTCTGGATCGTTCGGCGCGCTGGCCCAAGCGCCCCAAATTCTGACGACTGCCGCCGTCAAACCGCTCGTAATTTCCTCGGCCAACGGAAACCACTGCAAGGACGCCGAGGGCCTGTCGTGTGTCGCGCGCGCCTATAAAATGATCACCGAAGGTGCCGACGTTCTCGATGCGGTGATTGCCGGGGTGAACATCGTGGAGTTGGATCCGGAGGACACCAGTGTGGGTTACGGCGGCCTGCCCAACGCCGACGGGGTGGTGCAACTGGACGCGTCGGTCATGCACGGGCCGTTGAAGCGCGCCGGTGCCGTGGCGTGCATTGAGGGGGTCCGCACGCCGTCGCTGGTGGCGAAAAAGGTGATGGAGGAAACGGACAATCATTTGCTCGTCGGAAAGGGGGCGCAGGTCTTTGCGCGAAACATGGGCTTCAAGATCGAGGACAATTTGATCACCGAAAAGTCCCGCAAACTGTGGCTGGAATGGAAGCGCCGGACCGATCCCGATCATTACCCCGATCCCAAGTCGCGCTCCGAGGCGGGCATCCGCGCGCGGACGAGAATGGCGGCGGAAGGTTTGCTCGATTGCGAACATCTCTTTGGCACCATCAATTGCAACGGCCTCAGCGCCAAGGGCGAAATTTGCGGGGTCACAACCACCAGCGGGCTGGCGTTTAAAATTCCCGGCCGAGTCGGGGACTCGCCGATTCTCGGCGCGGGACTTTATGTTGACGGGGAAGTCGGCGCGGCGGGTTCGACCGGGCGCGGCGAAGCGAATCTTTTCAGCCTGGCGTCGTTTTTGATTGTGGAATCCCTGCGCCAGGGGATGCCGCCGAAGGACGCGGGCCTGTTGGCGCTGAAGCGGATTGCGGCCAACACGTTGGAAAAGCGCCTGCTGAACAGCCGTGGCAAACCCAAATTCAACGTGAATTTTTACATTCTCAATGCCAAAGGCGATTATGCCGGGGTGGCGCTTTACGGTTCGCACTTTGCTCTGTGCGGCGCGGACGGGCCGCAAACGTTGGCCACCGAGGCTCTTTTTCCAGGCAAGCCGGAGGATTAACAGCCCCTTTTCTTGGCGCGCTTGACATCACCGGCGTGAAGCGCAAGTCTCGGCTATCGTGAAAGCGGTGATTTTCTGGCTCGACGTCGTCCTGCTGGCCTTGCTGACGGGAAATGCGCCGGGGGCTGAAGCCGGGAGGACGCCCGCCAGCAATGCTGTGAGCACACCATTTCTGCTCAACCCCGCGCGGGTCTTTGACACGGCGAGCGGCCAGACGCACGCCGGCTGGTCGGTGCTGGTGACCGGCCATCAAATCGCCGCCGTCGGTCCGGCCGCGCAGGTTCCCGCGCCTGCCAACGCGGTGATCATCCAGTTGGCCGGCATGACCCTGCTGCCGGGCCTGATGGACATTCATTCGCACATTTTTCTTCACCCCTACAACGAAACATCCTGGGATGACCAAGTCCTTAAGGAGCCGGTTGCGTATCGTTCGGTCGAAGCCGTGCTGCATGTGAGGGACACGTTGCTGTCCGGCTTCACGTTGCTCCGTGATCTGGGCACGGAAGGGGCCGGATATTCAGACCTGTCAATCAAACGCGCGATCAATGAGGGCCTGATTCCCGGCCCCCGGTTGCTGGTGGTCACCAAAGCCATTGTGGCCACCGCCAGCTACGGTCCCGGCCCCCGCGGTTATGCCGAGAACGTCCTTCTTCCCAAAGGCGCGCAGGAAGTCTCGGGAATCCCCGAAATCCTCAAGGCGGTGCGCGAGCAGGCGGGCATGGGCGCGGACTGGATCAAGGTCTATGCCGATTACCGTCGCGGTCCCGGCGGCCAGCAAGCTCCCACGTTCAGCCTTGAAGAACTCCGTGCTCTGGTGGAGGAATCCCATTCGTCCGGCCGCCCGGTGGCCGCTCATGCCACGACCGCCGAAGGAATGCGGCGCGCCATCGAGGCCGGAGTTGACACCATTGAGCACGGCTGGGGTGGGACCGAGGAAATTTTCCGCACGATGGCCGCCAAGGGAGTAGGTTACCTGCCGACGCTCACGGCCGTTGAAGCCATTGCCGAATATTTCCATGGTTACAAGCCCGGCGAGAGTCCCGCCACTCCTGAAATGCAGGAGGCGCTCCGGGCCTTCCAACTCGCCTTGGCTAACAAGGTCATCATCGGCTGCGGCAGCGATGTCGGAGTTTTTGCGCATGGCGCCAATTATCGCGAATTGGAATGGATGGTGCAAGGGGGCATGAGCCCAACCCAAGCCATTCTCGCCGCCACCGCGACCAATGCGAAAATCATACGAATGGAAGATAAGCTGGGAGCCATCCGCGCAGGAATGCTGGCTGACCTGATCGCCGTCCCGGGCGATCCCACAACGAACATCCAGGCGCTGCGTGATGTACGCTTCGTCATGAAGGACGGCGTGATCTACAAACAGCCTTAATCCTGGTTTACTGTTACAGCGATGGTTTTACGATGAACCCCTCTCCCTGCCCTCTCCCCGCTTTGCGGGGAGAGGGTGGCCGCAGGCCGGGAGAGGGGTCCGTGTAAGGGTTTCATTGTATCGCTACACCAGCCAACGCGGCGACGGCAAGAACTGGCCGCCGATTTAGTTTTCTGGACAGGCGCGGCGCCGCGGCCGAAAATCCCATCATGGCTCGCCTGGTTCTCGAGAACGTGTCCAAACGGTTTGCCGGCCCCCGTCGTGAAAACGTCGGCGCCGTCTCCCGTTTGCATCTCGCCGTCCAGGACCACGAGTTCCTGGTCATCGTCGGCCCGTCGGGCTGCGGCAAGACCACGACGTTGCGCTTGATCGCCGGCCTGGAAACGCCCGACGAAGGAACGATATCGTTGGATGGAAAATCGCTCGCCGGAGTGCTGCCCAGGGACCGCGACGTCGCCATGGTCTTTCAGAACGACGCCCTTTTGCCGCACCTGACTGTGTCCGAAAACCTGGCTTTTGGCTTGATGCTGCGGCGGTTTCCCAAGGAGGAGATCGCCCGGCGCGTACGAGCGGCGGCGGACATGCTCAATCTGGCGCCGTTGCTGGAGAGGAAGCCGCCGGCCCTTTCGGGAGGCGAATGCCAGCGGGTCGCGCTGGGCCGCGCGCTGGTGCGGCAGCCGCAAGTTTTTTTATTTGACGAACCGCTATCCAACCTGGACGCCCCCATGCGCCTGCAATTGCGCGCGGAAATCGCCGCTGTCCGCCGCCGCGCCGGCGCGATGATGCTTTACGTCACGCACGACCAGGCCGAAGCCATGGCCCTGGCGGATCGCGTCGCGGTCATGAAGGACGGCGCGTTGGAACAAACGGCCGCGCCCTTGGAGCTTTACCGCCGTCCGGCCAATCGTTTTGTCGCCGGATTCATGGGATCGCCCCCGATGAATTTTTTCCAGGGAACACTCGCGCGGCTCAACGGCTCGGTGGTCTTTCAAGGAGGGAACGAGAATAGACTGGCCGTGCCGCTCCAGGGCGGATCGGCGCAAACGCTCCAAGACCGCATCGGCCAGCCCGTCACGCTGGGCTTGCGGCCGGAACACATTGGCGAAGACGGCGGCGGACAGGTGGAAGCCGTGGTGGAACGCGTGGAGGCGGCGGGAGCGGAGAATTTCCTTTACTGTTCGAGCCACGGCGTGCCGCTTGTGATGAGAGTGCCGGCCGCGCGCACCGCCAAAAGTGGCGACGGCCTGGCGTTGCGCTTTGACATGGGCGAGGCGCATTTTTTCGACCCAACAACAGGTCTGGCGCTGCCGCCATTGCCACAATGACATCGCGCACACATAAATTCCACGGTTGTCTGCTGGCGGTTCTACTGTGGCCGGTCTTCCTCTGCGCCGCCGGAGATTGGCTCATTGATCCCGCGCCGTTCGTGGCACGCGTCACGCCCAGTGCCGACGGCCGCGAGGTCGAATTGGCCAACGGCCTGATCCGCCGCGTCATCCGCCTGCGGCCCGACGCGGCTACTATCGCCTTGGACGATTTGATGACGGGCCAATCGCTTCTCCGTTCTGTGCGGCCGGAAGCGCAAGTAGAACTGGACGGCAAAAAGTTTGATGTGGGTGGACTCGCCGGCCAGCCCATTCACAATTATCTAAGCGCGTCGTGGATTGATAATTTGACAGCCGAGCCGTCAGCCTTCCACTTCGTCGCGATGAAAACGGGCCGAACCGAGGCGCGATTCGCATGGCGCAAGCGGCGCGAGTGGCTGACCGAAGACCCGTCCTGGCCGCCTCCCGGCATGTCACTCACCCTGGAATTTGCTGCGCCCACCAATCTCGGCGCGGTCGCGGTGGAGGTGCATTATGAAATCTACGACGGCCTGCCGCTCCTGGCGAAGTGGTTCGTTCTCCGCAATCGCTCCTCACATCCCATCGTGCTCAACTCAATGCTTGTCGAGGAACTTGCGGTCGTGGAAGCTGAATCCGTCGTGGACGGGCCGCCGTCTAATTTTCGCGGAACTTATCGCGGTCTGGATGTCTTCAGCGACTACGCCTTCGGCGGCTGTATGAGTCCGACGGCGGATGCCCCGGCAATCCACTGGACAAATGATCCGTCCTACGAAACGCAGGTCAGTTACGAACGAGTGACGCCGTGTTTGTTGCGGTGCTCGCCACCCATCGGCCCAGCAGAGCGCATCGAAGCGGGCGGGAC
>Ga0302324_100011988_pt1 | contig 17733 bp, 20 predicted proteins | sample Palsa_T0_1_FD_201949 | JGI IMG/M metagenome (GOLD analysis project Ga0302324, IMG submission 201949) | Peat permafrost microbial communities from Stordalen Mire near Abisko, Sweden - Palsa_T0_1 | ecosystem: Environmental > Terrestrial > Soil > Palsa > Peat permafrost | place: Sweden: Abisko... | reverse complement strand
CGATGGAAAGGATTCCGTTGAGGCCTCCGCCGATCACGCCGCTCAGTGCGCTGCTGATACTGCCAAGGCCCGCAGTGATGATGGCGCAACAGGGATCGATAAATTGACTCCTAACCGGCGTTGGCACGGCAAGAATCACGATGAGGAGCAGGACGGCCGCACGGATCTTATGACGCCAGGTCCACACAAACCCTCGGCGCGCGCATAGTCTGAGTTTGGTTTTGATCGCTTCTATTCTTGGGCTCACCTTCATCGTCATCTCTCCTCAGTGCTTTTGCAGCAAGTTCAGGATCTGGGTATTCACGTCGCCGGTAATTGAGGCACCTCGCTTGCGAAGTGCGTTTTGATGGGCAATGTAGGCTGCCTCCTGGCGCAATTCGGCCGCGAGCATCTTCTGTGTAAGGGCCTGACTTTCGATGGCACTGGCTACGGCCGTCGCGGTCAAAAAGGGCGCTGAGCCCGGGGCAGCCTGGCTCGCTTGATCTTCAATGTTGTTGGCGGCCTGAAGCGCAAGATCATCTGCCGCATCGCTTTCTTTGAGCGTCTTCATGTTGTCCATCGCCAGCGCATCGTCCATGTCCATCATGGTGCGATCGGCCGGGCTGGCAATGGTTGTCGCCGGTACCGTTCCGAACGTCGTTCCGAACGAACCGGCAAGCGATCCAAAGTCGTTCGTCTGATGATTTCGCATGACGCTTTCCAGGGCGGTCGAATCGGCCAAGGTCGCGCTCTTTAGGTTCATGCTGAAAATCCCCTGCATCAGACCCCGGTACTGCCCGATCATTTGCGTGGCGAGGGCCTTGGCTTGATTGATCAGAGAGACTGGCCAGACCGTCTCCTGGTAAAACTGCGCGATCGTCGCTCGCACCGAGTTAACTGCATTCAATGCGGTGTGGATGACGCCATTGATGACGTTAAGTACCGCCTCAATCGCACCAATCAAGCTGGCTTGTGCGTGCGCCGATGGCGGGCTCACCAGAGCCACGACCAACACCCCAGCCAAGATCAATGCCGTCACTTGCCGCCAGTCCTTCGCAACGACCATCAAGTACGAAAAAAGCAGGAAGAAAGCTCCCAAAACAGTGCTCATCAAGAAGACCATGGAGACACCTCCCACAAGCGGCTCGGCTGCGGTAGAAAACTTGGAATCCAATCAGCGAGCCGGATCACGAATTCCACAAGGAATGGCAGACTCATCAGGACCAGAAGCACGAAGATGGTCCAGAAAACCGTCCGGAACCACTTTCGCGACCACAACGACACGTAAATACACGTCTCTCTCATGCAACTCCGCCGTTCACCGCGCCGGAGATTTCCTCGGGCAACTGCGGAACATCGGCCAACCCACGAGGGAATTTACGCGCGAGTTCCTGATAGACCTCGATCTGGGGTCGGTCCGCCAGTTTCTTGAGGACCCAGCCGCGGTATCGCCGCTCCCTCGGGAAGGTGGTGCAGATCCAGTAATCCACCGCCGTTGGTGCGATCCGAATGGTTTGCGTGGTCTCCGCCTTTTCGCCAAGCACCAGCAGTGCGTCTGCGCTCTCTCCTTTTCGCGGCGAGCTGAATCGTTTGATCTCATTCAGGGCAACCGGATTGAGGAACAAATGATTCACCAGCGGAGCCGTGTCTCCCGGCTGCTGCCCGATGATCTTTGTGCTCGCGTTCTTCAGGATCCCGGGGCCATGTTCGCGAGGCTGGAAATCGGTGCCAACGAAGTCCTCGACCGTCTGGCTAATGCCCCAGACGCTGGCATTCCTCTTTCGGGCGGTTCGGTAAAGCTGAACCACCTCCGGCGCAAGTGTTGGTGAGTCGAGGAGGAACCAGCACTCATCGAGCACGGTGACGCTTGGTTGGCCCGTGTTGCTGCGGGCCCGGGCCGCGACAGCATTTGCAATCAGCATGCTCATGGCAGTTTCGAGCTTGGAATCCGAACTGAGGCCTTCGACGTTGAAGAACAGCCAACTGCTGTCGAGACGCATGGTCGTGTGCGCATCGAAGAGCTTCGCGTAAATTCCTTTTTCACCGGTCCATGAACGAAGCTTGATCGCGGCGAGTTTTGCTTCATCCATGGTGCGCTGCATCTTTTCTTCATCGCGCCATTGTGCGAGTTCTTCACGCAGATCGTTGAACGTCGGTGTTGGATTGGAATACCGGATCGCACAGCGCTTGTAGGTACGGCTGATCGCGTCGCTCAACAGATTGTCGATCAGGGAGTTGTCTGATCCCGGACTATCCCCGATCATGTGTCGAGTCAGGTTTTTCAGAAATGCGACCTTTTCCTTGCTGGGAGTTGTCTCTCCCCCAGGCAGGTCCCATGGGTTGAGCGTCTCCGCGCCGTCGAGCTTTACGTCGATTACGCGGCCACCCATCAGTTCCACTAGGGCCTGATACGAGTCGCCTCGTTCGATAATGGAGATTTGCGGGTTGGCGCGCGCCATCATCAACAGAAACAACTGGGCCATAAACGTCTTTCCGCCGCCGGTTTTCGCCATGATCAGCATGTTGGCGTCACCCAATCCGGAATCGAATGGAGAGAAAGGTACGAGTTGCCGATAGGGGGTCTCGAAGAGCATCAGGGGCGAGTGCTGCGTCCCGCGCCAGGGCATCTCGACGGGCAAGAGATCGGCGGCGTTTAGAGTAAGCAGATCGAGCTCGCGGCGATTCTCCCCGCCCATGGCGGGCAATCCCGAGAAGAACAATCGTTTCTGGGCCAATGTTTCGGGAATTCCGCGGCCTCCGTTCATCCGCGCGATGGCATGCAAGACGCGCTGCCGTCGATCCGACAGGGTTCGTTCAGCCTCTTCGCGCTCCGTCCGATTTCTGCTGGGTTTCGAGGTCCGTGTGGTTACGATCAGGCTCATCTGGCACGCCTTGAGCGAACTCGAAATCAAGTCCTGCAACACCCTTACGAGTTGGTGCTCGGCAACCTGGGCGTCCACGTTGATGCGGAAGCCGCCGTGAAAATCCTTTTGCGCGGCCATCATCTTCCGCAGCCGGCTCTTGTACTGCTTAATCGATTTGCTCTGATCGGGCAGCGTGACGTCTGCATTGACCACCAGCGGACAGTCCATGACCACGAGCTCCCGAAGAATTCCGGGAAAAGTTGCGTCGGGTAAGTCCTTCAGGCTGATCCAGGAATAGAGCAGGCCGCCGACCTTGAGGTAATCATCCTGCTCGTCTTCAACATTCACGTTCGCGATTTGGCTGCGCGCGCTCTCCTCCCAAAGCGATTCGCCGGAAGGACGATAAGGCAATGTGTCGTTGCCGAGGGGATTGAGGGCGCGCTTGATTTCAAGAAAAACATCCTGATGGCTCATTCGGCGTACGTTCATCCCCGTGGTTCCGAGTGTTGTTTCAACACCGGACAGCAGACTATTGAACTCGGCCAAAAGCTCCTCGTGATCGCGCCGTGAGCGTTCGATGCACTTGCGAGCCGAGAGACTTCCACTGCTGCTCGATTTCATTTTCCGTTTCCATTCGAAATCGGGTGATTCGTGGTGGATCCGTGGGTTCCAGATGAAATAGAGATGCAGGAAGTGTTGCAGATAGAAGCCGGCCTCCTCACGGCTCCGCCAAAGTTCGACGTGAAAACGATCGAGCTCACGCAGGATCGGACTATCGCTGCGCCGCTCACGGAGATAGCGCGAGATCAGATCGCCAGTTCCTTCGGCAATTTCAAAGCGCGCCTGCATGCGCATGGATCGCTCGGGGAGCGAACGAATCAGGGCTTCGAGCAAGCTTTTGATCCGGTTCCGTCCTTCATCGCTCGCGTAGTAGGACTGAATGCCTCCCACCTCGTAGCCGGCCACGAACGAACCGTCGGTCTGGATGGCGACGTTGTCCAGAACGTCGCGTATGCGCAGTTGCTCGCAAAGCGGCGCGGCGGCGAGCGACTGGTGATACTTTTCGGCTGTGAGTGGCATTTTTATTCTCCCGGGAGCAGATAATTTCGGGTCAGTTCTCGGTCTCGCTCGAGAGCCGAATACAGGTGCGGCTTGGCATGGAACATTACCCAGTCCTGGATGTAGCCGCGCTGCTTGCCGTACTTGAACAGCATGAGCGCCGGAATACTCAGCACCGGGATGACGTATTCGAGCACCATATTCATCGGAAGACCAAACATCTCGCGCTGCAGAAACCGGCCGAGAATATTCGCGACCACCGCGAGCGCGAGAATCGCAAACAGATCTTCGGCTTCAAGACCGAAGAATGTGACCCTCGTCCGAAGATTGCGGTATGCGGGTGTGACTTCCAGAGCCATGAGTCCTCCTATGGAATTCCCGCCGTTCCGTGCGCTACAAACGATTCCGCCAGACGCAACAGCCCGGACAAAAGCAAACACAGTCCTGCCGCGACAAAATGCCGCATCCATCCTTCGGTCGGATGGACTCGCGCGACAATGCCCATGCGCAACGCTCCCGCGGCCACCTGCAAGCCGGCATAGACGGGCATTAGGACGTTACAGATCCAATCGACTAGGCTGACCAAAGCCACCCAGTACACGTCTGGATCGTTCCAAGCACGCTGAGACGAGAACGTTTCCATGGCACGGACCAGACCCGAGGCCATCAGGCATAGAAATCCCCCATACATCGCGGAGATATAGGACTCCGAGTGAGCGAAACGCAGAATGCCGATAGCGAAGAACAACCCAGCCAGCGTTGGCAGAATCACATTTCCTGTCCAGTTCGTCAGGTTGAGAATTCCATTGGTGAACGACATTCGCTATGCCTCCATGGCGAGAACTAATTTCCAGATTCCGGAAACGCACAGCATTGCGAGCGCAACGGCAACCAGACGCATCGCCGGTCGTCGTGTTGCGAAATTCAAGATGGCTCCGACGATCGCAAGCCCTGCCGCAATCGGCATGATCGTTCCGGCGGCATAATTCCACAGGCTGTCGAGAACATCCGCCGGTGCAAATTGAGTCCCGCTGTTGTAGCTCGCGATAAGCGTATAGGTGGCTTGCGTGCCGAGCAGGAACATCGCAGCCAAAATCGATGGCAGAGGATGTCCGCCGGAAGCCGTATCCAAGATGGCCCGGAGAACGAAATATGCCGCGACCGTGGTTACGATCCGGGCGACTAGGAAGGTATTTACGAAGTTCGAGATGTCGCTTTGAAAGGCGTTCAGCCAACCGGTCGCGATGCCGCCGGAAGGAATGGGCGTCGAGACTCCAAATGACGAGAACCACCCAAGCAGCGGAGTAAAGGTCACGAACAGCACGGCCCAAAACATCCATTTCGTGAAGCCGCCGCCCATGGAGAAAACACTGCTTCCGCCCTCTCGCCTCAAGCTGATGCCGGCGAGCATCAGAGCAACCAGGGCAGCTGCAGGCGCCAGGTCCAGCAGAACCTGGAGAACGTCGTTTAATAGTTGGGGAACGGCCATCGATTTGTCCTTTCGCTCAACAAGGGATTCGAACTCGAAACGGAAGTCGGCGGGTTTTCCAGCTCAGCGTTCTCTTTTCCTGCCTCGGATCACCCGCCAACTCCGTTTGGGGAAGCACTCTCCATTCGTCCTAGCCCACGCCCCCGGTTCCGTTCGCGATCCAGAACTCGATCAACCGCGTAACGCCGGAAACGGCGAGTAGCCCCGCAGCCGCGGCCAGCCATCGGCCGACTCCTCGTCCATTCAGCCAGGAGATGACGGCTCCAACGACTGCGCCGCCAGCCCCCACGGGTGCGATGACGTTTCCGATCCAGTTGATGAAGTTCAGAAACGCACCTTCCGGCTGCGCCGCTGTCTGTCCCTGCACGGCGACGTTTGTTGCCGGCGCCGCACCGAGATTCTGGGCCCACAGAATCTGACCCTCCAGGACGAAACACAGAGCGAAAAGGGCCAGAGCCCGTTTCCATGCATCATCGACCTTTAGTTTCATGAGTGAGTTCTCCTTTCTGGCTTGCCCTTCTCCTCTGTGCGAATTCCGGTGAAGAGTGCGCCACGTCCGCGGAAGCTACGACTATGATTTCTGTTTGTCAAAAGTGCAGAACCTACAGGGGACTTCAAAGGGGGCCCGCAAGCGTCACAATCAGCCGGGCTGCCGCATGCTTGAAGTGAGTGAAGTCAAAAGGGCGGCTTCGCACCGCCCGTATTCCGGGGGAAAACTGAAGGTGGAACAAATGAAGCGGGAAACGGACAGGCTAGTGAATGAAGAAATCCTCGGGGTCGTCGACCTCGAAGCGCTCGTGCTCAATTCCAGCATCTGCCAGATCTCTGGTCTTCTTGGCGATATATGCCTCGTCGTACACGCTATCGAGCGTTTCGCCTAGCTCTGCGAGAGCCATTTCAAGCCGTTGCAACTGTGCTGCGAAATCCGCGGGCTCGAAGTGCGATTTTCCCCGGTAGACGTAACAGTTCCCATTGTCATCCAGATCCAGGTAGAGCCGAGCGATACCATGTTTGTACAGATTGATCCCGTTGACGCGGCCCATGAACATGAATCCGCCGCAGCGTTCTCCGCCAAGTTTATCGATCAACGGTTTCCAGTTCGGCTCCATTCCGTCTCCGGGCCTACTGTTGTGGTGCGGGTTGTGCAGCAGCTTGCGAATTTTCCGTTTGTTGGTACATCGCGTTCATTTCCTGCCGGAGTTGCAAAAGTTGTCTGAGTTCGTCGAGCGATGGCGGATTCGCCGTGGGTTGTGCAACGGTGGGCGTTTGCGTTGCGGTGGGTCGCGCTTGGGGCTGAACGACCGCAGAGTCCTGCGCCATCACAAGGTAAAATCGCGTATTGCCCGGCACGGTCACGACGATATTCTGATTGAACGTCAAGCTGCTCAACTCTTGATCGCCCGCAGTCCCAATGTTTGTGGCGATTCTATCACGCAAAAAGGCGCTTTCTGAGAGGGGAGCACCGAGGCCACCGCCCACGAGGTAGGTTGCCGCTTGTCCCAGACCGGTAAATGTCCGGACGAGGAAATTCGTACCGCTCCTTTTTCCGTTGACGGTTCCTTTCAATGGTCCATAACTCAAGCTCATAGCCGTGCCATCGATCTTCTGTGTCGTTCCGTCTGGCATCTGCATGGAACTAAAACGGATTCCCACATTTCCATAACGGTCGGCATCTTGCAGTGTCCCCACTGCCTTCGCTCCTGCCGGCACGATAATTTCTCCATCGCGTTCGTAGTTATATTCGATAGATGCGACGACGGGCGTTTTCACTGCGCTCGTCACGACGGACTCGAGCCGCGCAACCAAGTGCGTACCGGTTGGCAGTTCAAGCTGATTCACCGCCTCCCCAATAACACTGGTCGGCATTCTCGTTACGCCGTTTCCAGACGCGCTTTGCACGTTCCGCACAAAAACCAGAGAGGGCTTCCGGAGGTCATCGGACTCTTCTTTCGTCGTCGAATCTTTCGTAGTCGAAGTGGGCTGAGCCGCGCGTTCTCGTACTGGCAGATCGGCCACCTCAATCTGGCCAAGTGCGTAGGGATGTTCCGCCGCTGCTGCAGGGATGCCTTTGGGCTGGCTGATCGGAACGGAAGAGTCAGGTCGAGCAGGACTCGACGCCGGCATCGGCTTGGCGGTGTTGTTTACGTCTGTCGCCGTAATCTGTTTTGTGTCTCCGTCGTCCGTGTGAGCCACCTGTGCATTCATCAGGGGAGTGGACGACCCTGCCTGACTTGAGGCATCGCCGGGAGTCGTCCGCCTCCCGAGATCCGCAGCTCCTCGCACTTTCGCATTCACCTGTTTCTGCGGGTGATTTGGCGAGGAGAACACCATGAAGAATAGAAGCAGCACGACGACTGCCGCGACGCCCAGCAACAGCATCGAACGGCCCCGGTCGCGCCCGAGTCCGCTGCGGTTCGCCGGTTGGTTTTGTCTCTTTGCCTTGTCGAAAGCCTGACGGAAGATCTCCTTAACACCTGGCTTGGCCTCGCCGTCGACTGGCAATGATTCATGCGATGATTCACTATCCGAATGTGCAGCTAGGCTTGGTTTATTTTCCTCGGCCATGTTCTTCCTCCTGTGCTGTGTTGACACCAAAGCCGATCGGAGCGAGCGCGGGACGGTCCACAGCTCCCGAATCGGCAATCTGCAAGAGAAGAGTCTCGTTCGATTGCTTGTACGGGGGGCGTTCGAACACCACCACGCCATCGGCTCGCTCTCCCGCCCCGATGCGCCGGCGGTTAAGTCGGAAGTCCTCGATCGGCAGCTGTTCCGCCGTTGTCCACTTCTCCTTACGTGTATTCTTTCCGCCGTTCTTTGTTCCGCCCAGCTGTACCTGTGGCGGCATCAACAGAATTGCGTGTTTGGTAGGATTCACGGCTGAGAACAACACGATGACCTGCTGGCCGCCATCGATCACGCGACTGACTCCGGCTCGCACGCGATCCCCTTTGACCGATTCCGAAGCGATATGCTCTCCGTACAGAGCCGGTATGGGTGCGCTTTCCTGTTCTTCGAGCAGTTGATCAAGACTCTTGCTGGGAGCACTCGTGGCTGTAGCAGGCGGATCGGAAGATGTGATCGATGGTTCGGCTTGAATACGCGATATCTGCGGCGCTGCAGTCGCTTCGGCGGGTGCACGGTCCCCGGCCGGAGTGAGCGGAACGGTCGCCCCTACCAGCGCAAATGGAAAGCCGGATGAACCGACAAAGAAATCCGTCGAAGGCTCATATTGCACCAGAAAATCTACAGGTTCCGAGCCGTTCGCATTAGCTCCGTGGTTCACGAGCAGTAAATTCACTGCACGCCCCGTCGTCGTTGAAATCAGCAGATTCGACTCAGTCGGCCGCGTCGAAAGAGCTTTTACAAAAACGAGCCTGGGTTCACGGTCGGAATGTTCGACCTGAAACTCCGTGGGGTCGCCGACAACCACCGAGTTCACCGGATCGGGCACCCGGATCGTAGTGACGAAGCGCGCGGCCACCTCGACGGCTGTCACCTTTCCGTCGAGATCCGTCTTCGTTAGTACGCGAGGTTCAACCTGTGCCGTCTGCGCCCACGCGGTTCCAGACGGAAGTGAGACACACAGAACCCAACAGGCAAAAAGCTTGTTCATCATCCACCTCTCGTCCTGCTCATCGAATTCACCAATTCTCGCTTCCGCGACGTACGGGTGCGGAGCGCTCGGTATACCTGCGTCACGTGATCGACGTACCCCACGATCTCCGGGGACGATAGGTCTAGTCCTTGCAGAAGAACCAAGGACTCGCCCGCGTTATAAGCGGCCAGCGCCAACCGAAGGTCGCCTTGGAATAGCCGAATCAACCAAGCCAAGTACGCGACTCCGCCACGAATGTTGTCCTCGACGTCGAATCGGTCCCGCACGCCGAATCGCAGAGCCGTCGCGGGCATCAGTTGCATCAGCCCCGCTGCCCCTTTGTTCGAAACGGCATAACGATTCCAACCAGACTCGACCTGGATAACCGCATCCACGAGCTCTACGGGAACGCCATACGCCGATGCGTATACCGCCGCACATTGCACGGACCATTGTCCTTCATCCACCGATCGGGCGGCGTGCGCTGCGGGTACGAGAGTAAGCACAAGAACTACAACGGTTTTGGCCATCGGTTTCGCTATCAAATCCTCAGTCCTCAGGCGGCGACCGAGGCCTCAGCCTCGGACGCTCTCTTAAGTTTGTCTCGATAAACCTTCGAGTCCACGATTAGGCCTTCAAACCCCTCTCGCAGTAGCAACCGTCCTCGATCTCCTTCCGTCTTGGCGAGCAGCGGTAGCAAAACATCTCGTTGCTCGGGAACGATCTCCTTGACCCCCATGAGATCCAGAGCCTGGGCCAGAACCAACATTTCCGCGATGGAAGGCGGCTTCTCCATGTTCCAACCACGCAGAGCGTGGGCCAGGCCAGCCATCTGCCCGAGCAGTCCCGGATCCTGATTGGGACTCCGCGTAGCCAATATCTCTACCTCGCGGTCCACTGTCGGATATTCGAATCGCAGGTAGAGACAACGCCTGCGCAGGGGATCGCCCAGGCGACGTTCCTCATTCGAGCTGAGCACAACAAACGGAACGGTATCCGCCTGTGTCGTTCCAAGCTTGGGCACCGTGATTTGCCAAACACTCAAAATCTCGAGTAGGAGGGCTTCGAAACCGTGATCTACCTTGTCGAGCTCGTCTACCAGCAGCACACATGGTTTCTCTTTCCGTCGAATCGCCCTCAAGAGCGGTCCTTCGGCGAAAAAGTCGAGGGAATGCAGGCGGTTCCGGATCGCCTCCCAGTCCTCTCCGAGGTGTTCCTTCTGTGTTTCGAGGAAGAGCCGCTGCAAAGATTCATCAAATTTCCCGATCGCCTTTTCTTCCGTGATGCCCGCATAACATTGCAGGCGCTCGACTGTTGTATCGCTGGCCTTGGCAATCGCGTAGGCAAGTTCCGTCTTGCCACACCCTGGAGGGCCCTCCACTAGAAGGGGTTTCTGAAGGCGGGCCGCAAGATAGACCGCTTGCGCCGTCACCGGATCAATCACGTATTGCGCTTCCCGCAGTTTTCGCATCAGTTGCTCGAAAGACGTAAACACATATCCCCCCAAGCGAGCCGACCATACAGCGAAACAGAGTCCCGTACACTCCAGACCGACGCCTCAAAAGAAAGCAATCATCCAAGAAATGGATTGGCGCCCGGTTTGAGCCAGCTCTCGGGCCTCTCGGTCGGACTTGGCTATCCTCTTAGGTTAAGAAGAGATAGGAGCGTCTTTGTGCCAACCTAGGTTGGACTTCAAACGACAGGAAATAGCTTCCGGCGAAACTGTTGCCCAATTACACAGTATCTAACTGCCTGGCTCCGCAATACCACGCTCCTCGATTTTGGACCGATCGAAATCGCGTTCGCGCGCATCAGCGGAAGACCGTTACAAAAAAGCGTCCAATTACACCGCGTCTAACTGCCTTTTGAAAACATCACGTGAACTGCGCATGCGTACATTCGCCTTGCTGCGCATGGCGGATTGCCTAACGCTGCGGCTGTCTACGTGAACGCATTTCAACTAATAACATGCCGTCTAACTGCCTCTTGGCCTGGCCGTCGACGATGAGTGGATGAGGCTGCCGGTCCTATCGGCCTAGATCGCATGCGAACCTAGGTCGACGACTCTCATCTACGCGAAAGAGGGCGGCCAATACTCTAGTCTCTAACTGCTTCGTCGCTTCGCGCGTGTGGGGGAGGGGCCTGGCGACTTTTTCCGTGTCTGGGAGAAGAGAGTCATTTCCGCCGATCATGGTCGACAGCATTGCAATTCGGCTCCTTTGACAAAAGCGCCGGCCGCCGCATACATATCCCACATGAACCGGCAGGAATCTGCGGTTTCCAGGGCGACGGGCACTCGCCCATCGAATTTAAGCCGTTCCAAACAACCCACCTTGGGATACGTGGATATAGCACTGTTTTTTTTGGGCGTTTCGATGCTCTCTCTGGCCTCTCGCGCGGCAGTGCACCTCGGACTGTTGTCTCCGAACGCCATTGTCCAACCTCCCTTTCTCTTGCAGGTGGCCATCTCGCTCGGCCTTGCTCTAAATTTGTATTTCACGACCCGATTCCGTCACGGCGCCGGGGTCTGGAGCGTTTTGGGATGGAAGTGGTTGAGGCCCCAATCTTTTCTGGCTGCGATCGCAGGTGGTTCCTCATTGGCGTTGTTAGTGGATGTGGTGGCACATGTAACCACACACGGCACCTATGAAATCCACGTATGGGAGCTTGTGGTGATCGACGCCACGCTGGGGCCTTTTGTTGAAGAGTCCTTCTTTCGGGGCTGTTTGCAACCCGTGATTGCGCAGACTGCGGGCGATTGGGTTGGAATTCTGGCAACCGCAGTAATCTTCGCCTCCTTGCACCAGGTGTCGACGGTGATCGGATGGTTATGTCTGCTGGCAACAGGCACTGCCTACGGATGGGTACGGATGAAGAGCAATTCCACCGCGGCCGCGGGTTGCATGCACGCGGCCTATAATCTCACGCTGTTTCTTTGCCAATTCCGTTAAAACTGCCGCGCCCGATATCCGTCTCTGCCGGAGTGATCTCAGCAAGAGCTACAAGTCTTCCGCGTTCTCCACAGAATTTCCGCTACTGTTGTCTCCATTGACTTGAACCTATGCAGAAATCTATGTAGTCTCGGCATGACCTTCGGATTCTCGTATGGTTTGTGACGAATGCAGCTCGATTTCATGAAAGAGAATTGGCGACCGGGCAAGCTCGAGCTTCGAGTTGAGGAGTCAACTCGAAACGAAGCGTCGATGCAATTGTTGCGTGTGCCGCACGATGACTTTGCTAGGGCGACGCGACAGTACGTTTGGTGGGAAGCCTTCGTACTTTGGATTCGGACGGTCGCGCGATTTGAGCGAGAAATACCCTCGGTTGCTCACGAAGCCCTACGAAAATATTGCGCCAGCTTTCTAAGAGATTCAGATCCCGCTGGCGACCTGCCCTTACTTAGCCGCCGGCTCGATGAATGGATTCGCGGGAGATTCTTCGCTAGGGCTCGACGCGAAGGTTGGTTCGAAGCGGTCGTCTTCTACTCCGCGCGAGATCCAAAGCTGAAATACGCTTACGCTTACTGGGAGCAATGCGAACGCGAGTGGGCGGCCAAACCGCCCCATGCCCACCCGGAGTTCGACGCTTGGTTGAAGTCGGCCTGCAATTGTGCACTGTTTTCAGTGGATGCAAATCGCCTTCGGAAAGCTGTACAAAGCTATCTTGGCTGGTTATCGTTCGCATATTGGCTTGAGCCACTTTTTGATAACGAGATCGCGCTTCCGTCACGTCTTCTAAACGAGATGAAAACTAGGGGCCGCAAGTTCCAAGGGATTGCCGGCCAGTTGGAATCAAAGGAACGTTGTGCCATTGCCACTAAATTCCATCTAGTTCGTTGGATTGAGAATCACTACTTCGCCGCGGCTCAAACGGAGAGCTGGATCGAGTTAGTGCGGCACCACACGCAGAATGATCCGAGGCAAGTGAGAATCTCAGAATATGCACGCCGCTGGCGCGAACGCCAACCGCAAAATCGACTACGGCTTTATCCGTCATTCACGAAGTGGTGCGAAGATGCCAAGAACTTTGTGGATAGGGCTCGCGGCTGAAGCTGTTCATCGCAAGGTGGCACATGCGGCTTGAGAGCTTTGCAGTCGGTCCCGATTTTGATTTCCTTCACAATTCTTAATGTGCCGAAAGAACACGTTGCCCCGAATGACACGTCCGCATTTCTCGCACGTTCTGGTTTTTAGCGCGTGCTCCCGAAAAGCAGCAAAACGCCGAGCAACCTCGTGGCCAGCGCCAGGATCGAAGTCCATGCAGGACCGAAGCCATGCGCGCGTATCTTCAGAAAGGAACTGCCGATTGATAGCCGCTCCGTACTTGTGGCAAAACGCCTGAAGCGAACTCTCTGTTATGCGTGAATCGCATAATTTCAAAACACCTCTCATGATCAGCTCTTCGACCGAGCGCGGACTTACGTTCAATTTCTCAGCTACAGCAGCCCAGATCCGTTTTGCCCGACACGATATTTGTATCGGACCTGACGAACTTCGCGGTCGACTGCCCGAAGGCGCGGTTGCTCCGTAATCGATCTCATCCGATGGAGCGCCGGTCTGTCGCAGCCTCATTAGCGATTCTTTCGTAACACGCGGATCCCGTACTTCCAGGAATCCATCAACAATCAATCGCTGGATCGTCGTCCAGCCCATATGCAGTTCACGAGCTAGAGATGTACGAGCATAGCCCTCGGCATGCATTCGGCTTCGCTTGCCCCACCATGCCAACCGACACGCAATGGCCCGCTCCGAACGGCCAAGTCGTTGTGCAATCGTGTTGAGCTTCATCTCGCCGGCAAGGCCTAGCAGCTTCTGGTCGTCGTCGCGAGACCAACGACGCTGGCGGCCTTGCCCCTCAGCGGTGGATTCCCTCCGAATGAGGTCCAGTTTCCTAGCACGCTTCCAAACTGTGCTTGGCTCCCAATCCGGATGTCTTCCGAGAACCGCTCGTATCGCCTCCCGCTTCTGTGCGCCGCCCAATCGATATCCGGTTTGTAGCAACGTGTCGTCATCTGCGCTCCACACGATTTTCTGTCTGGTCGGCTTATGCGGCGGGCGTTTGAGTTGCCTGATTCGCTTCCAGAGGTCGGCTCGCTCCAATGCTGGCTCATGCGTCAAGATTCTGTCGATCGCGGCGTGAGAACCGTTGCGTCCCCGCCTAGCTCCTTCACGCAAGATTGTGTCGATCTGATCCTGTGTGAAAAAGCGATAAGGTTCACCGTCAAATGTTTGTTCAACGCGATCGTGCATAAACGAGTCCTTTAGTGACTGCTCAGCGCGGCACTTGTTGGTCTCCTTGGTCTCACCGATTTGCTTCTCCCCATTGCATATGACTTGCGTGGGCTGGATAAATCGCACCTCCGCAGGACAACTGTCAAATAAGCTGACACGCGCGTCGTGCTGTCCCGTCCACTACAGGAACCAAAGCAGAGGCCCTCGCGGGACGCCGCACTGCAACGCTCACTTCCAAGAGCTGGCGTTGCTGCCACATTCCTGTCAGCGTCGTCGTTGCTTCTATGGTTTCTAAATCAACCAATAACGAAAAGTGTTCACAACAGGCCTTTTTGCGCGCCGCCCTAATCTATAGAGCGCCTTTTTTGGGGAAATCTGTCGCGATGACTTGCATTTTTCTTTCGGGGTATCTCTAACGACAGAGGACTCGAAGTTGAGGATGTCGATTTTATCTTTAGCAATAGGTGACCGTGGTCACGCGAAGGAACGGTACATCAGGAAGCGCGCAATAGGCGTCTTGCTGTCCGAGCAGGCACGGCGGATTGGGGGAAAAAGGACGGTTGTGTTGACGTTGCGGCATTCGAAGAAGCCGTCCGCAGATTACGAACGGCTCTTCTGAGTCGAAGCGCCGCGGCATTGGCCGAGAGCCCAAACTCACGCTCAATTTGCTTCCACGAGCACCCTTCCAAACGTCGTTGGAGGATCGCTCGAGTCACACCGTCGCAGCAGTCCAGCACTTCTCGGAGTACGACGGCAGTCTCAATCTTTTGTACGTCAGTACGCTGTGCGCAAGACTCTCTATGATGTTCTGACGCCCGCAGAAGACGTGGTTCCGCTCTGCGAGCGGTACTAATTCGCCTCAAATAAGAACGAAACAGATACCGACGCATCTCGCGGACGTGTGGACCGGAGGCAACGTCCTCGCCCAGCGCGTGCGAAACGCTCGCAGCAACTTCCTCGAACAACGTCATGGCAATAGCAGGATCACCTAGAATGCGTTCGCCATACGAGACCGCTTGTGGCGCGATCTCCTGAGCGATTCTGAACACAAAGGGATCAATGGGACGGCCGAAATGATCGACCGAGTGCGGCAGGAAGCGGCTCGCGTGAATTCCCCTATGTTCGTTCTCCATAGGATTCCACCATTACGGGAACTCGACTACCCAAAACCCGGCAGCACGGAAACACCGGTCAATACCGTTCATCTGGCATTGTTGTTTCTCAGATTTCATGGTCGGTCAGTGGGTCATGGGAGAGCCCAGTGCGCCGCGCACCCTGCCAAGTAGTTCGTGGTGCATGTATGGCTTGCTTAAGACTTCTTGTGCGACTCCCATATTCACATTTTGAGCGTCAATAGAATCCGCATACGCGGTCATAAAAATGATTTTCGTTTCCGGGTGAATCACTGCAAACTGCTTTGCAAGAACGGGACCAGACATTTTGGGCATCACAATATCTGTCAACAAAAGATGAATTGGCTGCGCGTGTTTCTTTGCAAGTCGGATCGCCTCCTTTCCATTTCTGGCCGCTAATACCGTGTATCCAAACGAAGAGAGAAATTCGATCGTGAGATTTCGAGCCACGTCATAATCATCCACGACGAGAATGGTTTCGACACCCGTCAGTCTTCGATAATCATGCTTCTGCGCCATCACATTGCTGGTGGGTGATTGAATCTTAGGAAGGAGAAGCTCGAATGTCGTCCCCTCGGAAAGACGACTGCGAACGCGAATGTGCCCGCCCATCCGCGCAACGATTTCGTACACCATTGCCAGACCCAGACCTGTACCTTTACCTTCCGGCTTAGTCGTGAAGAATGGCTCGAAAATCCTCGCTTTGGTGCGTTCGTCCATTCCACATCCACTGTCGCTCACATCCAAGGCGACGTATTGGCCGGCCGACGCATTTGGAAACTCAGTAGAGGTCGGTTCCAATTCCATGGCTGAAGTCCGTAGGGTGAGCTTCCCGCCGTCCGGCATGGCGTCACGCGCATTCGCAACCAAGTTCATGATTACCTGCGTCAACTGGGTAACGTCCGCTTTCACGCCGCCCACGTCCCACCGCAAATCCGTCATCAAATCCGTCTTAGATCCCGCCAGCCGCCGCAAAAACGTTTCCAGATCCGTGATCAGGCCACTCAAATTCACAACTGTTTCTGTGTGGGAATGCCGTCGACTCAATGTGAGTATTTGCTGCGTAATCGAGCGCGCCTGCACCGCGGAGGCCACGATTGCTTCGACCTTTCGACGCTCCGAATCCCCCAGGCTGGGATCAATTAAGAGCAGCTCGCCGTAACCAAGTATTGCAGTCAGGAGGGTATTGAAGTCGTGACACATCCCTCCAGCCATGAGAGCCAATGCATCGATCGCTTGAAGGTGGTGCGGCTGTGTTGGACCTTTGTCCCGCCGGCTCAGCGTCTTTGACGTGAGACTCTTAGCCGACTCCCATTCATTTCTAAGTCCCTTTGGTGCGCTCATAAAAATACGCGCCTCCTCATCCCGTCGAACTGATCTCAGCGCTCTCCACGCTACTCCAATGCGTTCATGCTTTCTGCGTTATAGCCGCCCCTGGATTGAGCCTGGCGGGTTTCCGTACCAGAGGCCCTTTATCACTATCTTGCGGAGACAAAATGGGTCCGACATCTGGCGGCGCGCTTAAGGACATCGCGATTCCCGAGACCCGGCCGATGACCTGCAGGTCCTCTGGTACTTCACCCTGTGTCCGCGAGGATTTCGATCTCGAGTATGAAATCAATCTCAGCTTGTTCCCGGCAACCTCGCACCACCCGCAGGCGTAACCGTGTCCGTGTTCCAAGAAATAGATGGGCCGGTCGAATTCGTTTTTCCATCCGCTGCTTCGTACCGTCTTGTCAGTGTCATCGATCGTGACGATCGAGCCTGGTCGCAACAACGGATAGAGCGTGAAGTCCTTCATACCGATGTAACCGTACAAATGTTTTCGCACTCCCATACGTTCGATGAACGGAAGCGGAACTTCACCCCAAGTGCTTACGACCCGGCTCAAGAGGTCGGTGTTTTCCATTCGGAAGCTCGGATCAAAGCGTACCGGTAATGTGATAGTGCGATCCGGCGTGTAAACGTCGTGCCAAACCACGTGCGTTCGAGGCAAGCGGACATCGTTTTCAAACCTGGCCATGTTTTCGAGGTCGAGGCCGTAGGAAAGAAGCAAATCAACGAACCGGATTCGGTAGATCACGGTCAGGGTGAAAAGCTTATGCAGACTGGGCACGCCTTTCTTGCCACTTTCCAAGGAGCTCAAATAGCTGTGTGAGACTACGAACGCAGGATTCCCCGTGACCTCAGCAATATGGTGACTGTAGGCCTCGACATCTCGGACAGTAATCCCCAATGCGGTTCTGTATGCTTTTAGACGTGGTCCCGGAGGTCCGGGAAGTCGCATCGCTGTCATGAGGGCCGGCCACACTTGACACTTAGCGACATCCGCTAGCCGGCAGGAGGGAACAAATGGGCGGGGAGTGTCCCCCTACACGAGCTA